>Ga0310345_10006274_pt1 | contig 10411 bp, 8 predicted proteins | sample HC15DNA20500_MG_FD_204667 | JGI IMG/M metagenome (GOLD analysis project Ga0310345, IMG submission 204667) | Marine microbial communities from station ALOHA, North Pacific Subtropical Gyre - HC15-DNA-20-500_MG | ecosystem: Environmental > Aquatic > Marine > Oceanic | place: Pacific Ocean: North... | reverse complement strand
TCTCCCCTGACGTCATTTCAAGGGCAGTCACAAAAAAACGTCCTTCCAAGTAGCGCCGAATAATTTCAGCGGCTTCAACATGGTACTCCTTGATTTCTCCACGATTGAGTAGTTCAGATCTGCGCAGCCCCTCCAATTCCTCAAGAGCTACTTCGTCGACTGGACGGTTGGGAGTAGTTCTTGCCGGCGGATGAAGAACCCTTCTCCCCACTCTCCGTCGCCAAAGATAAATGGCTACAATGGATGCAAGAACTCCGAAAAACACTGCCACGATCAAGGGGAGCCAGTTTGCTCGAATCTCTAGGGGTGCCTTGATATCCCGGATATCCGAGCCCTGATCGGTTATCAGCGTATCAACGAATACCTTTACCGGCTCTGTATGGGTTTGGCCTTTCGTCTTATTGTCCTGGAGGAAGTATGGAATCGCGATGGAAGGAATGATTAGGTCTCCGGTCTGGAACACACTCAGGGTCAAGATTGCCTTGGAAACCAGAAGACCATCCGGTGTCTTCTCGGGGAGTAAGACCTCGTGACTCCTCATCTCAAAGGGCCCCAGGTCCACCTCTGCATCTGGCATTTGAACTACCGTCGTATCGGGAAAGGTCACCTCTACGGTCAATTGGATCAGATCACCAATGGCGATCCTGTCAAGATTGATGGTCGCCGTCGCGTCAACAGCGACTTCCGCGTAGGCCAGATACGGGGCAAGCACTGCCAACACGCTCAAGCAGATCAACACGACGATAGTCAGGTTGGCCAAACCGTTCCTGAGTAAAGTTGCGAGTTGCATTCTCAATGCACCCTTTTGGCCCGGTTCTTGAAAAACCTGATGAGTGGAACATCGTATGGCTCGTTGGTCCAAACTTGTATGAAGTCCACACCTATAGATCGGAACACATTTTTTCTCTTTGTATTTGAATCCGTCGCCATGCTATGAAAGTTCGCCTGGAAAGTCGGATTCGAACTGTCCACCAGGAAGCGCTCCCCGGTTTCAGAATCCTCCAGGTCCAGCAGACCTACTTTCGGGAAGTCTACTTCGCGCGGGTCGGAAACACGGATGGCAACTACGTCATGCCTTCGATTGGCAACCTTGAGCGGGCGCTGAAAATCTGCTGAGAGGAAGTCGGAAACTAAGAAAATTATGCTCCTTCTGCGAACCACATGATTTAGGTGGTCCAGCGCCATCCCTATGTCCGTTTTCCGCCGAAGCGGTTCATGGTAAAGCAACTCTCGGATGACCCGTAACACATGCCGGCTACCCTTGCGGGGAGGAACGAACTTCTCGACCTGATCAGTGAAGATTAGCAGTCCCACCTTGTCGTTGTTCTTGATCGCAGAGAACGCCAAAAGAGCACAAATTTCAACAGCTATTTCCCCTTTCATCCGTTCCGCAGTACCAAAATCACCCGAGGCACTGGCATCTACGACCAACACCACGCTGAGTTCCCGTTCCTCTTGATAGAGCTTCACAAACGGATGGCTGGATCGAGCTGTTACGTTCCAGTCGATGGTTCTGATATCGTCGCCGATTTGATACTCTCGGACTTCGGCAAAATCCATTCCTCGACCCTTGAAAACAGAATGGTATTGTCCGGAAAAGACGTCATTGACTAGACCTCTCGTTGATATTTCGATCTTCCGAACTTTTTTGAGTAGTGCCCTCGAAATCATTTCTGTTAGTTATAGTGTCCCTTTCAGGGAACCTCGATATTATTGAGGAGTCTTGCGATCACATCCTCTGCACTGACTTCTTCCGCCTCCGCCTCGTAGGTGAGTATTACACGGTGGCGAAGAACATCCCGTGCCAAGGCCCTGACATCTTCGGGAGTCACAAACCCTCTTCCTTTAAGGAACGCCCTTGCTTTGGTCGTCTTGAGCAGGCTGATCGAAGCTCGGGGTGAGGCACCGTAGGATATCAAATCCACCAAATCGTCCAGGCCGTACTTTTTGGGCTCACGGGTGGCGAAAACGAGATCAATAATGTAGTTTTCCACCTTCGAGTCAACGTAGATCTCCTGTGTTGCTTCGCGCGCACGCTTGATATCTTCGGGCATTACCACAGGCTCCACATGCTGTATTGGCCCCGTCGACATCCGTTTCATGATTTTTAGTTCCTGATCGCGGTCTGGATAGGTGATCGACAGCTTCAGCATAAAGCGGTCGACTTGAGCCTCAGGAAGAGGATAGGTTCCCTCCTGTTCTATCGGGTTCTGGGTTGCAAGAACGAGAAACGGGTCATCAAGCTTGAATGTCGTTTCCCCGATCGTGACAGTTCGTTCTTGCATCGACTCCAGCAATGCAGACTGAACCTTTGCAGGGGATCGGTTGATTTCATCTGCCAAAATGATATTGGCGAAGATAGGTCCCTTCTTTGTTCTGAAATCACCCTCTCGTTGATCAAAGATCAGAGTACCGACCAAGTCGGCCGGTAAGAGGTCAGGGGTAAACTGGATTCGCTGAAACCTTGTGTCAATGGCTTGTGCCAATGTTTTGACAGTCAAAGTCTTGGCAAGCCCTGGAACGCCTTCAAGTAGAACATGCCCGTCGGACAGAAGGGCGATCAGCAGTCGTTCAACCATGTATTCTTGTCCAATGACAACTCGAGAAATCTGATCAAGCAGATCTGAAACAAAGCCGCTTTCCTGTTCTATTCGCCTTGTAATGGCTTCAATCTGTGTGCTCAAGGTGCCTCCCTTCCATATCTCGCCAGATCATATTTCGTATTTACGTTATTTTTCTTTGGCCGGTTCCCGGTGTTAAATGTCCTCATCTCGGCACATGAGAGCCCTCTGGGAGACTTCCCTCCGTAATAGGCTTTTATTTTTTTCTCTCCCCCGGCGGAACTGCTGGAGCCGCGGTTCTTTCTCCAGCACTTCGGTCATCAGGGCTTCTGTAGTGAGCAGCCATCAAGCAATAGAAGTAGCGTTCTGTAACCGACCCCAGTCTGTAAGCAATTGGAGTGTCTTAGACCATCAAACTATTCCCTTATTTGGATTGGATTCAAATTCCGAAGAGCGCCTGCTTTTGGAGAGCATTATCCGTTCTTTCCTGGACTGGTTTATGTTTAATGGTGATAATAAAGTTTTATTTTTAAAAACAATCGTGTTATCGATTACTAATAAATATTGTTTTATAAATGAAAAAAGCTCATAATATTATAAAATATAGTAATATAAATACTTTTGAAAACTCCAATCAACACTACTGGTTAAACCTATAACTTCTTGATGGATTGTTGGTGGACAGTCACTAGAAGAATTATGTCAGCCCGCCCAATTACGACGTAAGGAGGCACGCCCCCCAACGAAGAAAGAATGATCGCATCGGATCATGCTACCTACTACGATGTAAGAAAAACTATGGAGGAAAATGTCGAGTCCTGGAAGAAACTTGCTCGAAAATGAGGGCCATCAAAGGTCTTCCCCTCCCTAAACTTATGCTAGTCTCCCCTACGATACTAGAACCACCCAAACTCTACTCCCTAACTAAGTGTTCGTAGAGTCGCTGTAGTTCATCTTGAGAGGCGTAGTCCAGTTCAATTCGGCCTTTACTCCCACTCCTTTTGGAGACAATCCGGACTCTAGTCCCCAAGACGCTCTCCAGCCGTGCAGTAGCAGCCATTACATTGGGATCTTGTCTTTTTCTCTCAGACTCTTGCCGCGACGATTTTTTCTCCTGCGCAATTACACTTTCAACTTGACGTACTGACCAACCTAGTTTAGAGGCCTTTCTTGCCAAAATCTCTTGAGAATCCGTGTTTTCCAAGGACAGAAGAGCTCTGGCATGTCCCATGGAGAGCTGACGGTCTTTAACTAGGTCCTGAACAAGGGAAGGCAGTTTGAGCAAACGCAAAAAGTTGGCTACCGTAGAACGATCTTTACCCGTCTGGAGAGCAACTTCCTCTTGGGTCAATCCAAATTCGTTAGCCAGTCGGTAGTAGGCCCTTGCTTCCTCCATAGGGTTCAGATTTTCTCGCTGAATATTCTCGATGAGCGCAACTTCCATGACCCGGGCATCGGACTCCGCCTTGATAACCACTGGCACCTTCTGGAGGCCTAAGCTCCGAGCGGCTCGCCACCGTCTTTCCCCCGCGATGATTTGAAAACGATCACCGTTTTTTCGAACCACTATAGGCTGAACAAGACCGTGGACGCTGATAGATTGGGCTAGTTCAGCCAGCTTGTCTTTGGCAAAAACCTGCCGTGATTGAAACGGATTGGGATCAAGTAAGCCAACAGATACTTCACGAAAACCAGCTGTTGAATCGGATTCGTTCTCGCCAATCAGGGCACTAATCCCTTTGCCGAGTGCTTTTCTTGTCATGGTTAATGACCTCCTTGGCTAGCTGAAGGTAGCTCTCTGCTCCCTTGGACTTGATGTCGTACAAGATTATGGGTTGACCGTAACTTGGGGCCTCCGCGAGGCGGACATTCCTTGGGATAACGGTTTCAAAGACTTGCCCTGAAAAGAAGGCTCGTAGGTCTTCTGCGACCTGATTGCTGAGATTGGTACGCTCGTCAAACATAGTCAAGAGAACTCCTTCTACAGCCAAGTGGGGATTCCATCGACTTCGAATTTGGTGGAGAGTCTCAAGAAGATCCGAAACCCCTTCTAAAGCAAAGTACTCGCACTGGATAGGAATTAGAATAGAGTCTGCCGCAACCAAAGCATTGAGAGTCAGAATATTAAGAGATGGTGGACAGTCTAGGATAATAAAATCGTACTGTTGGCGAAGGAGATCTATCAGGTCTTTTAGCCGGTGTTCACGCCGGTCAACATTCACTAACTCTACTAATGCACCAGTTAGACTTTTGTCCGCTGGGACAACATCCAAGCACTCCAACTCTGTCTGGAGTATACTTTGTTTCAAGGTAACTTCCCCTGAAAGAAGATGATAGAGGCTTTTTCTAGGAGTTTTCTTGGAAAACCCTAGGCCACTGGTGGCGTTAGCTTGTGGATCGCAGTCTACCAGCAAAGTCTTCTTTTCAGCACCAGCCAGTGAAGCTGACAAATTAATCCCAGTGGTGGTCTTCCCAACACCACCTTTTTGGTTGGCAATGGCGATAACTTTCGCCAAGAATATCCTTTATACTATATATTTAAAAGGGGTTATTATCTTAGGGGCACATGCTTCTACAAACTGTCCTTTTTAACAGAATCAGAGATAAAATTCAATGGATTAATTTCCCCCTGGCCCACATGTTTCACGTGGAACAATAGCTGTGCCTTCTCCCGCAAATTACCACTCGTTGCCGACTCCATGGAATTTCGATCTGTTCTCCCCAATCAATCCCAGAAAACTCTTGCATCTGCTGAGTCCATCGCCCCCTTGAGGTAAATAGCACCAACTTCTCGATATCGTCCAATATTCCTAAACATTGCTCAATTCCCTTTCCCAACCCACCTACCGCCCTGCAAGTTAAAGTCTTAGGGCTCATAGGAAAGTCCTCCGGGCGGCAGTCCTCCAGTCTCTTGCAGATCACCTCAACCCCTATTAAGCCTAGTTCCCGACCAACTGTTGACAAGAAACTGCTTCGTTTTTTCCTCGGCTCCAACAAATATACCCCTAGCTCCGGTCGAAAAATTTTCAAGGCCATTCCAGGGAAACCAGCCCCCGAACCGACATCTAGTATCGGCCCGTCTTCTTGTCTGACTAACGCCGCCCCCAGGAAAGACTCTGCAAACAGCTTCACCAAAATGTCATGCCGACTCTTAATCCCGGTCAGATTTATTTTTCTTTTCCACTTCTCAAGAAGCTCCAAATATACCTCCACTCGCTCCAAAACGCTATGGCTACAAAAAACACCACACTGGTCTAGAACTTTCTCTACTGGCAAAACACCTGCGGGGATTCTGTAGTTCATCCTTTCCTTAAACTTACACCTTTTTTGTTGCGCTTATTAATTTCCAGTTGAATATGAATAATGGTAAGGGCTGCTGGTGTCACTCCAGGTATTCTTCCAGCTTGTCCAATTGTCATTGGTTTCACCTGGGTTAACTTCTCAACCATTTCTCGTGAAAGGCCTGCAATCCTTTTATAGTCTAGATCAAACGGAATCTTCCTTGATTCTGCTCGTTTCACCTTCTCGACCTCGACCAATTGTTGCTTCAGGTATCCTTCGTATTTTATCTCGGTTTCAACACTCCACTTTTCCTCGTCGGTCAATCCTTCTTGCAATTCTCCTGGAATCGATGGCATGAATTGTTCAATTCGACATTCTGTCCGCCGCAGAGCTTCACTCGCCGATATCTTTCCTGTTCTCGTGGTGAAACGCGTCTTCATGAGCAGGCTTCTCAACCGCTCCATCCGCTCCTGTTTCATCTGGTAATTGGCTAAAGCCGCGTTAGAAATCAACCCAAGCTTCCCGCCAATCGGCGTCAGGCGCTGATCTGCGTTATCGATACGAAGCTTAAGTCGATACTCTGCCCTCGAGGTAAACATTCGATAGGGCTCGTCCGTCCCTTTTGTTACCAAGTCATCAATTAGAATACCAATATAAGCTTCATCTCTTCCTAGAGTCAGCGGCTCTTTGCCCTGCACTCGACGAGCTGCATTAATGCCCGCCATGATCCCCTGGCAGGCAGCCTCCTCGTAGCCTGTCGTACCATTAATTTGTCCTGCATGAAAAAGTCCAGCGACTCGCTTTGTTTCCAGTGAAGAATACAGCTCGAGGGGATTTACATGGTCGTATTCGATGGCATAACCGGGTCGTATGACCTCTGCGCTCTCCAGACCTTGAATCGAACGGACCATCTCTACCTGAACATCAATGGGCATACTGGTAGACAGGCCATTTACATAGATTTCATTGGTATTTAAGCCTTCTGGCTCCAAAAAAATTTGGTGTCGCCCTTTATCTGGGAATTTCACCACTTTGTCCTCGAAAGAAGGGCAGTAGCGTGGCCCAATTGATTCAATTTTTCCACTGTAGAGCGGAGATTGTACTAGATTTTCCCGAACCACTTTATGGGTGGCCTCATTACTGTAGGTAATGAAGCAGGGGACCTGAACCTGTTCTATCCTTTTGGTGCGGAAAGAAAAGGGCGTGGGCACTTCATCTCCTTTTTGTTCTTCCGTCAGCTTGAAATTAACTGTTCGGCCATCCAGCCGGGGAGGGGTCCCCGTTTTCATACGTCCCCAAGTGAAACCCACTGCCTTAATTGATTCAGCCAACGCCATTGAAGGCGATTCGCCACTTCTCCCAGCTGCATATTGACGGCCTCCGATGTGAATCAAGCCATTTAAAAAGGTCCCGGTTGTCAGCACTACGGCTTCAGCCTGAACTTTTCGTCCGTCCCCCAACTCGATTCCATTAATTCGGTTGCCCTCTCTCAAGAGACCTACCACCTCTGCTTGTTTGATGACCAATTTATCTTCTTGCTCCAACAATCTACGCATCATCATCCGATAAGTCTGCTTATCTGCCTGGGCTCTCGGAGACCAGACCGCAGGCCCCCGACTTCGGTTAAGCAGTCTGAACTGGATACCTGTACGATCAATCACCTCCCCCATCACACCACCCAAGGCATCTATCTCGCGAACTAAATGGCCTTTGGCAATTCCTCCAATAGCTGGATTGCACGACATTTGTGCGATCAGGTCAACATTCATCGTGTACAAAGCTGTATCCACTCCCATTCTAGCTGCAGCCACGGCTGCCTCCACCCCTGCATGCCCAGCCCCAATCACCACCACATCGTGACACTCAGAATATTTTCCCCTAGTCACTTTAGCTCCCGGCTTCTCATCTTGGAACCCCCTACCGAATCACTTCCCAATACAAAATGTTGCAAAGATGTTTTCCAGAATGTCTTCCACTGTCGTTTCGCCAGTTAACGCATTGAGGGCTCTCAAGGCTCTGTATAAATCCAGCAAGATCACTTCATGTGGCAAACCTTGGCTCAGAGAACTTGCTGCCGCTACGGCTGCTACCAACGCTCCTCCAATGAGTTGCTGGTGACGCAAGTTAGTGACGAAGGCCCCTTCCTTTTCGAGCATCGGTAGATGCTCCAATTCACCTACTAGGATGCCCTTCAAAACATCAACACCTTCCCCTGTCAGCGCCGAGACACGAACGACGGGGCCATCGATTTTCCCGAGTCGGGCCTCATGCAAGCGCTGTGGTCGGTCTATCTTGTTAATAACAAGACAAAACGGCTGATTTCTCAATTCACCATAGAGATCCAAATCTTCCCCTGTTAAATCAGATGATCCGTCCAACACCAGCAACACTTTATCCGCATCAGCCACGGTTTCCTTGGTCTTTTCTATCCCAATTTTTTCTGTGGAATCTGCCGTACCACGGATACCGGCCGTATCCATCCAACGGACCGGAACTCCCTCCAGCTCCCCAGACTCAGCAATCATATCCCGCGTCGTCCCTGGAGTGGCACTCACGATTGAACGGTCTTGGGCAAGGATCGAATTAAACAGAGTTGACTTCCCCACGTTTGTACGGCCAACAATGGCCACGCTCAAACCTTCGGAAACCAATCTTCCTAATGGGAAACTCGCCTCCAGAGACTTCAACCTATCCGAGATACTTTTCAACTGTCTCTCGATTTCTTCATCTGGTGTGATGGCCACATCATCATCCGCAAAGTCGATCCCTGCTTCCAGCATAGCGACAAGCCGCACTAGGACATCTTTTACTGGGCTTACCCGTCTAGATAACGACCCCGACGCCTGTTGCCGTCCGATCTGAGCCTGAAACAGTGTCTTGGCCTCTATAATCGCACGAATTCCTTCCGCCTGAATCAAATCGATCCTGCCCCGTAAATAGGCCCGCAGTGTAAATTCTCCTGGAGTAGCCAACCTTGCCCCCGAATCCAACAACAGGCCGAGGACGGCCTTCAGAACCACAGGGCTTCCATGACAACCGATCTCCACCACGTCTTCCCTGGTAAAAGATCTAGGAGCTTGAAAATAGGTCACCATAATCTGGTCTAATATCCGTCCAGACTGTCCGCATTTTACACTGCGTAGTGTGGTAGTGTGATCTTGGAGACCTTTGGGGGGGGCAGATAAAACAGACTCCGTGATCTTTCGGGCATTCTGTCCACTTAGCCGAATTACCCCGATGCCGCTCTTGCCAATTGGCGTCGATATAGCTGCGATTGTGTCATCAATCAAAGTGGCCATTACTTTGTGTTAGGTTGGATTCTGGCACGACCAGACACAGTCAGCCCATTATCTTGGATGGATGACGACTTTCCTGTTTTCCCCCAGACCATCACTTTCGCTACGAATGGATGCATCCTCTGCAATGGCCAGGTGGACAATCCGGCGCTCCTCTGGAGACATTGGGCTCAGGGAAAATGGCTTACCTCTCCGCTTTACAGTCTCTACTGCAGTCGTTGCCATCAGCTGAAGTTCTTCGGTCCTCACAGAACGATATCCGTCAGAATCCAAGATGATTCGCTTTTTATTACACTCTAAGATCCGATTACACAAGTATTCGAGTGCGGTCAGAATTGCAGCCGATCTCGCCAGAAGGATTGCACGATCCTCTCCACTAAAGTTCACTTGCACTTCAGCATCCTTTTCCTTGACCTCAAAGGACAATCGCAACCGTGCCGAGCGAATAAATAAATTCAAGAATTCCTTCAGTGTCATCATCAACCTCACTTTGACAATCGAGGCTTCCCTTTCTTACCTTTTCGGGGGGGGGCTTTAGCCTCGGTCTTGTTGCGAGCAATTGGCCCATACCGATTCATACCCAGCTGCTGCAAAATATTCACGAGATTACTGGTAAACCAGTAAAGAACTAGCCCACTAGACTGCGCCGCCATCATGAAGCCAAAAATCAGGGGCATAAACATCATCATTTTGGCTTGTAACGGGTCGGCCGAAGGCATCGGCGTCATCCTCTGCATCAACACCATGGAAGCAACCATGAGGATTGGTAAAATCCAGGGAGGCGGATCCGGGGCGGATAAATCCTGCATCCACCAGAAGAAAGGGGCCTGACGCAATTCAATGGCAACGTTCAGTAAGTTATAAAAAGCAAATAGAAACGGCATCTGTAGTAAGAGAGGCAGGCAGCCCCCCAGAGGATTTACTCCATGTTCCTTATAGAGTGCCATCATCTCACTATTCATCTGTTGCCGCTTGGGATCAGTGGATTTGAGCTTTTTATATTTTTCCTGGATGGCCTTCATTTTGGGTTGGACTTTCTGCATCTTCTGAGAAGAGACGACCGACTTATAGCGCAATGGAAACAGCGCTGCGTTAATGACGACAGTCAGTATCATGATTGCCAGTCCATAGTTCCCTACCACTGAATAGATCCAGGTCAAGCCATAGAATAAGGGCTTACACAAGAAAGCAAACCACCCATAATCAATCAAATCACCCAGCTCGTCCGGTAAGATCTTTACATCCTTCGGTCCCACGAAGAGTCGGATCCCG
>Ga0310345_10006272_pt1 | contig 10413 bp, 9 predicted proteins | sample HC15DNA20500_MG_FD_204667 | JGI IMG/M metagenome (GOLD analysis project Ga0310345, IMG submission 204667) | Marine microbial communities from station ALOHA, North Pacific Subtropical Gyre - HC15-DNA-20-500_MG | ecosystem: Environmental > Aquatic > Marine > Oceanic | place: Pacific Ocean: North... | reverse complement strand
CCCCTATCGAAGGGCTCTATCTCCTATCCCAACTCTTCACAGGCCCCACAATCGTCCTGTTGCCCGCCTACGATGCCCTGAAGAATCTTCCCAAAAATTTGCTTGGGTGGAAGCTAATACCCACCGAGACGGGTTGGGAGTTAGACTGGGAAAGCCTGGACCGGCTCGGGGAACGGAATGTGGAGTTGCTGGTAGTAAACTTCCCTCACAACCCAACCGGTTTTCAGCCCACCCCTCAAGATTGGAAGCGGCTCCTAGCGTGGGCGAAGGAGCGTGGAGTATGGTTGTTCTGCGACGAGATGTACCGAGGATTGGGCCCCAGGCTTCCTTCCGCCGTGGACTTGTATGAAAAGAGTGTGATCCTTAACGGCCTTTCCAAGCCTCAAGGCTTACCGGGCTTACGTGCAGGGTGGCTCGTATCTCGGAACCCTGAACTCCTGGACAAGCTCCTGGGACTGAGACTCTACACCTCTATCTGCACAGCCGCTCCGGTGGTGTTTCTGGCCGAAGTCGCTTTGAAAGTTGAGCCTGAGATATTGAAGCGCAACACCGATATCGTAGCGAAAAATGTGCAATTGGCGTCACAGTTCTTTGCCTCTCATTCCGCTTTTCACTGGCGGCCACCGGTAGCCGGTTCAGTGGCTTTAGTGGAGTTGCCTAAAGGCTATGAGGCTGAAGAGTATTGTCACACCCTTGCAGAAATATATGGGGTCGTTCTACTCCCTTCTTCTTTTCTCGGTGTAGAGGATAGATACGTTCGATTCGGATTTGGGCGGAGGGGTTTCTCTGAAGCTCTTCAGGCCTACGACCGTGTGTTGAAATCTCAGTTGGACGTATCAGTCGCAGATGAGATTGTCTGTGATCCAGCTTTCTTGACCGACCGTTCAGATAGTGCTAGCGTGATACTTGAACGATCGCTCAAAAACTTTTCAAGGAGAAAATTTATGTCTAAATTTACGCTTCACACTTTGGAAACCGCCCCTAGCGAAAGCAAACCGCTGCTGGAGAAGTCGAAGAAAGCTTTCGGCATGATCCCTAATCTTCACGCCGTTATGGCCGAGGCTCCGGCCCTGCTGGAGGGATATCAAAAACTGCACGAGTTGGCCCAGTCCACATCCTTTACCACCGAAGAGTTAACCGTGGTGTGGCAAGCTATCAACGTGGAGCACGAGTGCCACTACTGTGTTCCGGCTCATACCGCCATCGCTTACGGGCAAAAGGTGGACAAGGAGGTGGTGGAAGCTCTTCGAGATGAGACTCCCCTGCCCAAGGAAAAGCTTGAGGCTTTACGGACCTTCACGCTCTTGGTTGCTCGCAATCGGGGAGTGGTGAATGAGGAGCAGACCAAAGAGTTCTTCGAGGCCGGGTTTGAAGGGCGCCACATCCTGGAGATTATCGTGATTCTAGCACAGAAGGTAATGAGCAACTACACCAATCACGTCGCCGAAACACCAGTGGACAAGCCGTTCGCTAAGTACGAGTGGAGTCGGAAAACACCGGTAAACGCCTAATGCGCCGTCAAAATTGGGGCTCGCCACCCTACCTCTAAGCAGGCACTCACTCAAAAAAAGGACCTCGATGACCTCGGGGTCTTTTTTACAGGCGTCGCGCGGGAAGGTTGTTTCAGAATACCGCAACCAGGCGGCGCCCAAAAGGACCGAATCACTGAACCCGGAATCCCTATGCGGTGACTACCGAGACTGCTCTGAGACCGTTCCGAATAGGGGACATCCTGGTGGACCCTCCCCTCCTGCTGGCTCCCATGGCCGGTCATACAAATGTGGCATTCAGAACACTTGTTCGAGAACTCGGATCGTGCGGCTTGGTGTGCAGTGAACTGATCTCCAGTCACGTGCTCACCACCAACCCTCAGTCTCGCAAAACTCGAGACCTGTTCGACTGGTCCGACCGAGAGTGGCCGTTTGCCGTGCAACTGTTCGGAGCCGACCCTGCCGAAATGGCTCACGCTGCTCGAGTGGTGGAGTCCGCGGGCGCGCCCATAGTGGACATCAATATGGGCTGCTGGGTCCCCAAGGTCGCCAAAAAGGGGTGCGGAGCCGCACTGCTGGACAATTTGCCCCTAGCCACCGAGGTTGTCCAAGCCGTGGTGGAGGCTGTTCAGGTTCCGGTGACAGTGAAGGTGAGAGCAGGCTTCGTGCCCGGACAGCCCACTGCGGTGGATTTCGCCTGCGGTGCCGCAAAAGCGGGAGCCAAACTGGTGACCGTTCACGGCCGGTACGCCAAACAGGGATTCAAGGGAGAGAGCGACCACACCATAGCTGCGCGGGTGAAAGAAGCGGTGGGAGACCGAATGCTCGTTGTTGCCAACGGAGATATTCTAGACCCTCACTCGGCCCGGGAGATTGTGGAACAGACCAACTGTGACGGTTTGATGGTAGGACGCGAAGCGCTCAGAAGACCGTGGATATTCGCCCAACTAGCCCACACACTCTGCGGGCATCCGCCACCCAACGAGCGTCATCGCCCCCTCAGCATCGCTCGCCGTCAGGTCGAACTCACCGAAAAATGGGTAAAGAAACCAGAAAAGATAGTGGTACGGGAACTGCGGGGCCAACTTCTCCCCTACCGACTGGGCGCCCCCACCCACTACCGAAACGAAAAAAGGGCGCCCTTGGAAAACGAGCTACGTCAACTGCTGGTGAAGGTACAAACCTTCGAGGATCTAGAGAACTTCTTTTGCCACGCCGAGACGAGGCTTCAGAAATAGATGTGCCGGCACTCCAACTTGTCGCCCTCGACCGTCACCTCGGTGAACCCCGGTTGCTCCCCTCCCCGGGGTGAACTAATACTGCCCGGATTGAGGAGCGTGACCTCACTCTCATTGGGGCGGGAGTAGCGCTGGAGACGTTTCTTGTGAGTGTGCCCGTGGATAATGAGGTCCACGTCGTGGGCGAAGCGGTTTACCACCGTGGGCGCATGGTCGAGGGGAAGATCCCAACCGTGAGTCATGGCTATCTTCACCTGCTCCACCGTTTCCACCACCGTGTGGGGTAAGCTTCTGGCGAAAAAGCCGTCGCAATTCCCCTTTACACAAAAAACCGGAGCAAACTTCTCCAGAGCCTCCAAAACCGAATCGTGCACCACATCCCCTGCGTGCCAGATCTGGTCGTAGCCGGTCTGCAGCTGCTCCCAGAGCTCTTCGGCGCCGGGCTGTTCAGGACTGTAGGAGGGCCAATGAGTATCGGAAATGACGGCCAAGCGGGTCACGATCTACACAATCTCCCAGGTCAAATTTCTCGTCGGAGGGCTCGCTCAATCCCGTCCACCAATCGTTCCAATTCTCCGCTACCTCGTCGTCACCCACACGCTCCACGCGCACCCCGTAGTGGCCGAGGGCTTCCAGCAACACCTGGGCCGTTTCGGAGAGATGACACCCGTCGCGAAGCGCCGAGGCGGAAAGCTGGACTACGAGATTGTTGCGAAAGTCGAACTGCTTTTTCTTCGGACCGCTCCCGAGGGTCACATAGGCTAGGGCCAGTCGGGCCGTTTCCTCCAGAGCATCCTTGCGCTTCGGCTCGGTACATCTGATCACTACCCGTTTCGTCAAAGCACGACCACCTTCCGGGCAGCGAGAGAAAGCTCCGCAAGCGTCTCAAGCTCCGTGAACTGAACCTCTTCCAAAAACAGATCGGCGTTCTCCATCCCTCTTAGACGAGCACACCGCTTGTTCACGTATATACGCACTCCCCGGGCGATCAGAGCGTTCCAACCACCGTCCACCGGGACCGAAAATCCAGGTTCATCCAGATCTTGGTCGGACACCGCTTGATAGATTCCGTCCCCCCGAAGGAAAACCCAGCAAGACTCCCCCTCGTTGAGGACCTGAAGACACTGCTCGAAGAACATCTCGAACCCGAGCTTGTCCTGAGGCGAGTGTTGGAGGAGATAGCCCGTCAAACCGAGCTTGCCGCCTTGGGTGCGTAGTGATCTTTCACGTAATTTTCCACTAACCCGATGAAATCGTTGGCAATAACCTTAGCATCACCCTTGAGAGTGGCCACCTTCTCACCGTCGGCATAAACCGGCGCGCTGGGGTGCTCTCCCGTACCGGGAAGGGAAAGGCCGATATTGGCGCCCTTAGCCTCACCAGGACCGTTGACCACACAACCCATGACCGCCACTTTCATGGTTTCCACACCTTCGAACCCGGATTCGGTCCAATACTTCATGCGCTCTTTGAGATGATTCTCCACCTCGATGGCCAGTTCTTGGAACAGGGTACTGGTGGTGCGACCACAGCCGGGACAAGCGGTCACTCGAGGGGTAAAATTGCGAAGACCGATATTCTGTAAGATCTCGCGGCAGATCTCCACTTCTTCGGTCCGTGGAGCTCCCGGCTTCGGAGTGAGGGAAACTCGGATGGTGTCACCGATCCCCTCGTGCAACAGCACTCCCAGGGCAAGACTGGAACTCACCGTACCTTTCAGACCCATACCGGCTTCGGTGAGGCCCACGTGAAGCGGGTAGTCGCAACGCTTGGAGAGTTCACGGTACACATGAATCACCTCGGGGACTTCGCTCACTTTGGTGGAGAGAATAATCCGGTTCGGGGGCAAACCGTACTCCTGAGCCTGACGAGCCGACCGGAGAGCCGACTCCACCATGGTCTCCAGAAAGACCGCCTTGGCTCCCTTAGGGCTACCGTTAGCCAAGTCTTCGTCGATCAATTCTTTCAGGAGGGCCTGATCGAGAGAGCCGCCGTTCACCCCGATCCGAACCGGCTTCCCGTATTCGATAGCCGCCTCGATCATGGTTTTGAAATTGGCGTCGTGCTGCTTACCTACTCCCACGTTACCGGGGTTGATGCGATACTTGTCTAAAGCCTTAGCGCACTCCGGATGCTTGGTGAGAAGCTTGTGACCGTTGTAGTGAAAGTCACCGATCAGGGGAGTATCGTACCCGAGAGCTCTCACTCTCCGTCGGATCTCGGGAACCGCTTCAGCGTTGCTGTCGTCCTTCACCGTGAATCTCACCAGTTCCGATCCGGCTTCGGCAAGCTCCACGATCTGCTTGACCGTGGACTCCACGTCGGCGGTGTCGGTGTTTGTCATACTCTGGACCCGGACGGGATTGGAGCCACCCATCCCCAGTCCACCGATCTTGGCTTCTAAAGTGTTGCGCAATCTAATTATCATGAGGTCAATCTTTTCCCACTATCTGGTCGGAGTAACCCTCCTATTATACCGGCTCTCCACAGTTTCCTGGAAGGAGATGGTCTCCTCCACCAGAAGGCTTGGCTATCCCAACCCACTTACGCGAGGTGTCATGCAAGCCGAAGCCACGGAAGCTAAACAAACAGAAGATTTTCTCCCGCTGAAAGGCATGGATCACGTAGAGTTCTACGTGGGCAATGCCAAGCAGTCAGCTGGATTTTACCGAACAATTCTCGGATTCACAATCCGAGCCTACAAAGGACCGGAGACAGGCTGTCGGGAGACCGCCAGTTATCTCCTCGAACAGGGGAAGATACGGTTCGTCCTCACCTCCGCCATCAAGAGCGACCACCCGGTAGCGGCCCACGTGGCCAAACACGCCGACGGTGTGAAGGTGCTGGCCATGGAAGTGGAGGACGCAGCCAAAGCCCTGGAGGCGGCCCGCTCCCGAGGGGCCAAAGTTGTGGAAGAACTGCGTGAGCAAAAAGATGACCACGGCGTACTGCGCACCGCCACCATCGCCACCTACGGCGATACAGTACACACCTTTGTGGAGCGAGGCGACTACGAGGGCTGTTTCATGCCCGGTTACGAAGAGTACGTTGTGGAGCCACCCGGAGGAGAGGTCGGCCTGAAAGGCATCGACCATGTGGTGGGCAACGTGGAACTCGGAGAGATGGATACCTGGGTAAATTTTTACGCCAAGACGCTGGGATTCTCCCAACTTCTCCACTTCGACGACGAAGCCATCTCCACCGACTACACCGCTCTGATGTCCAAAGTGATGCAGAACGGCACGGGCAAGATCAAGTTCCCCATCAACGAACCGGCCGAGAGCAAGAAGAAGTCTCAGATCGAAGAATATCTCGACTTTTACGACGGCCCCGGGGTGCAACATATCGCCCTGATCACAGGTGATATCATCTCCACGGTAGAGAAACTGCAGGCGAACGGTCTCGAATTCTTGAGCATTCCTCACACCTACTACGAGGATCTCACCGACCGGGTAGGGGTGATCAAGGAAAAGATCGAGGATCTGCAACGACTGGGTATACTGGTGGACCGGGATGACGAAGGGTATCTGCTTCAGATCTTCACCCGACCCATTCAAGACCGACCCACCGTGTTTTTCGAGGTGATCCAGAGACGAGGAAGTCGAGGATTCGGTTTGGGGAACTTCAAGGCTCTGTTCGAAGCCATCGAACGCGAACAGGAACGAAGAGGAAATCTCTCGGAGGCCCGGTCCCATGTTGGTTTTAGAAGAGCACGAACAACCTACTCTTGAAGGAGAGAACCTCGTTCTCTTCACCGGCAACTCCAACCCCCAACTGGCTACCGCCATAGCCGAATATCTAGACATCCCCCTGGGCAAGGCTCTGGTGGGTCGATTCACCAACGGCGAACTGCGCGTACAGATCGAAGAAAATGTGCGCGGCCAGGAAGTCTTCTTGGTGCAACCCACCTGCGGAAATGTGAACGACACCTTGATGGAACTACTCATCATGTGTGACGCTCTCACCCGAGCCTCCGCTAAGACCATCACTGCCATCGTACCTTACTACGGATACGCTCGTCAGGAGAAGAAGACAACCGGTCGTGAACCGATCACGGCCAAGTTGGTGGCAAACCTCATGACCTCGGCGGGGTGTGATCGGGTCATTACGGTAGACCTGCACGCCGCCGCTATCCAGGGCTTCTTCGATATCCCGGTGGACAATCTGGTGGCCATGCCGATCGTAGTGGACTACTTCCGCGACAAGAATATCAGGAAAGAAGAACTGGTGGTGGTCAGCCCCGACGCGGGTGGCGTGACCCGAGCCCGAATGTTCGCCGAACGTTTGGGAGCGGGGCTAGCCATCATCTTCAAACGGCGCCCCCGCCCGGACGCGGTGGACGTGATGGACTTCGTGGGAGAGATCGAGGGAAAAACAGCTCTCATCGTGGACGACATCATCTCCACCGGCGGCACCCTATTACGGGGGGTTGACCTCCTGGTGGAAAAGGGAGCCAAGCGAGTGTTCGCCGCGACCACACACGGACTTTTCGCGGGCAACGCCATTGAGAGCATCGAAGCCTCCCCCATTGAGGAGGTCATCGTAACCGACACGGTCCCCATCACCTCCTCGGCACGAAAGGGGAAAGTCACCGTGCTCTCCGTAGCTCCTCTCTTGGGGGAATCGATCCGTCGCAACTACTTCAATCTCTCCGTTAGCAAACTTTTCGGTTAAGGAGCTCTTTTGTGAGTCAAACAGCAACTCGTTCTCTACTCCCCAACTGGTCGGAATTCTGTCAACAGTTTCACGAGTATCCAGAGGTGGGCTTTCGTCTCGACCTTTCCACCTCAGGGATACCGCCCGAGAAAATGCACCCCCTCAAGGCCGACCTTGAAAAGGCTCTGCAGGCCATGGCGAAACTGGAAAAAGGTGCCGTCGCCAATAAAGATGAGGACCGGATGGTGGGTCACTACTGGCTGCGGGACTCCAAGCGAGCACCCAGTGCGGAGCTTACCGACGCTATCGATCGAACAGTGGAGCGCGTGAAACAGTTCGCCTCCGACGTTCATACGGGCCGGATCACCACTCCCCAGGGCTTACGATTCGACACCGTCATCAGTGTGGGGATCGGGGGTTCGGCTCTGGGGCCGCAACTGGTGAACAGAGCCCTCGGCGGAGCCTCTCAGCCACTGGAAATTCTCTTTCTGGACAATACCGACCCTCAAGGTGTGGACGACCTCCTGGACATCCTGGGTCCGGAGCGCATGGCCACTACCATGATATTGGTCACCTCAAAATCGGGGGGCACACCGGAAACTCTCAACGGAATGCTGGAGATGGAGAACGCCTTCTTGGAAGCCGGTTTTCACTTTCCCGGTCACGCCGTGGCTATCACTGGTGTGGGGAGCAAACTGTACAAGAAGTGTGAAGAGGAAGGATGGATCGACAGCTTCCCCATGGAGGATTGGGTCGGTGGTCGAACCTCGGTCACTTCCGCTGTAGGCCTTGTTCCGGCTGCCCTCGGCGGGGTCGATGTGGACCAGTTTCTCCACGGCGCCCGGGTGATGGATGAACTGACTCGCCGAAGCGATCCGGAAAGCAACCCCGCCGCCTTGCTGGCTGCCGCCTGGTACATTATCGGAGACGGCGAAGGCAAGAAAGACATGGTGGTCCTCCCTTACAAAGACCGTTTGGAGCTTTTTAGCAGATACCTACAGCAGCTTGTCATGGAGTCTCTCGGCAAGGCTGAAGACCGTGAAGGCAACCGGGTGGAGCAAGGGATCGCCGTCTACGGAAACAAGGGCAGCACCGACCAGCACGCCTACGTTCAACAGCTGAGAGACGGTTTGCGAAATTTCTTCGTCACCTTCATCACGGTGGACCAGGTACGGCCGGGAAGCGGTTTTGAGGTCGAAGACGGTGTGCGTACCGGCGACTACCTGAACGCCTTCTTCCTAGGGACTCGAAGCGCCCTGGCCGAGGAAGGGCGCCCCTCGCTTTCCATAGCGCTGGAGAGAGTCTCCCCGTTCCATCTGGCGGCTCTTATCGCCCTCTTTGAAAGAGCGGTGGGACTGTACGCCGAGTTGATCAACATCAACGCCTATCATCAACCGGGAGTGGAAGCGGGCAAGAAAGCCGCAGGTAGTTCCCTCAATCTGCAGAGAAAGATATTGGCCACCCTGGACACCGAGGAGTGGGAACTCCCGGAGTTGGCCCGAAAAATTGAGGCTGAAGATCAACTGGATCTGGTCTATTATCTTTGTCGGCATCTGGCCGGTACGGGAAGAGTTCGAATGACAGGTAGAATAGACAAAGTGAAAGTGCGGGCGATGCACACTATATGAGTAAGGTATCCTGGTTCGAAGACACAGACTGGTGCCTGGTAGAGGTATCGGGGGAAGATCGAGTCGACTTTCTGCACCGATTGACGACCAATGTTTTGCCCTCCCAATCGAGTCCCCTGGTTCACAATTTTTTCCTCTCGGTCAATGCCAAGATTCAGGCTGAATTCTGGGTCTCGGCGGGAGAGTCCAGTCTCTATCTCCTCACACCGAAGATGCACCTGGAAGCGCTTAAGGAGTGTATCGACCGGTATCACTTCGGAGAAAAAATCGAGGTGCTTCCCCAAGACGGCAAGCTGTTTGTCGTGGCCGGAAGCTCACCTGAAACTCTCCACGACCAGGGGGCCAAACTGTTCAAACCGGATCCGCGTTACGGTCAAGATTGTGTGTGGTGCTATCTTGAGCCGGAGAAGTGTGAGCAGTTTGAACGCCGGCTGGAGAGCGAGGGCGAAGTCATGACCGAAGTGGAGGCCGAGCGACGCAGGGTTGCCCTGGGCCGGCCGCGTGCCGGTGTAGACTACGACGACAACTCCCTTTTTGTGGAAGTGGCCCAAACAGACGATTTTTCCGAGACCAAGGGTTGCTATCCCGGCCAGGAGATCGTGGCTCGAGTGCTTCACCGAGGCAGACTCAACAAACACCTACGGGCCTTCGTGTCCGACGACACCGTACCGTCCGACTGGCAACTGAAAGTGGACGGCAAAGAGGTGGCCACGGTAAAGAGTTCAGTGTCTCGGGCCGAAGGCGGCAGCAGCGGCTACCTCCTGGTCCGTCGAGAGTACGGTGAAGAGGGGAACACTCTGGAAGGTGAGGACGAGAACGGTAAGTCGTGCTCTCTCAAGGTGATACCGCGGCCGGGCGAAGTTCTCACCGGAGGGGAAGAGTGAACAACTATCTTGACCTCTTGAGGAAAGTACGTGAAGAAGGTGTGTTCAAATCAGACCGCACCGGCACGGGAACCTACAGCCTTTTTGGTGCCCAGTTACGCTTCGACCTTCAGCAAGGCTTTCCGGCGGTCACCACCAAGAAGTTATTCTTCAAGTCGGTTGTTACCGAACTCCTCTGGTTTCTTAGAGGAGACAGCAACATCGCTTTTCTCAAGGAGAACCGTTGTGGCATATGGGACGCCTGGGCCGACGCCCAGGGCGAACTCGGACCGGTCTATGGTGTGCAGTGGCGTAGTTGGCCCGGCCCGGATGGAAAAACCCACGATCAGATCGCTGAGGTGATCGAAGGTATTAAGAACAACCCCCATTCCCGCAGGCACATCGTTTCGGCCTGGAACGTCTCCAGCCTGGAAGAGATGGCCCTCCCCCCCTGCCACACACTGTTCCAGTTTTACGTTTCGGAAGGCAAACTTTCTTGCGGACTGTACCAACGGAGTGCCGATCTATTCCTGGGTGT
>Ga0310345_10006271_pt1 | contig 10413 bp, 13 predicted proteins | sample HC15DNA20500_MG_FD_204667 | JGI IMG/M metagenome (GOLD analysis project Ga0310345, IMG submission 204667) | Marine microbial communities from station ALOHA, North Pacific Subtropical Gyre - HC15-DNA-20-500_MG | ecosystem: Environmental > Aquatic > Marine > Oceanic | place: Pacific Ocean: North... | reverse complement strand
AGATTGATAAGTTTATGAAGGTTTACCAGGATCTGACACCGTTCCAGGATGCTATTGATGGTCTTAAACGTTTGGGAACTAAGTACGACCTTGTGATACTCTCCAACGGTGAAGAGTGGTATCTCAAGCACCTGGCCAAGAACCGTATAGGCATTGACTTCCATGACATCATCTCCGCTGAGATGGTGGGGCAGTTCAAACCCCATCCATCTGTTTACAGGTTCGCTGCAAAGAGACTAGAACAGGAACCAGACCAGATCATGATGGTTGCCTCACACTCCTTCGACATACTTGGAGCCCGTCACAGTGGTTTCCGTGGTGCTTATGTAAATAGGTACGGTCTTCCCTATGATGAATCAGAATACAGGCCAGACTTAACGACTGGGAACTTTGATGAACTATGTTTAAAACTGGAAGTATAATTCTAAAGATAGAGTACATTGGGCATTCCCTCTTCTGTCACTGTTTAAGAGTGTCAAGCCATAGAAAACAATAATGCGCATACTGGTTTTTCAGCACATAGAATGTGAACATCCAGGTATGTCTCGCAACTACTTTGCTGAACTTGGTGTAGAGTGGGATGTAGTTGAACTCGATCAGGGTCAACCAATTCCTAACCTGAATCCTTTAGTTTATTAATTAGATATCCTAATTTTTTGATAATGCTCATTAAATAACCTTGGTTAAATATGAACGATATTCTTTTAAACCATAGAGATCAAAATATTGAAACCGTTACCTTGAACCGACCCCAAAAACTAAACGCACTAAGCATAGATCTCTGGCAACAGGTAGCTAAGATTATGCATCGACTCTCAGATGATCAAAATTTAAGGTGTATTGTGTTACGTGGAGCAGGTGAAAAAGCATTTTCCCCGGGAGCAGACATTTCAGAATTCGAAGAGCACCGATCCAATCGTCAACAGGCTCGAAATTATGGGCAATTAATCCACAATGCAATGCAGGCTATTCGACAGTGCCGTCATCCTGTGATTGCCATGATCCAAGGTGTTTGTGTTGGCGGAGGCTTGGAGTTAGCCTCAATGTGTGACTTAAGAATCTGTAGCGAATCAAGTCGATTTGGAGTCCCTATTAATAGAATTGGTATCACCATGGCTTACCCCGAAATTATTGCTTTGATTGATCTAGTAGGCCGTTCAACCGCTTTGGAAATTCTTCTTGAAGGACGGGTATTTAGTGCTCAAGAAGCTAAAAATAAGGGTCTTGTAACTCGCATTGTACAGGATAACCAGTTAGAAAAGGAAACCTACCAGACTGCCCATCGAATAGCATCAGGAGCTCCGTTAGCAAATAGTCTTCACAAAAAATTTGCCTATCGTCTGTTAGACCCCAAACCACTCACTCCAGAAGAATTAGACGAAGGATTTAAAATTGTTGGCACTAAAGATCACCAAGAAGGCTATAAAGCCTTTTTAAACAAATCCAAGCCCCGATTCACGGGTCATTAAACCGATGAATTCTTTCTCGCCAACTAATTCAGATTCAGGGCCACTTGCAGGTTTAAAAGTACTAGAAGCTACTCATGTAATGGCTGGCCCCACTTGTGGACTAATGTTAGCTGATATGGGGGCAGATGTTATCAAGGTAGAAAGACTTCCAGAAGGAGATGATACTCGAAGAGCTATTCCTCCTGAAATTAAAGGAGAATCCGCAGCATTTATGATGATGAATCGAAACAAAAGAGGTATAGGGCTCAACCTGAAACACAAAAGCGGAAAAAAAGTTTTTAAGCACTTAGCTAGGAATAGTGACATCTTAATTGAAAATTTTCGAAAGGGTAGCATGGATCGATTAGACCTTGGATATAAACAGTTGAATTCTGAAAACCCAGGTTTAATTTATTGTTCCCTATCAGGTTTTGGACAAACTGGCCCTTACGCAGACCAAGGAGGATTTGACCTAATCGCTCAAGGCATGAGTGGGTTAATGAGTATCACAGGCGAAGGCCCTGGAAGATCTCCAGTAAAAGTAGGGGCTCCAATGACAGATATCACAGCAGGAATTTTAGCAGCTATGGGCATTCTAGCAGCCTATATTCATCGGCAAAAAACTGGGAAAGGGCAAGTTGTTGACACTTCATTATTTGAGGCGGGGATTATTCACACCTACTGGCAATCTGCTATCTATCTGGCAACAGGTATCTCACCTACTGCCATGGGTTCATCCCACCCATTAATGGCTCCTTATCAGGCTTTTGAAACAAAAGATGGTTGGATCAACATAGGTGCGGCTAACCAAAACAACTGGGAGCGACTATTAAATGTTTTAAACGCCAGCCATTTAGCTAAAGATAAACGTTTTCTAAATAATGCAGCTCGCATGACTAATTTAAATGACTTAGTCGAAATATTGTCACCATACTTCTTAACTAAGGCTACTAAAACCTGGTTGGATCAATTCAAACGGGCCGGTATTCCATCAGGCCCGGTCTTATCCATTGCATCAATGCATGCTGACCCTCAAGTCAGATATCGAAAAATGGTAACGGAAGTTCAACACAGTCGTTTAGGATCAGTTAAAACTCTTGGAATGCCAGTTAAGTTTTCTATGACACCAGCTTCTCCTGCTCGTGGCGCACCCATTTTAGGTGAACATACATTGGAAATTTTAAAAGAGCATGGCTATAGTCAAAATGAAATCAAACTTTTAGAATCAGAAGGTGCCATTCTAATTGGTTCATAACTGCAAACAAAAATACAATGGCTATTAGCAAAAAAAAGTTTGGCTGGGCCAACATTGAAATTCCAGTTTTGGGCCAAGGTACATGGATGATTGAGGGTGATCAACTCCAAGAACGTAAAGCGATTGAAGCACTTCGTCTGGGACTTGACTTGGGGTTAAGTCATATCGATACTGCAGAAATGTATGGTGACGGTCGAGCTGAAGAACTAGTTGGAGAGGCTATCAGTAAAAGACGCAGTGAGGTTTTCTTAGTTAGTAAAGTACTACCTCAGAATGCTTCTTATAAAGGAACACTGAAAGCTTGTGAGCAAAGCCTAAAAAGACTAAAAACCGAATGGTTGGACCTTTATTTGTTGCACTGGCAGGGGCAGTACCCAATCAAAGAAACTATGAGGGCAATGGAGACCCTAGCTGACCAAGGAAAAATTCGTTTTATCGGGGTTAGTAATTTTGATTTGGATCAAATAAAAGAAGCTGAACAAGCACTTGATCATCACCGATTGCTTTGTAATCAGGTCCTTTATCACCTCGGAGATCGCGGGATTGAACGACGTCTGATCCCTTATTGTTCTGCTCAAGAAATTTCTGTAGTTGCTTATAGTCCTTTTGGACACTCAAATTTTCCCTCTCTTAATAGCAAAGGCGGAAAAATTTTAAGTGAAATTGCTAGTAGCCGTAGTCGAACTATTCGACAAATCATCTTAAACTTCCTGACTAGGAGTCCAGCTGTTTTCACAATTCCCAAAGCTAGCAAAATCCAACACGTACATGAAAACAGTGGTTCAACTGATTGGAACTTATTGAAAGAAGATGTAGAGGCAATTGATCAAGCTTTTCCGGGTCCTAACTACGACGTGCCCTTAGGTATGCTTTAACAAAAGTAACAATTAGTCACACCAACTAGAATCTACATTGTGGCAGGTATACTCCTCACTAAGCACAGAACAGCAGAACCACCTAACAGCAAAGGCTTTACAGCCATCAACTCTCTCTCATCCTCAGCAGAGGACAGCATGAGGATCTCTGCTTATACCAATAAAACAGCCATTTAAACAGCCATCAGAACAGCCATTTGTTTTTTTACATCTCTTGGGAGGGTGGCACCCCCTTTTTTACGTAGCTGACTATCTATTGATGATAACTCGACTTCCGATATTGAAAGTCTTCAGCACACCACTTTTGATAAGCTGATCCAACGCCACACAGAGAGCTCCCGAAGGTACAGCCGCGGTATGGCTGTAGCGAGTGCGAACAAACGGTCTGAAGAAAACCTGAAGTGCGGGTGAGGATGCTCTTCACGTAGACTTTCTTAGTCTGCATTTGACGCTTCTTGGGATTTGGTGCTTGAAGCTCAGCGCCTCAGCAGCGCCCGCTTGCCCGCCACATACACTACCAGCAGCGAGAAGCTGCTCCACAATATGGCCCAGATAAATGCCGGCACCTGCGTGATCTCAGCCAGGATGACGGCATCTGTTTTGGCACCAATCAACAGAAAATCGCTCAGATCGTAGAGCGCATAGAGGGAGCTCATCACTGCCAACACGTCAATGATGTAGTGCATACCGCGCAGTTGCTTCCATGCCAGCAAACCGAAGACGAACGCAGTGCCCAGGCCGAAGACGATACCAAACAGGTTGCGTACGAAACACAGCGTCACAACGGCAAAGAGGCCAGACAACATGGCAAAGGTCCTCCCTGCCCACCTCTGCCAGCCGGAAAGAAGAAGCATGCTCCCTCCGTAGAGCGCGCTTCCAACGTAGCCGGCCGAGGCTACCAGCAGTTCGTTGCCGCCTACATGTTGGACGTATCCAGACTCCCACGGAGTCACGACCATGGTCAGGACGCTTCCACCCGTCAGCACCGAAGCCAGCGCGTGTCCTGTTTCGTGAATGAAGACCACGAAGATCTTCAGCGGATAGAGGGCGGGTGTGCGCCATAGAAAGAAGGAAATCAAAGCGATAAATGTAAACCAACATAAGCGGCGCAGGTTGAGGCATCCCGCCGCCGTCGGCGCTGTAGCTGGGGTCATCTGCTCCTAATCCTCCACGGCACACCTTCCAGCTGAGGCATCGACATCGAAACACCCTGCTCAGCAGCCAGCTTGTACCATTTCACAGCTAACTGGTGATCTTGTGGAACACCACCACCATAGTAATACATCAATCCTAAATAGACTTGAGCATGTTGAAATCCTTGTTCAGCAGCTTTTCTGAACCACTTCATAGCTTCTTGGTAACCCTGCGGAACACCCTCACCTCTGTAATACATGTAACCTAAACTGTATTGAGCCCCAAAATCTCCCTGTTCAGCCCTCCTAATCCACTCCTTAGTTTCCTCTGTTATTTCCTTCTGCCCAAACACACTGGTACATCCAACAAGAAGGACTGCTATTAGTAGGTAGTTAATGAATCTCATGGCTTTTCCTTCTTAGGCTTGAATTCTCTAGCTAGCTTCTGGGCTTCAGATATCTGGGAAGGAGTCATTTTCTTGGCTACGACATCTCTATTGTGCTTACCATCTTCATGTCCTTGAGCTGCAGCTAAGTTGTACCATTTATGAGCTAAGACATAATCTTGAGGAACACCTTGACCTAAGGCGTACATCACTCCTAAACTGAATTGAGCCTTAGTATTACCCTGCTCTGCAGCTTTTTTGTACCACTTCACAGCTTCTTGGTAATCTTGAGGAACACTATTACCTTTAGCATACATCACTCCTAAATTGTTTTGAGCCCCAGCATGTCCCTGCTCAGCAGATCTTTTATACCACTTAGCAGCTAACTGGTAATCCTGAGGAACACCTTTACCTCTTCTATACATCTGTCCTAAAAAGAATTGAACCTCAGTCTCTCCTTTTTCTGCTAGTGGTAGCAGCTCTTCAGCTGTTAACTTTTTATAATCTATGGGAGTCTTTTCTTCTGCAATCTTAGGTTCTTCCTTATCCACACTTCCACATCCACCAATAAGAAGGGTTGTTATTAGGAGGCAGCTTAAAATTCTCATGGTGTTACCTTTTTGTTGTTGGAAGTTTCTACAATTTTACAGCAAGGCTTTAGAAATCTCTACACATTGCACAGCCAAGCACACAGCAGTATGATTATGTATGCCTAAGAGAAAAAAAGATCTGGATAAAATTCCCAAACAAGATAAGAAAAAGAAATGGGAGAGAAAAGACCTACCTAAAATTCCCAAAGAACTTCACTCATCTTTTGCTACCACATTCCCAACACAAGATAAGACCACTGGAGCATGGACCCATGCCACAATCAAACTGAAAGAGGAGGACAAAGTCTACATAGACAATCTTTGTCTCAAAAAGGTCCTGCATCCTAGAGTATTAGATTTGGATAAGAAGCCTCTTGAGGGAGAGAGCTATGGGTATAAGATGATGACTCTGGCTGAGTCTATTGAGTATATTGGTAATTCTTACCGGAACAGTTTAAGTCAGACTAAATATTTTCCAACTAAAGAACAGAATGATGCCTTCCTTAAAGAGTTAAGGGATGTATCTAACCGACTCAAAGAGCTTCTTGAGGAGACAATAAGGGATGTATCTAACCGACTCAAAGAGCTTCTTGAGGAGACAATCTATGAAGACAAATCTGTCCGGTTGATCTTGAAAAATAATAAACCAATTGTCTTCGGTGGCAGAGCCAGAGATTTTGGAATCTCAGTGGACACAATCGCTACCTTAAAGAAAGCTATAAAGAAGCTACAGCCAGACATTGACCGAGTGGACACAATTTCTACCTTAAAGAAAGCTATAAAGAAGCTACAGCCAGACATTGACCTAGCAAAAAAGAGGAACAGACCCAGACTACTTCAAAAGATTGGAACTGATTATAGATGTCTTGTATATGATGCAGTAAAAGATGCTTTCAAAAGGTATGGACTAACTCCGACTTACTGGGAGAGACTTGATCCGGCTCTATCTGAAGTTACTGGAACCAGTACAAAAAACTGGACAAAGAGATCTCCTTTTTTCCAATGTCTCTACATTGCACTGCAACATGCTGGTGAGACTACGATTGAGAACATGGATAAGGTGCATCAACACTCTAAAGAACAGAATGATGCCTTCCTTAAAGAGTTAAGGGATGTATCTAACCGACTCAAAGCAAAGAACCCACCAAGTAATAAAACCACCTAGAACAATTACTAAAAAAGTAGTCCTTTTTTGCCTCTCTTATAAGGGGAGAACTTGGAGTACTCTGTGGCACTTTATTTGTATTAAGTTATACCCAGCATGATTAATCACAGAAGTTTTAAAGCACACCAGTAAGTACAAAAATTGGAGGAACCAAATGCAACAAAAAGCAACAAATAACACAAGGCTGGGATACAGCAAGAAGGAGGCATCCAAAGAGACATCTCTCTCAATCAGGATGCTGGACTACTACATCAGCATTGGAGTTTTAAAAGCACATAACTATGGAAGCAGAGTCATCATCTCTGGGAAGTCCTTAAAAAGATTCATGGAAGATGGTCCCATCCCATATCCAAGGTCTTTCTTCAAACTAAGGAAGTAATCAAACATGACCAATCAGCCTAATGGAGTTACAACACAAGCTACAGAATCTAATGTTGATGTTGACCAGCTAGCCACTCTTCTAACACAGCATGGGATGTGCTTTATTCCCATTCCCTACAAGAGCAAGAATCCCAACAAAAAAGACTGGGGCAAGATCAGACTGAACACAGATCAAAAACTAAGGGAGGCATTTAATAAAGGTCATCATAATGTTGGTCTTTTGTTAGGTGGTTCAACTTCCAGAATCATTGACATTGACTTGGACTGTAGAGTGGCAAGGAAGTTGGCAAAGGTCTTTCTACCAGCTACTAGGACTTTTGGTAGAGATAGTGCACCAGTATCTCACTACCTTTACAAAGTTGATCCAGTTCCAAAGACACAAAAAGTTACTGGTTTAGATGGAGAGATGCTAGTGGAACTAAGAGGCAAGGGACACCAGACAATTGTTCCTCCCAGTATCCATCCGGATGGTGAGGCAATACTGTGGAGTAATAATAGTGCACCAAAGGAAATCAAAAAAAAGGATCTGCTCAAAGACTTCAACAAACTAGCTTGTGCAACTCTGGTTGCTAAGCAGTATCCCAAGAAAGGTAGCCGGGATGAGACAGCATTAGCACTGGCTGGTGCACTGCTCAGCAATGGTTGGACTGTGGAGGACACAGACAACTTCATTGAGGCAGTGGCAAAGGCATCTGGTGATGAGGAAGCATCAAGCCGGAGGAAAGCAAAAGCAACTGCTGAGAAAAGAAAGAACGGAGAAAAGGTAACCGGACTACCCACACTCTCAAATCTACTAGGGAAGGATCTAGTCTCTAAGATTCAAGAGTTGTTAGATCTCAAGGAAACTAATGAAGATACTCAGCCACCAAAAACACCAGACTATTTTGAAAAGATCAGACCAGTAATAAAGAAAGACATTGTTCTATCAGAAGAAGCAGAACAAGAGAGTCGTAGTAAACCTCCAGTCAATGCAAACAAACTAGCTAAGGATCTCCAGAGATTCTTTGCTGAGAGGTTGTACTTAGAGGATGGAGCAAGTTTGATCTTGGCTTTGTTTGCTCTGAATACATATACCTACAGACTTTTCAGCACAGTCCCCTACTTGTTCATCTGTTCAGCAGTCAATGGCTGTGGGAAAACAGTTTGTTTGGAGTTGTTGGAAGAGGTTGTTCTTAATCCTAGACTGGGAGCAAATTTTACTGAAGCAGTGATGGCAAGGTCTGCTGATGGTTTGTCTGGAGTAACAACTTTATGTGATGAGTCTGGGATTTTAAATGGAAGGTCTGAGAGATCTTCAGATGTTATCAACATTTGCTTAGTGGGATACAAGTCTAATGGAAAGATTTATAGATGTGTTGAAAAGAAAGGTAAGAAGTTTGAAGAGGTAGCGATCAATGTTTATGGACCCAGAGTATTTGCTGGAACAGCACTCATCAAAGACACTGGTCTGGCTGATAGATTCATCAACATAAACATGGAGATGAAGCCAAAGGGTCATGTCTTAAAGAGCACCAGAACAAGAGCATTAGGAAAGACTTCAAGCAAACTCAGGGAACAATGTGTGGACTACCTTTACCAAAACAAGAGGAAGTTAACAGATCTCTATGACTCAGAACCAGATGAAGGATACTGGAAGTCTTTTAAGAATAGAGAAGCAGACTTGTGGGGCATCCTTCTACTGCATGCAAGAGTGGCTGATGTAGAAGAGGAAGCTCTTAGGGTTGCTATTCAATTCTCCAAGAAGAAAAAGGAACAGAAAGAAACCAGTGATATCCAGATAGAAAAAGCTATTGAACTCATGAATGTACTAGAGGGACAGACTGACACATGGGTACGACCTTCTATAATCTCAGCTCTGTTAGAGAATGAAGATGCTTGGGGAGCTTCACTAGAAGCAATGAAGTCTGAGAAAGGAAAGCCCAGATCTGTTGGCAAGTTCATGACAGGTTTTCATGGTCCACCAGACAGGGCAACTGGCAGGTCTCGATATGACCGGATCCGACTAATTGAGAATATCAAGAAACACCTACCTGATTCTACTGCTGAAAATGCTGATCTTGCAAAGGTCACTGATAAGAAAGGTAGTTATTCAACTGCAAGAGCAGAGGGTACTGCAAAAGACTTTGCAAATGCAGAGGGTCTTTCAGAGACACAAGTCCAACAGAATCAACAAGATTTGCAATACTTGCAAGACCAGCAAGACATAGAGAGGGTGAGTGATTTTTGAGTGAACTAAGAAAATTAGAAGATTGTTCTCTGGAAGAGTTTGGTAAGCAAGACAAGGTCATAAGGATTAAGTCAAAGCTGGTGGGAGAGGACATTTGGCTAGTTCCAACTAAAGACCATCTGGAGAAGGTCAGTGGACCAGAGGTAGCTTACACAGCAAAAGAAGCAATGCTCTTGGGAAAGAGTACAAAGAAGATTGCTAGAAAAATTCATGAATTTAAAAAGACATTTAAAGGAGAGATATTTTGAGCAAACAAGATGAGGATGATAGAGAACATTGGGACCGACTTGATCCAGCTGTAAGGCAACTGGATTCACCTCGTAAGCTTGTGGACTTCAACAAAATACTAGATGAAGAGTTAGGAAAAGGTATGCCCGTAGAGTTTCTGATCTGGCTAGAGAAGGAAAGACCAGATGAGTATGAGAATTTGACTGTTCACTTCAGGGCTGACATTAATGAGCATTTTGCAGAACTAGCTAGTAGGGCAGTTGATGTGTGTATGAAGAGGGTAGAGATCTGGAGATCTATTGTTGAACACTTGAGAGAGGAATATCTGTCATGCCAAGAAAGAATAATTTGAAGGGAGCAGGTCCCGGTAGACCCACAGGCTCACAAAACGAACTTAATAAGACTGTGCAGGAATGTATCCTCGATGCTTTTCACTCTGAAGAAATTGGTGGTGTGAATGGACTGATAGAGTGGGGCAAGCAGATGGGAAACAGAGAGGCATTCTATAAGCTAGTCAGCAGATTAATTCCCATAGCTGAAGCAGATAAGAGAATAAATGGCAAAAAAAGACAATAAGTGGGGTTTCATAATTTGGGAGCAGGGGGTCGGAGGTTCCAATCCTCTCGCCCCGACCATTTAAAACAAGGGTTTATGGCGATTTTCCGTAAGCCCTTTTTTTGTTTGGGGTGGCAAATGAAGGCCAAATCAGATTAAATCTTCCTCAT
>Ga0310345_10006270_pt1 | contig 10414 bp, 9 predicted proteins | sample HC15DNA20500_MG_FD_204667 | JGI IMG/M metagenome (GOLD analysis project Ga0310345, IMG submission 204667) | Marine microbial communities from station ALOHA, North Pacific Subtropical Gyre - HC15-DNA-20-500_MG | ecosystem: Environmental > Aquatic > Marine > Oceanic | place: Pacific Ocean: North... | reverse complement strand
CGGACCAGTCGCGGATACTGGGAGAGAAAGTCTCCGGATTTGTGCTATCCTCGGGGGGGCGCACCCCAGCCCTGGCGAAAGCGGCCTGATAATTTCCGACTGGTTCCCGTCTCTGTCGCGCCTCCTTCAACGTGGGCGCGGACAGAGGGTGGGCGCCTGTGAAAATCGATCGGAAATGATCCGCAGACCGTGCGGCAGGCCCCGCGGCCTGGGCGATCAGTTTCGGTGTTCGCTCTTCAGACGATAGATGCCATCGACCGGCCCGTCGAAGATCTCGGGCACCTGCGGATGGCGGATCGGCGCGGCGCTTTCATCCGGCAGGAGGTTCTGCTCGGAGACATAGGCGATGTATTCGGTCTCGGCGTTTTCCGCGAAGAGGTGATAATAGGGCTGATCCTTGCGCGGCCGCACCTCTTCCGGAATCGACTGGTACCACTCCTCGGTATTGTCGAACTCGGGATCGACGTCGAAGATCACGCCGCGAAACGGGAACATTCGGTGGCGGACGATCTGTCCGATATGGAAGCGTGCTGTTTGCATTGCCGGCGGGACTCCCTTAACGCATTGCCATTACGCAATCTTCGATCCGGCGCGCAAGCGCGGGAAATCATCTCAGCCGTAAAGACATGACATCACGCATCCGGGGCTCCTCCCGATGATCGAGATCATCGGCCTGATTTCCCCCTTCTTCGCCTTGATCGCCCTCGGCTTTGGTGCCGGCCGCATCGCCAACCATCCGGTCAGCGGTCTCGCCTGGCTCAACGTCTTCATCATCTACATCGCGCTGCCGGCGCTGTTCTTCCAGCTTCTGTCGAAGACGCCGGTCGAAGAACTCGCGAGCGTCGGTTTCATCGTCGCGACGACGCTCGCCACCTTCGTCATCTTCGTCATCGGCTTTGCCATCGCCCTCGTGCGCCGCAGCGGCATTCCCGCAGCCCTGATCCAAGGCCTCGGCGGAGCCTATGGCAATATCGGCTATATGGGGCCCGGCATCGCGCTGGCGGCGTTCGGTCCCGCCGCAGGCGTTCCGGTCGCCCTGATCTTCTGCTTCGACAACACGCTGCATTTCATCATGGCGCCGTTGATGATGGCCGTCGGCGGAGGAGGGCAGCTTTCCGCGGGGGCGATGGTGAAGCAGGTCCTGCTGCGCATTTTCACTCACCCGTTCATCATCGCGACGATCGTCGGTGTCGCCGCTGCGATCCTCGAGATCCACCCTACCGGTCCAATCGACAGTTTCCTCTCACTCCTCGCCAACGCGGCCGCCCCTTGCGCACTGTTCGCCATGGGGGTCACGCTGGCACTGAGGCACTTGAAGCGTGTCCCGCCGGAACTCTTCACCATCGTTCCGATCAAGCTGGTCCTGCATCCGCTGATCGTCTGGCTGGCGCTGGGCGTCGCCGGAGATTTTGACCCGGTCTGGGTGAATAGCGCCATGCTGCTCGCGAGCCTCCCCACCGCGACCAACGTCTTCGTCATCGCCCAGCAATACGAGGTCTGGGTCGAGCGGGCTTCGGCGACGGTGCTGGTCACGACGGTGATGTCCGTCGCGACGGTGACGCTGCTACTCTACATGATCGCGACCGGCGTGGTCCCCGCCAATCCATTTGCGAACTGAGCGCGGCAGGCCGGTCAGCCCGGCGCCGGGAACGAGGCCTTCGCGCATGGCGAACTGGCGGAGCGGCGGCACGAGGCTCATCGCCGTCAACCCGCCGCTTCGTGCCGCCTGAACGGGGAGGAAGTCCATGAGAAGCGAGCGGTTGAGCATGTCGACACCCGCCGTCCGGCTGGAGATGTCAGAGCGCCGGGCCGCTTCGTAGCGGCGCATTGTCACCCGCGAACCCGGGTCGTCGCGACTTTCGCCAACGAGCCGGATGAGGGCTTCGGCATCCCGCAGCCCGAGATTGAGCCCCTGTGCCCCGATCGGTGGAAAGGCGTGCCCAGCTTCGCCCACGAGCGCGAGCCGCCGGTCCGTCAGCCGCTCGACCTTTGCCCCGCCGAGCGGATAGCGGGCGATCGGTCCGTCGATCGTCACGTCGCCGAGGATCCAGTGCATCTTCTCGGCGATGGTCTGTCCCAGCTTTTCGGGCTTGAGGTCGATATAGAGTTCGGCAAGCTTCGGCTCTTCCACCCAGACGAGCGAGGACCGGCGGCCGGGCAGGGGCACCTGCGTGAACGGCCCGGTGCGGGTGTGAAACTCCGTCGAGACGGCGTTGTGGTCGATCGTGTGGTCGAAATTCAGGACGATTGCCGTCTGCGGATAGCGCCACTCCCGCGCCTTGATCCCGGCCGCCTCGCGCATCGGCGAGCGGCGGCCGTCCGCCGCGACGACGAGATCCGCGCCGATCTTGGTGCCATCCTCCAGCGTGACGACGGCCCGGTCTTCGTCAAGCGTGAGGTCGGTGGCCTTCAACTCCCGGATCTCGAGACGGTCGGACCGCCCGGTGCACTCGCTGAGTGCTGCCGCAAGGTCGGCGTTGAGGGCGTTGATGCCGAAGGCCGTGAGGCCGATCTCGCTCGCCCGGAATTCCACGGTCGGCGCACGGAACAGCCGGCCCGTGTCGTCGACGATCCGCATGACGGCGAGCGGCGCCTGCCGGTCCTGAAGCGCCTCGATGATCCCGAGTTCTGCGAGGAAGGCGAGCGAGCGTCCGAGGATCGCCGAACTGCGCTTGTCTTCGGGGGCAGGGGGCGCCGCCAGAAGCGTATCGAAACCGGCTTCCGCAAAGCCGAGCCCCGTTGCCGTTCCCGCCAGTCCACCTCCTACGACGACGATTTGCCTGCGTTGCATCAACAGCATTCCCGAATTCGTGGGACAGCGCCTGGGTTGGGACCCGGCTCAGGCCCGTATGATCTTGGAATTCTCAGATACGACCGCTACAGCCTTTGGCAATGGTGCGAACGATCGGCCACCGGAACGAATGGTCGCATCGCCGGTTCGCTCTTGAGACGCAAAGCACGTGGCGCGGAGGAACGACAGTCCGGCATGTCCGAAGTACCTGAACAATATGACCGCGCCGACCGGTGGCGCGCCTTCGCGATCCATCTCCTGACCGCCAGCGGCGCCTTCATGGCCTTTCTGTCGCTGATCGCTGCCGCGGAGCAGCGATGGGTAGCGATGTTCGGCTGGCTGGGGCTCGCGCTGTTCGTCGACGGGATCGACGGCCCCATGGCGCGCAAGGTCAACGTCAAGGGCGTGTTGCCGAACTGGTCGGGCGATCTCCTCGACTCGATCATCGATTATGCGACCTATGCGCTGATCCCGGCCGTCGCGCTCTATCTCTCCGGCATGATCGGCCGTCCGTCATCCTTCGTGGCTGCGGCACTGATCGTGATCTCCAGCGCGATCTACTATGCCGACACGAACATGAAGACGAAGGACAATTTCTTCCGTGGCTTCCCCGTCGCCTGGAACTTCGTCGTCTTCACGCTCTTCGCGGTTCAGCCCCCGGCCTGGGCAACCTTCACCCTCGTGGTGATCTGCTCGGCCGCGACGTTCCTGCCGATCAAGTTCGTCCATCCCGTGCGCGTGCGCATCCTGCGCCCGCTCACTCTCGCGATCGTCGCCGTCTGGTCGGTTCTGGGGGCGCTGGTCCTGATCCAGGATTTCGACGTCTCGGCCTGGGTTCGGTGGGGACTTGTGGCCACGGGGCTCTATCTCCTTTGCCTCGGCGGCGTGTTGCAGCTTCTCGACCGGCTGCGCGGCGTCCGCTCCACGTGACGGCAGAGTAAGAGCGAGAGGGAGAGACAAAGAGCCATGAGCAAAGCGATCATCGTGAAAGAGACTGGCGGGCCGGAAATGATGTCCTTCGAGGACCACGACCCCGGACGCCCCGGCCCCGGCGAAATCCTGGTCGAGCAGAAGGCGGCCGGCATCAACTTCATCGATGTCTATTTCCGGACCGGGCTCTACAAGTCCGAGACCATGCCCTTCGTTCTCGGCAAGGAAGGGGCCGGCGTGGTGGCCGAAGTCGGCGAGGGGGTCACGCTGTTCAAGGCGGGCGATCGCGTCGCCTATAACGGCGTCTCCGGCACATACGCCGAAAAGATCGTCATACCTGCCGAAAAGGCCGTGGCGGTTCCCGACGCGGTCGAACTCGAAACCGCGGCCGCGGCGATGCTGAAGGGCATGACGGCGGAGTATCTCCTGCGCCGGACCTATCCCGTGTCGAAGGACACGGTGCTCCTGTTTCACGCGGCTGCCGGCGGCGTCGGCTTGATTGCCGGCCAATGGGCAAAGCATCTCGGTGCCACGGTTATTGGCACCGCCGGTTCCAAGGAAAAATGCGACCTCGCCCTCGCGAATGGCTACGACCACGTCATCAATTATCGTGAGTCCGACTTCGTCGAGGAGGTGAAGCGGATCACGAACGGCGAGAAATGCCATGTCGTCTATGATTCCGTCGGCAAGGACACTTTTCCCGGCAGCCTCGACTGTCTCAAGATGCGCGGACTCTGGGTGACCTTCGGCCAGTCCTCCGGCAAGCTCGATCCGATCGACACCGCCATCCTCAACCAGAAGGGCTCGCTCTTCTGCACGCGCCCGAGCCTCTTTGGCTACGTGACCAATCGCGAAGAGCTGGAAGCGTCGGCCGCGGCGCTGTTCGAGGTCATCGCCTCGGGTGCTGTGAAGATCACGATCGGCCAGACCTATCCGCTCGCCGAGGCGGCCCAGGCCCATCGCGATCTGGAAGGCCGGAAGACGACTGGCGCGTCGATCCTGACGATCTGACCGTCCTCATCGGCCGGACTCGGGGGCATCGCTTGACCGGCCGTCGAGCCGGCAGGCCGTATCGCCGGATGGTGGGCGGCCCCCGACTGATGTGCGCTGCAAAATTTGATCCGGCCGCGGGGGAACTTCGCGGCACAGGCCAAGCTTACTCTGCCTCAAGCCTTATTTCGGAGCATTTTCGTGACGGTTCACATCACACCGAACACCACCCAGAGCCATCGCGCCGCGCCGGGCGTCAAGCGTTCGCGCATCCGCGAAGGTCAACCGTTTCCCCTCGGGGCGACCTGGGACGGCATCGGCGTCAATTTCGCAATCTTCTCGGCCAACGCCACCAAGGTCGAGCTTTGCCTTTTCGACTACGATGGCAAGGAAGAGATCGAGCGGATCGAATTGCCCGAATACACCGACGAGATTTTCCACGGGTACATGCGCGATGTGCGACCCGGCCAGATCTACGGCTATCGTGTCTACGGACCCTACGAGCCCGATGCCGGACACCGCTTCAACCCGAACAAGCTTCTGATCGACCCTTATGCCAAGCAGCTCATCGGCGAACTGACATGGGATCATGCGCTGTTCGGCTACACGATCGGCCACAAGGACAAGGATCTGTCCTTCGACGAGCGCGACTCGGCGCCTTTCATGCCGAAATGCCGGGTCGTCGACCCGGCCTTCACCTGGGGCGATGAACGGCGTCCGAAAGTCTTCTGGGACCGCACGATCTTCTACGAGACCCATGTGAAGGGCTTTACCATGCGCCATCCGGCGGTGGGGGAGCGGGACAAGGGCAAATTCGCCGGGATGATGACGAGCGAAGTCATCGACTATATCCGCAGCCTCGGCGTTACTTCGGTCGAGTTCATGCCCGTCCACGCCTTCGTCGATGACAGCTATCTTGTCGACAAGGGACTGAGGAACTACTGGGGCTACAACACGATCGGGTTCTTCGCACCCGATCCGCGCTATCTGGCGTCCTCCTCGATCAACGAGTTCAAGGAACTCGTCTCGGCCTTTCACCATGCCGGGCTCGAGGTGATCCTCGACGTCGTCTACAACCACACGGCCGAAGGCAACGAACTCGGACCGACCCTGTCGATGAAGGGCATCGACAACGCCACCTATTACCGGCTGATGCCCGAGGAGCCCCGCTACTACATCAATGACACGGGCACCGGGAACACCGTCAACACCAGTCACCCGCGGGTGATGCAGCTCGTCACCGGCTTTTCCGAGGAGTCGAGCTTCCTCCACGCCTGCATGCAGGACCCGCTCCTGTCGCAATCGAAGCTCATCGCCGAACCGTGGGATTGCGGGCCCGGCGGCTATCAGGTCGGACGTTTTCCGCCGGGTTGGGCGGAATGGAACGACGGCTATCGCGACACGATCCGCGCCTATTGGAAGGGCGATTCCGGCATGCTGCCGACGGTCGCCGACAAGATTTCCGCCTCGGCGGCGATCTTCGACAAGCGGGGGCGCAAACCCTGGGCTTCGGTGAACTTCATCACCGCCCATGACGGTTTCACCCTGCACGATCTTGTCAGCTACAACGACAAGCACAACGAGGCGAACGGCGAGGATAACCGCGACGGGCACGACCACAACCTGTCCTACAATTACGGCCATGAAGGCCCGACCAAGGACAAGGAGATCGTCGAGACACGCTTCCGGCAGATGCGCAATTTCTTCGCCACGCTCCTCTTTTCCCGTGGCACGCCGATGATCCTCGCCGGCGACGAATTCGCCCGCACCCAGGGCGGCAACAACAACGCCTATGCCCAGGACAACGAGATCGGTTGGGTGGACTGGAACGTGACCCCCGAAAGCCGGGCGCTGGCCCGCTTCGTCCAGAAGCTGATCATGCTGCGCCAGTCGCTGGCGATGCTGAGGCGCGGCACGTTTCTCCACGGTACCTATGACGAGGAACTCGGCGTCAAGGACGTGGCCTGGATCCGGCCCGACGGTCAGGAATTCGAGGACGGCGACTGGTCGGACGAGGATGCGCGCTGCTTCGGCTTGCTCCTGGACGGCCGGGCGCAATCGACGGGCATCCGGCGGCCGGGAACCGACGCGACGATGCTGATCGTGCTCAACGCCCATGACGACGTGGTCAATTTCGTGCTGCCCTCGGCTCCCGGCGGAACCCGCTGGCGCTGCGTCATCGACACCAATCTGCCGCAACGCGAGGAACTGGAGCCCTTCGACTTCGAGACCGAATACATGGCGACAGGACGGTCCTTCCTGGTCTTCATGCTGGAGCCGGACGAGACCGACGAAACCCAGGAAGAGGCGCGGCGCTCCTTCGCCCATATCTCGGAGGCCTTCGCCCGTTCGGCTGGTGATGCGCTCCGGATCTGACGACCGCCGACTGCACGGGAGGCCTCGCGCTCAGGCGACGGCGCGGGGACCGTGGTTCTCGCGCCACCAGATGTAGAGCCCGCAGAAAACGAGGATCGCGGCCCCGAGCGCCGTGCTCGGCCGCAGCGGATCGCCGAAGACCACGACGCTCAGGACGCTGGCGGCGAGCACCTGGATGTAGAGGAAGGGCGACAGCAGCGAGGCCGGGGCGTGGGAGAACCCGCGGATCAGCAGGAAGTGGCCGAACGCGCCCACAAAGCCGATGGTTACCATCAGAGCGAAGGGAACCGGCTGCGGAGTCTCCCAGATCGGTATGACGATCAGGGTCAGGACGATCGTGCCCGGCGCCGACGTGTTGAACATGGTCGCCGCCGAATCGTCCCGGCCAGACAGTCGCCGCGTCAGCATCAGATAGCCGACATTGGTAAAGGCCGCCGCGACCGCCAGGAACAGCGCCGGGTCGATGGCCGAGAAGCCGGGCTGCAGGATCACCAGCATGCCGATGAAGCCGCCGATCACAGCGCCGATCCGGTGAATGCCGATCCGCTCTTTCAGAAAGATCACGGAGAACACGGTGATGAGGATCGGCGTGAAGAACAGGACGGCCGTGGCGTCGGCGAGCGGGACTTGCGAGAAGGCCGAATACATCAGCCCGGTGGTGACGAGGAGCGCCGCGCCGCGCAGGCCCTGCAAGACCGGATGAGCGGTCTTGAGAAAGCCGGGTCCCTGCCGGGCCAGGAGCACGCCGCCGGTGAGAAGCGTCTGGAACATGTAGCGGCCCCAGATGACCTGCAGGACCGGCATCAGCCCGGTCAGATATTTGCCGAGGGAATCCTGGACGGCGAAGACCGTCCCCGCCGTGAGCGTCAGAAGGATGCCGGTCAGAAGCGATGAGAGGGGAGGCAATCGAGGGTCCAAACAAGAAGCACCCCGACCGTTGGGCCGGGGTGCAGGGTTTCAGGCGTCGACCGTCGGCTCTTGTCGAGCCGCATGCTGCAGCCTGGCGATCAGGAATCCTTGGGCTTGTCGAGGGCGGGTGAACTGCCCGGCCCCGCGATCGAGGGCGAGGAATTGCCACCCATGATCTGCGCCAGAACGTCGTCCGCCGATTGCGACTGGCCGCCGATCCCGGCTGCCAGAAGCTGACGGTCGAGATCCGAGCCGGATTCGAGTGCCGCCAGTTCCTGACCCGCTTCGAGACGGCCCTGCGTCATTTCCTGCTTCTTGCGGATGCGCTCCAGCGAATCCATGGCGTTGCCGAGCTTGGAATTGACGCCCGACTGGGTCGTGGCGATGGCCGACTGCGCCTTGATCAGGGACTCGTTGGCCTTCACGTTCTCGACCTCGCGGCGCATCTGCTGAATGCGCTGTTCGGTGTCCTGAACCGCCTTGATCATCTGCTGCTGGCGCTGATTGAGCCGCTCGAGTTCCGCTTCGTCGCGCGCCGCCTCGGTTCGCGTCTTGGCGATCCGGTCGGCGAGGCCGCGGGCGAGATCCTCACGGCCGGCCTGAAGGGCGGCCCTGGCGCTCTCGGTATCCTTGCGCTCCTTGGCGCGGGCTTCCTCGACCCGCCGCGACAGCGACTTGTTGGAGGCCATGATCCCGGCGAGATCGGAGCGCGCCCGGCGCAAGGCCTGCTCGGCATCGCGAATCTCCTGATCGAGGATCCGCAGGGCCTGCGTGTCGGCGGCCGCTTCCGCCGCCTCGTTGACGCCGCCACGCACGGCGGTGAACAGTTTTCCCCAGACACTCATGCGCCGAATTCCCCGTTCTTCCATTCCTCGATCATGTCCGCGGCGTCGACCGCGTTGGCGGCGAGCACCGCGACCTCTTCGACCATCGCATGGGCGCTCGAGCGCGCCGACAGCGAGCCGAACAGTTCATACCATTCTTTGCCGTCGATGGTGACGATGCCGAAGGTCGAGAGAGGCACAAGCTTGTGAGTGGAAAGGATCATCCGCTCGAACTCGTCCCGGCGGGGAACGGTGTCGGCGGGTGCGAGGATGACGCTGGCAAGCACCTGGTCCCCGCTGGCGGTGACGAGAACGTCGAGATCACCCTTTTCCTTGAGGGTGACGCGGATGACGTCGCCGGTCTCGACGATGGTCACGTCCACATCCCCCAGCGCTTCCGGGTCGGAAGCGAAGAGTTCGGTCAGACTGGCAAGATTCCACGGTTCCACTTGTTGTTCCTCGGTTGCCAAGAATCGTCGTGGGGTTCTACATCAGGAGCGGAGTCCTGTCCAAAGGGATTCGCCGTCGAAACGCCTCATGGTTGACTTTACGTAATGTAGCGCTCCATAAGGCGCTCTTTGTTTCGCTCCAAACGGGTTCCGCGTGCCGGTTTTTTCACGCTATCTGCGTCGTTTCTATGTCGCTCTGGCCGAGCTCACCTGGTCGGCGGTGGTCGCGATCACGCTGGTTCACATGGCCGGGAGCTGGCTGCTGCTGGCTCTCGCCGGCGAGGACGGGTTGGTCGGAAGCCCGGTGGACTTCGTCTATTACTACATCGTCACCGCGACCACGGTCGGTTATGGCGACCTGTCGCCCGCTACCCCGCTTGGACGGATGCTGGCATCCTTCATCGTCCTGCCGGGGGCGATCGCGATCTTTACCGCTGTCCTGGGCAAGCTCCTGTCGGCGGTGAGCAATGTGTGGAGAGGCCGCATGAAGGGATTGGGCAATTATCACGATCGCTCGGGCCATGACATCGTTCTGGGCTGGCACGAGGGTTCGACGCGGCGCCTGCTCGAGCTTCTGGCCGCGGAGCGGCGCAGCGGCGAGCCGCCGACGGTGCTGCTTGCCAAGGATCTGGAACAGAACCCGATGCCCGACGCGATCGACTATGTGCGGGTCGAACGGCTCGCCGATCCGGAAGGGCTGAGACGGGCCGGCGCTGGATCGGCCCGATCGATCATCGTGCGCGGCGCCAATGACGACGAGACGCTCGCGGCCGCGCTCGTCGCTTCCGCGATCTGCGATAGCGGCCATGTGGTGGCTCATTTCGACTTCGAGACGACGGCCGACATCATGCGTCGGCAGGATCCAAAAATCGAGACGGTGACGTCGATGTCGTCGGAGCTCATGGTGCGTGCCGCGCGCGATCCGGGCTCGGCAAAGGTTGCAAACCTGCTCCTTTCCGCCGACACAGACGATACCGCCTACTCGGTGGTCGTGCCGCAAAATGCCGCCTCGTTTTCCTACAAGGACGCGCTGACCGCCATGCGCGGCCGTCACAATGTCACGCTGGTCGGCATGGCTCGCCACGGAAATGTCGATCTCAACTGTGAGGACTCGACAGAGATCTCGGCCGGCGATTCCCTCTACT
>Ga0310345_10006269_pt1 | contig 10417 bp, 7 predicted proteins | sample HC15DNA20500_MG_FD_204667 | JGI IMG/M metagenome (GOLD analysis project Ga0310345, IMG submission 204667) | Marine microbial communities from station ALOHA, North Pacific Subtropical Gyre - HC15-DNA-20-500_MG | ecosystem: Environmental > Aquatic > Marine > Oceanic | place: Pacific Ocean: North... | reverse complement strand
ATGGGGGATGTCGCATTCGTGCAAGATCTGAGCCGGGGACCCCGCCTACGTTGGCGGTCCACACCCCTCCCCTACGATGCTGACCGCCAACCTCCACGACCTCGACCTCATGGACATGGCCGCCCCCGACGACACTCGCCAAGCGTGCCGCGTGACGTTCCCGCTCCTAGGCGCCCACGGGACCGAGGACACGGCGACCGTCTACTTCGAACTCGCCCCCGGCAAAAACGTCGGCCGCCACACCGACAGCGCGGAGGAGATCCTCGTCGTCCTTGACGGTGAGGTGCGGGCGTCGGTCGGCGACGAGACGGTCGAGGCCGGAGCCGGGACGCTCTTGGTCGTCCCCACGATGGTCCCCCACGACGTCACGAACGTCGGCGACGGGACGGCCCGCGTACTCGGCGTGTTCGGCGGGGCCAACCACATCGTGGCCACGTTCGACCACGGGTGGGGCCCGGACCGGATGGCGGTCGTCGGAACGAAGGCGATGACGGAGGGGGCGCCGGCCTAGCCCCCTCGGCCTTCGCGTCCCCATCCGTATCGTGATCGGCCCGTCGAACCCGCCATGGCCGTCGACCTCCAGGAGTTCCGCCCCGTCCAGCCCCTGCGCTCCCACGTGCAGCGGTTCTGGGCGGGGCGGTTCGACGGCCGCGGTGGGGGCCTGGCCCAGCGCGTCGTGCCGAGCGGGCACATCGAGTGCATCATCCACCTGACGGACCACCACTGCGATCTCATGGGGGCCGGCACGCCCGCGACCGGAGGGTGGGGCCAGTCCCCGGACGTGACGCTGATCGGCGTCCACGACGCGCCATACGAAGTCCGGTTCAGCGATGCCGTCGAGGTGTTCGCGGTCCGGTTCCGGCCGGCCGGGTTCCGATCGCTGTTCGGGGTCCCGCTCGGCGAACTGGCCGGTTCGCACGAGGACCTCGAGGCCGTGGTCGGGGCCCGCTTCGCCGAGGTCGCCGCTCGCGTCCGCGACGAGACGACGGTGGGGGGGCGTCTCCGTGTCGTCGAGCGATTCCTGGAAGGGCTCGCAGCAGACTGCGAGGCGACCTACCTCGACCGCGCTGAGCGACAGATCCTCGCGACGGGGGGCACGCTCGACGTCGGCGCGCTGGCGGACGGGCTCGGCGTGAGCCGCCGCCAGCTGGAGCGGGCGTTCCGGGAGGCGCACGGGGTGAGCCCGAAGCGGTATATGCGGGTGGTCCGGATGAACCGAGCCCACGCGATGCTCGCGGGCGGGGCGTTCCGGACGCTGGCCGACGTGGCGTACGCGGCGGGGTACGCCGACCAGGCCCACTTTACACGGGAGTTCAAGGCGCTCGTGGGCCGACCGCCGTCGCGGTACCTCGCGGAGCGGGCGGACTACGCCGTGAGCGCTGGAGAGCCCAGGGAGCGGCCCCCGTCGCATGAGGCCGGCGGAACCGCGTGAGCGCCTCCGCGCGGCCGAGGCCCACGAATTACTCGCCACTGAGGAAGGCGAGCACGCGCCGCGAGAAGTCGTCGGCGCCGAGCGGGTCGCGGTACGGGACGTGCCCGCCGCCTGGGACGACCCAGAGCTGTGCGCCGGGAATGGCGCGGGACATGTCCCACGCCAGCTCCACCGGGACGAGGGCGTCGTCGTCGCCGTGGACGATGAGGGCCCGGGCCGTGACGCGGCCGAGCAGGTCGGGCGTGAGGTGGTGGTCGCCGTAGGTCGAGGCGAGCGCGCGGAACTGGCGGTCGAGCCGGGCGGCCTTGGCCGCCCCGTGCCTCGCGACCGAGGCGCTGTCGGGCGCGGCCCCGGGCCGGGGGGCGTACGTGTCGATCCAGGCCCGCGTAGCCGGGCTCCGGTACGGGGTGCCCCCCACGATCACGACGGCCTCGAAGCGCTCCGGCGTAAGGGCCGCCGCACTGAGGAGGAGGACGGCCCCGACGCTGCCCCCGACGGCGCGGACGCGGTCGAGACCGAGCGCGTCGAGGAGGGCCACGATGTCGCGCGCGGCCGTGTCGATCCGCCACGCGGCTGTGGTGTCGGGGTTCGTGGAGCGCCCGTGGCCGCGGAGGTCGGGGACAATCACACGGTAGCGCTCGGCGAACGCCGGCACGTAGGGGGCCCAGTTGTCGCCGGCCCCCCCGAACGCGTGGAGGAGCAGGAGCGGCTCGCCGTCGCCGTGCTCTCTGACGTAGAGCTCGGCCCCATTAACCGGGACGAGGCGCCCCACCTCATCCGCGGGCTGGGCCGCCGCGAGCGGCGCGAGCACGGCGGCCAGGAGGACCGAGAGGCAGAGAGGACGGGGTGAGGGCAGCATCGCGAGCGTGGGCATCCCGGAGCGACTGGGGTCAGAAAAGGATATGGCACGGCGCCCGAACCGCTGCCCTGGGTCCCGTTTCGCCGTTCAGACGCCGCCCCGTATCCTCCTCGACACCTCACACCCAGACCGCCGCTATGGCCCACTCGACCATCGGCCGCGACCGCGACGTGCTCACGGTCATCTTCGAGTTCGACACCGAGCCCGACCGCCAGCGCGAGCTGAGCGAGACGATCCAGGGACTCGTGACCGACATCGTCCGCCACCAGCCCGGCTTCCTCGCCTCCCACCTCCACCTGAGCACGGACGGCGAGAAGGTCCTCAACTACTTCCAATGGGAGAGCCGGGAGGCATTCGACACCTTCCGAGCCGACGACGAGGCACAGGGCCGGATCCGGCCGGCCATCACGCCCTTCGGACCGAAGCCGCGGGTCTACGAGATCGTCTTCTCCGCGGCGGCCTGACCGCGCAGGCCGTCGCCCTCGTTGTTGCCTCCCTGACCATGCGGCTCTCTCTCCTCACTCTCGCCGTAGCGCTCCTCGGCCTCGCCCCGCTCGCGGAGGCGCAGCAAACGGACGCCCGCGCCTTGTTCGACCACCGCGGCGAGGACGCCGCGGCCGAGGACGCCGCGGCCGAGGACGCCGCGGCCGAGGACGCCGCGGCCTCCGTCGTCGGCCCGACGCAGGCCCAACTCGACGCGGCGGCCGCCAACGCCCGAGACTGGCTCTACGCCGCCGGCGACTACTCGCTCGCCCGGCACGCCCCGGCCGTCGAGGTCACGCCCGCCAACGCCCACTGGCTCCGGCCGGTCTGCGCGTTCCAGGCCGGCGACGTCCGCGCCTTCCACACCAACCCGCTCGTCTACGACGGCGTGATGTACCTCACGACGCGGCACGACGCCGTCGCCATCGACGCGCGGACGTGCCGCGAGCGCTGGCGCCAGTCCTGGGACCCCGACCGGGAGGCGTACGCGCAGGCCAACCGCGGGCTCGCGCTCAAGGGGGGAACGCTCGTCTGGGGGACCGCCGACGGCCGCCTCTTCGCGCTCGACGCGGCGACGGGCGCCGTCCGCTGGGAGCGCCAGCACGCCGACCCCACCCGCGGCGAGAAGTTCAACATGCCCCCGCTCGTGGTCGACAGCCTCGCCGTGATCGGCGTGGCCGGGAGCGAGTCGGGGATCCGCGGGTGGATCGGCGCCTTCCGCCTCGACGACGGCGCGCCCGTGTGGCGGTTCGACGTGGTCCCGGCCGACGACGCGGCCGAGGCGGCCACGTGGGGCGGTCCGGGCGGCCTCGCCCACGGCGGCGGCGGCGTGTGGACGCCGATCGCGATGGACGCCGGGGCCCGCCACCTCTACGTGGGGACGGCCAACCCCGCCCCGGCGTTCGACCGGCGCGGGCGGCCCGGCGAGAACCTCTACACCAACAGCCTCCTCGTCCTCGACGCCGCGACGGGCCAGCGGGTGTGGCACCACCAGCTCGTCGAGGGCGACGCGCTCGACCGCGGCGTGACCTCGCCGGGCCCGCTGTTCACGGCCGACGTCGACGGCGAGCCCCGCTCGCTCGTGGCCACGGCGGGGAAGGACGGCGTGGTCCGCGTGCTCGACCGCGAGACGCGCGGGGTGCTCTACGCCGTGCCGGTCACGACGATGGAGAACGAGACGGTCGTCCCGCCCGAGGGGGGCGTCCGCGTGTGCCCGGGCATCCTCGGCGGCGTCCAGTGGAACGGGCTCGGCTACAGCCCCCGGAGCGGGCTCCTCTACGCCCCCGCCGTCGACTGGTGCATGACGTACGCCGGCGGCGGCGACCCGGCCGACTGGATGGGCCCGCACATGGGCGGGCGGATCGAGTTCGGGAGCGCGGCCGACGCGCGCGGCTGGCTGACGGCGCTCGACGCGGCGACGGGCGCGGTCCGCTGGCGGTACGCCTCCGACGCGCCCATGGTGGCCCCCGCCGTCTCGACGGCCGGCGGCGTGGTGTTCACGGGCGAGACCTCGGGCGACTTCCTCGTCCTCGACGACGACTCCGGCGACGTGCTCTACCGGTTCCACACGGGCGGGGCCGTGGCCGGCGGGATCGCGACGTACGTCCTCGACGGGCGCCAGTACGTGGCCGTGACCTCGGGCGCGATGACGCCGTTCTGGCAGCGCCCGGGCGGGTCCTCGACCGTGTTCGTGTTCGCGCTCGACGGCGACCGCTGAGCCAATTTCGTGGAGGTCATGGGAGATATGAAGCCCCCGTTCGAAGTCCTCTGCCGGAACCTCCGTGTCGTCGCCTACGACGCCTTCAGGACCGGACGGGGGGGGACGGGGCAGGGGCCTGGGCACGGATTTCTACGATTGTGGGCGCCTCGGCTCCCCGTCCCGATGAGGCGAATGCTCCTCGCCCCCCTCGCCCTTGTCTGCGCCAGCGCCGCGGCCCAGCCCGCCGCCGGCCCGCCAATCATCCCGCAGGTGATGCAACTGGCGCCCGACCTCCCCGCGTTCCGCGACGTGGGCCCGGAGCGGCGCCCCGTCGAGCCCGGCCTCTTCGCCCACGACCGGCCCGTCCGGGAGGCCGCTTCGCCCGATGGCGCGTGGCTGGCGGGGACCGCCGGCGGCGACCTGTACGTCCGCGCGGCTGGATCGGACGCGACGACCCTCACCGTCCCCCATGCGGGCGGGCCCCGCTGGAGCGTGGCCGACGCCGAGTGGTCGCCCGACGGCGCCCGCCTCGTCGCGCGGCGCGTCGACGACACGGCCGTCCCCCGCATCCCGCTCCTCGACGCCGAGGGTGATACGGCGCGGTGGACGCCGTACGCGCGCGTCGGCGAGCCGATGCCCGAGCACCGGCTCTGGGTCGTCGACCAGGCGACGGGCGGGGCCACGGCCGTCCCCCACGGGCCCGAGGCCGTGTTCGTCCACCCCGTCGGGTGGAGCGACGACGGGGCGCAGCTCCGCTGGCTCGAAGCGGGGCGGCTGCTGAAATGGGTCGAGCTCCGGGAGTTCGACGTCGGGAGCGGCGAGGCCCGGACGCTCCTCCGCGAGGCGGGCGACCGCCGCGTGATGGGGGTCGAGACGATCCACGGCTACGGCGACCGGCTCGACCGGCTCCGCCCGGCCGTCTTCTTCGATCGTCGCGGCCGGTTCGTGTGGGCGAGCGAGCGGAGCGGCGCCCGCCACCTCTACCTCCACGACGCCGACGGCGCGCTCGTCCGGCCGCTCACGGAGGGCGCGCTGCCGGGGCCCGTCCAGCACGTCTCCCACGTCGACCGTGAGGCCGGGGCGCTCTACGTCGCCGCGTCGGCGAGCGCGGAGCGGCCGTGGGACCACGCGCTCTACCGGGTCGATCTCGACGGCGACATGGGGCACGTCGTCGACGGCCCCGTGATCGTGGACGTCCGACCCGACGGCGGCGACCTCCTCGTCTGGCGGGCCGGCCTCCCGGACCTCCTCCAGGTCGACCGCGTGACGCCCGACGGCGAGGTCCTCGCGACCGAGTGGGCCGCCGACTGGTCGTTCGCCGGCGGCGTCCCGCGCCGGACCGAGCCGCTCGCCCTCACGGCGTCCGACGGCGAGACCCCGCTCCACGGCCTCCTCGTGCTCCCCCCCGACGCCGAGGGCGAGCGGACCGTCCCGCTCGTCGAGTTCATCTACGGCGGCCCGAACACCCAGTACGTCCCGCGGACGCCCCAGACGCAGTGGCTGTGGGAGGCGTACCGGCTGGCGCAGGCGGGCGTCGCCGTCCTGTTCGTCGACGGCCGCGGCTCGGCCGGGCGCGACCGCGCCTTCGTCGACGTCTCGTACGGGCGGCTCGGGCAGGTCGAGGTGGCCGACCACGCCGCGGCCGTCCGCCAGGTCCTCGCCCGATTCCCCGTCCTCGACCCCGACCGCGTGGCGCTCCTGGGCCACAGCATGGGCGGGTTCGTCGGGCTCCGGGCGCTCGCCGAGGCGCCCGACGTGTACCGCGCGGGCGTCCTGGTGGCCCCAGTCGTCGACGCGGCGGGGATGCGGGTCTGGGCCGAGCCCTATATGGGCTGCCTCCCCGCCGACTGCCCCGAGGCCTACGCCGCCGGCTCGAACCGGGCCCTCGCCGGCCGGGTCGAGGGCGCGGTCCTGATCGCCCACGGGACGGCCGACGACGACGTCCCCTTTTCCGAAGGCGCCGGCCTCGCGGCCGCACTCGAGGCCGCCGGCGCCGACGTCACCTTCGTCCCGATGCCGGGGTGGAACCACATCCTTCAGCGCTCGCCCGACTTCTGGCGGGCGGCGATGGGCTTCCTCGGCGAGCACCTCCGCCCATGAGACCGATTCTCGCCCTCCTCGTCCTCGCCGCGGCCGCCTCCGCGCAGCCCGCCCCGGCCGACACGGTCCGGTACGTCCAGGTCGTCGACGGGCGCGAACTGGGGTCGTGGTCGACGTGGGCCGACTCGACGGGCCTGCACTACCGCGACGACCGCTGGCGGCGGTGGGAGCGGACCGAGCGCGTCGAGGTCGGTGCCGACGGCCGGCCGGTCCGCTACGACGCCGAGGGGCAGATCACGGCCGGCGTCCCGTGGTTCGAGCGGCTCCGCACCGACGGCGGCCGCGCGCGGTGGATCACGCCCCGGGCCCGCGGCGAGGCCGCGGCGGACGCGGGGGCCTTCTACCGGCCCGTGTTCGGGTTCGTCGACCGCGGCGTACTCGCGCGGGCGCTCCTCGCCTCGCCGACGGGCGCGCTCCCGCTCTGGCCCTCCGGCGAGGCCCGCCTCGAGGCCCACGGCGAGCGGACGGTCGAGGTGTGGGGCGAACCCCGGCGGGCGCGGCTGTTTGCCATCCACGGCGTCGAGCTGTGGCCGGCGTACGTCTGGCTCGACGCCGACGGCGCGACGGTCGCCGACCGCTGGACCGTCCGCGAGGACTGGCGCGCGGCGATGCCCGCCCTCCAGGCCGCGGTCGCCGAGGCCGTCGCCGCTGACGAGCGGGCGCTCGCGGACGCCGTCCTCCCCCCGCCCCGAACCCGGCCGCTCGCGATCCGCGGGGCCCGGCTGTTCGACGCCGAAGCCCGAATGGTCCGCGAGGGGACGACGGTCGTGGTCGAGGGCGAGCGCGTCACGGCCGTCGGGCCGGACGGGGCGGTGCCGGTGCCCGACGGCGCCGAGGTCATCGAAGCCGCCGGGCGGACGCTCCTGCCCGGCCTGTGGGACGCCCACGCCCACCTCCGCTTCCCCGGCGCCGAGGAGCTCCCGGACGCCGAGCGCGGCGCGGAGGTCCTCCACCTCGCCGCCGGCGTCACGACCGTCCGCGACATGGGCAGCGATACCGGCCAGGTCGTCGCCCTCCGCGACGCCGTCGCGGCCGGGGAGGCCGTCGGGCCGCGCGTCCTCATCGCCGGGTTCGTCTACGACACGACCCAGGTCGACTCGGCCCTGGACCCGGTCGCGTCGGCCGACGACGCCCGCGCGCTCGTCGACCGATTCGCGGCGCTGGGGTTCGAGCAGGTCAAGCTCCACGTGTTCGAGGCCCGGTGGGCCGCCCCGGCCATCGAGCGGGCGAAGGCGCACGGGATGCGCGTCGTGGGCCACTTCCCCGACGACTGGACCACGTGGGACGCCCTCGAGGCCGGCTACGACGAGATGACCCACATCTGGTGGGCGCTCTGGACGCTCCCGTGGACGAACGCCGAGTCGATCGCGGCCGGCGAGACGTTCGGGACGTGGCTCCAGGTGTTCGCCGAGATGACGCCCGACCACCCGCTCGTGCGGCGGTTCATCGAGGCGTGCGTGGAGCGCGGGGTCGCCGTCGAGCCCAACCTCGCCGTGTGGGACGGGTTCGAGGCGCCGGCCTCGACGGTCGCGGCGGTCGTCGACCGGCTCCCGGCGCCGGTCGGGCGGCTGATGCGCCACCGGCCGCTCGGCGGCAGCTACGTCACGCGGAGCCCGCTCCAGGCCGATGCTCTGGCGCGGACGCGCGCCAACTTCGGGGCCGTCGTCCGGGCGCTCCACGAGGCCGGCGTGCCCGTCCTCCCCGGGACCGACTCGTGGCCCGGCGCGGGCCTCCACCGCGAGCTCGCGCTCTACGTCGAGGCCGGGATCCCGCCGGCCGACGTGCTCCACCTCGCCACGCTCGGGGCCGCGCGGGAGTTCGGCCGCGACGGCGACCTCGGGAGCATCGCCCCCGGCAAGCTCGCCGACCTCGTCCTCGTCGACGGTGACCCGCTCGCCGACATGACCGCCCTCGGCCGCGTCGACCTCGTGGTGACGGGCGGCCGCGTCGTCGACCCCGACGCGCTCCACCGCGCCCTCGGCATCGCTCCCCGCGACCCGTGAGACCGCTCCTCGTCTTCCTCGCCCTCGCCGCCGCCAGCGCGACGGCTCAGCCGGTCGCCCTCACCGACGTCTCAGTGGTCGACGTCGCCGCCGGGGCCGTCGTGCCCGGCCAGACGGTCGTCGTCGCCGACGGCCGGATCGCAGCCGTCGGGTCGTCCGCCTCGGTCGCCGTACCGGACGGCGCGGCTGTCGTCGAGGGCGCGGGACGGTTCTTGATCCCCGGCCTGTGGGACATGCACGTCCACATGTCGAATGACCGGATCGCGCGGGCGTCCCTGTACCCGCTCCTGATAGCCCACGGGGTCACCGGCATCCGCAACATGAAGGCCGACTGCTTCGACGAGGGCGCGGGCGCCTGCGGGCCGGTCAGCTCGCCGATCGCCGCGGCGCGGGCCCGCCTGCGCGACGTGGCCGCCGGGGCGCTCGTCGGGCCGCGCGCGGTCTTCGGGAGTGCGTTCGCGGACGGCGCCCCGTACGGCGAGCCGTCGTCGGTCCTGGGGGCCGCGACGCCCGAGCACGCCCGCGCGTTCGTCCGGCTCGCGCACGCGCGCGGCGTCGACTTCGTCAAGGTGTACGACGGGGTCCCGCGCGAGGCGTTCGTCGCCCTCGCCGACGAGGCGGCCCGGCTCGGGCTCCCGATCGCGGGGCACGTGCCCGTCGCCGTCCGGGCGTCCGAGGCGTCGGCCGCCGGCCTGCGGAGCGTGGAGCACTGCTGCGCGGGGAGCGTCCTCGAGGAGTGCTCGGCGCGGGAGGCCGAGCTCCGCCCGCGCGTCGTCGCCGAGCTGTCGTCGGAGGCCCCCGAGATGCTCCCGCTCATGCTGGAGATGGTCGAGAGCTACGACGCCCAGAAGTGCGAGGCCCTGTTCGCCCGGTTCGTCGAGAACGGGACGTGGGTCACGCCGACGCTGCTCATGGAGCGGCTGCCCGAGGAGATCGGCGCGGGCTGGCGCGAGGACCCGAGGATGCGGTTCCTGCCGCCGGAGGAGCGGGCCTTCTTCGAGGCCGCGGCGGCCGCCGGCGAGGAGCTGATGGGCGACGCAGAGAGCCTCGTGCCGTACTCTCTATGGATCCGGCGCGTCCTCCGCGAGATGCACGCCGCGGGCGTGCGAATCCTCGCCGGCTCCGACGCCGGGGCGCCCGGCGCCTTCTGGGGGTCCGGGCTTCACGACGAGCTGGCCCTCCTCGTCGCCACAGGGCTGACGCCGGCCGAGGCCCTTCGCGCGGCGACGCTGGGCCCGGCCGAGTTTCTCGGCGCAGCCGACTCGCTCGGGACCGTCGAGGCTGGCAAGCTCGCCGACCTCGTGCTGCTCGACGCGAACCCGCTCGAGGACATCGCGAACACGCGGCGGATCCGAGCGGTGGTGGCGGCCGGTCGGTACTTCGACCGCGAGGCGCTCGACGGGCTCTTGGCCGGGGTCGAGCAGGCGGCGCTCCCCGTCGCCGTCCCCAACGATCACCGCCAGCCGGCGGGCGCCCTCGTCGACGGCGAGCTCCGGGTCGCGCTCGTAGCGACCGAGGCGGTGTGGGTCCCCCGCGGCGCGGACGGCCCACGCGTCCTAACGCCCATGTTCGCGGAGGAGGGCGGCCCCCCGCTCGCGCCCGGACCCCTCCTCCGGCCGACCGTCGGGACCCCGGTCCGCGTGACGGTCCGAAACGCGCTCCGCGACACGCTCCACGTCCGCGGCCTCATCGACCGGGCGGCGCTCGACGTGGACCGGCCGGACGGCGCGGCCCCCGAGGACGCCGACTTCTTTTTCGACGCCCCGCTCGTGGTCCCGCCCGGCGAGACGGCCGAGGCCCGGTTCACGCCGACGGCCGAGGTCACGACGTTCTACTACGGC
>Ga0310345_10006268_pt1 | contig 10421 bp, 5 predicted proteins | sample HC15DNA20500_MG_FD_204667 | JGI IMG/M metagenome (GOLD analysis project Ga0310345, IMG submission 204667) | Marine microbial communities from station ALOHA, North Pacific Subtropical Gyre - HC15-DNA-20-500_MG | ecosystem: Environmental > Aquatic > Marine > Oceanic | place: Pacific Ocean: North... | reverse complement strand
GGCGGCCGCCCCGGCCAGGGTCAGAACGCCCACAAGGGGGTCGATGACGAACAGGATGCCGATGAAGAGCGGCATCCACGGGAGGTCGAAGATGGCGGCGAAGACCGGGCCGGTCAGGACCTGACGGAAGCTGTCGAGGTCGCGCAGGGCCTGCGAGCGCGCCTGCGCGCCGCCGCGCCGCTCGTCGAACAGGGCGGCGAAGACGTGGCTGGACACGCGCTGGTCCAGCATAATCCCGTAGTTAATCAGCACGCGGGAGCGGAGCTCGTCGATGACGCCGGAGATCAGGAAGACCACCAGGGCGCCGACGGTAAGGACCAGCAGCGTCGGCACGCTATAGCTCGACAGCACACGCCCGTAGATCTGGAAGGTGTAGAGCGGCAGCGCCAGATAGAGCAGGTTGCTGACCAGACTGAACAGGCCCGCGAAGGCCAGCGGCGACATCCCTTCCTTCAGGGCGCGCGTCAGCAGATTGTCCGGCAGGGACGCGAACGGATTGAGGATCTTCATACTGGGGGCGTCCGTCGCAGCCTGAAACGACCCGGATGGCGGGCGGCTTGAGCCGGCGACACATGACGACCGCAGGGCTGCAAGTCAATGGCGCCGCCCGTCCCGGGGCGGCCATGCCGCAGCAAATCCCGTGCCTGAATCGTGTGCCGCCGAATGCGCTCTATCGATGTGAATGCAGGGCCCAGTGCTCCAGCGGCGTGAGGCCGCTTTCGGCGAGTTCGGGTTGGCTCGCCAGATAGGCTGCGGAGGAAAAGCCCGGCCGCGCCTCCTCCACCAGCCATCCGCCCCCGGTCAGGTAGTCCACCAGCGGATTGACCTCGCCCAGGCCGCGCGCGGCCTGGTGGTGATGCGAAACGAACCAGGCGCTGGGGTCGCGACCTTCCACCCCGCCGGCGAGCACATAGTGGGTGAGCGGCTCCTGACCGCTGGCCGCCACATCGGCGTAGCGCTCCAGGTACCAGGCCGGATCGAACAGGGGATGCGGCTTCAGACCCGCGCGCCAGCCGGTCGTCAGATAGTGCAGCAAGGGGGGCGATCCGCGCTCGCCCGCCGGCATCTGGGCCGCATAGTAGGCCGGGTCGAACAAGGGATGCGGGCTCAGTCCTTCGCGCCAGCCGGCCTCCAGATAGTGGACCAGGGCGTTGACGCCGGCCGCGGCGAGGTCGGTCCGGCGGGTGACGTACCAATCGACGCTGAAGAGCGGATGGGGATCTCGGCCGTGGGCTGCGCCGATGCGCACGAAATGCTCCAGGGGCGACAGCCCCGTCGCGCCCAGATCGGCCGCGTTGGCCGCCGCATAGAAGTGCGGATCGAAGAGCGGATGCGGCGTGCGGCCCTCGGCCGCGCCGGCCGTCAGATAGTGCAGAAGCGGCGCAGTCCCCTGCGCCGCCACATCCGGATAATGCTGCAGATAGAAGTCGTGGCCGATCAGGGCCGGCGGCTGGGCGCCGGCCGCCGCGCCGCCGCGCACGTGGTTGAACATGCTGCGCCAGGCCGAGAGCCGTCCACGGATCCCGCCGCCCAGAGTCCAGAGCCCCGACTGGGCCAGCAATGCGGTTCGGCCGGGCGCGCCCAGGCGCATCAGGATCCGTTCGACCCGCTGCGCCAGCCGGTTGCGACGGCGCGGCCTGGAGCGTGCGGCCTTACGATGCAGCGCGACCAGAGCCTGCCGCGTCTCGGCCTCGCGCCGCGCACGGCTGGCGAGGGCGGAGGTCAGGGCGACGGCGAGGCCGGCACGGGTCATGGCGACTTCGCTCTCGGCCCGCGCCAGGTCGGCGACCAGCCGGCGATGCTGCTCGGCCACGCGCCGGGCCTTGTCGACCAACGGATGGATCGCCTGCGCCGGCTGCGCCGTCTTCTCTTGTCCCGCCATACGATCCGCTGTCGGACTGGCCCCAGCCATTGTCAAGCTCACGCCGCCGGTTGCGCCGCGGCGTGGCCCGAGGCGATCAGCCATTCCAGATAGCTTCCCGGACCGGCGGCGAAGGGATCGGCGAAGTGCGCCCGCACATCCTCCGCCTCGCGCCACAGCACGCGGTGCGCCTTGTCGATCGGCGTTCCGTCCGCATAGTCGCCATAGGCCCAGTAGCGCGCCGGGATGGCCGGATCGGTGGCCGCCGTCACCTGGCGCTTGTACCAGTTCCAGATCTCGTAGACCTCGAAGTTGTCGCCCGCGTACTTCTTGGTCATCAGATCGCCGGTGGGGCCGAGCTTGGTGAAATGCCAGAAGCGCAGCGGCGCGCCGTTGACCGTGATCGCCCCGTCCTTGCCGATGGCCACCTTGCGCTGCGACAGGTTCCAGCTCGCGACATTGTAGCCTGGATCGCGGACCACCTTGACCTTGTCGAACAGCGCCGGGACGTGGTCGCACCAGCGCTGGTCGACGAAGAGGCCGCGGGGCATGTCGTCGTAGCAGAAGGCCAACAGCCGGTCGTTCCACCACTTGGCGAACCGCGCCCCCTCCCCGGTCGTCCGGATGGCGACGAAGCCGAGATTGAAGATCCCCGTCCGCGAGGCCGACAGGTCGTTGTCGAGGATGGCGGTCCGGTCGGTGTTGGGATCGATCAGATGCGGCGTGAGCAGGATCTCGTCCTGCTTCAGCATCTCTACCAGCGGATCCAGCGGCGCCAGGAGGGCCGTGTCCGGGTCGAGGTACATGACGATGTCGGCCTGGTCGCAGGCCTGATGGATGAAGGGCCCCTTCACCGCCGTGCAGACCTCCACCACGTCATGGCGGAAGAGCCAGGAGCGGAAGTCGGCGATGCCCAGATCCTGCGCCCAGACGACGCGGTCAAACGGCTCCTGGGCCGGGTCGAAGGCGAACCCCGGCGGCGGTTCATCGGTGATCAGGGCCACCAGCTCCCAGTCCGGGTGGAACCGGCGCAGCGTCGAGTAGAGCACCCGGGCGCGGTTCAGATAGGAGAAGGTGAAGCTGGAATAGCAGAGGACCTTCATTGGCCAGCCTCCTCGTCCAGCAGATCGATGGTGAGGCTGCTGAACACCAGATCGCTGAGCTGCGGCGCCCGCCGCGCCCGGGCGAGCTGAAGCACCTCGCCGGTCTCGAAGAGGTCGAACAGAGCCGTCTCGGACTCGAGCAGCCGGCCCAGGCCCGTGGCCTGGACGAAGGCGGCGACATTGCCGCTGTCGGGCCCGGTCAGGATGGCGGCGCCGGAGGCCGCCGCCTCATGGGTGGTGAAGGAGAAGGTCTCGCGACAGATCGACCAGATCATCACCGCATCCACCTCCAGCGCCTCGATGGCGTCCTGCATGGCGCGCGGGTTCGTCTCGCTGACCGTCACCGGGTGAAAGCGGGTCGGCAGGCCGCCGACGTCGTCGCGGGCCAGATGGAGGAACTCGTAGCGCGGGTCTTCGGCGAAGCGCAGGACGAGGTCGCGGAAGACCGGCCAACCCTTGAGGCCGCTGGGCAAGCCCGGAAAGGCCAGGCGGAAGGGACGTTCGCCCTCCGTCGCCGTCTCGGCCATGCCCCGCGGGACGAGCCGCGCGAGCGGGGCCACGACCTCGCGCACGGCCGGCAGGTTCGCGCCGCGCCGCCAGGTGTCGAGCGCCGCCTGACTCGGGGCGGCGACCGACAGCTTCAGCGCTTCAAACAGGCGGCGATGCTCGTCCATGTGGAACCGGCGGGCCTCGCCATAGAGGCAGACCCCGCAGGCGGCGCTGTCGGGCGGCGGCGCGCCGCAGTCGGCCACGTCGTTGCGCAGCAGGTGGTAGCTGGCGCAGGCGCTGGCGAAATCGTGCACCCAGAACCAGCCCTGCCGGAAACCGGCCGCGCGGACGACGCGCAGGACATCGGAGACCGCGTGGCCCAGCAGGCTGTGAATGGCCAGGCTGCGGCGGCCCGGCGCGACGCCCTCGAGGGCGGCCTCGAGCACCTCGGCGACCAGGCTGGCCGGATAGTGGCCGATGTGTTCGCCGTTCCACAGCAGTCCGAGCAGCTCCGCCTGGTCGGAGGGCCGAAGCATCGGACGGGAATTGGCTGGATAGAGGTGCAGGTGGTCGCGACCGCTGGCGGCGGCCGCGGCGCTCTCCCGCTGAAGGCAGAGCTGAACCCCGCCGAGATTGGCGGCGAAGTCGTCGTGGCTGACGGTCAGATGCAGGTCTGTCAGGCCGCTTCGAGAGACCGAAAGCCGCTGGCGGAGATCCTCGGCGGCGCCCGGCGCATGCGGTTCGTCGAAGGCCGCGGCGGCGGCCATGCGTTCCGCCAGAGGCGTCAGGCTGGAAAGCACACGGTAGCGAAAGCCAAGCTCGAGCTTGGCCATCCGTCCCTCTCGGCGGCCCGCCTGCAGGTAGTGCACGAACGGATTGACCCCCGCCGCGGCGATGTCGGGATTGAGGTCCAGATAGTCGGAAACGGAGAACCAGGGCGCCGGATCGCGACCTTCGCGCCAGCCGGTCGTCAGGAAGTGGTCCAGCGGATCGCCGCCCCCGTCCGCCACGTCCGGGTTCTCCGCAAGGTAGAAGCGGGGGTCGAACTCGGGCTCCACCAGTTCGCGATGGTCGGCCAGGGGCGCCGCCGAGGCGATCTCGCCCGGGCCGGGCGCCGGCGGTTCAGCCTGCGGGGGATCGGGCCGGTAGGTCCAGGCCGTCCGCTCGCCCCGACGCTGGTAGTAGCGCTGCGCCAGATCGGAAGCCTGGATCTCCCGTCCTTCCCGGCGCCCTTGCGCCAGGAAATGCGCGAACGGATTGGTCCCCGCAGCCTCGATCTCGGGATAGGCGGCCAGATAGGCGCGGGTGGAGAACCAGGGCGCCGGATCACGGCCCTCGCGCCAGCCCGCATGAGCGTAGTGGCTGCAGGGCTCGGCCCCGGATTGGGCCACGTCGGGATAGACGCTGCGGTAGAAGTCCGGATCCAGCGCGGTGGAAATCAGCGAAAAGACGGCTTGATCGGCGGCCGCGGCGGCCATGCGGGGCTCCCCTCTGCGAGGCCGGCCGGCTGTGTGCAACATATGGCAGACCGGATCAACCGCCGCTCTCGCCTTGCGGCGCGGCGCGCGGGGTCATAATGCACAGGCGTGACGCGAACGACGAGCCCGACCGCCGAAGCTGCCAGAGCCGCCCCCACAGGGCGGGCGGCCTACCTCGTGCTCGGCATGCATCGCTCGGGCACCTCGGCGGCGACCCAGGTCCTGGCCCTGGCCGGCGCCCATCTGCCGCAGAACGTGATGCCGAGCGACGAGCACAACGCCAAGGGCTACTTCGAGCCCTGGCGGATCGCCATCTTCAACGATCAGCGCCTGCGGGCGGCCGGCGGCGCCTGGGATGATCCCTTCGCCTTCCCCTATCGTGCGCTCGAGCCGCGGGAGGAGCGGCGCTGGATCACCCGCGCCACCGACCTCTTCGACGAGGAGTATGGCGGCGCCCGCCATCCCCTGATGAAGGACCCGCGGGTCAGCGTGCTGCTGCCGCTCTGGCTGACCGCGCTGGAGGAGCTGGGCTGTACGCCGCGCGTGGTGATCCCCGTCCGCCACCCGCTCGAGGTGGCCGGTTCCCTCGCCAAGCGCAACGGTTTCCCGCCGGAGAAGTCGGTCCTGCTTTGGGTGGCCTACATGCTCGCCGCCGAGGCCGGCTCCCGTCATCTGCCGCGGGCCTTCGTCTCATATGACGGCCTTCTGTCCGACTGGCGCGGACAGGTCGAGCGGATCGAGAGCGGCCATGGCGCGGCGCTTCCCATGCTGGACGCGCGGGCCGAAACGGCCATCGACGGCTTTCTCACCTCCGAGCTTCGCCATAATGCGCCGGCGGGGCGCCTTTCGGAGACGCCGGTCAGCGGCCCGCTTGCGGCCCGGGTCTTCGAGTGGTTCGACGCGGCGGCCCGCGGCGAGCCTCCCCCCGCCGAAGCGCTCGACACCGCCGCCGCGCAGTTTGCGGAGCTCAGCAAAGCCATGAGCGCCTTCGTCTCGCCGGTGACCTCGGCGCTCGACCTGGCGCGTTCGGACCTGCTCGAAGCCCGGCAACGGGCCGACTTCGAAGAGGGCCGCGCCGGGGCGCTCGACGCCGAACTCCAGGCGGTTCAGAACGCGCGCGAGGCCGAGGCCAAGCATGCCCAGGCCCTGATGGCCGCGGCCGAACGTGAACTCGACGAGATCCTCGGCGACAGCTGAAGCCGCCCCGGAGACCCCGTGCCCGCATCCGAGACTTCCCAACAGGCGCAGGCCGCCGCCGACCTCCTGGATCGACGCCGGCGCGGCCACCTGCAGGCCGCCGCGGTGGCCGCCGATCGCTGGCGCCGGTATCGCGAAGCGGCCGGCCGGCGCGCCGGCGGATTTCGCCTGCCCCGCCTGGCCCAGCGGGCCCACCCCCTGCTGGCGCGGGGGAAGTGGCCGGGCCGCGCCCTGCTCATCCAGCTTTCGGGCGTCTGGGACGCTGGCCAGGGCCGCGGCCTGGGCCGGGAGGCCGCCCCTACCTCGAATCTGGCCGACTATGTCCGCGCCGGTCCGGATCCGCTGCTCGCGCCGCGCACCCTCTTCGACCAGGCCGCCTATGTCGAACGGAGCCCGGAGATCGTGGGATCGCGGTGGGCCCCGCTGGCGCACTATCTTGTGCTCGGTGACGCCGCCGGCCGCGATCCGCATCCGCTGGTCAATGTCGTCGACTATCGCCTGCGGCACGGCGAGGAGCTGGAGGCGACCGGTCTCACCGTCCTGCAGCACTTCCTGATGGGCGGGGCTGCGCGCGGCCTCGATCCCCATCCGCTGTTCGACATCCGCCACTATGTGGGCCAGTGCGAGGCGGTGGCCGCCACCGGCGAGAACCCGCTGATCCACTATTTGACCGAGGGTTGGCGCCAGGGCTTCGACCCCCACCCCCTGTTCGCCAACGACTGGTATCTCGAGCGCTATCCCGAGACCGCCGTCGCCGGGATCGCGCCCCTGCTCGACTATGTGAGCGTCGGAGCCGACGCCGGCCGCGATCCGCACCCCCTGTTCGACGGCGCCTGGTACGCCGAGCGTTACCGGGATCTGCGCGCGCTGGGGTTCAATCCGCTGGCGCACTTCGTCCGCTTCGGCGCCCGAGAGCACCGCAGCCCCAGCCCCCATTTCGACTCCGGCTTCTACGTCCAGCAGGAAGGCGCGATCGGCGACGGCACCGACGCCCTGACGGACTATGTCACCCGCGGCGCCTACGAGGGCCTGTGGCCGGCGGCCGATTTCGACGAGGCGGCCTATCTGGCCGCCAATCCCGACGCCGCCGCAGCGGCGATGAGCAGCCTGGAGCACTGGGCGCGCAACGCCGGCGAGAAGCCCACCGGGCTCACCGGCGTCACCGGGGCCGGCGCGGCGAGCCTGTTCGACCAGATGCGGGCCAATGGCCGGACGCGAGATCCGGCCGCCTACGACCTGCAGGCCTATGCCGACCTGAGCGCCGTGCGGCGCCGGATCGAGGCCGACCGGATCGAGGCCTTCGTCCCGACGGCGCCGGACATGATCGCCCTGACTGGCGACCTGGCGGAGGCGGCCGGCCGGATCACCCTGCCGGCGCCGGCCGAGCCCCGGACGACCATCGTCATACCGGCCTACAACAACCTGCGTTTCACCCTGGAATGCCTGGCCGCCCTGGCCGCGGCGGGCGACCTGGCCGAGGCCGAAACCCTGGTCATCGACGATGCGTCGAGCGATGCGACCGCCGAGGTCCTCCCCCGCGTCGCCGGCCTGCGCATCGTCCGCAACACCGAGAACCTGGGCTTCATCCGCACCTGCAACCGCGCCATCGAAGAGGCCCGCGGCGAGGTGCTGGTCTTTCTCAACAACGACGTTCAGGTGCGTCCGGGCTGGCTTGCCCCCCTGGTCGCGGCCCTGGCCGATCCCGAGGTCGGCGCGGCCGCGCCGAAGATGCTGTTCCCGGACGGTCGCCTGCAGGAGGCCGGGGCGCGGATCAACCGCGACGGGACCAGCGAGATGATCGGCCTGTTCCAGGATCCGGACCAGCCGCGCTGGAATGTCACGCGCGAGGTGGACTACGCGTCCGGCGCCTGCCTGGCGGTGCGGCGCAAGGACTTCGCTGAGCTGAAGGGCTTCGACACCTATTTCGCCCCGGCCTATTGCGAGGACGCCGACCTCTGCTTCCGCCTTCGGGAGAAGGGGCTGAAGGTCGTCTACGCCCCGGCCTCGGTGATCATCCACCATCTGAGCGTCACGGCGAATTCCATCGACGCCGGCTACAAGCACCGGCTGGCCACGCGCAACCAGCAGCGGTTCGTCGAGCGCTGGGCCGAGCAGCTCGACGCCCTGAACCGCGTTCGCACGATCGCCTTCCACCTGCCGCAGTTCCACGCCATTCCGGAGAACGACCGGTGGTGGGGGGCAGGCTTCACCGAGTGGACCAACGTCACCCGGGCGCTTCCGAACTATCGCGGCCACTATCAGCCGCACCTGCCCGCCGACCTCGGCTTCTACGACCTGTCAGAGGCCGAGGCGCTGAAGCGGCAGGCCGAACTGGCGGCGCGCTATGGTCTGTCCGGCTTCTGCTTCTACTACTACTGGTTCGCCGGCGGCCGCCGCGTGCTGGAGAAGCCGCTGCAGCACCTGACCGGGCCGGATGCGCCGGACTTCCCCTTCTGCGTCTGCTGGGCCAACGAGAACTGGACCCGCACCTGGGACGGCCAGGAGAAGGACGTCCTGCTGGCCCAGACCTACGACGCCGACGACGCGGCGGCGCTGATCACCGACATGTCGGCCCTGCTGCGGCGCGACAACTACATCCGCATCGACGGCAAGCCTCTGCTGGTGATCTATCGTCCCGGCCTGCTGCCCGATGCGGCGGCTTGGGCGCAGGCCTGGCGCGAGAGCGCGCGGGCGCTCGGGATCGGCGAAATCTATCTCGCCTTCGTGGAGACCTTCGATGTCGCCGGGACCTATCCCGATCCGGCGACGATCGGCTTCGACGCCGCCATCGAGTTTCCGCCCATGGGCGCGGCCCAGTCCATCAGCCCGCCTGGCCCGCTCTATAACCGCGCCTACGAAGGCGTGATCAGCGACTATCGCCAGCTCGTCCGCCATTATCTGTCGGCGCCGACGCCCGGGCACAGGCGCTTCCGCGGCGTCTGTCCGTCCTGGGACAACACCGCCCGGCGGCAGGACCATTCCTACGTCTTCCACTATGCCAGTCCCGGCGCCTTCCAGGCCTGGACCGAGGCCATGCTGGCCGAAACCCGCCGCCAGAACTTCGGCGAGGAGCGTATCGTCTTCGTCAACGCCTGGAACGAGTGGGCCGAGGGCGCCCACCTGGAGCCGGACGTTCGGTTCGGCCATGGCTGGCTGGAGGCGCTGAAGAACGCCGCCGACGCCGACCTGCTGGAGCCGCCGCAATGAGCGCACCCGACGCAGGCCTCGGCGAGCTGACGGTGGTCGGCCACCCCTTCGCCCCGATCGGCATGGGCGAACACCTGCGCTCCACCGTCCGGGCCCTGCGGGCCGCCGGCGTGCGGCCGAAGCTGCTGGACGTCTACGGCCTCGACCGCGGCCGCGACCCGGACCTGGAGCGGGCCTTCGGCGACGACACGACCCGTCGCCTGTCGCGGCGCGCCAATCTCTTCTGCCTGAACGCCGACGAGATCGAGACGGTCCGCGAGCGGCTGGACGGCGCCGACTTCGCCGCGGCGAAGAACATCATCTTCCCCGCCTGGGAGCTGCCGAAGTACCCGGCCGCCTGGGCCGAACTGCTGTCGGCCTTCGATGATATCTGGGCGCCGTCCACCTTCGTGCAGACGGCCTTGGCGGAGGCGACGGGGCGTGACGTGGCCCGCATTCCGCTGGCCGTCGACATGAAGCTCTCGGCCTTCCTTGGCCGGCGCTGGTTCGACATTCCCGAGCACGCCTTCGTGGTGATGTTCGCCTTCGACTTCTCCTCCTATGCGGCGCGCAAGAATCCGGAGGCCGTGCTGGCGGCGTTCGAGCAGGTCGTCGCCCGGCGGCCGGAGGCGCCGCTGCATGCGGTGATCAAGTTCAAGGGCGGCAAGGCCGACGACCCCGCGCGCTTGGCGCTCGAGGCGCGCATCGCCGCCCTGAAGGGACGCGTCCAGACGATCACGCGCGAGCTCTCGGACAACGAGGTCAAGGCCCTCTTCCGCTGCGCCGACGTCTTCGTCTCGCTGCACCGGTCCGAAGGGTTCGGGCGCGGCATGGCCGAGGCCATGGCTCTGGGCGTGCCGGTGGTCGCCACCGGCTGGTCGGGAAACATGGATTTCATGGACGCGGCGACCGCCGCCCTCGTGGATCACGTCCTGGTCCCGGTCGGCGCCGGCCAGTATGTCCACGGCGAGGGGCAGTCCTGGGCCGAACCGGACGCAGCTCAGGCGAGCCGGCTGATCGAGCAGATCCTGGACGACCCCGCCGCCGCCCGCGCGCGGTCCGCGGCGGCGCAGCGGCGCATCCGGACCGAACTGAGCGCACGGGCTG
>Ga0310345_10006266_pt1 | contig 10421 bp, 11 predicted proteins | sample HC15DNA20500_MG_FD_204667 | JGI IMG/M metagenome (GOLD analysis project Ga0310345, IMG submission 204667) | Marine microbial communities from station ALOHA, North Pacific Subtropical Gyre - HC15-DNA-20-500_MG | ecosystem: Environmental > Aquatic > Marine > Oceanic | place: Pacific Ocean: North... | reverse complement strand
TAAGGTCAACTACTCCCTTGAAATTATCTTCGGCACCAATGGGTAATTGTAAAGGAACTGCTTTAGCTCCCAACATTTCTTTTACTTGTTTTACCACATTTAAAAAGTCGGCACCGGAACGATCCATTTTATTAACGAAACCAATTCTGGGTACACGATAGCGGTTAGCTTGACGCCAAACTGTTTCTGATTGAGGCTCTACCCCATCAACAGCAGAAAATAGGGCAATCAATCCGTCTAAAACCCTCATTGAACGTTCAACCTCAACGGTAAAATCAACGTGGCCGGGGGTATCAATAATATTAAAGTAATATTTTTTAGTTTCGGGAGTAGCTTTACCTAAAACGGTAGGAAAGTTCCATTGACAGCTAACAGCTGCTGATGTGATGGTAATACCTCTTTCTTTCTCCTGCTCCATCCAGTCAGTTGTGGCAGCACCATCGTGCACTTCGCCAATTTTATGTATCATACCGGTATAGCGCAAAATACGCTCGGTAGTTGTGGTTTTACCGGCATCGATGTGAGCGGCAATACCAAAATTGCGTTGAAATTTCAAATCCGCCATAAAGTGATTGTTTATTTTTTTTCAGGCGGCAAAGGTAGGGATTTAGGTAATTCTACAAGATTTTAATGAAAGATTTAATAGTAAGTTCTTGAAATAATTTTGTAGAGTGAGATAATTCCTTAAGGTATGTGGGCTTATAAATTCAAGGTTCCAATCGTTTTACAATAAAAAAAGCTACCAAAAATGGTAGCTTTATATAGAGCGTAAAGTTAAAATTAAACTTTAAAGTGTGAAAACGCCTTATTGGCTTCAGCCATTCTATGCACATCTTCTTTCTTCTTAAATGCACCACCTTCACCTTTGCTAGCTGCGATAATTTCGTTAGCCAATTTATCAGCCATTGTTCTGCCATTTCTTTCGCGGCTATAACGAACCATCCATTTAATACTCAAAGAAATTTTTCTATCGGGTCTTACTTCAGTAGGAATTTGAAAAGTAGCACCCCCAATTCTGCGGCTACGTACCTCAACAGAAGGGGTAATGTTGGCTAAAGCTTTTTTCCAAACTTCATAACCATCTTCATTAGTTAATTTAGATACCTTATCAATTGCATCATAAAAAATGTTAATGGCAGTACTTTTTTTACCATCCCACATAATATTATTAATGAAACGACTTACCATTATATCATTGTATTTTCCATCGGGAGCAACTGGTAATTTTTTGGCTTGTGCTTTACGCATGTTATATAAAAATTAGCTGTTTAACAGAATTATTTTTTGGCTTTTTCTTTTTTGGTACCGTATTTAGAGCGACTTTTTTTCCGGTCCTTCACACCAGCAGTATCCAAGCTACCTCTTACAATATGGTAACGTACACCTGGTAAATCTTTTACACGACCACCTCTAATTAATACAATGGAGTGCTCTTGTAAATTGTGTCCCTCACCAGGAATATAAGCAATTACTTCTACCTTATTGGTTAAACGTACTTTTGCCACTTTACGCAAAGCTGAGTTTGGCTTTTTGGGAGTTGTTGTATATACACGTGTACAAACACCACGACGTTGTGGACATGCATCTAAAGCTCTTGATTTACTTTTAGCCCTGATAATTTCGCGGCCTTTTCTAACTAATTGTTGTATAGTAGGCATTCTACGTTGTTTAAATTTTAGGACGGCAAAGGTAATAGCACTTACCGTAAATTCCAAAAAGAAAAATAATAAAAGATAAAATTTATTTCAAAAACTGTCGTTTATGCGCAAATCAACTAAATTTTATAAAGCCATTCATGCACATCAGGCACAAGACCATAGCGGATTTGGTTCAATTTTTCCTTAACCGCAGTTGCCACTTTCCATTTTTCAGTATCAAACAACATTTGTTCATCTTTATAGCGTAATTCCTTAATTAAAGCAATGGTAGCGGCTGTTCCTGTACCAAAAACTTCTTGTAAAGTACCATTTTTGTAAGCAGCAATTACTTCATCAATATTTATTTTTCGTTCTTCTACAGATATACCCATTTCTTGTAAAAGCACCAAAACACTGTTACGTGTTACTCCGTTTAAAATGGTACCTTCTTCTAATGAAGGCGTAATAGCTTTATTATTAATTATAAACACAACATTCATCATTCCCACTTCTTGCAACCATTTGTGTTCAATAGCATCAGTCCATAATACCTGGTCGTAACCAAGCTCATTGGCTTTTTTTGCTGCCATCATACTACCTCCATAGTTCCCTGCATTTTTTGCAAAACCTACCCCACCCTTTACAGCACGTGTATATGTTTCTTCAACATAAATTTTCATGGGTTTGGCATAATATGGACCGGTTGGGCTAAGCATAATAATAAATGCATAGGTTTCAGAAGGACGAACCCCCAAAGCAACATCGGTAGCAAACATTACAGGACGAATATATAGAGAGTGTTCTGCTTTTGCAGGAATCCAATCTTTATCAATTGCTAATAACTGATGCATCCCTTCCATAAAAATATACTCAGGAACCTCGGGCATACACATACGCTCAGCCGAAAGATTAAAACGCTTAAAATTATCGTAGGGTCTAAAAATAAAAGCTTCGCCTGAATTATGTTTGTATGCTTTTATTCCTTCAAATATTGCTTGACCATAATGCAAAGCAGCTAATGAAGGCTCAATATGTAAAGGTTGATAAGGTAAAATCTGGGGATCTTGCCAGGCTCCATTTTTGTAGGTAGCCATAAACATATGATCTGAAAAGTACTTCCCAAAAGGTATATTCTCTAAACTTAAACTATTTAATTTGCTTTCAGCAACTTTTGTAACCGGAAAGCCTGAAGTCTTAATCATATCTTTATATTTTTGGTGCAAAGAAACAAAAAACTAACAAGTGTTAACTAAAAAAAGTTTTTGGAAATGAAATTTGAAGAAGTACAATTACCTCCAAACTGCATTGCTTCATTGTACAAAGATACATTGGTGGTTGTTGAACAGCCAAATAGAAATTTAAATAACAGTTTAAAAGAGGAAAATCCTACAAAGGAAACTGCTGCTTTAAAAAATAAAAATGTTGAGGATGCTGCTGCAAATTCAAATCTTAACTACTTGGGTAACAATGAAAAACAAATTGCTATTTTGGTAGATGATGAAACAGCCCCCATTATAAAAGAGGAATGGCTGCAATTCATTAGCAATATATTATCAGCTTGTAAATTAAATTTGGGAGATGTTGCCATTATTAATTTACACAATCAGCTTACTAATTATAAGGAATTACAACAAAAATTAAACACGAAATATTGTATTGTTTTTAGCCTTGCTTTGCAAAAAATTAACTTACCATTTATAATACCAACCTATCAAATAAAAGACTTCAATGGCTGCACATATTTCCCGGCAGAACCTGTAGAAAATTATTTAGTTGCTGATGCACAAAAAAGCAATCAAGCAAAAAGAAATTTGTGGAATGGTTTAAAATCAATGTTTCACATTCACTAACTAGCTAAAATGACAACAACTTTAATCTTTGCTACGAACAATGCACATAAACTAAAAGAAATACAAGCTGTGCTCCCTAAAACGTATTCAGTAACTAGTTTAAAGCAAGCAGGTATTAATATAACTATTGAGGAACCATTTAATACGCTTCAGGAAAATGCCTTTCAAAAAGCAAACACTATTTTTCAATTAACACAACAACATTGTTTTAGTGAAGATACCGGTTTAGAAGTAGTTAGTTTAAATGGGGCTCCGGGGGTTAAAAGTGCCAGATATGCAGGCGAAGATCAGAACTACCAAAAAAATAATGAGAAGTTATTGTTAGCTATGCAGAATGATAACAATCGAAAAGCCCAATTTAAAACAGTTATTTGTTTAATATTGGAAGGTAAAACCTATTATTTTGAGGGCATTTGTAAAGGGACTATTGCTTTAAGCCCTAGAGGCGGCCAAGGTTTTGGATATGACCCATTGTTTATTCCAAATGGCAGTAAATATACTTTTGCAGAAATGGATATTCTTGAAAAAAGTAAATTTAGCCATAGAAAAAAAGCATTGGATAAAATGATTGCTTTTTTAGAAACTTATACTTTTAACCATGGAACGCATTAAATTAGTTTTACCTGAGGTGTTTATATTTTCAACGGAAATGAAAATTCGCGTTACTGACTTAAACTATGGTGGCCATGTTGGTAATGACCGATTTTTAGCTTTATTGCAAGAGGCACGAATGGATTTTTTAGCTTTTTATGGTTATAGCGAATTAAATGTTGAAGGCGTTGGCTTAATTATGCGTGATGCGGCTATTGAATTTAAAAAAGAATTACACTACCATCAAACTATACAAATTGATGTAGCTATCACAGGCATTGATGCCATGGGCTTCGATTTTTATTATAAGATACACATCAAAGACAATAAGGAATTAACACTGGCAGCCACTGCTAAAACCGGTATGTTGTGTTACAATTACCAAGAAAAAAAATTAGCACCCGTTCCGGCAAAATTTGTAGAAAAAATGAGTTAAGAATTTTATTGAGCATTCCAAATTTCCCAGTTGGCTTCAGCTTGGTAAATCAGCATATCATATCCATTTTGAACCACACAGCCTTTTTCCCTACCTTTTTTTAAGAACAGTGTTTCAGCAGGGTTATACACCAAATCAAATAAATAATTTTTTTCAGATAAAAAATCATAAGGGATTGGCGGACAGGTATGAACATCGGGGAAAGTACCTAACGGAGTTGTATTGACTATAATTGGGAATTGCAATAAAGCAGCCTCATTAATTTGGCTGTAAGCAATACAATTGTTATGAGATGACGGGTTACGCGAAACAAATTGGAAAGGAATTTTCAATTCATTGAACACAAAAGCAACAGCTGCAGCTGCCCCACCGGTTCCTAAAATTAATGCACCGTTATGATGCGGTTGCAGTTGTTGGAGCAATGATTTTTTAAAACCAATTACATCCGTATTGTAACCAATTAGTTTACCTTGTTTAATGTGTACACAATTACAAGCCTGCATTTGATGCACTTCGGTACTAACTTTGTTTAAATATGGAATAATTTGCTTTTTGTAAGGAATGGTAATGGCTAAACCCTGTAAATTGGGTGTTGCTTGTATTAGGTTTACAACCTCTTCAATTTTGGGTATCGGATATAGAAAAAAGTTTGCATCGGTTATTTGTTCCGATACAAACTTTTGGTCGAAATATTTTTTTGAAAAAGAATGCGATAAGGGATAACCGATAAGTCCGAAAATACGCATCATTAAATATTTATTTATTACGATACAAATCAAAAGTATCTCCACGGAGCCCAATACGCATGGCTTCCAATGGAATTACTTCATTAGGCGCTATATTACCCAAATTAACATTGCATCCCAATAATTGTAAAAAGTATAATTGCTGTGCTTTTTGTGGGGCTTCCCATAAAATTTTTTCTTCAGGAATTTGTGTTAATATTTCGGCTACTAACCCTTGTCTTACTTCACCACTATCGCGATAAATTCCCACATTACCAGCTTCACGAGCTTCAGCAATTACGTATGATGCACCTGCTGAAAGTTCAGCACGCATTAATTCAATCCATTTGTATGGAGCCATAATATTAGTGGCATCTTTACTACCCACTTCACTTAATACCTTGCCATATTTAGTTAGCTTTTCTATATACCCGCATTTTTCAGCATGAGGTATAGTAATGGAACCATCACTTACCTCCATATAAGAAATATTATAATCTTTACAAATGGCTATATAGTCATCAATTTGGTTGCGAATTAAAAATGCTTCAAACAATGTTCCACCAAAATAAATTGGCATTTTATGTTTATGGTATATCTCAATTTTTTCTCTTAAATTAGGGGTAACTGCCGACGTTCCAAAACCCAACTTAACTATATCAACATGCGGACCGGCAACACTTAAAAAATTTTCAACTTCATTAATGCTTAGTCCTTTGTCCATTACCATGGTTATACCATGGGTACGAGGTTTTTGTACTCTGTCAGGAATTTGAGTTAAATTAAAATTCATGGGGTTGTTTATTAAATTGCACGCAAAATTAAAGCAATTCAAACAAGTGAATTGCTTTAATTAAAAATTTCGAAAACTGATATCGTTAAAATTTCTTCCCTTTTTTATATCGGGCTATTATATCAATTACTTTACTATTTTGAAGCAACGATGGGGCAAGGTCAATTAATTTCTTTAGTTGTTTGGGTGCTTTACCCATTGCTGTTTCTAAATATATTAAACCTTCTTTGCTTTTATTCAGTGCAAATGATGAGGCTGCCTGATAAAATATAAAAAGCGGTTTTTCATCAGTGGCCTTTAAAGCCAATAAACAATGTGTTGCAGCTTCTTCATAATAGCCTGCTAAGTATAAACAACGAATTAATGCTTCCCACCCAGCTACTTTTTTAGGTTTGTGTTTCACTACAAAACCAAAGTAAAATAATGCCTCTTTATAATGTTGTAAATGCAATTTACATTCACCCATTGCTAAATTGTACTCTGCCACGTTACGTTGCAGGCGAAGTGCATTTTCTAAGTGCTTAATAGCATTATTCCATTGCCCTTCTTGCATATAGGTAGTAGCAATTTTAAAATGCAGTTTACTGTCCTCTGCATTTAAATGAACCGCCTTTTTATAATGAAAACGGGCTTGGGCTGTGTGCCCTAATTTGTGATAACAATGGCCAATTGCTTCATAAATTACATCTTCAGGGCGAGCCAATTCTAACACTTTTTCCAAAGATTCTATTGCATCTTTGTATTTATGTAAACGCAAGTATGCATCACCCATGTTTCTGTAAGCATATTCAAACTTTTCATCAATTACCAATGCATACTGATATGCATCAATGGCTTTTTCGTATAATTTAAGCCCCTGATAAGCAGCAGCAAGGTTAAACCAAGCTATTTCATTGTAGGGGTAATTGTCAATTATTTTTTGATGAACTTTAATACTTTCTTCATTTCGGCCCGTAAAATCAGTCCAAAAACAAATTTTGTATAAGGCCTCCTCATTGTTGGGGTCATCCTCCAAAATCAGCTTTAAGCAATCAAAAACTTTATCAAATTCTTCATAATCATCGTACACATCGGCAAGTTCAAACAACAAATCAATTCTTTCTTCGCCATCAAACAAATGCAAGGCAGTTTCCAAAAGTTCAACTGCTTTGGGCTGTTGATCTAAAGCTAAATAAGCATCAGTTTTTAAAATGTATAAGTTAATATCGGTGCTATCAAACAATTCTGCTTTTTCCAGTAATTCCAGCGATTGCGCATATTTTCTTCGGGCAATTAATAAATCAGCCTTTTTAATCATTAGATGTGCGGAATAAGGATACATTTCCAAGCCGGTTTCAACCGCTTTAAAGGCTTCAGTTAAATCATCTCTTTCATCAAAATAATCTACAATTTTTTCAAAAGCTTCTTCCTCCAAAAATGAATGTTCCTGTCCAATCTTCATATTTTGGTATTGCTGAAGCAATTCTTTGAGCGAGTTCCTTTCATCGTCGTTGTAAGAGGGTGATCGCATAGCTTTAAGGTTTATCTAATATACGGTAAAACTTTTACAATTTTGGCATTATTTTGGAAAAGAAAAATGTTAATATGGATTTAATGTACAATAATTGTTAAAAATTGTAAAAAAAGTTATACTTTTGTATCGATGTTTAGAAACAGATTCATATCAAAACTGACATTTGCATTTTTGTTTATCATATTAGCAAAATGTGCTGTTGCTGCATTTACTTTTAGTGGCACTACCGATGAATCGACAAACAACAGTAAATATACCCTTAAAAATTTAAGCCATTATAGCCATAAAACCTTTTCACTTTCCCTTATTAAATCAGGTTTGGAATACAATGGCATGAATGTTTTAAAAGCACAAAATTATAATTCAGGTACTGAGGTTCACTCAATTATGCAGTATAAAAGGGGAAATACCACTTATGTTTTCCCTTATAAGTTTAAGGTGCATGTGCCTAGGTTTAAAACACCTTCTCCTATTTCCAATTAATCATTCTGTAACCTTTGGTAGGTATTTCAAATTCTGACAACAATACAGGATCGAAACTTATTTTGTTTGCAAGAAAATGAATTTTATTGCCTTTATTGTCAGTTGCTTCATATTCTAAAACAAAACCGGGCACCTCTTTAAATTCATACTCAAAATCTTTTACTGAAGGAATGATTGCAGTAGTATAATAAATGTTGTAAACCGAACTATCTTTCAATAACAATTGCGCATTTTTACAATTATAACCCAAAATATTTTTTGTATCACTTAAAGAAACAAATTTCATTCCATCAAATTTTTTATTGGCTTCTACCCACTGAGCTTTGGTTAATACTGTCATGTATTTGTTATTGCCAAAACTTCGCAAAACAACTACTTTGCCACTTGATTGATCGATGATGGTAGAAATTTGATAAGAAGGGCTTGAAACATTTACCCGACTATTATTTCCTTTGATATATACTGTTTTATGTATAACTTCTGTTGTGCCTTTTTCTATACCTGCACTTGTAACATTATCATAATAAATTGTACACTCAGCTACCGTTCGTTGTTGAGAAAAAGCAGAAGCAACTGGCATTAATAATAAAATCAATAAAAATTTCATTTATATTCTATTTAATTAATTCTACAAATCAATTAGTACGGTTGCTAATTTAAACATTAACCCACAATTACAACATAAATATGTGTTAATAGCTAACGATTAATGCACACACCCTACAGTTATTACCAATAATAAAAAATTAAAAAAGCTGTTCTAAATTTTTGAACAGCTTTTTCAAATTTTATTTTCCTACTACTTTTTCTTCTGGGTACGATCTTTCAAATCTTGTAGCTTTTTCTGCGATTCCACCATTTGTTCATACCGCTCTTGCCATTTGCTTTTCGTTTTAGCTTTTGGTGATTTACGTTTCTGTTCAATTTTTGCCAATATTTTTTGGTGGTCAATTATTTTCTTCTGAATAATAAATTGAATGATTAATGTAACAGTGTTTGAAACAGTATAATACCAGGTTAAAGCTGAAGGTAATCCATTAAAGAAAAACAACATGAAAAATGGGAATATATATGGCATATATTTCAACGCCGGATTATCTTGTGTTGGCGTTGAAGCCATATTGTAAATAGAAATTAAGAAACTAGTTAATACCGCAGTTAAGGTAAACAAACTGATATGGTCGCCAAAGTTGAAAGGCAAACTAAATGGCAATCGAGCAATTACATCATAAGATGATAGGTCTTTGCTCCATAAAAAGGCTTGGCCGCGTAATGCAATGTTTGAATTAAAAAAACTATATAATGCAAAGAATATAGGAATTTGTAATAATGCAGGAATACAGCCTCCTAAAGGATTTACACCCGCTTCACGGTATAATTTCATTTGCTCCATTGCAAAACCTTGCTGATCGGATCCAAATTTTTGTTTTAATGCATCTAATTCCGGTTTTAATACTTTCATTTTGGCACCACTTAAATAACTACTGTAAGTAAGTGGCGAAGTAATTAAACGTATAAACAAGGTTAGTAACAAAATTACCCAACCATAATTTGATACGAAGCTTGCAAAGAAGTTAAACACGGGCATTATGATGTACAGGTTGATGGGCCTTACAAAGGCATATAAACTTCTACCTAAGTTTACAATTTGATCCATTCCCTTTGCTTCTTTTTTAAGAATAGCATAATCGTTGGGGCCGAAGTACATTTGCATAGGTATAGTTACACTATTCTCAGCAGGCAATTTCATTTGCAAATTGGCAGTGCTGTTGAACAAAATTTTCGAAGTATCTTCTGCTTCTCTTTTCCATTCAATTTGGCCTCCGGTAAAATTATTTTTGGCAACTAGTGTTACATTAAAAAATTGTTGCACATTGGAAAACCAACTAATAGGTTTTTCAAACTGGTGGTTAGCTTTCGCAGAAATATAATCGAAATTATCCCCTTCATAAAAACACAGGTTACTAGTTATCCTTTCATAGTGGGCAGAACGTTCAACCTGATGTGCATGATCAATCCACGTAAAATTCAATTGATTATTGCTTACTAATCTATTGGCACCTTGTAATAAAATATTCCAATTTACCATATAGTTATTGGGCAATACAGTAAACTGATGAACAATGCTTTGACCAGATGCATCACTTAATTTAAACTCAATTTGTTGGCTACCATCTGCATTTTTAGTAATACCCGAAGCAGCGAAAAAGAGATTATTGGTATTGGCTGAATTATTGTTTCCCGTATTGATATTGTAACCCAATGTATCATGCGCACTACCTAATGTAACATCTTCCCCATTGTATGCTTTATAATTTTTTAAAACAACAGATTGTATTCTACCACCTTTGTTGGTAAATACAACTTTCATTACTTCATTTTCTATTGTATCA
>Ga0310345_10006265_pt1 | contig 10422 bp, 10 predicted proteins | sample HC15DNA20500_MG_FD_204667 | JGI IMG/M metagenome (GOLD analysis project Ga0310345, IMG submission 204667) | Marine microbial communities from station ALOHA, North Pacific Subtropical Gyre - HC15-DNA-20-500_MG | ecosystem: Environmental > Aquatic > Marine > Oceanic | place: Pacific Ocean: North... | reverse complement strand
TAGAACAAATGCCCTAGGACGGTACCAAGCGCGCGACTGCTCCGCCGAGGCAGTAGGTACACCAATAGGGAAAAAGTTTTCACTGCCCCGTACTCGATCAGGTGACGCAGCATAGTCAGTTGCTCAGTGCAATCGCTCGCGCGGCGTTTAACCGATCTTGAAGCCAGGCGCGGAATTGAACGGCCGGTTGAAGATTGAGTTTCAAGGGAACCCATAGCACAGAACAATCGAGTGGCTTGTGTTCGCGCAACCTCACCATATCCTTTTCAGTGGTGATCACGTAGTTAACATCCAAATTCTTGGCGCGAGCCACTATGTTAGAAATGTCTTTCTTTAGATACTGATAATGATCTCGAACTTGGATCAAATCGACGACATCGTATCCAGCTGTCCGAAGGTGTTCGACAAACGACCGTGGTCTTGCTATCCCAGCAACTGCAAGTACACGCGCCCCGGGAGGAATTTTGACCTGCTGCTGAACAAAGGTGTCACGAGGCAATCCTAACTCCCTTGAAAAGTAAAACACCTGCTGAACGCCGAAACGGTTAGCCAGGTCGTCAGCATGTTCGGCATTCCGTGCCTCAACCACCAACGCATCAGCAAGCGAAGCAGTCTCTGGAGATTCACGTAACCGACCACCAGGAAGGGTTCGAGAATCGAACACGTCATCTTCTCCGACAACTAAGAAGTCAACGTCTCGATGCAGTGACAAATGTTGAAATCCGTCGTCAAGTACGTGAACGGTAGTACCGAGTTGTGTCTCCGCCAGTCGTCCCGCTAGATATCGATCTTCTGCAACCAGAACGGAGACAGCACGAAGGCGACACGCAAGCATGAACGGCTCGTCACCAGCCTGTTGGAGACTAGCTTGGACTTCCCCACGGTTACTGACGACGACCACTCCTTCCAGTGGATCAACTCGACGATAGCCGCGGCTCAGCACAGCCGGACTTTCTCCCATGGACACAAGTAAGCTCGCCACCTCAGCGGCAACAGGTGTCTTCCCACTCCCCCCAACCGCTAATGCTCCTACGCTGATAACCGGCTGGCGTAACCTACGCTGCAACTCCGGTCGTGCCTCGTACCATTTTCGACGACCAGAAGCCAGAAAACCATATAAACGACTAAACACACTATCACCTACGGAACAGCTCTAATCTTCTCGGCGGGGTGGCCGATACTTGGTCTGTCAAACGGAAGAAGCTCGGTGATCGCAGCTAATGTCTTAAGTCGAGCTCCTTTTTCCTCCGCTAAGAGTACTCTGGCGGCGTCACCAACACGCGCACGGCGCACCGGGTCCGCCATTAGGCCAACCAACTCATCTTGGAGAACAGTTGCCGACGACACTTGGATTGCTGCCGATCGCCTTATAAACAAGTCAGCAATTTCTAGAAAATTCTCCATGTATGGGCCGAAGACAATAGGTTTTCCGAACACCGCGGGTTCCAAAATATTGTGTCCACCGGCCGGCACCAAACTGCCGCCAACAAAGACCACAGTTGCAAGTTGAAATAGCCACGGGAGCTCGCCAATTGAATCGATGACAACTACCTCAGGACGGCTGCATTCCTGAACTGTTAGTGCACTGCGTAACATCACCTCAAAACCCATTTGCTCAGCCAGTCGAAATATGTCTTCGGCACGTTCTGGATGCCGGGGCGCCACAATGAGAATGGCGTCATCGCTAGCCTCCTGAATACCCTGGAAGGCCTTAAAGATAGGCCGCTCCTCTCCTTTTAATGTGCTGGCAGCCATCAGAACTTTCCGATTCTCGGAAAATCGAAAAAGTCGAAGCACTGGATCGGCGAAATCCAAAGTCACCCCGGTTGAGGCCGGACCCAGAGCATCAAACTTGAGACTACCTGTGACGGACACGTTAGCCGGCGGGAGTCCGAGTTCTACAAAACGCTGGCCCCATCTTTGGTTTTGGGCACAGACGAAATCAAGATTAGCCAAAGCGCGTTTCATAAACGGTTGAACAAGTCGATAACGACGATAAGACCGGTCTGAAATTCTGGCGTTGACAATAACCGTTCGAACTCCACGACGGCGACAGGCGAGCAACCAATTCGGCCAGATTTCCGTATCTATAAAGACAACCATTTCAGGAACAACCCGATCCAATGCCCGTGTCACGAACCGTGAGAAATCGAGCGGTGCGTAAAAAATACTGTCGACCGAATGCCGAAGTTGTTCAGCAACCTCCCGACCAGTCACCGTTGTCGTTGATAGCACGAGTCGATGGTGCGGATAATGCTGCCGGAGGCCCTCCAACAAAGCGCGCGCAGCTAAAACTTCTCCAACCGAAACAGCATGAATCCAAATTGACGGCGTATGATCAGGGTTAATGGCATCGGAAATATGCCCAAACCGATCAGCACTTCTCCCAAGGGGTTTGCGATATCGCAGCTTCTTGTACACAACAACCGGCAAAAGTGCGACAAAGTAGAAGAGCAGGACAAAACTGTAAAAGAGGTACATTCGGTGGTCGTTGGGGGCGAGTATAAGCCGCGTGTTTGACCACCCGCAAGGCCCTTAATTAGAATGGCGTGTTCTGTACAGTAATAAGACTGCATTAGAGACTAAAACATCGTACTGGAGGCTTAGCAGATGGCCATCAAGGTCGGAATCAACGGATTTGGGCGAATCGGACGAAACATTCTTCGTGCGGCACGTGACGAGCAAGAATTAGAATTTGTCGCAATAAACGACATCACAAGCGCTGACACTCTGGCACATCTCTTGAAGTACGATTCGGTCTTGGGTAACCTGCCAGAAGAGGTTTCAGTGAACGATAACCAAATTCGGATTGGTAGTCGCTCTATTGAAGTTCTGTCCGAAAGGAATCCGGCTGCCTTGCCGTGGGAAAGACTCGGGGTTGACATAGTCTTTGAATCAACGGGACTCTTTACCAAACGCGACGACGCTGCTAAACACCTTGAAGCAGGCGCAAAAAAAGTTGTGATCACCGCACCAGCCAAGGAACCCGACCTCACAGTAGTACTTGGTGTCAATCAAGACGAGTACGACCCAGTAAGTCACAACATCATTTCGAATGCGTCTTGCACCACCAATTGCCTAGCCCCAGTGGCCAAAGTTCTGCACGACACATTTGGTCTTCACCGAGGCTGGATGACAACGGTTCATGCGTACACCAATGACCAGCGACTGCTTGATTTACCTCACAAGGACCTCAGACGAGCGCGGGCAGCAGCGGTTTCGATGATACCAACAACGACGGGAGCAGCGACAGCAGTGGGGCATGTTCTTCCTGAGCTCAAAGGCAAGCTGGACGGAATCGCGATGCGTGTCCCAACACCGAACGTTTCAGTAGTCGATTTGGTAGCTGAACTTGAAAAACCTACGACTGCCGATGAAATCAATGGCGCCTTCGCGAAAGCTGAGGCTGGTCCACTTCGAGGAATTCTCCAGTTGTCTAGGAAACCGTTAGTCTCGATCGACTTCCGTGGCAACCCACATTCGTCGATTGTCGATGCTGATTACACCAAGGTCATGGACGGTCAGTTCATCAAGATTTTATCCTGGTATGACAATGAATGGGGTTACTCTTCCCGCTGTGTTGACCTAGCCAAGCTGCTCATGCAGAAATAATCGTAAAGGTCATCAGGTGAGAACTTCGGGGCATTCGCTCACACATTGTCACTTTTTGCTGCTTGCATGAATAAGCGAACCATCGAGGACCTCGACCTTGAAGGTCGGCGACTCCTCATACGCGTGGATTTCAACGTTCCACTCGTTGCAGGTGAAGTCGTCGAAGACACACGTATCTTGGCCGCACTTCCGACGATTCGACATGCGCTTACTCATGGAGCCATAGTTGTAATAGCGTCGCATTTGGGGAGACCCAAGGGTCAACCCAAACCAGAACTCACTCTCCAGCCGGTCGGATCTCGACTCTCGGAATTGCTCGAACAGAGGGTTTTATTTTCGAACGACTGTGTTGGAAAGACGGCCAAACGATTGATCGCTGCGGCAAAACCTGGCGAGGTTATCCTTCTAGAGAATCTAAGATTCCACCGCGGCGAAGAGGAAAACGGCGAACAGTTTTCAACCGAACTTGCCGCCTTGGCGGACCTCTACGTCAATGACGCATTTGGCACAGCGCACCGTGCGCACGCTTCGACAGTCGGCATTGTGCCAAAAGTTAAAGATGCTGCAGCTGGCTTCTTAATGGCTGACGAACTACACCATCTTGGTGCACTAATCGAAAAGCCAGCACATCCCTTCGTGGCGGTGCTGGGAGGATCGAAAGTCTCTGGGAAACTTGAGGTAATAGAAAACCTTCTAGGTCGGGTCGATCGACTGCTAATAGGAGGTGCAATGGCTTACACTTTTCTAAAGGCCAAAGGCTGCCCAACTGGTGGTTCACTTGTCGAGCCAGACCTCCTCGCTACAACACAGAAAATCGAGCAAGCGGCTCTACAGCACGGAGTTGATTTAAATCTACCCAGCGACCACCTGGTAGCCAGCTCGGCAACTACGGGTATCCCCCACGAAACCATAGACGTCACAGACCATTCGATTGGGCGGCGACTAGGACTTGACATTGGTCCACGCACAATCAGCACTTACGAAAATGCAATCAGATCAGCTCAAACCGTAGTCTGGAACGGACCGATGGGAGTATTTGAAATTAGAGAATTTGCAAATGGCACCTTGGCCGTTGCAGAAGCGGTTGCCAATTCAGCCGCAGTAACCGTAGTCGGTGGCGGCGATTCAATCGCCGCGATCAACAAGGCAGGTGTTAAAAACCAGATAACGCACATCTCAACCGGTGGAGGGGCATCGCTGGAACTGTTGGGGGGACGCACACTTCCGGGTGTCGAAATCCTCCCTGACAGGTAAGAAATCTGTGATGAACCGTCCCTAGAGGGTATCCATGAGAATTCCGTTTGTCACAGCTAATTGGAAAATGAATAAGACGGTGTCTGAAACATTGGACTATATAGATGTGTTCAACACGTTTGAACAGCCGAAATCAAGAATAGAAGTTGCGCTTGCCCCACCGTTTACATCACTTTACCCAGCCGCTCAAGCCGCATCAAAAACTACGACCCTGATAGCCGGCCAAGATCTCCACTGGGAAGCTGAAGGCGCCTTTACCGGCCAGGTCAGCGCAGTGATGCTCAAGGAAGCTGGCGCAACATACGTGATCATAGGCCACTCTGAACGCCGTCACATTTTTGGCGAGACAGACAATGACGTGAACCGAAAAGTTCATGCTGCAATCAAAAACCGTCTCAAGCCGATTCTTTGTGTTGGCGAGACGCTTGACGACCGAGAAACAAAACAGACAATGAGCGTCCTAGACAGGCAGCTCGCAACAAGTTTAATGAATCTGCCCTCCGATCATGTTAATCGACTAATCGTTGCATACGAACCAGTCTGGGCGATCGGAACGGGTCACGTCGCAACACCAGAGCAGGCACAGGAGGTTCATGCTCACATCAGGTTATATATAGGACAAGTTTATGGTCAGGACGCTGCGAATCATTGCAGGATCATCTATGGCGGTAGCGTCAAACAAACCAACGTCGCCGAGATAGTTTCTCAGCCGGACGTCGATGGTGTACTGGTTGGAGGAGCAAGCCTTGAACCCAAAAGCTTTATCCAGATCGTGGAAAAGACTGCCAACCCGGCGTTATAATCTTAGCTTATGCTGAGCATGGTCTTATCTGGTCTATATATTGTCATTTGCCTCCTGCTACTGATTGTGGTTTTGCTACAACAGGGAAAAGGTGGGGATATCGCTTCTGCATTTGGAGGCAGCGGTAGTAGTCAAGCGGCCTTCGGCGCACGAGCTGGAGCTACCGTGCTGACACGGGCTACTACTGTACTTGGAACCCTGTTTATGGTTGGTGCGATGGTTCTTGCGATCATTGGCCAACGTGGTCCAGGTTCAGTCGTGAGTGGTTTGGATGGACCCGAAATTCCAGTCGAGGCACCCTCAGAAACGGTGCCTGAAACTCCGGAATAATCGAAACGGCAAACGGCCGTCAACACACATGCCTCTTCTTTTTCTTCGCGGAAGTGGCGGAACTGGCAGACGCACCAGCTTGAGGGGCTGGCGGTGGCAACATCGTGGGGGTTCGAATCCCCCCTTCCGCACTACCACTAATTTTTCTTCTGCAAAACCGTGCCTAGGAATCATCCCGTTACTTGGACTCCTCTTGTCCGACATGCGCCAAGATCTTGGCCAGCAACTCTTCCAGAGTGACTGTAGGCGCCCATCCTAATAACGCTTTAATCTTGCGTAGGTCGGGCACTCGCCGAGGCATGTCTTCAAAACCAGCCTCATAAGCCTTCTCGTAGGGAATTGTCCTGATATCGGAGTCACTAGCCGTTAACCGCTTCACGGTTTTAGCCAGATCCAAGATGGAAATTTCTCGATCGTTTCCAATGTTGAAAACCTGGCCCACAGCGCTAGGTTCTTTAAGAAGAGCGAGTAACGCTTGAACCACATCGCCGACATACGCGAAACTTCTCGTTTGCGAACCGTCTCCAAAAACGGTAATCGGTTTTCCAGTAAGAGCTTGGTCCACAAAACTCGGAATGACCATGCCATACCTGCCTGATTGTCGTGGTCCCACCGTGTTAAAGAGGCGAGCAATAATCACTGGAACATTTTTCTCTTTCCAGTACGCCAATGCCAAGAATTCATCAATTGCCTTGCTACACGCGTAAGCCCATCGATGCCTGGTAGTCGCTCCCATAACGAGGTCGTCATCTTCAGAAAACGGAACGTCGTTACCTTTGCCGTACACTTCAGAAGTCGACGCAATCAGAACTAGTTTCTTTTTCTTGGCCGCATGACGGAGAACCACTTCAGTACCGTGCACATTGGTTTCGATCGTGCGAACAGGTGCTTCAATTATTAGTCGAACTCCAACAGCTGCAGCGAGGTGCACAACTGCATCACTACGATCGATATGCTCGGCAAGAACCGGTTCGTTGGTAATACTATCAATGCAGTAGCCAAAGTGAGGATGGGACTTCAATCGGTCAATGTTGTTAATCGACCCTGTTGACAGATCATCAATAACAAACACATCGTGATGATCTTCCAAAAGCGCCTCAGCTAAATGTGACCCTATGAATCCGGCTCCTCCTGTGATGAGTACGCGCATAGTGATGTCAGATGATTGTAATTGACAGCTAACTTTTGAACGACTTTTACGTGACGCCAAAAGTGCCAGCCCTGGCCAATAACCAGACTGCTCCGAGGCCATTCGTTCCCCTCAGCTCGTGCCCATCGCAATTTTCACCGCTAACACAGCCGATTGGCAAGAATACCTGTCCTCCATCTTCTGAATACAACATCGAAAGTCTCGCGATGTTTGAGTAACAGACGGATGATATACTCCGAACCTCGCATTGTGGGGAAGTAACCACCTAACGATAAAACCAGGAGGACGTCATCGCTTCAAAGGTCTTTGTTGGCAACTTGAGCTTTAGTACAACACAAACAGAAATTGAAACACTATTTGGCCAAGTCGGTACAGTAACCGAAGTATTTCTTCCTGCCGACCGGGCAACAGGCCAGCCTCGCGGATTTGCCTTCGTTGAATATGACGACCCATCGTCTGTAGCTGAGGCCATTTCAAAGTTCGATGGAAGCGAGTTGCAAGGCCGTCGACTGAAAGTCAACGAAGCCACAGAACGTGAGCGTCGTCCTTCCCAGCCCAACTTTGGTCCCAATGACCTACCGTCTCGCTTTAAAGCATCCAAGCCAAAAGGTAGCCGGCGTGGCATGCGAGGAAAGAAACGAGGATTTTAGAGCCTAACGTGCCAATGATGCGAGTCTGCGTCACACTCGGCATTGCATGGTTATTCATCGGCGTGAGCGTTACGACTGTATCTAGCCCTGCTGAAACTCTTGAATCCCAGGCTGCCAGTGACGTAGCGGCTGCGCGTAGACTAATCAATGAAGCCCAACAGCGGTATGGGCGGCTTCCCATCGGACCCTCCAGCGTCCTTCTCTATCAGCAATACTACGACCAGTACGGATTTTCCTCGTCGTCCTTCATCGATATTTGCGCGGGTATTGTGGCTATCAGTTTGGCTCGAGCAGAAACAGCTGATGAATTACTGGCTGAATTCAACCGTTCACTGAGCTACAGAGAAGGGCTACTTCCAGTTTATGCGAGCCTAGCCCAGAAGTGGGGTCTTGATAGCAGCTCGACGCCAGAGACTATGGATAACGTAATCACTGACCCAGACGAGCGCCTACTGTTTAAAACCGCGCTGTTAGCCGACTCGGTCTCTACCGTTTGGTCTTTTACACTCGGATATCGATATTTTCAACTCACATCAGAGTCACCTCCGCAACAAATCCCAAATGCCGTTAGCTTGACCCAACCACAGGTCGACGACCGACTACGAAATCTTGCCAGTGAGGGTGCCCCCTGATGAGGGGAGCAAGAAACTCTGTCGTTCAAACCGTCGCCCATTTCTGAGACAATCTGCTGAGGTCTACTAGGTTGTGTCCCGCTGAATATGCCAAAGTTCTTTGTTGACCTTATGAGAATCACCACCGGTCGGCATAGCTCGCTCGTGTGGCTGCTTGGCGGTCTGGCGGTAGTTACGACCTTTCTTGGTGCGAGTGAGGCTCAGAACCCTAGCGAACCACCGCTGTACGAACAATTAATTTCTGGTGATTTAGTTCCGGTAGGACAGATTCGAAACGGTCGTATCACAATCGACAGATTCGATTTTGAATTGATTGACGGTGAGCTATATACCATCAGCCCAATCAACGACCAGATAGCGATTGTGGTCTTCCTTGGTGAAGGTGTGGTTCGTAGCTATCCTCCCGACGGCGTTGAACATCAGCAACTCGAAAAATTTCTCGATGGTGAAGATGTGCTTGAAGAAACCTTCGAGCGCTTCGTGTTTTGGTTTAGCGATGACACCGGAATACAACTCCGTGAGCAGGTGGATGACGTTACACCTGAGAATCTTGATCGAGCGAAAGACGTGTTGCGAGACCGACGGAAGAATCTCCTGGAACAGCAATTAATCAATCCGGACAGCCGTCTCCTAGTCGATCTGGTTTCACTACAGCGGATGCAAGAAACTGGACCAATCAGAAGATTCTTTCATGCACAAATTGACAGCCGTAATAACGGTTGGCTCACCATTAACGTCGAACCTTTGGAGCGAGAAGAAGTTCAAATTATTCGGTTCGACCGGCGACGGAACACTCAAGATGTGTGGATGGGGTTTCACGCTCTATCGGACTTTGAAGGCGCCATGAGAAGCGCAGCCTTCGAGGGATTCCCTCGTAATCCTCAAGTCGAAGGAAAATTGAGTCGCGGCGAGGACGACGATTGGAATGCGCTAGACCTAGGCCTCCCTCCAAGGCCATTACAGCCACAGCAGGAAGGATGGACTCGAAGGGTGAGGGTTCTCCGGACGGATGTTGATCTGGCTCTGGAAGGCAATGGTGATGCCAAAGCCAGCGCAGCACTCCTTTTCGAAGCCCATCAGCCCCTCGATGCGATTCGACTCCGCCTGTCGCCAGTTCTGAAAGTGACCGACATAAGGTGGCAATCATCCGTGCCGGCAAACCCAGATAACGTCCACGACACCACCTTATTGGCTGGAACCTCACCCTCCTCCGACGTACCCGTTGAACTTACCGGCGACGCTCTTCAGTTTGTGCAAGCCACCCACGACCGACGACTGGCTGAGGATCTTCATGAACCCTCAGTGACTATCGTGCTACCGAGAACCGTAGCGCCTAAAGAAACATTCATCATCAGACTCGCCTATGAAGGGGAACTTATTGACTACCGCCGAGACGGAAGGACCTACGTACTGAAAGATGCCCTGAACTGGATGCCGAGCCACCTTCATACCCGCGGTACGCCAGGCACCCGCCTGCGTTTAACCTATCGGGTACCCGAACGGTTTCGAGTGGCCAGTGGTGGCAGTTTAGTGGACGAACAAACCATCGACGGCACCAGAATTATGCGTTGGGTTTCAGAGAACCCCGTCGCGGGTATGTCTTTCAACCTCGGGAGGTTCAATATCTCAGCGGTGGAGCGTGACGCGCCACCAAACATAACCGTCTATGCAGACCAGACTCACCGCGGGTTTAGCCGCGGTAATCGACAAAAGACGCTGGATGACTTGGCGGGTGCAATCCAGACCTACACCGATTACTTCGGTCCCTACCCGTTTGAATCGCTACTGGTAACGGAAACTCCGACGTACAACGGCCTAGCTTTTCCCGGTCTTGTCTTACTTTCATTTCAAGCATTCGGCAATCTTCACACGGGCGAGGCAGAGTTGTTTCGTGCGCACGAGGTCGCTCATCAATGGTGGGGTGTCGCCGTACCATTTGAAGACTATCGAGATCAATGGCTCTCGGAGGGATTTGCTCAATACTCGGCCGCC
>Ga0310345_10006264_pt1 | contig 10423 bp, 6 predicted proteins | sample HC15DNA20500_MG_FD_204667 | JGI IMG/M metagenome (GOLD analysis project Ga0310345, IMG submission 204667) | Marine microbial communities from station ALOHA, North Pacific Subtropical Gyre - HC15-DNA-20-500_MG | ecosystem: Environmental > Aquatic > Marine > Oceanic | place: Pacific Ocean: North... | reverse complement strand
CATCTGGAACTACGGCATATTTGATCGTTTTGGAAAAATGGCCTAGCTCGGAAAGCCAACTGCGAATCTGTAGACGTTGACGATTTCCCATCAAGGACAAGATATATCGCTGTGCAATCAAACCCATATCGGGCAAGCGGCGTCTTTGTTCAGTAGCTTTCATTTCAGCCTTAATCTCATAACCCGAGGCTTTCCGGTTTCCCAAAAACAACATCGTACGCCAAGATCTCGGATTCTTGCTAAGCTTTTTCAGAACCTTGTTTCCTTCCAACGAAGTCACTTCAAAACGTCCACGTGCTGAATTCCAGCCATTCGGAACTGTTCCTTGATCCAAACGCTCAAAGTCCTCCTGGAATGGAACTCTAGGTCGTGCACTTATTCGAGCAATTCCTTTAAGGTTGCCAACCTTCGCTACAAGCAGGCCCCCTTGAGGCCTATTCTCGTCGCTTAGTGTAAGATTCCCATTGGAAGAAATAATACCCTTAAGTCCATCCAAAAACCACTCAGGCTCAATTTCCCTGTTTTGTCCTTTAGAGTCCACTGCTTGGGCTACAAACGTCTTCTGCTCACCTGGGGAAAGAATGACCTCAGAAGGTATGACTAGGATTTGCTTAACTGAAGAGTGGAAAGACCCTTGATTATTACGCTTCGACACATCTCTAGGAACACTCTTTTTCTCCCAGTTTTTTAACCCGAGACAGTACAGCATATTTCTAGTCAATAAATAGATTCGACCGTTAGCGATAGCTGGTGATCCGTTGATCGGCACGGCGGACCCATCAGCATTAGTAAATCGCTCAATGTCCAAAACTTCTGGGGGCTTAACCCCTCTCAGCTTCAGAATATGAAATTGGCCGTCGACATCTGAAACCATTAATTTGCCATCAGCTACCACGGGTGAGGCCCTCTGCATAACCCCTAGGTTATGCTTCCAAAGTCGCTCACCTGTATCCGCTCTAAAAGCCAGCAGATTAGCAGAATTATCCACCTGATAAAGATAGTTCCCAAACAATGCTGGCGATGCATACCCAGCTGTAATACCGTCTACCTGCCAAATCAGTTTTGGTTTTCCATCGATGACCTGACTTGCATCGAGGCAAACTATCCTCCCCATGGCAGTGCTAGAATCAATATTTTCTTCGCTATGGGAAGCGTAGACTAAATTTTCCTGAACGACTACTGACGAGTTAATTCCCCTCTTACTCAAGGGAAATCCCCACAGTTTTTTTCCGGTTGCTAGGCTAAGACCATAAATCCAGCCATCACCGTTCCCACCGATCAGTAAGATTTGTTCATTAACCTGACGAACGACAGGCACAGTGTAGGTCGTATCTTTAGGAGCCTTACCTGGAGTTGAGACCCAGACTGTCTCACCAGTATGTTTATCCAATGCATAAAAGCGATCACGAGGAATAGCCGTTGATCCCCATCCTGCACTTAAGAAGTTTACTATTAAAAAATTTTTGTACAAAGTTGGTGTTACAGTTCTTCCACCATAACCCGAGATTCTACCTACTTCCTCTGAAAACGATCTGGACCAGACTATCTTGCCTTCAGAATCCAAGCAATGAACCATTCCCTCAATTCCATTGGCATAAATATACCCGGTGCTTTGGTCAGCCGCTAGACTGGCCCAACCGACTCGATGATGAGGGATATCTGTCAAAAACACTTTGTAGCGAAACTCCCACTGGAGTTCACCTGTCTCAGCATCGAAGCATATAATCTGTTCTTGCCATCTAGCCGGAATTTCTGGCTCGGCTAAGGTGACTATACAAACTCGGCCACCTACAACAATGGGGGTTGACCGACCACCAAAAGGTACTTTCCACCGCAAGTTCTCTCCCTTAGGTGACCAGGTAGAGGGCAATCCAACCTCCATCGAAACACCATTACCGTCCGCACCTCTCCACAACGGCCAATCAGCTGCCTGTGCCCCAACGGATAATATTTTGCCTCCGAATAGGATCAACAAACAGAGGGAACCTAGGGCGTGCTTTGCTGTCCTCATTGATTTGATTCCTCCATAGCCTAGTGTCCACCTATGGTAGCTCTAGTTATTCTCGGGCAATTGAAATTAGTTTGATCATGCAACCCATTTATTATCAGATTGCACGAAGCAAAACGAAAGTTTTATCTCCCTTGACATCGATTATCCCTGCTCGACCATCCTCTCCTTCTCCATGGTCCTAAAAACACAACCAGCATATCTCACAGCCAAAATCCAGATAACCAGTATGATACCCGTCACTACTGATAACCAGCGGATACCCGATAGATTCTGGGAACTGACAAATGCGGTCGAGATAGTTAAATTAAGTCCTACGGCCAGGGCTTTAGCAAACCGTTGAACAAATATATCAATAAACGCCTTTGCCTTGTATTTTTCCTCCTTAGTTGTTGGAACGTAAAGAATTTCCTTAGCTGACTGATTAATTGAGTAACTAAAACCATTGTCAGCTGTATTCAGCAAACTTCCAATTAATAAAACTGGAGCAGCCATAAACCCCAAAGAGCCCAATAATGAGGCAATAGGTAAAAAAAGCAGTGCGGTCCCTATTCCAAACCGAGTCATGATGAAACTTGTGAGGAATAGTTGAACTCCCATCGCTATAATATTGGTAAATGGAAACACTCTGGAAAGATGAGCAACCAGTTTATCCTTATCCGAGCCAAGGTAGTAGGTTACAGTCGAAGTAAACTGAAAATCCATTATAGTTGAAACCATCTCATAAAGACCCACAATAGCAACGATTGACAGCAGGTATTGTGACCGTAGTACTAGCTGAAGGCCCTCTAGGGAAGCGTTTCTATTTAGTTTCGGTTCCCCAACGTTTTTTAGTTTATCATTGAATAAACTCTTCTGCTGAACCAGTCGTCCCGCCGCCATTGCAATCAAACCGATAGCAACAGCCAACACCAAGCAAACCCAAAGCCAAACCGTAGGGGAGCTGTCCTCCACATAAATCCCCACTACAGAACTACCAACCCCACCCCCAGCGACTCCTCCTAAACCAATCAAACCATAGAGACGTTTAGCTGACTCTGGAGAAACACTATCGTTAAGAAAGGCAAAGAAAGTGGCAACCATCAGGGTGCTAAAGAGATCTCCTACTAGGTAAAAGGACCAAACTGTTAAATCACCCGGACTGGAGATGACGAAACTGTATAAGACATAGGCTGCAGCAAAAAAGCTTGTAAAAACATAGGTAAGTTGTTGCCGCCGTAACGATCGTGCTAGGAGGGTAAAAATACTCGCCGCTAGAAAGGCCACAATCATATTCAATATTTTAGCTATCTGTTCAGCCCCAGCTGCATCTAGGTGCCAGTCTCCTAAACTAAACCCTCCTTGGGCATAGTAAGCAATAAAAAGAGTCTTCTTAACGGGTTTTAAAATCCAAAAACTAGTTATGATTAGGAAAAAATACAGGAACATCAATAGGGCTTGCAATCGTTCCTTAGGGCAGAACTTCTTAAGCTGGTAAGCAACAGAAACAACAAGAATAGCTACTAGCGGCCACTTTAGAACCGCTACATAATGCATAAATGCGACAAAGAACCGAAAACCTAGTAATTCCATAGTGTGCTCAAGGTGAAAGTGTCGTCTATCTATAATATAGGGCAGCGATCCTTAATAGCTTGTCCAATCTGTCTTCCCCCGAACATTTCTCATATTTGTTACACTCAGACATATAAAACTCAAAACACTAGCATATTTAACAGGATTAGCACTCCATATCCAATCCTCCAACAAGCCTCTACTGGTTCTAGATAGACCACTAACGACCTCTATACAATCCCTCCTATAGCGAAACTTTCTGATTCTTTAACGATATATCGTAAGTAGGCACGATAGTTCAGATCTGTCCCTAATGATTAATGAAGTACCTCAAACCTACAGAGATTTCATGTTGATTTATATAGCCTTAAAATGAAACACCCCAAGCCAGTCTTATCTAGCTTCAAACTATGACTTAAAACAAATATGGGAAATATTCTCTCTGATGCCCCCCGTACAAAGGTGATTAGTCTCTTCACCCCAGTTCTGACAAAACATCTGTCTTAAACTTACTTGGCGAAAAGGCTATTGACCTCTCCTAAAATATTGCAACCAAATCGTTGAACTTTTTCCCCATAGGAATCACTTGGCAATTGCCCTTCATCTTTATAAGAACTAGGCATTCATCTGATTCCCATTGCTGAGTAACAAACCTTGCTAAAAATGGCTTAGAGAAGACTGCCCCCTCCTAACTCTTCAATATCGTTAGCTTACTGGTAAATCAAGGCTGACACAGAACTCCATTAACCAGAAATAAGTTAAAGAGGAGGTTTTATCAGTTGGGCTATCGACTTAATTTCAATAGTATTTACCTGAATCCCAACGATATCGTCAATGTCATTTGACACGCTTACCCGGTCCAAAAAGGATTTGTCCTGGTGTAGTACCTAGGTGGCATTCCCCCTCAATCACTAACACGCCGTTGACAATGACATATTCGATCCCCTCGGCATATTGATCAGGGTTTTCAAAGGTAGCCCGGTCCCTTACTCTTTCGGCACTAAAAATTGTAATATCTGCCTTTTTACCTATTTTAAGAAGCCCTCGATTCTTTAGTCCAGCCTTAGCCGCATTCATCCACGTCATCTTTTGCACTGCCTCCTCTACCGAAAGAACCTCCTCCTCCCTTACGTATTTCCCCAAGACTCTGGGAAATGTTCCATACCAAGATGGATGGGGTCTTCCACCCCTCCAAATCCCGTTAATTTGGACAGCCGTGCCGTTTGATCCAATAGAAACCCATGGTAGTTGCATCACATAACGGAGATCTGCCTCGTTCATTACATGATAAATTGCAGGAACTCTGCCCCCTTCTTCCAACAGGAGGTCAAAAACCACGTCACTTGGCTTTTTGTTCAAATCAATCGCAATGCTGTCAACACTTTTCCCAACCAGGACTTGGTTCTTATCAGCATTAGCTCCTGCTACCACAATTCCTTTCCAATTTCCAATAGCTAAGTAATAGTTAAACCAACCAGATACTCCTTCATATAGATCTTTCCGCATCTGTCCACGAAGCTCCACGCTGCCCAACCGCTCTAGCATCTTTTCCAAGCCGTCCTGACGGACCCAAGGTGGGACCAGTGCGCTCAGATCATTTTGAATAGCCGTATACGGCAATTGGCTCCCCGTTATGAAAAAATTCTTTTTCCTTGATTTCTCAATTAAATCGATCACATTCTTCATCTGACTCCACAAAAGTCGATCAGCAATTTTCAACTGAATAATGTCAGTTGGGAATTGCAGACTTTCCAGCCCCCCTATGGACTTTCTAAATACCTTATGAATTCCGTCACCGTCATCGAGAACCTGGATGGCATAGACCCCTCCAGAGGCCTTGACTACTTCTACGAGTTCCCTCCGTTGATCGGTTGTCAGATAATTGTCAGAAAAACCCGATGGTCCACTGGAAAGTCCCAATGCACCATCACTCATAGCTTCATCGACCAGTTGTTTTATCTGCTTCATCTCTTCTGAACTAGGATTACGGACTACTTCGCCCAGAACACAACGTCCTACTTGACCGGCACCAACATAGGAAGCCACGTTTACTGAAATTCCCTGTGTGCTTAACCGATCAAAATACTCACCCAAAGTTTTCCAGTCTGCTTCTAGCTTATAAGCCTGCAAATCTAACGTGGCCTTACCTTGAAGAGGCCCCGCTGACAAGCCTTCTCCTAGAACTTCGGTCGTAATTCCCTGATGAAGTTTGCTATGGGCTCTTCCATCTATCAACAAAGAAAAATCAGAGTTACTGTGTATGTCAATAAATCCTGGGGTCACGGTAAGACCTGTTGCATCAATTATTCGACGCCCCCTTTTCTCTTGATTAATCAGTTTTCCGACCTGAATAATCTCATCCCCCCGAATACCTACATCGGCAGGAAACCATAGGGATCCAGAACCATCAATGACTCTGCCATTAGCGATAATCAAATCAAATTCGTAGTCTAGATTCTTACCACAAGCCATAAAACTCAAAAATAGAGCTAGTGTCAGTGCTGCGATCCACTTTAAAAAGGGTTCTCTCTGTACTTGAAAATTCATGCTCAGATAATACCTTCCCTCTGACTTGCCTGAAGGAATTGATTCACAACCTCCTTCATTTTCTGTAGAGTCAGTCTCCAGTGGGAATCATGCCAAATAACCTTAAGATCCTTAATTAGAAGTAGTTGAGGAGATGCGTGTTGGACACCTACATATGCACTTAATTGATCAGATAGGGACGACTCTTCGATAACTCGAATCAGGCCATAGATCCAAGGTCGATGTGTCCCTTGTCCCTGAACAAACTCTTCGTAGGCACTTAGGACGCTAGCACTGATCGGACACATGGAACTATGTTTTAGTAAGAACACTGGTGACTTCCGGGATCTATCCAAAAGGCCTTCAAGGTCTACCCTGGTCTTAATATTTTCTATGCGGGACCTAGCTATACCCATTCTCTACGGCACCCCTCCCTTCTATTTAGTGAGTTTTCAATTCAACCTACGTCAGATAGGGGATTTGTCCCTATTGCACTTAGTTTGCTGTAGATTAAGAAACCTAAAAGATCTTCAGTCTGTTCATTATTTTCCTTGGAAGCAACTTGTTGATGCCGTACGGACTCTTCTTCAGTTTTACCCTCACGGCTAAAACTGACTAACACTATCCACATGTGCCTTTTTGAAAAACATACTAATACTTCCAACACAGAATAACAAAAATGAGTACGACTGAGCAGGCATTTCCATAATCAGGTTAGGGCCTATCAACCAATCGAGGAAAAATTGAAGAAACGGGGGCAAAAGGATCATGAAGGGGACTCAATGATGACCTAGAAATAATACTATTAAGAACGCATACAAGTTCTAGCTAGATCCAGAAATACCGTAAGGACTGTGATTAAACAAGCCCCCTATGCCGCCCAGTGCAAGGTCCACTTTCCTCATCTAACCTCTCACTCATTAACATAGCGAAGAAAAAAAATGAAGCATCGTCGTTTGATACAGGCCTACAACCAGAGTCATTTCTACTACTTCCCGGATGAAAGAGTCGTACCAACAAACTTGGCAGTATTGGTAAGAGTCCCTATTTCAGGGATGGTAATCTTGACAATATCTCCCTCCTTTAGAGCTGCGTCTTCCGTCTGAATAATTCCGGTCCCTGTAAGCAATACCGTTCCATCAGGAACTGAGTTTGCGTAAAATAACCATTCGATTAGTTCGTCAATACTCCGCTTCATCATACTAAGCTGAGTCTCTCCTCTAAAAATTAACTCCTCTCCTCTCTGGATCTCACATTGGATTGACAATGAATAGGGATCAGGAATTGATTCAGTAGTCATCAAAACAGGACCTAGAGAGCAGCAGCCAGAAAAAATCTTAGATTGGGGAAGATAGAGGGGATTTTCTCGTTCGATATCCCAAGCCGAGACATCATTTGAGGCCATAAATCCAATTATTTGCCTCCGAGAGTTCAGTAACACTGCCAACTCTGGCTCCACGGCCGTGAACTTTGAATCCCTACGTATACCGATAAAATCGTTGGGACCTGTACACCGTTGATCTGTTCCTTTAAAAAAAAGCTCAGGGCGTTTTGAAAAATAGACTTGGTCATAAATACCTTTCGACGTTCCAGAATCTTCATCTCTGAACTCAGCACTCTTCTTATAAGTGACCCCACAAGCCCATACCTCCGGTGGATGAATGGGTAGCGTAACATGGGACCTTGTCCGATTTGGAGTGACGTTCAATTCAGACCAAGTCCTCGGCAAAGGATATTCTGAACAGTCTTTTCTAATCAAATTCATCAGATCGTGTTCTTCCTCCTGGGCATAGCGCACAAAGTCTAAAAGCGTATTTAAACCGTGCTCTTCATTAACCACTGGATAGAGCTTCTCATCCTGAACCCTAACTAACTGACATCCATTGCCAGGCTGATAAATTTGAGCAAGTTTCATTGATTTCCCCTCAATTTTAGATAGGTGGTACCGAGACATTTTCGAAACATGAATCAGAAAAGTCCTATAAACCAAAAACAGGATTCTTAGCTATAACTCTCTCCCAGTCAAACTCTGTATTCTTAGGTCGACCTCCCTTTTGAAATTACTTTAAAATACTGGGCGTATCCATCTAAATTAACCTATAGCAAAAGGGATTATAACGATGATGTTCTAAACGAGTCTAGGTACTACTATTTGGAAAATCGACGGATTCTTAATTCAGAATAACCACAACAATTTCTTTAGAACAGCATCTTAAATGATGGTAACTGGTCCTATCTTCATCAAGATGCCAGACCCAGTTATCCTATGCTTGATGGCTTTTGGCTTAAAATTATTAACTTTTGTTCCTAAACAGCCACCTTGAAAATACGGACCATCTGGGTTAACCTCCACACAGATTATCTTGAAGATTGGCATTATTTACAAACAAGTCGTGCCAACTATAAATGGGGTCGGATGAAAGTTCAGAACAACAAGTTTCTATATTCCAGATTTAATTTTCCTTTGCAACTAGCTCACTAAGTCCGCATAATATCAGTTTTTTTAGTCAGTAATATTAAAGGATGCCTCTTTGAGGATTCTTTAAATTAAAAATTGTACGGTTGAGAAGGAAACTAGAGAACGGAGGGAACCTTCTTGGTACCGTATCAAAGGAGATTTATGAGGGCTAACCGTTCGAACGGAAACTCAGAAACCTCTAAATATCAGGACACCTCGAGGATTCATCAGGCAAAATCGCCTCAACCTAAAATAGAGGGCAAGCTGATCGTCATTACCGCTCCTTTAACCGAGGCTATTGATCACGCAGGCTACTTCATTCAAATGGCGATGGCATCGATGCCTATCTGGATGGAGTTTGTTCTAAATAGTAAGTATCCCAAATGGCGGGATGTTGAGGTCTGGCCAGACGGATCGGCACGCTTCATGCCTGCCGGAGCAAGACTGGTTGAACAGTCACTATTACGGGAATTTTCCTCTCAAGACATTGTTGCTTGTTATCCAGAAGACCTCCCCAAATTTGTGGGATCTACAACTCGAGTGGTGGCAGTGTCCACACATAACCCTCTGGGTGTCACCTTTGCAGCTGGTGTCTACACTTCAATCTTTGGATCATCAAAGGCACCTATTAATTCCCACTACGCGCTCCAACTTTTTAATGCCCTAAAAGAAAGCCCCTACCGTGAAACTTTTAAGGTGATCGTTGGTGGATCAGGAGGATGGCAAATCACAGAAACAGATAGCTTTGAGGAACTCGGTATTGATTCCGTTGTCGAGGGCCGGAGCGAATCTGCGGATACGATCGAGCTTTTTCGTAAAGCAATAAAGGGTAAGCCCCTTCCTCGCCAATTGGAAGCAAAACACCCAACTAACCGAGATGCTATTCTCTTTCCTGATAAGCGAACAACCTTTGGTGTGGTAGAAATGACTACTGGTTGTGGACGAAGATGCAATTTCTGTGTTCCTGATTTAAATCCGCAAATCGATCTCCCAAAGGAAAGCATCATGGGAGCGGTCAAGGCTAATGTACGCGAAGGCAATCGGCAAATCTCGTTAGCTACTGAAGACTTATTCATCTGGGGTCAGGTACAAACCAATACCCCATTCTTCTTTCCTAATCGTGAAGCACTATTAGATCTCTACTCTGAGGTCGTAAATACCCCTGGCGTAGAACAACATGTGTTGAGCCATTGCACAATGGCACCAGCAGTAGTTGACCCATTATTAATTAAGAAGATGTCTGATTGCTTATTGCCAAAGAGCCCCTTACACCTACCCTCTATGAGCTCGCATCCCAAGAAAAAGTACCTCGCTCCACTGATAGGCTTAGAAACAGGGTCGGTAAGAATGGCCAAAAAGATCATGCCAAGTAAAGCCGTGCCTTTTTCCATTGACTATTGGCCTAGCGTTGTTCTTGAGGGGTTAAGGGTCCTCAACATTAACAACTGGTTCCCTGTGGTGACTCTTATGGTAGGTAATCCAGGAGAAACAGACGAAGATGTCAAGGACACATTAGATCTAATTTATGAGATGGAGCGACGTCACTTATTTGCGTTTCTAGTGCCTTCGGTCTTTACCCCACTCCATGACACTCGGATGGAGTCCCAACAAGGTGTTACTGAGACTAAGAGCTTAACAACGCTTCAGTGGCAACTCATCATGAAGTGTTGGAAACTAAATCTCCGACCAGGGCAGCACAGCTGGTGGGGTCCCACCGCCTGGCGCCTTGGTTCCATTATTATGTGGCTTTACAAGCTTAAAAAACTTAATGGACCCAACTTTACATGGCCACTGATGATGTTCTCTGGAGTTATCTCCGAAGGTCGTTTAGCTCAGATGGGTAAAATCTATCTTGGAAAACCACTAAAAACTAAAACCCG
>Ga0310345_10006263_pt1 | contig 10423 bp, 5 predicted proteins | sample HC15DNA20500_MG_FD_204667 | JGI IMG/M metagenome (GOLD analysis project Ga0310345, IMG submission 204667) | Marine microbial communities from station ALOHA, North Pacific Subtropical Gyre - HC15-DNA-20-500_MG | ecosystem: Environmental > Aquatic > Marine > Oceanic | place: Pacific Ocean: North... | reverse complement strand
ACCACCTCCCTGCGCAGACTGTTGGCCACGCGCCCGGCGACGTTGTCGTTCGGCTTCCCGTTCTTGGCGCTGAGCTAACTCACGTAACCGTTCCATAAGCTCATCGATTGTGTTGTCAGCTTCCTGCTGTTGCCCTCGCTGCATCGTCTCGTACTGGTTCTGTAGCTTGTCAAGCTCGAGTTCAAACAGATCGGCGAGGTCTTCAGCGGCTTGACTCCCCCCACCACCGCCACCACCACCGCCCATTCCCATGGAGACCATCACCTCTTCATAAGCCTCCTCGGCTCGCTGGAGAAACTGCAGGGATCGTTGTTCAGGTGGCAAAGCTCCGTTTGCATCCTGTTCTTGTAGCTCCGTTTCGGCATCACCCATAGCAGCCGCCGCTTGCGGTAAGAGCTCACTAATTGCCGCGAATTCCGGATCGGCAGCCACTACTCGGCTGTTCATCCGACGGAGAAGCGTCTCAACCTGTTCACGGAGTCGTCCTTGGGCTAATGTGAGAAAAACAAGATTCTCACGATATTCCTCATCGGTGTAGTCGTCACGATCTCGAATGACGTTGAATGTTCCAGACACGATCTCTCGTTGAGCCTCCGACAATGCTCGAGGATCAGCCCCCACACCACCGCCGCCACCCATTCCACCTTGTGACTGAGCCGCACGAAAATCCTTACTGAAGGCACGAATCTGCACGAAATACAGGTCGCTTTTCACGTCTCGATCTTGCTGTGCCAGATTTCGGTCAGTCGCGCGAGCGTAATAAGAAACGAAATCGCCAGGTTCGATGTCAAGCTCCTCCAAAAAGAAAGTGTGCCCTGCCGATACTTCTTTCAGCGCGCTGTCCCGACCATCGAACAGTGCAACGGTCTTCTCTGGCCCGCCGTTAACCGAATACATCAGGTCGAGCGAAAAGAGACCGAAGTCATCATCGGCGCGAGCCTCTACGAACACTTCCTCAACTGCACTCGCCGTTGTATCTCGACCAGGGTTGATGAACATCACCGCAGGAGGCTGGTCCGTCAACACATCGATCGTGTACTGCGGTGAAGCCGTAACGAGCTGGCCATCCGGGGCCTGAAGTTCAAGTCGGTAGAATCCATCCTTTTCCACAACGAAACTAGCAGTTAGAGTACCGTCCGGTTGGACGACTAGCTGACTCGTATCATCTTCGTCGAGTACCAGCGCACCCCCAGCAGTGGCTATTGTGGAAAAAGCTCTTAGTCGAACTTCTGTGCCATTGAGCACGGCAATATCGCCACCATTTTCGATTGTCCGCGACTCAAGACTTGTGTAGGTCGGGAAAACGTACTCAATCTCAAGCCGGTCGACATAAGGGAGATCGATGACGTCTAACGTGAAAGTTGACGTCTGGACACCGGTCGCCTCGACAAAATAGTCGGTGCTGTCCTGGAGATCGAACAATAGTACCTCAAAAATGTTCGCCTCGACCATCGGCACAAGCGGGAGACGCTCGAAGGGAGCACTAGAGCTACTGCGCATGAAAAGATTCACGTCCTCCGATTCGAATCCGACAAGATGTGCGGTGACCGCTTGGTCGGCACCGCGTGCTACTGTCGCATCACCGGGCAACACCTCTATTTGGTAAGGACTCGCTGCCTCAACGTTGCCGGTTGGCGTCAATAACGCGACTATGCCATGCCGTAGGTAATCCGGACCAAAGGCGAACAAAAGCAAAGCCACGAGCGCAGCGGCACTTAGAAGTCCCGACGTGCGTTTCAATTGTTGCTGCTCGACAGCCCGCCCCATATCAATACCACGAACCTTCGTCACGGCCGACTGGATGAGACGACCTACAATTTCTGGCGAATGATCGACTCGTGCAACACGCTCGCCCTTCTTGCTCTCCTCAACTGCACTCAGCACAGCTGCCTGCAGTGATGGCTCGTGTTCCTCAAGATACAAGGCAACCTGCTCGTCAGACACCCGTTTGGACACAGGGCGGACGAACAGCCACCACCCAAAACCGATAAGCACGAGATAGGTCACGATGCGGAACGTTACAATCGCGCTAGGACTGAATTTGTAAAACTCCAGGCCGTACGACGACACCAAGAAAGTACCAAGCGCCGCGGCAACCAGTACAGATAGCCCCCTCACCGCAACGCGAAGACGCCACCGATTTCTTACGTGCCGGATAACCCGGAGAATCTCATCACGATCACCGGTGAATAGCGGCCCGTTGAGTTTCATCCCCATGGTCCTTTCATGTTACTCGACTTACACAGTTTCGAGGGCCTGGCGTGATAACCGGTTCGACACCACGGTCTCACCAATAAAGAGCAGAAATGCCATCACCAAAAGATTCCACCAGATTCCTTGCCGTCGCTCCAAATCCTCTGGACTGATTACTCGGGGTGGCGCGGCCGCAGAGTTTCGGTTGCCTCCCGCGTAGCCGGTGACTAAGCTGGCTAGCTCGGCTGGGTCAATCGCAGTCAGATCTGACTCAGCTAGATCGACATTAACAGCCAGAGGTATTGATGGGCCTCCTGTCGTCTCTACATCTCGAATCTCATAGAGGCCTTGTTCTTCGAGCGTGACGAATCCTGCACGATCACTCTCACTAACAGGCACACGACGACCACTCGGCGACACGGCGACCAAATCTGCGTCAATCAGCCCAATATCCGCCAACAGACTTCGTTGCTCGGCAAGATTCAATACCTGTCCGACGTCGTGCCAAGAAGTGGATGGGATGTAGGCGGCTAAATGCTGTGTCAGCCGGTGGACAAATGGTAAATACACTGGCTTAAGGGCCAGATCGTTCCAAAAACTGTCGAGCGTAGATGACCACAGCAGTGAAATCCCGGCTCCGACACGCCACTCCGTGAGCGCTGGCTCACCATTATCGTATCGGGCAAGCACTGTCGCTGACGGTTCCGGCTCAACTGGACGATATCGAAAGAACCGGGCGCTGGTCATGTCACCACTTCGCGGAGCATTGAAAAGCTCGAAAACCGGGTGACTATAGTCAACGAAGCCGATAGCACCGCCTCGACCCGTCCGGTCGCTCGGGCGCCCCAACCTCCCCGGGAGAAGACCCAAGTCTTCTGTTGACCAGTTGCTCCGCTCACCCGCCACAACCAAAAGTCCTCCTCCACTTTCGACGAAACGGCGGAGAGCCTGGCCCATCTGACCGGATGGTGCCTGGGTGTCATTGAGGATAACTACTTGCTGACCGTTTAGGTCGGATGAGACGACGTCGCCCAGGAACTTTGTGGTGAGATTGAAAGCAGGGGTTGTCCCTATACCAAGGGCTCGGTTCAGATAGAGGCTTGATTCATTAGCTCCGCGAGAGCTTCCCACAAGGAGCACATTAATAACCTGCCCAGGCGAGACAACAAAGTGGAAAACGTCGTCGGTTGGCAAAGCATCGCGCTCGATACGAACAGTTCCGGTCACCGGCCTGTCGCCTAGGGTGACCGCCGAAAAATTAACGGTCGCTGACCCGTTCAGCGGCAGGTCAGTCGCAAGGCTTTGAACCTCGCGTCCGTCAAGCTCCAGCGTGACCGCAAGTCCAACCACCGGTTCGTCGCCTCGGTTAGTTACCCGCGCCGCTACAGCAACCCGCTCACGTCCTGAGAAATACTCGCGCTCAAATAGCACACCGGCGACGCTCACGTTTGCGCGTCGTTCGGTGCCAACCGAGATGGGTGTCAACACCGCACCCTCAGGAAAGTGCACCCCCGTGACACTGTCGAGACCAGATCGTTGAAAGTCGCTGATCAGCACTGCCTCCAGTCGAGGCAAGCTTGAGTCTTCAAAAATTCCCTCCGCTAGTTTCAGTGCGGGTCCGTAGCGAGTAACGCCAGCGCCAAGGTCGGCGGCATTCACCAGACCAATCAAGCTTGCAGAATCTGTCATCGAGCGAGGTCCTACTTGCGCGCCACTATCGAAGAAAATGATAGTGGCGCGGTCACCGACGCCTAGGTCATCGATCACATTGGTCGCCGCTGTCTTGGCACGATTCCAGCGGTCTTCGTATGCCATGCTGAACGACCGGTCTAACAGGATTACGACCTCCCTTGCGCCAGAAGTTTCGGCAGCGAGAGTTGGTGTCCGAAAAAATGGCCGGGCAAAGGCTGCGACCAAAAGCAGCAGAGCCGCACAACGCATCAGCAACAACAGCCAGTGTCTGATTCGCTGACGACGAAATGAGTGAAACGGAATCTTACGCACAAACATCAGCGAGGGAAACTCGATCACGTCTTTTCGCTCACGCTGGATCATGTGGATGATCACCGGTACGGCAAGAGCCGCGAGGCCAATCAGAAAAAACGGTGCAAGAAAGGCCATTAGCGCATTCGACTCAATTTCTCTCGCATAGCCAAAAACTTGAACAACGCATGATCAAGCGGCGTGGCGGTGTTAAACAATGCGTAATCAATCCGATTCTCACCACACAATTTTGAGAGTGCCGTGATGTGCTCCTGAACGAGTTGGCGATACTGACTTCGAAGCTTCTCGGGAACGACCGGCAGCTTCCGACCTGTCTCGAGATCCTGGAAACTTGTGGCATCGTCGTAAGGGAACTCAATCTCGGCTGGGTCAAGAACGTGAAACACAATGAGATCGGTGCCACCGTATCGCAACGGCTTGAGCGCATCAACGACCGTTTGTGGATCCTCATACAGGTCGGAGATTACTACAACAATTCCACGGCGCTTGAAGAATTCGGTCGCCTTGAACAGAGGAGACTCAAGTGACCCAGGCTGCCCGGCATCGATTCGGTCAAGCTCGTGGAGCACAACGTCGAGATGTTTCGCCGAAGGTGGGATCCGCGTGACGATATCATCGTCAAAAGTCACCAACCCTACGCGATCGCGTTGCTTTGTGCAGAAATAGGTGAGACACGCTGCAAGATACCGACCATAGTCGAGTTTCGTAATTCCTTTACTACCAAAACTCATCGAACGCGAGACGTCAAACATGACCGAGAAGTTCGCGTTCGTATCCGCTTCGAACTGCTTCACATAGAACCGATCGGTGCGAGCATAGACACGCCAGTCAATAAAACGGATGTCGTCTCCCGCCATGTAACCTCTATGCTCCGCAAAGTCAACCGAAACACCTAGATACGGCGCCTTGTGCAATCCGTTGATGAAACCATCAACAACCGTGCGGGCAAGCAAATTGAGACTACCGATGCGAGAAAGCACCTTCGGGTCAACAAACCGGGCACCGGGCGGTGAATGGGAAGCGTCCACGTTACATCTGTGAGGCCGGGAGCGGAACAGCCTCGAGAAGTTGATCGACAATCTGGTCTGGTGTGATTCCTTCAGACTCCGCGTGGAAATTCAGCAACACGCGATGCCGCAGTACAGGGTTTGCCAGCGCTCGAATGTCTTCAAAGCTGACGTGATAGCGTCCCCGGGTCACTGCTCGCGCCTTACCTCCGAGGATCAGATACTGGGCAGCGCGCACGCTCGCTCCGTAAGCCACCCATTTCTTGATAAATTCTGGCGCGTTGCTTGCCTTCGGACGACTCGTGCGCACGAGGTCGAGGGTATACCGCAACACGGCTTCTGAAACAGGCACCTTCCGGATCAATTCTTGAAACGCCACGAGGTCGGCCCCGGTCACAGCGTGCTTAAAATCGTGCTGCTGCACGACGGTCGTCGTCCGAACCACCTCCAGTTCTTCATCTTCCGGTGGATGATCAATAACGATGTGAAACATGAATCGGTCGATTTGGGCCTCTGGGAGCGGATAGGTTCCTTCAAGTTCGATTGGATTCTGCGTCGCGAAGACAAAGAACGGTTCCTCTAGCTCATATGTCCGGCCCTGTACCGTCACTCGATGCTCTTGCATAGCTTCGAGCAGCGCTGATTGCGTCTTAGGCGGCGTTCTGTTGATCTCATCTGCTAACAGAATGTTCGTGAATACCGGTCCGGGCGCAAAGACCATCTTGCGGCCACCGGTCACAGCATCCTCCTGAATGATGTCTGTCCCAGTTATGTCTGACGGCATCAGATCGGGCGTGAACTGAATCCGGGCAAACTTGAGATCCACCACCTGCGCCATTGTCTGAATCAACAGCGTCTTGGCAAGACCCGGAACGCCAACGATGATGCTGTTGCCCCCGACGAACAAGGTTAGCAACGCCTGTTCCAGCACCTCCTGCTGACCAATGATCAGCTTGTGTAACTCCGCGAGTATTCGTTCTCGCCCCGTATTCAGCTTGTCAGCAAGCGTGATGTCATCCGGCGATTCAAGATCAATAGGTTCGTCAGGTTTGAGATCGAGATCCAAGAGCGCTCTCCTTTTCCTAAAGAGACAGAAGGCGGGAAGAAACAGGACGGCTTACGGGCATTTCTAGAAATGTTGGTCGCCAACTTTTTCCCTGCCTCCTGTCCTCTGTCTCCTTCTTCTAATGAGTCATTGCGTACATCACATAGTTCACACCGAACTTGTATGCCTCGTTTGATAGGTCAATCGGGACCCATCCGGTGTCGGAATATTCCCAGTACTCACCGATATCGTTGTTGTAGTTCGCCACGATAATGAGCCTAGCGTCGGGATCGTTGTCTTCGTACACTCCATAGAACCGTGGCGGCAGATTGTACATCCACGGCATTGCTAAGGTTTCGATATCGAAAAACGAATGGAAGATTTGGTGGGATATGTCTAATTCGACGAGTCTCGCGTCCGGCAACACACGCCGGAGTTGGTGTTCGAAATTGAACCAGTGATCACCCCGAAAATCATCAAAGACGAGAAATCCACCCTTCTGGAGATACGCTCGCAATCCCAGTGCTTCTGTGTCAGTCATTGTCCAAAATCCAGGCTCCGACATGTACGCAAACGGAAACTTGTGAAGTGTTGGGTCGTCGAGGGATAAAATGTTTCCGCCGTTCGGTCCTTGGAACGGACTGATGCTCGTAACCTCGTCCAAGATCTTCGTCAGGTTGCGCTCCGCCCGTGGATAGTCATGGGCCCAGGGTAAGTCGCGTCTAGAAAATCTTCCTCCACCTCGGAGTCCCATTTCGTACCGTAATCGTACAAAGACAAAACGACCGTCGTAGGCTGTATTGCCAGATTGGGAATCAGTCGTCACGGCTAATGCTCCGGTGGCACGTCCAGCGATAGACTCGATCGCTAGACTACTGAGCAGGATCAAAATCCCCACCGCAACCGCAATCCATCTAGGCATTGGATTAATCGGCATCACGATGTCACCGAACCTCAGAATCCTTCATGGAGGCTTCTTTCTGCCGAATTTCACGACTCTTCAGAGCAAGTTCAACCAACAGCCTCTCAAGTTCCTGTTCATATTGCTCTGGGTCAGCCCCGTCTCGGAGTCGCCTAAGCTCATCAACTCGTCCCTCAAGTGTCTGTTGTTCTTCGTATAACCTCCCGAGGTCTGGATTATCTGGAAACGCCATCCCTGACCGTGCGGGTGCACCACTCGTGAAGAACAACGTTCGCGCAACCGTTCCATCACCCTCGAACTCATCAGGTTCACTTGTTCCTTCACCATCGCCGTTGTCATCGAGCAAGGCGTGCTCAGTCGCAAGTCGCCCGTCGGCCTCGTAACTCTGCTCAACTCGAAGCCGAGCAAAAACGAATGCCTCAAGCATGGAGACGCGATTGTCCTTGTTCTGGTCCGCGTCAGCTTCGCCGTCGGCAAATGCCTCAACAAAATATCCTCCGAAGACTGAGGCGTTGCGCTCGCCACCCGTACGAGTTGCCGTCATGACAATCCGACCCTTCCCAGACAACTTCTCAACAAATGGACCGCTAGCACTGGCGGTGTTGACGAAAGTCACATGCTCAACAGCTAAACGGTCAAGGAACACTGCAAAATCATCGGCAGACAGATCTCGCCCGGGCAAATTAATCCGCGCCGCGTCAGAAAAACTGCCATGGCCAAACAAGACGATGACTACATGATCGCCCGGCTCGGCACGCGTTGCAATGGCATCGATAGCCGCTTCCACATTCTCGCGGGAGGAGCGGTCAGCAATTGTCTCAGGGGCAAGCGACGGAGTCTCTCCTAAATACGTCAGGTTCTCGAGGGGCACCTCATATCCATTTGCAGCCGCGTCAAGAAGAGTCGTCGCCCATTCGTGAAACTTCGTCGTGTAGTCTGGATCGCCCCCGAGACCCGCGACCACCAGAATGTGTGTCTGCTGCGCGGCGGCTGGTACCGCAATCCAAGACGCCACCCACAGCCACATGAGTATTCCCCACACTCTCACGCTAGACCCCTTAGCCGCCGATATCCCCACTCGCCCAAAATCAGCGTCACTAACAGCAACAACACCACCGGCATGTCCCACAAGTCTCGTTCTTCAACAACGGTGACCCCGCCTCCCACGTACTGGATATCATCGGCTAGAGATGCCGCTGTGTCTGGCGTATAAAAACGCCCTCCCGTGTCGTCGGCCATACGCTTAAGCAGTGAAGCTCGCATCGTTGAGTCATAAAACTCGTTATCGCTCGAAGCAACTTGGACGTACGCTACATCCTCACCAAGCAACTCGCCGTTGCTCGAGGCTTCAACTCGCACTTCGTAAAATCCTTCGGTCCCAGCCGTAAACGTAGTGCGATATTCACCGTCCTTCTCCGCTGTCCACTCCATCGGGCGCTCGGAAGGGGTACCCGCAGGGTCCGTAATGACTGCCACAACACTACTGTTGTTGAGTTCTTCAAAATTTACGTCGGCCACTTCGGCTAGCACGGTAACGGTCTCCTGAGGCTCAACTCGATCTTGTGGCAGTTGAACAACAACCTGGTCTGGAACACCGTCAACCACCCACCGTAACAGACGACGCCAGAACGTCTCGTGGGTTAGATCATCAACCGGAACGTCAGCGTGCATCTGCCACATCCAGGAATCCTGGACCGGAAATGCAAGGGACTTCCCTGCGCCGTACCGTTGGAAAGCCAGCACAACCAAGTCGTTTGGCGACGCGGTTAGCAGCACAGTAGCCCCCGGTTTCGCCTCGGTAATTGGGTTAACCACGGTTACCGGTGGGAGAGTATCCCAGCGATCGACCGACGCCTCCTCTGTGGCCGCAATCTGTGTGGCTGCGTGAGTTGCGCCCGCACGCGTGGGCTCAACTTTTACTTCAGCGAAAAAACTTTCCTCAGAATCGACCGCCACTCCATCTAGCACCACCGGCAGGACATCAGCCACAGGAGTGCCTGCGTATCCACCCTCTGCAAATGAACGGTGGCTACCCAGCATTAATAACCCCCCGCCCCGGTGATTAACAAAATCGGCAATCATCCGGAGTTGGTCAGGGGTGAAATAGTTCGCCTCAATGCTACCTAAGATGAGGCCACTGTACTTAAAGAGATCGGCCCGCGTAGTCGGAAAACCACCAGGCAATTCATCCGGCCCGTCAACGTTTACACGGAAGAACTTATTCTCCGCGGTGCGCTGCAACAGCGTGGCTTGCAAGTTTTCGTCATCTTCGACACCTCGCAAGAGAAACTTCACCTCCCAACGCGGCTCACCTTCAAAGTACAACAACTTCTTACGATCATCCTCGACCAGAACCAAAGACTGGCGAACATTGTTTTGGGTAACCATCTCGTCAGGCTGCGGCGCTACCCGAAACGTCAGAAGCCTTGGACCTTCCTCGGCAGCCGTGAAACGCATCCGAACAGTTTGAGGTTCCCCATCGTCAGGCAATTCCACATCTTGGGTGCCCACGATACGCCCCTCGTCCTCAACCTGAACCGTCACCGTTTCGCCCTGATAGCCATGATGCGTTACCACAAGTTCCACAGAAAGTGACGCGCCCTTGAGCACGCGGCGAGGGGTGTCAACCCGGCTCATTTGAATGTCCCGGTCAAACTCCTCTCTCCCAAGGCCCACCGTAAACACAGGAACTCCTGATGCTTGCAAAGGAAGCAATGCCTCACCCAGTCCACTGTCCGCGTTGTCAGCACCATCACTCACAACCACGAGGCCTGACAGTGGCACACCTGACAGTTCACCATGCGCACTTTCGATCGCCTGGCCAACATGGGTTCGCGTACCACTGAACGTCAGGTCTTCTATGTCGGTAATTCGATCGGTCTCGGACGAGAAACGGAAAAACCGCAATGCAAAGCGATCGGCCAAGGCAGACCTTAATCCGCTTTCGGCCATACCGAACTGTTCCTCGACAAACCGATAACGTGGACTCGCATTACGGTCAGCGATCTGCATGCTCTGTGAGTCATCGATCAGAACAGCTAAAAAGTTTTCCTGAGGCACAACAGAGGACAACACAAGGACTGGCCGCAAGAGACAAAAAGCCAACACCGTCAACGCTACAATGCGCAGACCCGTGAGGATTGCGCGGTCTAAGGGTTGACTGTTACCACGCACCTGAAGATAGGTCCGGAAGGTCAGAAACGCCGAGACGACAGCGACCACCGCCGCCAAATAACCGACCCACGAAGCCCG
>Ga0310345_10006262_pt1 | contig 10423 bp, 10 predicted proteins | sample HC15DNA20500_MG_FD_204667 | JGI IMG/M metagenome (GOLD analysis project Ga0310345, IMG submission 204667) | Marine microbial communities from station ALOHA, North Pacific Subtropical Gyre - HC15-DNA-20-500_MG | ecosystem: Environmental > Aquatic > Marine > Oceanic | place: Pacific Ocean: North... | reverse complement strand
TGGCTCCCATCCGCCTCAGCTACTCGCGTGTAAAGGCGCAGGTCGGTCAATGCGGTCGCTGGCCTTCGGATCTCCTGAAGACCGAAGAAAACCGCAATTGGGAAAATTTCGGCTGCTCCTACCAGAACAATCTGGCGGCGCAGGTCGCCAATCCGCTGGACTTCCTTGGCCCGCGCGAAATGACCCCGATTGATGCAGAAAACCGTGACGCTGCCATCTCCGATTACAAGGACCGCCTTGTATCCGACGAGTTCCGCTCACGCTCGGAAGTTGATTACGACTAGAGGCGATGGATTGAGGATGACGACATGAGCGATCTCGCCTACGAAACCGACCCGCAGGACACCCTGACTGCCGCGACCGACGCAACGCTGAAGTCGCTCCGCCCGGTCCCGCGCATCTCCATTCAGGCCTTCTGCGAGACTGAAGCCGTCGGCAATCCGATAGAACGGGCTGCCGAAGACCGTCGCATGGCGAGGGCTCATGTGAAGGTCCACCAGGGCGGCATTCCGACTGCGGTCGAGTTCTACCAGACCGCAGCCACGCCAAATCTGGTGATTGTGGAATCTCGCGCCGAGCCGAAGGAATTGCTTGGTCAGCTTGGCCAGCTCGCCGAGGTTTGTGATCCGACCTCCAAGGTCGTGGTGATCGGACACTATAATGATGTGTGGCTCTACCGCGAGCTCATCCGTGCCGGCGTGTCGGAATATGTCGTGGCACCCATCTCGATGATGGACATCGTCGCCGTCATTTCCGGTATCTTTGTCGATCCGGATGCGGAACCGCTGGGAAAATCGATCGCCTTTGTGGGCGCCAAGGGCGGGGTGGGCTCCTCCACCATTGCGCATAATATCGCCTTCGGCATGTCGACCCTCTTTGAGAGCGAAGTGGTCGTCGCCGATCTCGATCTGGCATTCGGCACCGCCAACATCAATTTCGATCAGGACCCGGCCCAGGGTATTGCCGAAGCGGTGTTCTCGCCCGAGCGCATCGACGAGGTCTATCTCGATCGCCTGCTTGCTCAATGCGCTGAGCATCTGTCGCTTCTGGCCGCACCTTCGACGCTTGATCGCACCTATGACTTCGATGGCGAGGCATTCACGCCCATCATCGACACGGTACAGCGTACAGCCCCGCATGTGGTTCTCGATGTTCCGCATATTTGGTCAAGCTGGTCAAAGACGACGCTGGCGCGTGCCGACGAGGTGGTGATTACCGCCACGCCGGAACTGGCCAATCTGCGCAACACCAAGAACCTGGTGGACATGCTCAAGAAGCTGCGCCCCAATGACGGGCCGCCGAAGCTGATCCTCAACCAGGTGGGCGTGCCCAAACGCCCTGAGATCACGGCTGCCGATTTTGCAGAACCGCTGGGCATCGAGCCGCTTGCGGTCATTCCCTTCGAGCCACAGCTCTTCGGCAATGCTGCGAACAATGGTCGGATGCTGGCTGAGATGGAGCGGGACCACGCCATCGTGGCCACATTCAACGAACTTGCGCATGTTCTGACGGGCAGGCGTGAGGTGAAGCCGAAGAAGAAGGCCGGCCTCGCCAGCCTTCTGGAGCGGATCGCGAAGAAGAAGTAATTCCAACGATCGGGTACAAGCATGTTTGGCAGAAGAGGCTCGACCACCAGTTTCGGCGATGTGCCACGGCCAGCCGCTCCGGCTGCTCCCACGCCGCGTGGCGATGACGCCGTGCTTGCTCCTGAACCGGCAGCGCCCGCGCCCAAACCGGAAAAGCCGGCTGCCGCAGCGCCTGCGCCAAAACCCGCGCCTCCACCGCCGCCGCCAGCTCCACCGCGTCCCACCCGTGAACGCGGCGAGAACTATTATGACACGAAGAGCCAGGTCTTCTCTGCACTGATCGACACGATTGATCTGTCGCAACTGGCCAATCTCGACCCGGACAGCGCGCGCGAGGAAATTCGTGACATCGTCAACGACATCATCGCGATCAAGAATTTTGCGATGTCCATCTCCGAGCAGGAAGACCTGCTCGAAGACATCTGCAACGATGTGCTCGGATACGGTCCTCTCGAGCCGCTTCTGGCTCGCGACGACATCGCCGACATCATGGTGAACGGCGCGCAGAAGGTCTATATCGAAGTCAACGGCAAGGTCGAGCAGACCGGTGTTCGATTCCGCGACAACCAGCAGCTTCTCAATATCTGCCAGCGCATTGTGAGCCAGGTTGGCCGCCGCGTTGACGAATCGAGCCCCATCTGTGACGCCCGTCTACCCGACGGCTCCCGCGTAAACGTCATCGCGCCGCCGCTATCCATTGATGGCGCATCGCTGACCATTCGTAAGTTCAAGAAGGACAAGCTGACGCTTGATCAGCTCGTCAAGTTCGGCGCGATCTCACCGGAAGGTGCCGAGGTTCTGAAGATCATCGGACGCGTTCGCTGCAATACCATCATTTCCGGTGGTACCGGTTCGGGTAAGACAACGCTGCTCAACTGCCTGACCAACTATATCGACCGCGATGAGCGCGTGATCACCTGCGAAGACTCCGCCGAGCTTCAGCTGCAGCAGCCGCATGTGGTGCGTCTTGAAACCCGCCCGCCAAACCTTGAAGGCGAAGGCGAGGTGACCATGCGCGACCTCGTGAAGAACTGTCTGCGCATGCGTCCCGAGCGCATCATCGTGGGTGAGGTGCGTGGCCCGGAAGTTTTCGATCTTCTGCAGGCCATGAACACCGGCCACGACGGCTCCATGGGCACGATCCACTCCAACAGCCCGCGCGAATGTCTCAATCGTATGGAATCCATGATCGCCATGGGCGGATTCAGCCTGCCGCAGAAAACCGTGCGCGAAATCATTGTCGGTTCCGTTGACGTCATCATCCAGGCCGCCCGCTTGCGCGACGGTTCCCGCCGCATCACGCACATCACCGAGGTGGTCGGCATGGAAGGCGATGTGATCATCACGCAGGACCTCGTCCTTTACGACATGCAGGGTGAAGACGCGCAGGGTCGCATTCTCGGCAAGCATGTCTCGACCGGTGTCGGTCGTCCCGCCTTCTGGGATCGCGCGCGCTACTACAATGAAGAGCAGCGCCTGGCGAGTTCGCTGGAAGCAATGGAGAAGGCGGCTCACTGATGTTCGGCATCGATACGAATGTGCTCCTGATCATCGTGCTGGCGGCATGCAGCGCCGGCGCGCTGGCCTATGCGCTTCTTTTCAACACGATCTCCAGTGAAAAGAAGGTCGAGCGGCGACTGGAGACGGTAAAGCGGGCGGAAACCGACCGTGGTGCCATCAAGGCAAGCCGCGACCGGGCAGCTGAACAGGTAAAGCGCCGCAAGAACATCCAGGATTCGCTGAAGGACCTCGACAAGCGGCAGAAGGATCGCGATAAATACGCGAAAAGCCCACCGCTCAAGGTGCAGATTCGCCAGGCCGGGCTCGAGCTCTCGATCGAAAAATTCTATCTCTATTCCGTCCTGCTTTCGCTGGTCTGCGGTTTCGTTGCCTTGATCCTTGGCGCACCGCTGCTGGCCGTTCCAGGCGCTATGCTGGTGGGTGGCCTCGGTCTGCCGCGCTGGATCATCGGCTTCATGCGCAAGCGCCGTGCAAAAGCCTTCCTCAACGAGTTTCCAAACGCGCTCGATGTCATCGTTCGCTCGGTCAAATCCGGTCTGCCGATCAATGATGCAATCCGCATGATCGCGAGCGAGGCCCCGGAACCGGTTCGCGGGGAGTTCAGGCGCATCGTGGAATCCCAGCAAATGGGGATGTCGACCGCTGAAGCCGCGCTGCGCATGCCCGAAACCATGCCTTCGCAGGAAGCAGCCTTTTTCGGCATCGTGATCCAGATCCAGAGCCAGGCCGGCGGCAATCTGTCGGAGGCGCTAGGCAACCTGTCGAAGGTTTTGCGCGATCGCAAGAAGATGAAGGCCAAGGTGCAGGCGCTTTCCATGGAAGCCAAGGCATCTGCCTATATTATCGGCTCGCTGCCGATCATCGTGGCCTTTCTCGTCTATCTGACGAGCCCCAGCTACATCCTGCCGCTTTTCACGACAGGCACGGGCAACCTCATTCTGGCCGCTTCTGCGGTTTGGATGAGCGTGGGCATCTTCGTGATGCGTCAGATGATGAATTTCGAAGTCTAGGCGGAGCGATAGAGCATGTCAGATTCAGTCGCCCGCACTCTTCTGGACCCGAACTTCCTGATCGCCTTGTTCGTGGGCGTCGCGGTCTTCGCCACGATCTTTACGCTGCTTCCCGTATCCAGCGGCGACACGCTCAAATCGCGCATGCGCTCCGTCGCGCTCGAGCGTGATGAACTGCGGGCCAAACAGCGCGCCCGTCTTGCCGCCGAAGCTGAACGTCGGCGCAAGGGCCTGCGTGAGCAGGATGCCGGATCAATCCGCACGATCGTCGATCGGCTCGACTTGCGGCGCGCCCTTGCAGATGAGGCAACGGTCAACAAGCTGCGCATGGCCGGCTTCAGAGGCCAAAACCCTCTGACGAAGCTTCTGTTCTTCCGCCTGGTGCTGCCGTTTGTCGGTGCGGCGATTGCGATCTTCTATGTCTTTGTGCTGGATTCCCTCGACGGGCAGCCTTTGTTCATGAAGGTTTTTGTCTGCATTCTCGGCGCCTATGCGGGCTTCTATGCGCCAGTGCTATACGTCAACAACCGTGCGACCAAGCGCAAGACTTCCATCCAGAAAGCCTGGCCCGACGCGCTCGATCTGATGCTGATTTGCGTGGAATCCGGCATGTCCGTTGAGGCCGCGCTGCGCCGAGTGGCAGAAGAAATCGGCTCGCAGTCGGTAGAGCTCGCCGAAGAATTCGTGCTGACAAATGCAGAACTGTCATTCCTGCAGGAGCGCCGCCAGGCCTATGAGAATCTTGCCAACAGAACCGGCCTTGATTCGGTGAAAAGCGTCTGTCAGGCCCTCATTCAGGCCGAGCGCTACGGCACGCCCGTCAGCCATGCGCTGCGTGTTCTGGCTGATGAAAGCCGGGATGCGCGCATGACGGCAGCCGAGAAGAAGGCAGCAGCTCTCCCGCCGAAGCTCACCGTGCCCATGATCCTGTTCTTCCTGCCGGTGCTGTTTGCCGTGATCCTGGGCCCTGCCCTTATCCAGCTTCAAGACAAAGGCATCATGAACTGATCAGCTTGCCTTCGCGCAGGCGCGGCAGGCACCTCTGATCTCCACCGTCGTCTTCGCCGGCTTGAAGCCGCGCTGACGCATCGCGGACGTCAACCTGTCTTCCACTGCGTCATCGGCGAATTCTTCCACCTGCCCGCAGGTCTCGCAGATGGCGAAGGCAATCGTCTCATGCGTGTGACAGTCCGGATGCGCACAGGCGACGAATGCGTTCAGGCTTTCAAGGCGGTGCACCAGGCCCATTTCCTGAAGCTTCTCCAGTGCGCGATAGACCTGCAGCGGAGCGCGGAAACCATGATCGCGCAGCCGGTCGAGAATGGTGTAGGCGCTAAGTGGTGCCGACGCCGTATCCAGAGCGTCGAGAACCAATCCCTGGTTCTTTGTGAGATTTGGCTTGGCCGCCATGGTTCAACCTCCCGCCGGCTGCATTTTCAGCCGCAGCAGGCTTAGCAGAAACAGCACCAGTGCCGCCACCACGATCGACGGACCGGACGGCGTGTCGAACTGCAGCGATGCCAGCAATCCGCCCGAAACGCTCAAGGCGCCTGCAAGCGACGCCATAACAGCCATGATTTCAGGCGTCGGTGCGAAACGCCGCGCCGTCGCTGCGGGAATGATCAGCAGTGATGTTATGAGCAGGATCCCGACGATTTTCATAGCAATGGCGATTACCGCGGCCATCAGGATCATGAAGACCAGCTTGGCGGCCTCCGGGCGAAGCCCTTCTGCTTCCGCGATTTCCGGATTGACCGTCCCGGCGAGCAATGGCCGCCAGATAAATGCAAGCACCGCAAGCACGGCCAGACCACCAGCGAAAATCACGCCAATATCGGACTTCGAGACGGCCAGGATATCACCGAACAGGAAGCCCATGAGATCGATCCTGATCCAGCTCATGAAAGCGACCATCACGAGCCCGAGCGCAAGTGTCGAATGCGAAAGAATGCCCAGCAACGCGTCCGTGGAGAGTGCACCACGCCGCTGAAGAAACAGGAGCGCGAGCGAGGCAAGTGTTGCTACCGCAAAGACGCCCAGGGTCAGATTGATATCGAAGAGGAAGCTCAGAGCGACGCCCAGAAGTGCTGAATGCGCCATGGTATCACCGAAATAGGCCATGCGGCGCCAAACCACAAAGCAGCCGAGCGGCCCGGCTATGATGGCGATGCCGATACCAGCCACCATCGCGCGAACGAAGAAGTCGTCAAGCATCAGAAATGTTCTCATGGCTGTGGTCGTGAAGGTGACCGCATGAATCGGCGATCGTTCCATCGGCAAGGCGCACGCGCCCATCCGCCAGATGTGTATGATCGTGCTGGTGGCGATAGAGCGCGAGTTCGCTTGCACGTGAGCCGAACAGTGTCCGATACTCCTCGCTTGCCACGACACTTTCGGGCGTCCCGCGGCAGCAAATATGGCCGTTCAGGCAAACAACCGTATCGGTCTCAGCCATGACCACATGCAGGTCGTGCGAGATCAGAAGCACCCCGCAACCTGTCCTGTCGCGGATCTCCCGGATCAGTCGGTAGAGCGCGATCTCGCCTGAAAAATCCACACCCTGCACAGGCTCGTCGAGCACAAGAAGGTCCGGTTCACGAGCAAGCGCACGGGCAAGAAGGGCACGCTGAAACTCGCCGCCGGACAGCGACTGCACCGCCGCACCGGACAGGTGACTTATGCCAGCAGCGACAAGCGCGGCTTCGAGCTTTTCACCTGGCAGCTTTCCGGTAAGTTCCATCAATCGCTTCACGGTCAGCGGCATCGTCCAGTCGACATTGACCTTCTGCGGCACGTAACCGACACGCAGAGGGCTTGCGCGCTGCACCTTGCCCTCATCCGGGGAGAGAACCCCTATCGCCGTCTTGGCCGTGGTGCTTTTGCCAGAACCATTGGGGCCAATCAGGGTCACGATCTCCCCGCGCCGCACGGTCAGGTCTATCCCACGGACGAGCCACCGGTCGGCTCTTTTGATGCCGGCATTTTCCATGACGACCAATGCGTCGCCTTTAGTGTCTTTGGCTTGCAGCATTTTCACCAGAACCCTGTTGTCACTGCCTATGCCACACGTTATAGCATAACGCAATGAGACGTAATACCATTACATTAATAGCATCACGGTAGGGTGCACTCTCCTTGGTTCACTGCAATAAGAGGGACTTGGAAAATGATATCGAAAAAGCTGCTGGCTTCTTCGGCTGCTGTATTTGCAATGTTGGGAACGCAAGCGTTCGCTGCGCCCAATGTTGTTGCCTCGATCAAGCCGATACACTCGCTAGTCGCCGCGCTGATGGAAGGTGTCGGCGAGCCGAGCCTGCTCGTATCTGGTGCGTCGTCACCCCATGCCTATTCGATGCGTCCTTCCGAGGCCCGTGCGCTGCAGGATGCAGATCTTGTTTTCTGGATCGGTCCAACCATGGAGACCTTCATGGTCAGTGCGCTTGAGGCGCATGCCAAGCACGCTCAGGCAATCGCACTCGTGGAAACGCCCGGGATCGTGGAACACGAATTGCGTGAGGGTGGGGCGTTTGAAGGTCATGATCATTCGCACGAAGGTCACGACCACGCGCATGAGCATGACGAGGAGGATGCGCACGCCCACGACCATGGCCACGAGGACGACCATGCGCATGGCGAAGATGGGCACGACCATGGCGAGGATCATGCCCATGATGACGACAATCACGATCATGATCACGATCATGACGAAGACCACGCGGACGGCGACGCCGACAGTCACGAGGGTCACGACCACGGCAGCATAGATCTACACCTTTGGCTTGATCCGGAAAATGCGCGCACCATTGCCCGCCACATGGCAGACAAGCTCGCCGCGGCCGATCCGGCAAACAAGGCGAAATATACTGACAACCTGAAAGAGCTTGAGCGGCGCCTGGATAACCTGACGGCTGAGCTTCAAAAGAAGCTGGAGCCGGTGCGCAACCAGCCTTATGTCGTCTTCCACGACGCTTACAGATATTTCGAAGAACGCTTCGGCTTGCAGCCGGCAGGTTCGATCACGGTCAATCCGGAGACCATGCCTGGCGCCAAACGTCTGCGGGAGATCAAGGAAAAGCTGGCTAAGGTGGACGCGGCTTGCGTGTTCTCCGAGCCGCAATTTGACGGAAGCATCGTTGAAGTCGTGGTGGAAGGCACAGATGCCCGCGCAGGTGAGCTCGACCCGGTCGGCGCAGATCTGGAGACCGGCCCTGATCTCTATCCAGCACTGCTTGAGCGCCTGGCAGAAGGCTTCGTCACATGCCTGACCGCCGCCAAAGGCTGACATCCTTGGCATGAAAAAAGCCCTGCGGCCGAGGGATGCCGCAGGGCCGCATCACCGCTCAGGCGGCGACGCTGCTAGTGGTTGGCTGCCCAATCATCAATTTCACGCTCGGCTTCTTCCTGCGTCTTGCCATAGCGTTCCTGAATGCGGCCGGCCAGTTCCTTGCGATTGCCTTTGACGACATCGAGATCGTCATTGGTGAGCTTGCCCCACTGCTGCTGGGCCTTGCCCTTGAACTGCTCCCAATTGCCTTCAATCTGATTCCAGTTCATCGAATGTCTCCTTGGCTCGCGCGCCTCGGTGGCGCGATCAATATTCGTGCTTCCTAAACGTCCTTGAGCGACCGCTGTTCCCATCGCCCTGAGGGAAATTGCATGCATTGATGTGAAGGCGTGGTGTGCTTAAGTCATGGGTGAAGGAGCAAGGATGGACCACGCCGCCCGATCATTCCGCCCGCCAGCACCCAAGCCGCGCACATCGCCGCCATCGACGCTGCAGATGATGCGGATCGTCTACCGCAATCCGCTCGAATTGTGGGGCGAGCCCAGCTACAACGAGCCTTGGATATCGATAACCGGTGGCCTCGGTGGGCCGCTGCTCATTGCCAATGATCCCGGCCTGATCCGTCATGTGCTGGTGGATAATGCCCGCAACTACAAAATGGCGCGCGTTCGCCAGAAAATCCTGCGGCCCATCCTGCGCGATGGGCTCCTGACCGCAGAAGGCGATGTTTGGAAACGCTCGCGCAAGGCAATGGCGCCCGTATTCACGCCGCGCCATATTGCAGATTTCGCCGGTCCCATGCTGGAGCAGGCTGAAAACTTCGCGGCACGTTATGAGGCGGAATTGGGAAAAATCGTCGACGTCTCCCGCGACATGACCATGCTCACCTTCGACATCCTGGCCGAAACACTGTTCTCGGGCGAGGTTGCCGGCGAACCCGACAGCTTCGCAGGACAGGTGGACCGGCTGTTTGAAACCATGGGCCGCGTCGATCCGCTCGATCTGCTGGGTGCGCCCGATTGGCTGCCGCGCATCACGCGTCTGCTGGGGCGCAATTCGCTCAAATTCTTCCGCGACATCGTCGCGCGGACGATCGAGATGCGTGAAGCAAAGATGAAGCGCGGCGAGGCGGTGCCGGAAGACTTCCTCACACTCCTTCTGCAGGCCGAAGGTCCAGACGGCCTCAACCGTTCCGAGATCGAGGACAACATCATCACCTTCATCGGTGCTGGTCATGAGACCACCGCAAGAGCGCTTGGCTGGACCTTCTATTGCCTTGCAATGCTTCCGGCTGAGAGGGAGGCGATCGAGCATGAAGTGGATGAAGTCCTGGCGCGCGAGCCTGATCCGGTGAAGTGGCTGGACGAGATGCCGAGGGCCCGCGCGGCCTTCGAGGAGGCGATGCGGCTATATCCGCCTGCACCTTCCATCAATCGCGAAGCCGTCGAGGATGACCGCTTTGCCGATCTGGATATCCCGAAGGGCACACAGGTGCTGGTCATGCCATGGACGGTCCATCGCCACCGCAAGCTTTGGGATGACCCGGAAGAGTATCGTCCCGCCCGATTTCATCCTGAAAACCGGGAGGCAATCGACCGCTATCAGTATCTGCCCTTTGGCGCAGGTCCGCGTGTATGCATCGGGGCAAAATTCGCCATGCAGGAAGCAGTCATCGCCATGGCAGTGCTGATGCGGCGATACCGTTTCGATGTGACCCCGGAAACGAAACCGTGGCCGGTTCAGAAGCTCACTACCCAACCCCAGGGTGGGCTGCCAATGAAGGTCAGCCTGCGTCAGCCCTGAAAGATGTTCTGGACATGAACCGGCCAGCGGCGCGGCAAAATCGCCACCAGATCGTAGCGTATTGAAAGCTTGTGTCGGTTCGGTTGACGCGCGAGCCATAGATCGGCAGCCGCATCGATGCGCCTTTGGGCGGTGTAACTGACGGCATCCATCGCCTCGCCAAGGCTGTTGCGCGCCTTGACCTCCACGATCGCGACCACGTCGCCCCGGCGCGCAAT
>Ga0310345_10006258_pt1 | contig 10425 bp, 8 predicted proteins | sample HC15DNA20500_MG_FD_204667 | JGI IMG/M metagenome (GOLD analysis project Ga0310345, IMG submission 204667) | Marine microbial communities from station ALOHA, North Pacific Subtropical Gyre - HC15-DNA-20-500_MG | ecosystem: Environmental > Aquatic > Marine > Oceanic | place: Pacific Ocean: North... | reverse complement strand
ACGTCACAGGAAAAGATCTCGCCGTCATCTTTCAGCGCCTCCATGGCCGAGAACTGCAGGACATCGTGGCCGCGCCCGACCTCGTAGGTAGTCTCCTTGAGGCAGAGCCCGGCCTCCTCGGTGATGAGCGAGGAGAACTCCTCGGCTCTTTCCATCAGCATGCGCCTGGCTGAGTCGAGGATTTCATAGCGCTGGTAGCGGCTCAGGGTCTCGCCGCCCTCGAGCGCCGCCTCGATGGCTCGGTTCGTTTCGGCCTTGCCCAGGCTGGCGACGGTGCCGGCCGTCTCGCCGGTGTAGGGATTGTAGACGGTCAGCTTCTTATCGCTCGTGACCGCCTGCCCGGCAATGTAGCAGGGATAATCGTTCATGTCTGGCTCCCGTTGGCGGTGAATTCAAAGATATCGAAGTTTCTCAGGTCCCCGGTCCTGCCTGAATACTCGGCATTGATCTTTTCCGACAGGAGGAAGGGCACCATCTCCTCGTAGCGGCCTCCGTGGGAGCGCAGTCCATCCCGGACAGCATCGAGGTCATGATAGTCCGGGGTTCTGCCAATGACGACATCGCGCCCGGACAATACCACGATGTCGCCGATCCTGTCAGGGGGAAGCTCGAGCTTGCGTGCCGCGGTCTCACGATCATGTACCTCGGTGATGCCATCGAGCTCGAGCAGCCGGGCGATGACCTGCCGGGTGTTGATGGCGCCGGAAAGATGTACGTAGGCCAGTGAGCCCAGGGCTCCGTGGTGAAGTACGTAGGGATCGGTGATGGGGAGGATGACCTTGACTCCCTCCCCGAGCTCTTCAGCGAGCAGGCTCTCGAGATAGATGACGTTGGGCTCGCCTGCGGGGGTCTGCTTGGCGTTCATCCCGTGATCGGCGGTCGCTCCGACCACCGCGCCGAGATCGAGCAGCCGTCCGAGCTCGTGATCGATGGCCTCGTGGAAGTCGAGGCTCTCGGGATCTTCGGGCGTGAACTTATGCTGCATATAATCGGTCAGGGAAAGATAGAGGAAGTCAGCCCTTCCCTGTTCGAGGAGCGCCGCGCCGGCCTTGAGAACAAAGAGGCTGGCCGCCGCGCTGTAGATCTCCGGAACGCCCTCACCCACCAGCTCTTCCACGTTCGAGATCCCATGCGTGTCTTCCCGGGCCTGGTCGGCTTTTTCAGCCGAGAAGGCGATGCCATCGAGCTCATGGGAGAGGATGTCCCGGAGCTTTTCCTTCGCCGTGACCATGGCGACCTTCCTGCCGGCGTTCGCCGCGGCCGCGAGGATGGTTCCGCAGCGCAGGTAGGATGACGAATTCATCATGACCTCTTCCCCGGTTTGCGGATCGAGAAAGAAATTCCCGCTGATACCGTGTACCGAGGGCGACACGCCGGTGGTGATCGATGAGTTGTTTACGTTGGTGAAGGAGGGAAGAGCTCCGCGGGCCATCGCGCGGAACGCTCCCGATTCGAGCAGCCGGGCCAGCCTCGGCATGCGTCCGTGTGCCAGCGAGGAATCAAGGTATTCATCAGCGCATCCATCGATGCAGATGACAGCCAACGGCCGCGCTGGTGGGCGGTAGGTCCTGCCGTTGACGGTGAATTCGTTGGTCGATGGGGTTGTACTGTCGGCAGCCATGCGGGTTTTCTTTTCTGAGAAGGGTCGGTTGAGCCCCTGAGTATGGGATGAGGATAAAATCTCGGCATCAGGATTTCCAGCGGGAAAAAGCCCGCCAGGGCTCTCCACGGGAGCACTGGGGCGCCCAAGGTCCGAAAAAAAAGATCAGGGTCAAGAAGCCGGCTCCCGAAAGGCGAAGAACCTCTTAGGAGAGGTCTTTCCCGGTGGATTCCCCCGGGAAGAACAGGGAGCCTCGCTCCATGGGCCATAGATTTTCTCGAAAGAGATCCGGGTTGATGATTAAGATCCCAGAAATGACTTTCCCTCGAAGAGCGATCCTCACCGCGGCGACCTCAGGGCTCCTGCTGTTGCTTCTGCAGGGCAGCTCCTGTGATCGTCCGGGCTCCGGGGGGGGGGCGGCCTCCGGGGTGCTGGCGCGGGTCGATGACGAGGTGGTCACGGTGGATGAATTCAAAGACGCCCTGGGGAGACGGGCGCGGAAACACCCGAGGATCTACACCGGTGCCGGCAGGCGCCAGAGGCTTCTTCGCCACCTGGTTGATGAGGAGGTGATCTTCGCGCAGGCTCTCGAGGAGGGCTATGACAAGGATCCGCAGATCGTACGGGAAATGCGCCGCCGCCTGGTCAATGAGTATCTCGAGAGGAACCTGACGCCGATCCTGGATGCGGTGAAGGTCAGCGACGAGGACGTGGACCGACATTACTCTCAGAACATCGACACCTATCGTACGCGTGAGCTCGCGAGGGCGGCGGTTATCTCCGTCAGGGTTCCGTCCGGGACTGATGGATCCGGCAGGACAGCCCTGCTCGATCGTGCGCGCGCGGCTCTCGAGGAAGCCCGGGAGCTTCCTCCCGGGGTTTCCGGTTTCGGTGAGCTTGCCCGGAGGTATTCCGATGATTCGAAGACCAAGGAGGCGGGCGGCGACATCGGCTGGATCGTCAGGGCTCCAGGCGGTGGTGGTCTCGATCCCGCTCTGCGCTCCGGAATTCTCCAACTCGAAAAGCCGGGCGACCTGACCCCCGTGATCAAGACGGAGAAGGCCTTCTATATCGGCAGGTTGGCGGAACTCAGGCCGTCGCAACTGCGGCCGCTCTCGGAGGTTCGTTCAGCCGTGAGGTTGATCCTGGTCAATAAGGGCAGGGCCGCCGCGCAGGACGAGTTCTACCGGAAGATGAGGGTGGGCAGGAAGATCACGCTCCAACTCGACCTCCTGGGCAAGCTGGAGCTGGCGGAGGAGAAGCCTTCCGGATCGCCGGGAACGGTTGATGCCGAAGTCGGCACCGAGGCCGGAGTTTCGAGCCCGGCTCCGCTTCGCCGCGTTGCTGAAAAGCAGGGAGCCTCGGAGTAGGCGCCCGGCGCGGCCGCCGTCCCTACGAACGCTCGTTCCCGGCGGCGTCTCCCAGGGCATCTTCGCCGCGCCAGGCGACGCTGAGCGCTGAGTAGAGCCCGATCTCCTCGCCAAGCGAGGCCGGGACGATCCGGCAGCGGGAGAGGGCCTCCGCGCGAGCCTCCTCTTCGAGCGCGGCCTCCATCGCCGGCCTGAGGAAGTCTTCGCAGCGAGCGAAGATGGATCCGATGACGACCAGTTCGGGATTGAGGATGTCGATCACGATTGCCAGTCCCCGCCCGAGGTAGCTGCCGGAGCCGGCCAGGATTTTTTTGCAGAGCTCGTCTCCGGCGCGGGCGCCGAGGCCGACCTGCTCCGCGGTGATGTTGTCCGCCTCCAGGGAGGTCTCGCCCTGCCAGGACTCCAGCCCGGCCGCGGCGAGCTGCTCAATTCCGCCGCCCGAACAGAAACCTTCGAAGCTGCCGGGCTTGCCGCAGCCCACCGGGCCATCACGCTCCAGGCGGATGTGGCCAATCTCCCCGGCGTAGTTCGAGGAGCCCCTATAGAGCTGGCCGTTGAGGACCAGGCCCGCACCAAGACCGGTTCCGAAGGTCAGGAAGAGCATATTCTCCGGTCGGTCGGCGCGGCCCGCGCCAAAATAATATTCAGCCAGGGCGCCGGCATTGGCATCGTTTTCGAGGTAGACCGCCGCCTGGGGGAATGCTTCCTGGAAGATGCTGACGATAGGGACATCGCGCCAGCCCGGCAGGTTCGCGGGTTCCTGGATCAGGCCCGCCTCCCGGTCCATCGGTGAGCCGCAGGAGATGCCGATAGCCTTCAGTGTCGAGTCGGCGTTTTTTCCGGTCTGTCCCCGGGCTCTCTCGAGTAGCATCCCGATGGTGTCTTTCCAGCCGGATTCTTCCTTGCCGGTAGGGAACGAGGCAGCCTCCAGCAGTCGGCCTCGTTCATCCGCCGCGCAGACAGCGCAGGTCGTGCCGCCGATATCGATTCCGAGGTAGAGCTCTGGCATGATTCGCTTTCCGGGTCCGCATTGGTCTTCCCGCGCGCTTTCAGTATAGTGTTGTTCTGTCACTGAACGAAATGCCGCAGGACGGTCTGAAAGTGAAAAAAACACGATCCAACCGGGGCCAGCTGTTTTATCCGGAGTCTCGCCTCCGGCGCTCCGCGGGGCTCCTGCTCGCCCTGTGGCTTCTTGCCGTCGCGGGAGGTTGCGCCTGCCGGTCGCGGGGAGGCGCCGGGAGCGTATTGGTTCGTGACCCGCACTCCTTCTCGAGGCCGGGTGAGGCCTTCGTTACCCATCTCACCCTGTTCCTGGATGTCGATTTTGACAGCAGGACGATCAAGGGAGAGGCCTCCTGGAAGATTCAGAATCCCTCCTGCTCCCGCGAGCTTCGCCTCGACACCCGGGGATTGACGATTCGCAGGGTTCAGCTCCTGGAGGGGGGACGCATGAGCGAAGGGCACTTCACGCTTGGGGAGGAGAGGCCCCTCCTGGGACAGCCCCTGGTCATCGGGATCGAGCCTGGAACCGAGGAGGTGCTCCTGGAGTACGAGACCACCGGAGAGGCGGATGCCGTGCAGTGGCTGGCTCCCCGGCAGACAGCCGGCAAGAGGCACCCGTTTCTCTTTACCCAGTCGCAGGCGATCCTGGCACGGACCTGGATTCCCTGCCAGGACACCCCGGCGGTGAGGTTTACCTATACCGCTGCCGTCGAGGTCCCGGCACCCCTCACCGCGGTGATGAGCGCCGGCCGGGCCGCCGAGCCGGAGGAGCTTCCCGGCGGCAGGAAACGTTACCGCTTCGAGATGCCCCAGGCGGTTCCTTCCTACCTGATGGCGCTGGCGGCCGGCGAGCTCGGCTTCAGATCCCTTGGCGAGCGCACCGGCGTCTACGCGGAGCCCGTCGTACTCGAGAGCGCGGCCTGGGAATTCGCCGACACCGAGAAGATGATGCGGGCCTGCGAAGAGCTCTTCGGGCCTTATCGATGGGGCCGCTACGACATCCTGGTGCTGCCGCCGAGCTTTCCCTTTGGTGGGATGGAAAATCCCCGCCTCACCTTCGCCACCCCGACCATCCTGGCGGGAGATCGTTCGCTGGTCGCCCTCGTTGCCCACGAGCTGGCCCATTCGTGGTCGGGGAACCTCGTCACCAACGCCACCTGGGACGACTTCTGGCTCAACGAGGGCTTCACGGTTTATCTCGAGCATCGGATCATGGAGCGTCTTTACGGCAAGGCCTACGATGAGATGCTGGCTCGCCTGGGGCTCGATGAACTCAGCAATACGATCGAGGAGCTCATCGAGGATCATCCGGCTGACACGCACCTGAAGCTCGACCTGGCCGGTCGCGATCCCGATGATGGGATGACGGATGTCGCCTACGAGAAGGGCTATCTCTTCCTGCGCATGCTGGAGGACGCCTTCGGCCGCGAGCGCTGGGACGCGTTCCTGAGAGCCTATTTCGACAGGTTCTCCTTCCAGCCGATGACCACCGAAGGTTTCCTGGGTTTCCTGGACCGGGAGCTCCTGGAGGGGGACCGGGGGCTGGCCGAGAAATTGCGGATCCATGCCTGGGTCTACGGCCCGGGCCTGCCGGACAATCTGCCCCGCGTGCGCTCCGAAGCGCTCGAGAAGGCGGCGGCGGCGGCGGGTTATTTCGCGGCCGGCGTGAGCGCCGCCGCCCTGAAGACCGACGGCTGGACCACGCATGAGTGGCTTCACTTCCTGCGTCATCTGCCGTCCCCGCTGGCCGTGGACCGGCTGGTCGATCTTGACCGGGCCTTCGGTCTCACCTCGTCGAAGAACGCGGAAATCCTCTGCCAGTGGTTCCTGGTGGCGCTTCCCGGCGGCTACAGTCCGGTGATGGGGCCGCTCGAGCGTTTCCTGGTTCGTGTCGGCAGGAGGAAATTCCTCAGCCCGCTCTACAGGGAATTGGCGAAGACTCCGGGTGGCCTGAAGCGCGCGCGCGCGATCTACGCAAGGGCGCGGCCGGGCTATCACCCTGTGGCGATCGGGACCATCGATGGGATCCTCGGCTGGAAGGACTGAGTCCCCGCATTCACTCGCCTGCGTCGCCGCTGTCGTTCTCCTCCCGCAGCCGGAGATATTTCTCGAGCTCGAGGACCTCCTTGAGCTCCTCGAAACGCATCATCTCTTCCTTGCGAGCCTCGGAGCTTCCATCCCGCAGAAAAGTTTCCGCCAGCAGTTCGATGGCCCGCGCCGAGACCAGCAGCGTCTCGATCGGGGCGACCACGAATTTGAACCCCATTTCTTCGAGCTCCGCGGCTTCCAGCAGGGGGGTCTTGCCGAAGGAGAGCATATTGGCGAACTTGGGGTATTCGACCCGGGCGGCTATCTCGGCGATCTCCTCTCTTGACTGCGGGGCCTCGACAAAGGCGACTTCGGCTCCCGCGGAGCAGTAGAGGTTGATCCGCTCGATGGCGGAGTCGATTCCCTCGCTCTGGCGCGCATCGGTCCTGGCGAAGATCACGAAGTCGTCATCGCGCCGGGCTTCGAGCGCGGCCTCGAGCTTGGCGACCATCTCGGCGGCCGGGATCACGGCGTTGCCATCGAAATGGCCACAGCGCTTCGGGAAGACCTGGTCCTCGAGCAGGATTCCCGCGGCTCCGGCGTCTTCAAATGCCCGGACGCACCGCTCGACCTCCGGTGGTCCTCCGTAGCCGGTGTCGCCATCGGCGATCAGGGGTATGGAGATTCGGCGGGCCATCCGCTCAACCGCCGCGGCCATTTCCTCCAGGCCCAGGAAGCCCAGGTCGGGCAGGCCGCGGAGGCTGGCGCTGGCGCCGAAGCCGCCCAGGAAGACCGTCTCGAAGCCGGCGCGTTCGATCAATAGCGCGGTCAGGACGTCGTGGGCGCCCATCGAGCGGATGATCCCGGGCTCTTCAAGAAGGCGGCGGAGCCTTCTGGTCATCTTTTCCTTGTCGCTCATCACAGGGTCTCCAGCGTCGTTCATTCTCCCGTGCCCGCGTTATCGCGAGCGTGCTATGCTGTGCGCCGATTACAGTTTAACTTGGTTTGAGGAATGAACAAATGTCCGGAACCGATCTCTTTCGCCTGGATGGAAAGGTGGCGCTTATTACGGGAGGCACCAAGGGCCTGGGCCGCAGCATGGCCGATGGTCTCGCATCCGCCGGGGCCGACGTGGTTATCTGCAGCCGCAAGGGGGAAGAGGCCGAGCGCGAGGCCGCCCTCCTGGCAGAAGCAACGGGCAGGAAAACGCTCGGTATGCGCTGCGACGTAACGGAACCCGAAGAGGTCGATGCCCTTGTAGAAGCCACCGTTTCACAATTGGGACGGCTTGACATCCTCGTCAACAACGCGGGGATCAATATCCGCAATCCGATCGAGGATCTGTCGCTGGAAGAGTTCGAGGAAGTGATGAGCGTCAACGTCCGTGGCCCCTGGCTCTGTTCGAGGGCGGTCATCCCCCACATGAGGGCGGGCGGTTACGGGCGCGTGATCAATATGGGTAGCACGCTGGGGGTGGTGGGTGTTCCGGGGCGTACGCCCTATGCCTCGAGCAAGGGTGCCGTGGTGCAGATGACGCGCGTGCTGGCGCTCGAGTGGGCGACGGAGGGAATCACCGCCAACGCGATTTGTCCCGGGCCGTTTCTCACACCGATGAACGAGCCGATCGTGGGCAAGCCGGAGACCGAGCGTTTTATCCTCGGGGAGGTGCCGATGGCCCGGTGGGGGGAACTGGGCGAGATCCAGGGAGCGGCGATCTTCCTGGCCAGCGAGGCCTCGAGCTATGTCACCGGGGCCACCCTCTTCGTCGATGGCGGGTGGACCGCCCACTGAGAAGGTCCGGCAAGGGCATAAAAAAAAGAGAGGCGAAGCTCGAAAGCCGCGCCTCTCTTTCACGTCCGGATTCAGCCGGAAGACTTACTTCTTCTTGGCCGAGCTGCCGTACTTGCCGGCCAATCCGAAGTCGTATTTGTAACGTTTGATGCCGAGCTTGGTGAACTCATGCGCATCGAACTTTTCGAAGGGAAGAAAGGGCCGGGCCGCCATGCGCTCATGGACGACCTGGTCGACGAGCTTGACGCCCTGGACGAAGCCCTTGTAGCCGCGCGTGAAGTCCGAGGTGTTGTTCTTGACGTACTTGACGTCAAAACCCTGCAGCTTGGCACCTTCAACGAGGCCGTAGCTGTGGCCGTGGGCCTTCTGCAGGTGCATATCGAGGAACTTCTCGTTACGGTCCGCATTCGAGATGCTCTTGTTGAAGGCGAGGTTGCCGAGCTTGACGGCGAATCCAGCCTGCGTGTAGAAGTCCTGGGCATTCCAGTAGCCGGGCAGGCAGTGCACCACACGACCATCAGGCGTCATGAAGTACATCTGAATGTTACGGCCACCGGAGCAGGTGTTGATGTTCTTGGCTGCATTGGAGGGCATGTGGGTATTGGATACGCCAGCGTAGCTTCTCTTACCCTTGATGCTCTGCCAACCGGAGACGAACGCTGTGTTGATCTGGTTAATGACCTTGTCGTTAGAGAGCGTCACGGCTCTCAGGGAATGGCCGGCGCTTCACAATCCGCCGTCGAGGTCACCGACGATATCGACCCAGAAGATCATCTTCTTTTGAGCCTGGGCTTTTTTCTTGAGCTCATTGAAGTCTTTGCTCCAATCGATCTTCGACATCATTTTGTCGACGTTCAATTTCACCTGCCCACCTGTGACTGTCTTGTAGGCGACATTCTGAGCATGCAGAACTCCTGTGGTCAGAAGCACCGCAACGGCCGCTACGGTCAGTTTCCTCAGCATTTCAAAGCTCCTTTCAAAAGGTTCCTGAAAAGTTCAGATAAGAGTTAGGGTCTGAAAAAGTGATGGATACTACGACACTTTACCTTGGAATCTTAAAAGTGTCGAGAAAAACACCACAAAGATTTAATTTGTTGCGCTCTTGCCGTTTTCTTTCCACCAGGCATCCCAGATCTTCTTATTATCTCCGAGATTTACTCCAGTGATCGACGCAAGTGCTGTTTTTACAAGGCCTTTCAACTCCTGGTCGGGGGTTGAGAGGCTTTTTATCAATGCCGGGACAGCCTGCAGCGCGTTTCCCTTTGAAAAAGCACCGACCATATTGCGCTTCATATCCGTATCTTTGCTCTTTGAGTAGACCGCGGTGAGGTGTTTCGTCGAGTCGACCGAGGTCAGCCGCTCAAAGCCGGTTCCGAGGGCCTCCTGGAAAGCCTCCAGTCGTCTCTTCTGGTTTTTCTTGATTTCAATTTTCTTCGCTGACAATTCCAGCAGACGCTGCAGCTGTTCGAGATAGTGATTGTGCCGGCTGCCGTAGTAGCCGCCGCCGGATTTGTACTTGCCCTTGTCATCGTTGATTTTGTAGGCATTCTTCATCAGGACATCAACACGTCTCTTCAGGAAGGTCATCGTTTTTTCCATCTTGGCGCGGAGCTCGCTGGAGTAGAGGTAGACGGTCACCAGCCCCCTCGCGCCGTCCGTTCCGGTCGCTCTCACGAGTTCGGTGAGATCCGGCTCGAGATCGGCCGGGTTCGCGACGGGCAATCCATAGTTGCCGACGGTTTCTTTGAGGCGGTCCACCAGGTCGGAGTAGTCTTTCTTCGACAGCTCGACTTTTTGCGGGATCCTGGCTACCGCGGTCTTTCTGGTGTCTTCATCATCTTCGACACTGAGAATCCTGTTGCTGTCAAAGACCTCGGTGCGCCTGGCGTAGGCGGCATCGATCTTCGTTGTGTCGGTTCCACCGGTGAGGCCGCCGTATTCCTTCAGGTTCCCCTGGAGCTCGTTACGTTCCTTGATCAGGGAGGCCATCAGGGCCTTTGTTTCGGCGAGGCCTTTGCCGCCGCTGCCACCGTCAGGCAGTATTCGTTCGTCGGAAGGAGAAGAGGAAGCGAGCTCGCCGGAGGGTTCCACCGGGGCCGGGCCTTCGTTCTCGTTGACGGCCACGGGAGGCTGGCCCGGGCTGGCTTTTTCGAGCGCAGCGAGCATCTGCTGTAGCTTGGCGATCTGGGAGTTGGTGTTGTCGAGGCGCGCTTGCAGCTGGGTTTCCCGTTCCGACATCTTCTTCTCCGCGGCCGATCTCTGCTGGGCCAGGCGGATGTCGTCATTATCCCTTCGTTTGAAGGCCTGCGAGATGACGATCAGCAGGACGATCAGCACCCCGGTGCCGATGGCCAGGCTGACTCCGGGATTGCCGCGCGATTTCACCGGTGCGGAACTCGAGCTGGAAATCTTCGCCTTCGGCGCCAGCTTGCGTTTGCGCCGCTTGATCTTTTTAGGTTTTTTCGGCTCCGTGGCAGGTGCTGGATTGAAGGTGACGGGTTGCTGTCCGGGTGGTCCATAGCCCTGCGGCGGTTGCTGGCCTTGCGGGATGAACTGGTCCGGTTGCTGGGCGGGCGGCTGCTGAGCCTGCTGGCCGGGGTAGGGTTGGGCGGGCGGCTGCTGAGCCTGCTGGCC
>Ga0310345_10006256_pt1 | contig 10427 bp, 16 predicted proteins | sample HC15DNA20500_MG_FD_204667 | JGI IMG/M metagenome (GOLD analysis project Ga0310345, IMG submission 204667) | Marine microbial communities from station ALOHA, North Pacific Subtropical Gyre - HC15-DNA-20-500_MG | ecosystem: Environmental > Aquatic > Marine > Oceanic | place: Pacific Ocean: North... | reverse complement strand
AACACCTTTTGTAAGGGCAGGGGAAGCGTCTTCCCTAACTTATAATCATGGTGGTTCGTCCTCGGTAGGTAAATTTGCCACAGTAATAGTTAGTAATCCAAGAAGTACGGATGACAGGGTATTGCATAGTGCAGTGCTAACAGAATTATCTATTTCAATGGATTCAGGGACAGAAGGTGGCAGAATGGTGGTAAGTGGAACTTTTTATTCAGGATACAAACCTGAAGCACCTGCTACAAATGCGGTTGCCCCAGACGGTGCGCAAACAGCATATGTAAGAACCATTTACGATATGACCAATAAGTCAATAGCAAGTGCTGATACAGTGCTTAGATCATGTTCTGTTAGTTGGGCGTTCCCTGCAGTAAGAGTGGGTTTTCAGGGTGGAGATGCTGAAGCAGAACAATACAGTAGAAGTGGCGAATACACTCTTGGCGGTAGTATGAATGTTAAATATGATGCTAATACAGATCAGGAACTTGCAAGTTTTCTTGCTGGAACACCTAAGGCATTATTCATTAGCGACTCAGGTGCGACGCTTTCAATATCAGTTCCGACTGCTATATTCACTGGATTCAATCTTGACTTGGGGGACAGTGATGAAGGAGTTTTTGTTGAGTTGCCTTTTGAGGCGGTTGCCGATGGAAGTGCAAATCTTTTTTCAATAACAACAGCATAGTCCAATAGGAGGGAATATGAAAATAGTAGTGCCTAAGTTAGGCGAGTTTGAAGTTAAGGACATTAGTTACAAAGATGCTCGGAAGTTGCACCTGAAAAATGTAAAAACTTTTTGGGGTAAGGAAGAAGGGGATGGTGTTGATCCAGACATATATTATGAACTGCTTGAAGAATGTAGGGTTCTGTCTGGGATCAAGGAATCTGAACTTGGTAAATATACAATGATTCAGGTGGATGCGATCTTACAGCAAATTCTGATGGAGTACACTGGACTAAGCCCAAAAGACTGAGGGGACTTGCTTTTTCGGTTTGGTGGAATTTCTACCGAGCCGACCATGTAAGCCCGTATTCCCTCCCTTATACAACGGTGAGTCCCCTCACATATAAAGAACGGGAGTTCAACACGGTTGAAGACATTTGGGACGAGATTGAACAGATTGCGATTGTCAATGCACGAACAGGCAGGACTATCGGTCAAGATTTGTTTCATCTTGTCCCTTTGTTTACAGACCCTAAGTACATATTGGAAGGTTGGCACATAACAGTATTGAACGAATTTAACATGGTGAAAAATTTTAATATATCTCTTGGAGTATTGGATGAAATTTCTTCCAATCTTTTAGATTGCTTTACAGTGATCCACAATGAGTATAGTGCAATAGATAAAAACGAGAGTAAAAATTATGGCAAAAAATGATCTACTAATCCGATTAGGTCTCAAGAACCTAAAGCCGACAATTACTGGAATGAAAAAAGTTGCCAGTGCTGTTGGTAAGGTTGGTGGTGCTGTTAAACGATTTGCTTTAAACTGGAAAACACTATTAGGAGTAGGTGGTGTATTTACCATAGCCCTTAAAGAGTCAATGAAATTTGGTAAGGGGCTTAATGAGATACAAACCATTGGTAAGCAAACAGACATACAGTTAAAAAGATTAGGGATGGCTTTAACTGATGTTGCTGATGATTTTGGTCTTGGTATGCAGGAAGTTACTAAGGCTCAATATGATATTATTAGTGCAGGTGTTGCAGTCGAAGATCAAGCCGAAGTTCTTGAAGTCTCAGCAAAATTGGCTCTTGCTGGTGTTTCCGACATAGCAACGACAGCCGATGTATTGACCTCAGCCCTGAACGCCTATGGGGATTCTCTTACAGATGTTAATAGAGTTTCTGATGTTCTTTTTAAAACAGTAGAATTAGGTAAAACAACCATACCAGAACTCGGTAGTGCCTTAGGACAGGTAATGCCATTCGCAAGTGGTGCTGGAATTAGTATTGAAACTCTTGGTGCGTCATTGGCTACGATCACTGCAGGTGGTATCAGTACCTCAGAAGCAGTGATTTCCATGAAGAACGCTATTATCCAATTACAAAGTCCTACGCCCAGAGCAAAAAAGGCTATGGAAGAATTTGGGGTTGAGATTGTAAAGTCTGAAGATGGAATGATTGATTTTGTGGAAACAATGGCGAGTTTCCAAAAGGTTGTTGAGAGCAACCCAGAAGCCATGAGGCAGTTGATCCCAAACGTTACAGCACAGTTGGCAGTAAAAACCCTTGCTGGGGACATGGGCAAGTTCAGAGACAATGTTGAGGGTTTTAATAGTATAGCGGGTACGACACAATCAGCAGTTGATAAAATGCAACAGAAGTTTGAGACTCAGGCGAGTATGCTTAAAACTAAACTTCAAGTTGCTATGGTAAATCTTGGTGATGCCATTAAAGATAAACTGCTCCCTCACTTAAAAAAGATAAACACAAGATTAGAAGAAATTGGGGACATTGGTTGGCAATTTATAGGTCAGGCGGTAGGAGAAAATCTCAGTGCAGTCCTTACTATGGCACTAAAGATAGCAGGTAAGGGTGCTTCTATCATCGGTCTTACAATCGCAAATGAAATATCTGAAGGCATAAGGGAAGGTTTCCCAAAAATAGGTAAAACGTTTGACTTTTTGGCTTCGACAATGGCTGGTGTTATTGGAGGTTTCACTGGTGGAATGTCTGGGCAGTTTAAGGCAATCAGTAAAGAGTTAAACGATCAGGCGATGAGGGATGAGGGCATAAACGAAACGACAAATAAAATTGGCAAACTCAAAGAAGAAATGAATGGGTTAGTAACAGATGGATATTCCCTTGTAATCACAAGTGCGAAAGACCTAAGGGCTGAGTGGGAAGAACAGAATCCAGTTATTGACACCTTAGTAGATGGAACTAATACCTTAACAGACGCAAAAGGGAATCAGAATGATGAGGATGAAGATAGTATAGTAATACAACAACAAGCATACGCAGACAGTCTTGCTGGTATTAGGTCTTACATACAAGGATTGATGGCTCAGGCTTTTGCTAATTTGATAGCCAGTAGTTTTAAAACCATGAACCCTATTTTGGCTTTTGCTTCAGCAAGTGCTGGTGCTATTGCATTAAAAGGATTATTTGATAAGTTCATTCCCTCTTTTGCTACGGGTGGGGAATTTATAACAAATGGCTCTCAAATGATAATGGTTGGCGACAACCCAAGCGGTAGGGAACGAGTAACAGTTGAACCTATGGGGGCTGGTCAAGGCTCAAGTTCACGAAATATTACTGTAAATATTAGCGCACCTTTGGTTGATGAAACGGTTAGAGACTCTATTATTCCTGCGATACAAAGAGCAGTGAGAATGGAGTTGGCATAGTAAAGGATGATAACCCTTCCATCAAATTATTCTACGGCACTTCAGAGTCAGTTCACAGAAAACTGGATAGTTAGACTGTATAAAGACTCAACGAATTATATTGGATTAGGGTTTGCCACAATTACAATGTCAGACACTGTAAGTTATACTGGTGCAATATTAAACGCACCCTCAATAAGAGAAAGTATAAACTTAACAGCAGGTACTTCTCAGTCAGGAAATCTGCAATTAGAAATAGCGGATCATTCCACAGGCTCTAATGTGTTGAGTAAGGAGTTGTTCGTAAACTATTATATTAATAAGGATGTGAAAGTATACAGTGTTCTTAATGGAAGTACAACCATGTCTGATGCCTTGCAGATATTTAATGGTAGGCTTACTTCTTATAGTGTTCGTGAGGATGGAAAAATATCTTTACAGATAACAGCAAAACGACCATGGGACGGAATTGATCTTCCAAATGAGTTAAGCGACACTGGGGTATATGTACCAGTTGCTTATGGGGATTATACTGGACACACGACAGCAGATTTTATGACCTCTAAAGCCCTGTATCCATCACCGAGGACAAGTACGGCAAATGGCAATCTCTATTTTCTTGCTCCAAAGAGTGAAAGCACACCAGTAATTAACACCTATGACAGTCGAGCAGAAATGTTCCCGAATCTTGACCTCGACACAAATGCTACTGTAACTAAGGATTCTAAAAATGCTTTTGAGGTTGCTGGAAGGTTATTAACCACTTATAAGTTTAGACCACAGGCAGTTGTTTCTGGAAGTGGATTTACTAATCCTGAATACGCAATAGATGGAAACTCCTCAAATTATGCGACTCAATCACACACAGTTACAAGCGGTGGAAGTCAAACAACAGACCTTAAATTAGAACTGCCAAGTATTTCAGGAAAATTTACCTCAGCCACTTTATATTTATCAGGAAGTATAACAATCAGTTCTTTTGTTGACGCTGGTACTATTACATTGTATGATTATTCTTTTGGTTCTCTAAATACAATAACGCAGAGGTCTACGTCCAATGAATCTGCAAACACAGGAACGACGCAACTTGCAAGTTCTGTTAATATACTAAGTAGTGTCGTGGGTAACAGCAACAGGTTGCCAGACAGTATAGTTTTAAGACTTGTGAGTTCTTCGCTTGATGATATTGCTACTAATGCGAGTATCAATGGTGTTTACTTATATCTTGCCCACACTGTTGATTCTGATAACGAGCCAACTGCGTCGAGTGATATTGAAAGCAAATTGGATATAGTATATTGTGGTAATGATGGTTTTGATAAAAGTTGGAGTAGTGGGACTGCAACAAAGGCTCATGAGGTTCACAGGGATATTCTTTACAGATTTTTAGGAGTTACTGATGCTCCTATAAATTATTCATCTCTCGACAGTGAAAAGAATTGTACTGTAAGATTTTTTACAGAGCCGAACAAAACAAAGCCAATGAAAGAGTTGTTGAATAGATTATCTTATGAGGGTGGGTTTAACTTTAGATTTAGGAATGATGGGTCGCCAATTTATCATTTTATTCCGAACAGTCCCTCTGCTGTAACTTTTAGTGATAATTCTACGTCATTGACTCACAGCGATATAAAAGGATTGACTATTTCGCACACCTCATTAAGCGATCTAATAACGAAGTGGAATGTTCAGTATGAAAGAAACCCTGCTAAAAATATTTACTATTCGACTGCGACCAAAACAGCCTCAGGCAGGACAAATTATTTTGATGCCAACAGCAAAGAAAACATAAGAGATGAAAAACTAAATCATGTTGTTGATAATGTTACAGCCACTGATACAAATAGGAACGATTCTTTTTTAGACTATTATAATGACATAGTTGGATCAGTAAAACAGATGATAGATTTTAAAATGATAAATCCTAAAAAGTCCAATATTGAGGTGGGGGACGTTCTCTCGTTTACGAGCATGGAACTGAACCCCCTCAGTGGATCATGGTCAAGTAAATATCTTGTAACCTCGACCAATAGATCGGTGGGCGGGTTTTTGGATATTACAGCAAGGGAAATTTAATGGCATATTTTAATCATGCAGATTATGATTCAGGAACAAATCTAACCTTTGAGGTTGAACCCGACATTGGAAAATCAACAAGCAAAGAGTACGCCAACGAAATGCACGAATCTTATTCGGGGGTTGAGTACATTGTTCAGGCACACTCAGGTAAAAAAACTTTTACTTGGTCTTGGAGTAATATCAGTTCATCCTTCAAAACAGAATTAGAGAATTTCAGGAACGTAGTTCAGGGCAGTTTCAAGTCGTTCACATATAATGATGGTTCGTCTTCGTATACAGTTAGGATGGGTGATTCGTCTTTATCGTTCACTGAAAATAATTATCAAAGATTTTCGACAAATATTAATTTAAGGGAGATTGCTCCGTCATGATAGATAAAATGGAAATGTCTGGTGAGTTGGAAGTATCCATTCGCAAGGGCAAAAAACAAAAAGTAAAGAACGCAGTCAGTGCAGAAATTCATACTGTTATAGCAGATTCGTTACAACAGGCTAAAGGATTTTTTATGGGAGGCAGTCTTTTTGGTACAGATAATTTTGCTACTCCAACAGACGATGAGAACGGAATGGTGGTTCACACCTCGTCGCCTACTTATTACGAAACTAAGATGACTTCCGTAACTGGTAATACTTCACCAAATACGCTTGTATTTGTAAGTAGTACACGAGCAGACGGGTCGAGTTACACATTTACAGGGGCGAAGGTGGGACACGGATTCGACAGTAGCGATTTTGATTATTTATTAGCATCAACCACATTTAGCCAAGCAGTTGCAGATGGACAGCAGTTAGATTTGACTTGGACAATCACATTTAGTTAGGGGAATTATGGAAATTATCATACCAAAATTTAATGTAGATATAAGCGGAAAGGTTCATTTGCTTATATGCGACAAAAAAGGTCGTACTAAACAATCTGAACATTTTGAAAACGCAATTCACGACAATCTTAGAGATGCAGTAATTAACTATATGGCATCAAGTTCGGGAAATAGTGCTTATCATATTAATACAGGTTCAAACTGGTTTACGGCTTCACACTCAGAAGAAGATGGGAAGGACGGGATTTTTATTTGGCAGTCTGATGGAAATTCTCAGGTTGCCTCATATCTTCATACAGTAGATGTTAATGGCTATGACTTGAAATTAGAGGAGTCTAAATCAACGACTTATGGCGGTTCAACGAATGTGATTTATCAGGCAGAGGGAACTTGGACTGGACAACACGGGTCAGGAAGTACGACTTCAGGAAATTTTGATAAAATGCACATTGGAAAAGATTTTGATATAAGCGGTGCAACACCGTCTTTTGGAACTACTTTTGCAACGGCTCAATCTTCAGGAGATTTTACTGCTTTCACTTTAGACGATAATGATGTTTGTCGTGTAACTTGGACAATTACGATTAGTTAATGCCAGTAAGTTCGTCGGTTACAATAACCTCGCCAAATTCAGTAGCGAATTGGGAGAGTCCTTCAACTCACACAATTACTTGGACTAAGCAGGTCGGGGACGACCATACAGTTCTTAATTTTGTTCTCCAATTATATAAAGATGGCTCTTACAATTCAGCAATAGCATCTGGAATAAGTGCAAGTGCCACTTCTTATTCTTGGTCAATTCCTTCAGGGCTTTCCGATGACGACGATTATCAAGTCTATATTAAAATGAATTATAGCGACGATGGTGAATAATGCCTTTTGTTGATGATCTAAGCCCCAATTTCTCAATATTTGTTGATGTTCCCGAAACTAAGTCATTCACACAAGGCGACTCCATATCTGTATCGGAGTCGTTTTCTAAATCTGTTTCAACTTGGAAATTTGTTCTTTCGGTTGCCACCTCTTTATCTCTTATTGATAGTGGACTTTCAAGAACAGTAACGGATTTTAGAAGTAATTATACAAATTCAGACTCTCTGACCCTTACAGATAGTGGGCTGTCGAGATCAACGGACACTTGGAGATACATATTTTCAGTTTCAGCGGGACTTGGACTTACCGATTCAGGGCTTACAAGAGCAACTGTCGAGTGGAGAAAAGAATTAACAAAATCTGACTCGCTTGGATTAACAGATAGTGGACTTTCAAAGGCAATAGATACTTGGCGACATATTATAAACTACAATATGAGCCTTGCAGTTTCCGATTCATTGTCAAGGGCAACTCCTGAATGGAGAAAACAATTAACGAAAACAGATTCGGTTTCAGTTTCAGATGGTCTTGACGTAGATGTTGAGACAATTATTCATATATTTTCGCCCTCAGACTCCGTTACAGTCAGTGAGTCATTGTCAAAGGCGGTACAGGCGTGGTTTCATACAATCACCCTTTCAGATTCGTTAGCAGTTAGTGATTCGTTAAGTGTCCAGATCAATATTGATAATGACACCTATTTCTACGATACTGGTGGCTTGTCCTCTAAATCAAGGCTAACGGGATATATAAGTTCAGGATCGTTTGTTTCAGACACTACAAGGGTCTCTAACAGCGATAATTTGGTAGACTCCAATACTAACTCCCCCTGTACGTTTTCAGGCTCTAATTCAGAGGCTTGTATCGTTTTTGACATGACAGCACAAACCGAGGTAAATTACATGGCGTTATATGGGTCGGGGGGGTCAATTTACTTTTACGGCTCTAATTCGCAAGGATCAGGATACAGTTTGATAGGTACAGCGTCAATAGGAGTAAGCGAGTGGAATATCAATAGATTTTTTACTGCAAATTACAGATATTACGCAATTCAGATGGAAGGGCTGTCTTCAAATGCTACTTTGGGCGAGGTTTTGATCGGTAAGACATTTTTGCCAGAAATCAAGTATGATCTTGGTTCGTCAAGCAGTGTTCAGGCTTTGCTTGAATCGAATGAATCATATAATGGTACTGAGTACGTTAATCAGGTTGGCGATGCAGTAAATCTGTATGAAAGACAGTATGGCAATATTTCACCTACATTGAAAAATGATTTTGAAAATTTGTGGATCAAATCGAATGATAAAAAATTCCTGTACTATTTTGATGGGATCAATTATGTCTCAGTTTCGCCTATCAGCATGAGTGAAATTGCACATAATCGTTACAGTACAAGCGTCAGTCTTAGAACTTAATTTAATATAATATAATATAAGGCTTTCCTGACCTTTGGAAACCTTTGCTTACCTTTGAGTTAAAAAAGGTAAAATTCCCTCCTCTTAATACTTTACCCACCGAACAAACGACACTATTTCAATACTGTCAATAACGCCAAGAGCCTTGTAAGTCTCTAAAGAGTAATACAAGGATTAAACGTTAAAAAGTCATTTTTTTTCAATTTATAAAAACTCTTGAAATTAAAGATTGACTCTCATTTTTTCTATGGAGAAGTTCTAATGTTCTTTGACAATTAACCAAAACAAGGAGATCAGAATGGAATACGTTAAAGATGATGGTGGGCGTAAAGAGGCGGGTTATAAAGGGCAGACAGGCGATTGCGGTACAAGAGCCATAGCCATAGCAACTGGGCTACCTTACCAAGAGGTGTATGATTTGGTTATCGAAATCTCAAAAAGAGACAGGATAACTAAAAATAAAAAAGACAGAAGCCACCCGAGAACGGGAATATGGATCGAGTCAATGCACAGGATAATGAAGCACTTAGGATGGCAGTGGACACCAACAATGTTCATCGGGTCTGGATGCAAAGTTCATGTGAAGGCAGATGAATTGCCCGAAGGTACTTTGATACTTAATCTTAGCAGACATTACGCAGTGGTTAAAGATGGAGTCTTATACGATACCTACGATAGCAGTCGAAACGAGACAAGATGCGTGTACGGATATTGGAGTCAAAAATGACCGATAAAAAATACTGCGAAGTCAAGTGTCCTAAATGTAGGTTGTTGCTTTCTTCATATTCAGATGGTACTGCAGGTCAGAAAGAAAAACTGATTAAAGACCATCAAGAAGAAACTGAAATATACCTAAAAGGGATGGCTATGTGCGAATATTGGAAGAAGTATGGACACGAGCATCGAGCAACCGCAAATAGGGCATTGAAAAAGGTTAATAAATTATTTGGATCATCAGGATTTAAGAAAATAGAATTTGAAGATCGCAAGTAAGAAGAAATGGGGTGGGTAAAACCGCCCCGTTCTTTTTGCTTGACACAAGTAAAATCAATGCAGAAGTTTAGTCATGGTTAATATTTCAAAACAAAAAGGGACAAAAATGACAATAATAAAAGAAGACCCGAAAACGAAAGAAGTCAAAATTCTTGGCTTGGTAAATGGTAAGTGGGTCGAGATTGATTTATTGAACATGAAAGTCAAGGAGAAAACGAAAAAATGACAATAGTAATATTAGGAAAAAGTTACCACGATCCAATGGGCAAGGATGCGAGGAAAGCCATGAAAAAAAGCCCTTGGTACATAGCAGTACCCGACGGACACTGTTCACCAACTTCTACGAACCCGCCAAGCATGGTATATCACGGCTTTAAAACAATGGAAGAACGTGAAGCCTTTGCATACGGCTGGAGGGTAGGAGTTAATAAAGGAAACATTTGGAAATTCACAAAAGAAGGAAACTGGATTTCATAATGAAAATAACTAAGAAAGAATTTTATAAGGCATTAGACGACTCGATTCAAATGTATAAGTATGACCCTATATATTTTCCGAAAAGATTTCCTCATAATGGGTATATGTATATTATGGAATCAAACGGGTGTAGAAAAGAGAAATCGAAAAAGGAGGTTGGATTTATTAATGAAAATTGACATTATAGTTACAGTCGAAAACGAAAAAGACAAGGACGCAATTCTTGTTCTGTTTGAAGAAGCAGAGGCAAACGAAGAACTGCCCCCTTGTAGTGTTAGGTCAGAAGTGTTTAATCACTGCGATTATTGCAACGGGAGGTGTGCTTGTGATTGATTACATGGGAACGATAAACGGCATTGATATTATGTTTGGAGTTGTAGGATTTATTGTAGGTTATCTTTTAAGAAAAGGTGGTGAGCATGGCAGATGAACAGCAAGAAT
>Ga0310345_10006255_pt1 | contig 10427 bp, 6 predicted proteins | sample HC15DNA20500_MG_FD_204667 | JGI IMG/M metagenome (GOLD analysis project Ga0310345, IMG submission 204667) | Marine microbial communities from station ALOHA, North Pacific Subtropical Gyre - HC15-DNA-20-500_MG | ecosystem: Environmental > Aquatic > Marine > Oceanic | place: Pacific Ocean: North... | reverse complement strand
AAGAGCATCTCAGAAATAAGGAAATCGTGAATTCTGTAGATGATGCTGATGAGGAAAAAATACCTGAAAGACTTCCTTACATTGTTGTGATCATCGACGAGTTGGCTGACTTAATGCAAACTTCTCCGGCAGATGTTGAACAAGCAATTGCGAGAATTGCTCAAAAGGCAAGAGCTGCTGGAATCCATCTGATAATAGCAACACAAACACCTAGGGCGGATGTTGTGACCGGAATAATCAAAGCAAATATCCCCTCAAGAATAGCATTCCAGGTATCATCATCCTTAGATAGCCGCGTAATATTGGATAATAAAGGTGCAGAAAAACTTGTCGGGAAAGGAGACATGCTCTACTTGCCACCAGGAAGCGCTCAACTACAACGAGCGCAAGGTGCTCTGATCACAGATGCAGAGTGTATCTCAATCGTCGATTTTTGTTCTAAACAGGCTGGTCCTATATTCGCACAAGAAATTGAAGACAGCATAAATGGCAAATCCGAGGAAAGTGAGGAAATCTCCGAGGAGGATGAGGCAATTATCGAGAAATGCTTAGAAGTCATTCAGGTTGAACATCGAGCATCAACTTCCTTACTGCAGAGACGGTTACGTCTCGGGTATACTCGTGCGGCAAGAATGATGGATATTCTGGAAATGCGAGGCATTATAGGTCCTGGCGATGGAGCTAAGCCAAGAGAGATTTTAGTCGATTTGGCAAATTAGATCGTATAGGATCTTCTTCCCGGAGATTATTATCCCCCCACAATGATGTGGTATTGAATGTCTTCGGTTGTAAGGAACCATGAAAACCAGGATCGGCAGAAAACTGACCGAAGCTCGTGAATGTCTAGACCTCACGATCGAGGATATGGCTATACTTACACGGATCCCGGCCAAGATCATTATACAAATGGAAAATGATGATTATTCATTGTTTCCAAATAATGTTTATGCAAAGAGCTTCATCAAACTTTATTGCAAGAGTTTAAAAATAAATTCCACGAAATATATTCATGAGATAGAGAATCTCTTGCCGTCACACGATCAGAAAGCAATTTACTTGGATGGAGCAGCAGCCAGCAATGACTTCCGAAGACTAGAAGAAGAAAAAATAGAAACATTATCACCTATGAGTCTTGCCGCAGCCATGACTCTACTTCTTATGGGCATTCCTTTCATTATTTTGATTAATGGTAATAAAAGTCAAAACACCAACAAAGTTAATCCTGAACTCTATGCACCTGCAAAAATCGATTCAATAACAGACCCGGAAGAAGAATCTTTTGTTGGAATTAAAAGCTTAAAAAATAAACAAGGAACCTCTCAAGATTCTTTGAAATCAACTGATCCATCCCAAAAAAATAAGGACGAAATACAAGAAACAAAATCGGCGCCAAAAGCCATACCCGTTGAAAAGAACGCAGTTACTAGGCAACCGGTCGCTTCTTCATCCTTTGAATAATCAATTTTCCATTAATTGATGCTTGTTTGAATATCCAAGGTCAAAATCTATTTATATGAATTCCTCTTCCGCTTCTCGAGTTTCAGATCTAAACGTTGACTCCAACGTTCCTCTCCCGGCACCGGCCTTACTATGCCATGAAATTCAGAGGACAGAGGAACAGGCCCAATTCGTGGCAAAATCGAGAGAACAGATTAAAGGAATAATTTTTGGTAAAGATCCTAGATTATTAGTCATTCTTGGACCCTGTTCAATTCACTGCCTAGAGTCCGGGAAAGAATATGCAGACAGGCTCTCGAGTTTGGCTGATAAGGTTTCAGATAAACTACTTTTAGTTATGCGAGTTTATTTCGAAAAGCCAAGGACCACAGTTGGTTGGAAAGGTCTAATAATGGATCCTGAACTCGATGGTACCGATAATATCCCAGAAGGATTGCGAATTGCTCGCTCATTCCTTAGCAAGGTAATTGATTGTGGAGTGCCTACCGCCACGGAACTTCTTGATCCGATAACACCTCAATACATTGCCGATTTAATTTGTTGGTCTGCCATTGGTGCACGTACCACAGAATCTCAAACCCACAGACAAATGGCGTCAGGTCTATCTATGCCTCTTGGATTTAAGAATGCCACGAATGGATCCATTGTACCGGCAGTCAATGCAATAAAAGCGGCAACGAGTCCTCAAACATTTCTTGGTATCAGCCAAGAAGGAATTGCATCTGCAGTTTCCACTAACGGAAATCCGTACTGCCATATAATACTCCGCGGAGGAGAAGATGGACCAAATTATGAAGCTGCACATATTCAAACCGCTGCCAATCAATTAAAAGAAAAGGGACTCCAACCAGCAATAATGATTGATGCTAGTCATGACAATTCAGGGAAAAATCATGAGAATCAACCTGATGTATTCAGAAACATTGTTTCTCAACGGATTAACGGGAATAACAACATTATCGGGGCAATGTTGGAATCAAATATTGTAGGTGACAGCCAAAAATTTCCTCAACCAGTCGGCTCATTAACTTATGGCCAATCCATCACCGACAAATGCATTGACTGGAAAATAACTGAAGAAATAATCCTAGAAACGGCCTCTAAATTATAAAATTTAAGCTGCTCGCTGTCTGTACTAGCACAGAACGCTTCCTTGGTTTAGAATCACATATGGTTAGATTTTTGGAGCATGTAATTCTTATAATATATCTAACATGTTCTTTAAATTGTATTGCACAGGATGAAACCAAAGACCCTTTTGGCCTCAATGAATTGCCAGCAATAAAGGCCGAAGATAAAACAGCAGAATTATTAGCGAAGGATAAACGTCCATCAATAGTCGTCATTTCTCAGGAGGGCAGGGATGGCAAAATTTCAGGCACCGGTACAGGATTTGTCATTTCCAAGGATGGTTTAATTGCCACATGCGCACATGTCATTGGTGAATCTAGACCAATAAGCGTCCGTTTTGCTGATGGTACAGAATATGAAGTGAATGAAATCTTTGCTTGGGATCGAAAACTTGACCTGGCAATTCTTAGAATAGCAGCAAAGGATTTAATTGCACTAGAACTCGCTAAAGAGAACACTGCCAAACAAGGAACTGAAGTTATCGCCATGGGTAATCCTCAGGGTCTGGAATTCAGCGTGGTTCGCGGCATCATTTCCGGGCTAAGAGAAATCGAAGGCTCTTCCTTGATCCAAATCGCAATACCAATTGAGCCCGGCAATAGCGGTGGGCCGCTGATGGACACAAAGGGGAATGTTCATGGAATTCTAAATATGAAATCAGCAATTACCGAAAACCTTGGATTTGCCATTCCCATTCAAAGCCTCATGCGACTCCTTGAAAGACCAAATAAAATAGCCATGGAAAATTGGCTGACAATAGGTCAACTAAATTCAGCAATTTGGAAACCAATCATGGGTGCTAATTGGAAACAACGTGCAGGAAAAATTATGGTGACAAAACCTGGGAATGGATTTGGTGGACGATCAATATGTATTTTTCAGAAAGAAATTCCTGAAATTCCTTATGAAGTAAAAGTCGAAGTTAAGCTAAACGGCAAAAAGGGCGCAGCAGGTCTGATATTTGAAGCAGACGGAAAAAACAAACACTATGGCTTCTATCCTAGTGAAGGAAACATGCGCTTAACACGTTTCGAAGGTCCAGATGTTTTATCTTGGTCAATATTAGATCAAGTATCCAGTGAATCATATCGTTCTGAGGAATGGAACAGACTCCGGATCAGGGTAGAGGAAGAAAAAATAATTGGTTATTTAAATGGAGAAAAGATCTGTGAATTGAACGATACCGTGTTGCGCGGAGGAAAAGTAGGGCTGGCGAAATTTCGTTCAACCGAAGCAGAATTTAAACATTTCGAACTTGGTAAAGAACTTTCACCAAAGACAACGCCAAATAAGACAGTCAAAGAATTAACCCAACAAATTGACCTGTTAATACAAAATCCAATTAATAATGAAGCAATAAAACAATTAAAAACTGACATAAGTGCCAGCAAATTACTCCTGCAAAACAGAATCAAAGAACTCAATAAAACGGCCAATTCATTAAAGATAATCCACGACCGGGTCCATCGTGAACACGTTACAAAGAAACTGATAAAGGAACTGGATAAAGGAATTAAATCAGACCTTACTCTTTGCGCTCTCCTGATCGCTCAACATGACAACCAAGAGCTCGACATTGAAGCATATCATAGTGAAATCAATCGTATGGCTACCGATATTAAGGGAATCATTGATCCAGCAGACAGTGAAGAGAAGAAAGTGAAGGCCATTAGTAAATATCTCTTCGAGGATAATGGTTACCATGGTAGCAGAACAGATTACTATAACCGTTCAAATAGCTACTTGAACGAAGTCATTGATGACAGAGAAGGGATACCCATAACCCTTTCGGTAATCTTTATAGAACTGGCTTCGAGAATTAATGTCGAATTAAAAGGACTCGGCCTTCCTGGGCATTTTGTCGTCTTCCACCAAGAACAAGGAGAACGGAAAATTATTGATCCTTTTAATGGCGGGAAACAAATCAGTACAAAAGAAGCGGATCAAATCGTACAAGATCAACTAGGAATCGGGAAAGCGAGTGAATACGAACCGGCCGACAACTTATCTATTGTTAAACGAATGATTTACAATCTTAAAGGAATTACAATAGATAATAAGGAATACGAAGATGCTTTAAATTATGTAAATTTGCTCATTGAAATAGATCCAAATGATCCTCAAGAACGATTAAGTAGAGCAATATTAAATATACAAAATAAGCAGGAAGAAAATGCGAAATCGGATCTGGAATGGTTACTCAAAACTAAGCCTGAAGGAATTCATCTCCAACGAATTCAAGAACTATATAATAGGCTATAGGCATCTTGTTGAAACATAATACAATTTTATCTCCTTTAGACAATCAATAAAATGTACCTGACTAAGAGTCAGATCGACTCAATCGTTTTACGGTCACAGTATCACCCAATTGCAGACTGCGCTCCGGACCCACATAAATCGTTACATTTGTGACGTTATCAGATTCTGAAGAACTGGCACTACACTCCAAAGTCACTTCATGAAAATCACCTCTAAAATTGGAAGAAACAACTTTTCCAACAATGTGTCCATCACCCGAAGAATCCTTAGTTATTTCAAGATCAGCCGGTCTAACTAGAATTTCTGAAACTCCACTAGGCGCATTCTCTCCCTCCAATAATTGACAAGGGATCCGGTTAACTTTCCCAAAAAGACTTGCTGTATATTCACTTGTAGAGTGAAAGTATACGCGCTCAGGACTACCAACTTGCTGTAATTTTCCTTCTTTTAAAACTGCCAGTTTATCTGCAACAACAAGAGCATCTCGCGTATCATGTGTCACAATGAGTGCAGAAATACCACTTTCTTTCACTATCGTTCTTAACTCATCACGGAGCGTCTCTTTACGAACAGGATCAAGATTACTAAAAGGCTCATCAAGTAAAATGAAATTAGGTTTGGGCGCCAAGGCTCTAGCAAGAGCAACTCTTTGCTGTTGACCTCCAGAAAGTTCATGTGGAAATCGCTTTTCTAGCCCTTCAAGTCCAGCCAAACTAATAATATAAACGGCCCTCTCTTGGCGTTCGGCTTTCCGGGTAATCTTGTGTAATCCATACAAAATATTTTTCTCTACATTCAGATGAGGAAATAGAGCATAATCTTGGAAAACGAATCCGATATTTCGCTCCTCTGGCAGTACAGTTTTCGACTCAGATCCAAACACGATCTCACCACCAATGGTAACTTTACCGCTATCTGGCTGTTCGAGCCCAGCTATAATTCTTAGCAAGGTTGTTTTTCCACTGCCGCTCTCACCTACCAATGCCATTATTTCACCATCACCTAATGAAATTGATACCTTGTCCAATGCTGGACGTTTGGTCCGCGGGAAAACTTTAGTTATTTCCTCTACTATAAGGGACTCCGACATCGTCTTTTATTAATATACAGTTCGTCGACGAATTAAACCATGTAAAGCCAAGACACCCAACGTTCCGACAACAACTAAAATCAAGGCCGGGAGTGAGCCATCAGCGATCCTTTCCTCTTTTTGAATCAATCCGTAACACGTCGTAGCCAAAGTCTCAACATTAGGCGGCCGAAGGACCAATGTCAGAGGTAATTCCTTAAGTACATCAACAAATAAAACAATCAATGCACCAAGCAAAGGCAATCTCAGAAGCGGTAAATGCACACGGAAAAATCCTCCCCAACTCGAACGCCCGAGTAATGCTGATGCCTCATCCATACTGGAACTAATTCTCCCCATGCCTGCTTCAATAGGAGCCAGTGCCGGAGTCATGAATCTTACTGCATAGGCAACAATGAGTCCGATCGGCGTCAGAGTGAACATGATTCGGGTCAAAGAAATATCATTACTTGATCCACCTATCAATTTCCCTATATCAGAAAAATAGATCAGTATCGAAATTGCAACGACAGCACCTGGAACAGCATAGCCAAGCATGCATAACTTCCCAAGTAACTTCATTAATATATTTGGAAACAATCTCTTCGCATAGGAAACAATCAATGCCGAAACTATAATAACGCCGCACGCAATTCCTGAAATCAAAAGACTATCTCTTAATGGACCACTAACGAGATTCCATAAATCAATCTCACGCCACCCATAGAAAGCATTTAGAGCCAATCTGAATAAAGGTATAATAAATGATAGAAGTAAGAGAATTGCACACAATGTAAAAGCAATGAAGGATCCGACAGATGTCTTGGTTGGCCCTGACAAATTACCGTATGAAGCCCTATGTGCATGATATTTAGCTCTACCCCTCAATGCACGCTCAACAACAATAATAATAAACACAACGACCATCGCAACACCAGCTAAACGTATAGCCGAATCCTTATCACCCAAGTCTGTCCAACTTACAAAGATTCCAGTAGTTAGCGTTTCTATCCCATAATACTTCATCGCGCCGTATTCATTTACCACTTCAAGCAATGCCAGAAGAAGACCCCCAACAATTGCAGGGCGAGCCAGAGGGAGCCCCACACTAAACATGCTGCGCAAAAGACCACGACCTAAGAGCCTTGAATTCTCTAAGTACGCTCCTGAAATTTCAGCAAAACCGATCCTTGCCGCAATATAAACATAAGGATAAAGAGCAAAAGATAGAACTAATATAGCCAAAAAATGATTAAATATTTCCGTGGATTGAGACATGGTTGCCGGACCCCAATGCTCTCGAATCCACATCATTAACGGATCTCGAACATCATATTTAATAAACGAATAACCATAAGCCATCACATAAGTTGGAATGGCCATGGGCAGCATAAGAGTTAATGAAAAAAACTTTTTGCCAGGAAATTCCCAAACAGTTACCACCCACGCAGAGCCAACTCCAAAGATCAGAGTCAATGCACCGACGCCGATGATCATGATCAATGTTCCTCTGATATAATCAGCTAATAAAAATTCTGAAATCAATTCCCATCCCTCACCCGGCTTTGAGATTAAAGATTTAGCTATAACGCTAAGAGGTGCAATGAGAACCAAAGAAATTAAAAGTGCACTTATCCACCACCACGAAGTGGATAATCGTTTACGGTTAATATTTTGACCAACTCCAATCATAAACACTTGGCGTCCCGCTAGCCTTCACTATTAAGTGGTATAGAGCAACGCACTAATAATAAAAGGAACGGATCACATGAGAACCTATTTCCAATTTGCCAACGCAAAAGCTTTCACTGCCTCAGAATTCAATTCTCCAAGCTTGGAAAGAGGTAATGTATCAGCTTTGAATTTACCCCATGATTTTAACAAAGCCGAATCAGTTAAGGAAATTTTGAGAGGAAATTCATAGGTCGTTACGGGAAAATTTTCCTGAGCCACTGGACCAGTTAAAAACTCAAGAAGCCTTATAGCGTTAGACTTATTCTTTGACCACTTTACAAGCCCGCCACCACTTACATTAATATGAGCCCCTCTACCTTTTTGATTAGGGAAATAAACACCAACCTTTGACGCTACTGCCCTATCCTTAGGATCTGATGAATTCACCAATAAGCCTACATAATAAGTATTCGCAATAGCAACATCACCTATCCCTGCCGCCACTGCTCTCATCTGATCACGGTCACTCCCTTCTGGTGGTCTTGCCATATTCTTTCTTACATCAGACGCCCATTTTATTGCTTCGGATTTCCCGTTGTTTGCAATTATTGATGCAAGTAAAGACTGGTTATAAATATTTGAAGAAGACCGTGCAAGGAGACGGCCCTTCCATTTAGAGTCTGCCAAATTCTCGTAAGTATCTAATTCTGACAGTTTAATTCTTTCCTTGGAATATATTAAGACACGAGCACGAACCGTAAAGCCATACCAATGACCAGAATCATCACGCATATTCGCAGGGACCTGCTTATCAAGAATTTTACTTTTAGCTTCCTGTAATATGCCAGCCGATTGAGCTCTCACTAATCGACCCGCATCTGCCGTGATTAAAATATCAGCAGGCGAGTCTTTTCCTTCAGCCTTGATACGTTCAATCAGTGCGTCGGCTGAAGCCTTAACAATGTTTACCTTAATTCCAGTCTCCTTGGTGAACTTGGCATACAACGCATCATCAGCTTCATAATGGCGATGAGAATACACATTTACCTCAGCCGATTTAGCTGTTCCTGCCTGGAAAACTAATAAGCAAAAAGTAATCTTTATTATAAGAATGAAATATCGGCACACTGATTTCATGAGAGAGATTGTTTGAATTGTATTTATTGAGAATAGTTCTCAATAACCGAATGCTGCTAATTTTGCAAAAGTTTTTTTCTTTTTGAAACAAAAAGAACTGATTTAATTTCCCCCGAAATTTAATCTTGTTCGCGAATTCGATAAAAAATGACCTTGGACTCTGGAGCAAAAGTATCATCTGTCGCTTCATCAGTCACAGAATCAATTAACTCCTCCCAGCTCCCCTCTTCCATGGTAAATGAAAAATCGACAGCATAAAAAGTTCCAGGTTTACCGTTCCATTCAATTATAACATTACCCTCCACGTCGCGTATAACATTGGTTATCCTTAGAGGTTCATCTGAAATTGTGGTGAGCACACAACCTTCGGCTCCGTCAGACTCGATCGTATAATTAATCCCTTCCTCGGCTGGGTCTCCACCAACAGTGATTTTGCTGAGATGCTCTGCATTGAACGCATCTATAGTTTCCCTTAAAAACGTAAGGGTTGATCCAGGCTCCAGATTAATCGTCGACTTATTGACCGGATTTCCTCCGCCACCAAATACGGCTGTGCTGGTTCCATCGACATTCATCTGAACACCATTCACAATAAAATAGGACTCATAAGATGATCCGTTAATTATATTCATCGTAGGGCCTTCAGGACCTTCCGGGAGCCGAAATCCAGGAGGGCCGCCAATCCCATCATTACTTCCTCCTGTGAGACGAATCGTAGAATTGTCAACAGTGATTGTATAACCGCTGGCAACTTGAAAGCGTTGCTGAGCCGATAACTGGGGAATTTCAACTGTTGAATCAACAATGAAAACATCATCCTCTATCGAGACGTTAGGATTAATGATCTCAACATTGGAATTAGTCAGGTCCCAATTACTTTCCTCAAATATATCAGTTCCATCCGCACTGGTCCAAGTAATTCCAGAACCTTGTCCCGTCTTAACGAGTACCTTCAAACTGAGTTCTTCTTCAGTACCGGATTCATTAATTCCCTTAAGGGTGAATGTGGTTGTTTCTGTTAACGTAAGATCCAGACTCCCATCCAAATCTTCTGGGTCAAAATCCGCCATCTTAGGACCAGTCCCATCGTCAAGGGTCAATGAAACAATATTCTCGCCAACAACCCATGATAAGTTCACAGTTTCGCCAACCTGAATGGAGTCCATACTCGATTCGAATGAGACCAGAACATCATCAGGAATAACCGGATCCGTCGTTGCCATGATCGTCGGAACCCCATCCAACCTCATTGCAATTAACATGTTTACCCCTTCTTCGGCCGGATCACCATCAATCGAAACCTTTCCAAGATGTTCAGCATTGAACGCATCAATCGTTTCATTTTCAAAAGTAACCGTGCCCCCATCTTGCATATTAATTACCGAATTATTGACCGGATTTCCTCCACCACCAAAAATGACTGAACTCGTCCCATCGATATTCATCTGAACGCCATTCACAATAAAAAACACCTCAACGGATGAACCGTTCTTTATGTCCAGAATCGGACCCTCAGGGCCGGCCGGCAACTTTGAACCATCAGGACCTCCGATGCCGTCATTACTTCCCCCCGTAAGACGTATCTCAGAATTATCAACCGTGATCGTGAACCCGCTGCCCACCTGAAAACGTTGCTGACCAGTAAGTTGCGGTATTTCAACTGTTGAATTGGCAATAATTACATCATCATCAATGG
>Ga0310345_10006253_pt1 | contig 10429 bp, 5 predicted proteins | sample HC15DNA20500_MG_FD_204667 | JGI IMG/M metagenome (GOLD analysis project Ga0310345, IMG submission 204667) | Marine microbial communities from station ALOHA, North Pacific Subtropical Gyre - HC15-DNA-20-500_MG | ecosystem: Environmental > Aquatic > Marine > Oceanic | place: Pacific Ocean: North... | reverse complement strand
TCAAATAGCACATTAAATGGATATCCATGGTATGGATTTGCTTTATATGTAGGATCCACTTTCAAGGGGTTTGGTGTTATGATGTTTAGAGATTATGGTAGTGCAGCAGTAAAAGACTTCTTCTATCCAGATCAGTGGAGAAATCTTTATACTTGGGTTCTTAATGCCAATGGAACTACTATAGAAGATGTTGGTGGAAGCACTCGAACTCGTTTTTCAAATGGCTCTGGTGCAGGAAGTAATGGTTATTACTCAAGTTCTGCGTTTTCTGCTGATGATGGTGTGTGGGGTATGTGTATAGGAAGAGATGTTGATGGTAATAGTCCAGGGCCATATTTAAGTGCATCTTCTTCCAACAGTTACGGATTTGAGAACCCTAACTCTGGTGACGCTCAGTCCACAGTATATTGGGGTGGTTCAATAAGTTCAAGTGATTATACTATGTATTGTTTTACTCAATCATAAATATATAAATATATTTATAAATACATTAAGGTAAAATATTTTATAATATAAATAAAAATTTAATAAATATAATTTTATAACTATATAAAAATAATTTAATATATATATAAAATTATGAAGTTAGAGAAAGTAAGAGAGAGATTAATTGAATTAGAGGATATAATTATTAAAGGTTTATGCGAAAGAGCAAATTATAAACAAAATTTAGCAATATATGAACATAACGCAGAACAATTTAAATATAATAACAACTTTGAAGGAACATATTTTGATTTTATGTTTAAACAAATTGAAAATGTCCATTCTATTGCTGGCAGATATAATTGCTTTGATGAAAAACCTTTTTATAAAGGATTAGAAGAATGTCAGGTAGAACGTGAATATAATAGTCAAATACCGGATGAAATTCTAAAATTTTCAAAAAAAATAAATTTTAGTCCATGGATAAAAATTGGATACTTAAATTTTATCAACGAATTATGTGAAGAAGGAGAAGACGCTAATTATGGTGATACCACTCTGAGTGATATATTCAATTTACAGGCAATTTCAAAAAGAATTCATTATGGAATTTTAGTTATGGAAGCTAAATATAAAGATAATCAATCTCAATATGATAAATTATTATCACAAAATAATGACATATCAATTGGTTCAGCATTAAAAAATGTAAGTGTTGAACAAAAAGTATTACAAAGAGTTAAAGAGAAATCTATTAAAAATGGATTTAAAAATCCAAATAAAATTGTTAAATTTTTTAAGAATTGTATCATTCCAATGACTATCCAAGTAGAATTAGACTATATTTTTTCAAAAAAAGAGTAATATTAAGTTAAAATTGATACTAATTTATAATAATAATAATAATAATATTATTATAATATGTTATCATTTGCAAAAAAGAATTTACATTTTTTAAAACGTCAGGGAATCCGATATGGCGAAGCCTATAATGTTAAATTGTATCAAAACACTTCAATATATTGTAATTCATTTAATAAACGATTATATACAAATTTAAATATGAAAGAAAAATCTTCTTGTGGTATTGGAATTATAGTAAATATGAATAGAAATTCTAATAGATTATTAGTACAAAATGCGAATCAAATATTATTAAATTTAAATCACCGGGGTGGTTGTATGGATGATCCTAAAAATGGAGATGGTGCTGGAATAATGGTAAATATTCCACATGAATTTTATAAAAAGAAATTATTTAATGAGCAAAATATAATATTACCTAATGAAGAAACTTATGGAACTGGTATCATTTTTTTACCAAAAGATATTGATTCCAGAAATATGTGTAAAAAAATAATAAAAGAAAATGTGGAAAAGATGGGTTTAGAGATAATTACATGGAGAAATATAGAAAAAAATAAAGATTGTTTAGGTAAAATTTCCGGTACAAGTGAACCTTATATTCAACAAATTTTTATTAAAAATGTAAATAATGATAATATTTCAAATAAAAATTTATATTCAGTTCAAAAAATTTCAACAAATCAAATAGATTCAAATAAAAATATTAATCCAGGATTTTATATATGTAGTTTATCAAATGATACGATTGTTTATAAAGGTCAATTCAATTGTGAACAATTATTTCAATATTATAAAGATTTAAATGACGAAACATTTGAATGTTATATGGCGATGGTTCATTCTCGTTTTTCAACAAATACACAACCTTCATGGAATAGAGCACAACCATATCGTATAACTTGTCATAATGGTGAATTAAATACAATCGATGGAAATAAAAATATGGTTCTAACACGTGAGAGTAACATGTTGAGTCCAATTTATGGTAAAGATACAAACAAATTTTTTCCTATTTGTACAAACAATATGAGTGATTCTGGTAATTTTGATAGTTTTATTCAATGGATGACTATGTCGAGTAAATATAATTTGCCAGAAATTTTAATGGCAACGATACCAGAAGCATGGACAACAAATAATAATTTATCAAAAAATATTAAATCTTTTTATAAATACCATTCTTGTTCTCTTGAACCTTGGGATGGTCCTGCTTTAATAGGGTTCATGAATAAAAAAAATATTGGTGTAATTCAAGATCGTAATGGATTAAGACCAAGTCGTTATTGTTTAACAAAAGATAATCAAATAATTATATCAAGTGAAGCGGGTGTTCTTCACAATATAGAAGAAAATTCAGTAAAAGAAATGGGTGGATTACTTCCTGGTGAGATTTTATTAATAGATATGGATAAAAAAAAATTAATAAAAAATATTGATGCAAAACAACATTATTCGAACCAATATGATTATAGTAATTGGATAAAAGATATAAAATATTTAGATGAAATTGTAGCACAAAAAAAAGATTATAAAATAGAACATATTTCTGATATAGAAAATAAATTCAAATTATTCGGTATTTCCGATGAAGTTAATAATATGATATTAACTCCAATGTTTTTAGGTTCAAGTGAACCAAATGGTTCAATGGGTAATGACACACCTTTGGCATTTTTATCAAAAAAGAAAAGAAATATATTTGATTATTTTAAACATTCATTCGCACAGGTTACAAATCCACCTATTGATTCTGTAAGAGAAAATTATGTAATGTCTCTTGAATGTCCAATTGGAAAAGATGAAAATATTTTAGAAATAAATGAAAATAGAGTTAAACCTATTTTCTTAAAAAGTCCTATCTTAACTAATAAAGAATTATACTTCATAAAAAAAAATAAAATTAAAAGTTTAAACTCTGATATAGTTGATATGACTTTTTCAAAAAATGATGAACGAAATTTAAAGGATATTATTTTAAAAAAATGTGAAGAAACATATAATGAAATTATAGATAATGGAATAAATACAATTGTTCTTACTGATAGAAACGTAAGTGAAAATAATATTCAAATTCCATCTATTTTAATGTCCAGTGCTTTACATAATTATTTGGTACAACAAAAAATTAGAAATCAAGTAACATTAATTGTAGAATCTGGTGGAATAAGAGAATCTCATCAAATTTGTTGTCTATTAGGATTTGGTACAGATGCTATTTGTCCGTACATGTCATATGAATCTATAAAATATCATTTAGAAAATACAAATATTTCTTATAAAAGAAAAGAAATTTATGAAAATTATCGTAATACTATAAACAAAGGAATATATAAAATTATGTCAAAAATGGGTATTTCAACATTACAGAGTTACAAAGGTGCTGGTAAATTTGAAACAATTGGTTTTGATAAAGATATTATAGATGCATGTTTTCCAAATATTCATAATACTATTAATACTGTAAATTTTGATAAAATAAAAGAAATTTTTTTAGATCATCATAAAAATGTTTTCAATAATAAAAATATTGTAGATGGACAATATAGTTTTAGAGAAGGAGGAGAAACACATTACAATAGTCCAGAAATTATATATAAATTACAAAAATCAATAAAATTAAATAATAAACAACAATTTAAAGAATATTTAAAAATAACCGATAATTTAAATAAAAAATGTACTATTCGTGGTCTTTTTAAATTTAGAGATAATAATGTTTCTATTCCACTTGATCAAGTTGAATCCGCAAAGGATATTGTGAAAAGATTTTGTACAGGAGCAATGAGTATTGGTTCTATTTCTAAAGAAGCACATGAAACTATTGCTATTGCTATGAATACTTTAAATGGAAGATCAAATACTGGCGAGGGAGGAGAAGATCAAAAACGATTTAATACTATGAAAAATTCCGCTATTAAACAAGTTGCTTCGGGGCGATTCGGTGTATCGTCTAATTATTTAGCAAATGCTAATCAAATACAAATCAAAATGGCACAGGGCGCTAAGCCTGGTGAAGGGGGAGAACTTCCTAGTTTTAAGGTTACAGATGAAATGGCTCGTTTACGAAATACAAAAGAAGGAATTACTTTAATATCACCACCACCGCATCATGATATATATTCTATTGAAGATTTATCACAATTAATATATGATTTACAAAATGCTAACAAACATGCTTCTATTAGTGTTAAACTTGTGTCAAACAATGGAATTGGTATAATTGCTTCTGGCGTTGCAAAATGTAATGCCGATCATATTGTTGTATCTGGACATGATGGTGGAACAGGGGCAGCAAGTTGGAATTCAATTAAATATTGTGGAACACCTTGGGAAATTGGATTAACTGAAACACATAAAACACTTGTTAAAAATGATTTAAGGCATAAAGTAACTTTACAAGTTGATGGATCTATTAAAACATCAAGAGATGTTGTAATTGCTTGTCTTCTTGGGGCTGAAGAATTTGCTTTTGCTACTATACCACTGATTACACTTGGTTGTATCATGATGCGTCAATGTCATTTAAATATATGTCCTGTTGGTATTGCTACACAGGATCCTATTTTAAGACAAAAATTCGCAGGAAAACCCGAAAATGTTATTAATTATTTTTTTTTACTTGCAGAAGAAATCAGAATAATTATGGCAGAATTAGGCTTTAAAACAATGGATGAAATGGTTGGGAGATATGATAAATTAGAATCTACTAATAATTCTATTAATCTTGATTTTATTACAGACAATGATATTAATTATAATAAAATTGGTTCTAATTCACAAAATTTTAAAACAAAATTGGATAATACATTAAATACGGAGATTATTAAAAATTCTAAAAATGCTCTTAATAATATTGATAATGTTATTATAAATAGTCCAGTAAATAATTTAGATAGAAGTATCGGAACAATGTTAAGTTATGAAATATCAAAGTTATATGGTGAGGATGGATTACCTGATAAAAAAATAGATATAACATTAACTGGAATTGCTGGACAATCTTTAGGTGCTTTTTTACAAAAAGGTGTCACTATTCGTATTATTGGTGGTTGTAATGATTATGTTGGAAAAGGTATATCTGGTGGGAATATAATTGTCAAACCTCCTAAAACTTGTGATATACCTTCATCAAAATATATGATTGTTGGTAATACATGTTTTTATGGTGGAATTAAGGGAAATGCATATATTAATGGAATTGCTGGAAATCGTTTTGCGGTAAGAAATTCGGGAGTTAATATAGTTGTTGAAGGTATTGGAACAAATGGTTGTGAATATATGACCGGTGGAAGTGTTATAATTCTTGGAAAAGTTGATAAAAATTTATGTGCTGGAATGTCTGGTGGAATCGTATATGTTTATGATAATGAAAATACATGTCAAAATAATATTAATGAAGTTTCTGCTTGTGTAAATCCTATTAATGAAGATGATAAAATTTTTATATTACATCAGATTAAAGAACATTATAAAAATACAGATTCACGACTTACTGATTTTATTATTAATAATTGGGAAGATGAAATAACTAAATTTAAAAAAATAACTCCAATTAAATTATAAATTATATTAAAATTAATTTATGATAGAATATTAATAATGTTAAACAGAATTTGTTTTAAATCATTTCAAAAAAAATATTCTAAATTTTGTTTACAAAATATTAGAAGAAGCAGTTCTATAGTAAATTTGACAAAAAATGGATTAGAATTTAATAATGAATATTTTGTTTCTCATCAAGAAACAAGATTAAATTGTAGATGTTTACAATGTTGGTATATATTTAATCAAACTAAAAATTCAAATTTAGCAGAAAATGTAGTAATTGATAATATAATTTCAGTTGATGATAAATATATACATTTGAAATGGGATGATGGACATATTGGTAAATTTCCAACTAATAGTTCTTCTGCTTTTCTAAATGTAAAAATAAATACAAGTGAAGAATTAGATTTTTGTATGCGTAAAAACTCTAAATTATATATTTGGTCCGAGCCTGTACAAGATATGTATAAAGAATTTAAATTTGATGAAATAAAGAATGATCCAGAAATCCTTAAAGATTGTTTAATTCATTTAACTAAATATGGTGTAGTAAGAATAAAAGAAACACCACAACAACCTAATATAGTAACGAAAATACCTAATTTATTAGGATTAGGACCTGTGTGGGGAACTGTATTCGGTTCACCATTTGTTGTTAAAAATCTAAAAGATGACTCTATTAATCACGCATATACTGAAAATGCTTTGCCATTACATACTGATGTTCCATATTATACACAACCACCAGGAGTTTTTCTATTTCATTGTATTTTAAATGAATGTGAAGGTGGAGAATCATTTTATGTAGATAGTTTTGCGTGTATAAATGAATTTAAAAAACAATATCCAAATGAATTTAAAATTTTATGTAATACTGAAGTCACTTTTAGAGATTTACAACAAGATTGGCATTTAATAGCAACACATCCTATTATTCAACTTACTGCTAATGGAGAAGATATACTTGCTGTTCACGATAATCATGCTGCAAGAGATGGATTTAATTGGTTATCCGATAATTTCAAACTTAGAAGTCAATGGTATAAAGCATATTCATTATACAGAAGTTTTGTTGAAAATCCTTCAAAAAGATTTATATTTAAAATGAATCCAGGTGATTTAACTATTTTTGACAATTGGCGAGTATATCATGCTAGAAGTAAATTTACAGGAGATAATAGACATATGGAAGGATGTTATGTTGAATGGTCTCATGTTCGATCTAAAATTTTATCTAAATAATTATTAAAAAAGCACTTTTTAACGTAAAAATTATTAAGTAAATTAATAAAATAAAATAGAATACAATTATATTAAATTAACTTTAATGAATAATCTTTTTTTTATATCTAAAAAAAAATTTAGTACAACACCTAAATATTTTCTCAATAAAAGTAAACCTATCAAAAACAGAAATATTCAAGAAAGAATAAAAGATTTTAAATCTATTTCAGAAAATTATTCAAAAAGTAATATTATCAATCAGGCATCACGTTGTTTGGATTGTGGAACACCTTGGTGTCATGTTAAACCACATGGATGTCCTCTGAATAATTATATTCCAGAATGGAATCAATTGATTAAAAATAATGATTGGGAAAAAGCATATAATATATTAAAAAAAACAAGTAACATGAGTGAAATTACAGGTCTTGTTTGTCCAGCTCCTTGTGAATCATCTTGTACTTTAGAACTTTCTACTAATGATCCTGTTAAAATTAGAAATATTGAATATGCAATTGTTACAAATGCTTGGGAAAGTGGTTGGATACAACCAAATGTACCAAAAGTCAGAACAAATAAAAAAATAGCAATTATTGGAAGTGGACCTTGTGGTTTATCTGCAGCTGATTTACTAAATCAAAAAGGACATAATATCACCGTTTATGAAAAAGATGATAAAATAGGAGGACTATTAATGTATGGAATACCAAATATGAAATTAGACAAAAATATTGTTAATAGGAGAGTAAATTTACTTAAAGATGAAGGAATTAATTTTGTTATTAATACAGATATTGGCAATAATTATAATACTAAAACTTTATTAGATAATTATGATGCTATATTATTAGCTATTGGAAGTACAGTTCCACGGGACATTAATATAAAAGGTAGAAATTTCAATGGTATTCATTTTGCTATGGATATATTAAAAAACGATACTAAAAAATTACTTGATGAGAATTATTCTGATAAATTTTATACTAAAAATAAAAAAATTATTATTATTGGAGGAGGTGATACTGCTACTGATTGTTTAGCATCTGCTATTAGAAATAATTGTTCTTCATTAGTATGTTTTAATAGAAGTGAGAAACCACCACAAATCAGAAGTATAGAAAATCCATGGCCAGAATTACAAATGACATACAAAATAGATTATGGGCATGAAGAAGCAATACATTCATTTGGAAAAGATCCAAGAAAATATCAAATATTAGTCAAGGAATTTATTGGTAATACAGATAATAATGTTAAATTTGTTAAAACTGTTGATATTGATAAAAATTTTAAAGAAATACCAAATAGTGAAAAATTTTGGGATTGTGATATTATTATAATTTCTGTAGGATATATAGGAACAGAAATAAATTTGCTTAATAAATTAAATATTCAGCAAAATGAAAAAAATAATGTTATGTCACTATTTAAATATTCCACTACTAATAAAAAAATATTTGCTGCAGGAGATTGTAGAATCGGGCAATCACTTGTAGTAAATGCAATTGATGAAGGAAGAAGAGTATCTAATACTATTCATAAATTTTTATCTTAATTACTATTTTTCATCCAAACTTTATCAAATAATTTAGAATAAATTTCTGTTGAATCTGACCTTTTTAATTTACTAAATGTTTCTTCTTTTGTTTCAACGTAGGTATATTTATGATCACCTACGTCTATTTCCTTTATGTATGTATAATCAATTTCATTTATATTTATATCCTTTCCATCTATTGAAACAAATTCATCTATATTTTCAAAAACTGGTTCATTTATTTTTTTTATTATTTTTTTATCTTTTTTTATTATTTCATATTCAGAAATTACATTTTTATTTAATTTTGCCAATTTTGAAATAAAATCTACAATATTAGTAAATACTTCATCATTTGTTGTTAATTTCCCCCAAATTGGAAATGATTGTTGAAATATTAATGAACTCACAGAATTTTCTGTTAAATTGAATAATTCTAAAAAAATTTTTTTATTTAACAGAAGTTTATTAGATTTACCTAAATTATAAGTTATTTCGTATCCGCCACACTTCATTATTTCATAATATTTTTTTGAGGGAATTAAATCTATTATTAGATAAGGTTCTTTAGAAATATATGGATATATATTTTGATTTTCTATTAAATTTGATTTACTTTTAATAATATTAAAAGCAAATTTTCTACATTCTCCTCCTAATAGATAATAATCTGCCCAACGACCTAAAATAGGATAACCTGTTTGAAGCCATTCACGCTTATTATCATAATTAATATATGAATGTATATCATAATTCAAAACTTTAAAATCTTTTTCATTAAAATTTAAAAAATATTTTTTTAAAATTTTATATTGTTTATTCTCTATAATAGGAACTTTCTTATCTTCTTGTATCAAATATCGTAAAGACATTATATATTCTTTAAAAATAGAGCTATCTTCTATATCAAAATTTATTTTAGATATTTCATTTTTTTCAAAAAATTTGTATCTTTCTATTATTAAGATTATCTTTCCTTGAATTTTTTCATATTCTTCTATATTCATTATTATATGTATATAAGAACTAAATGTTTAATAAAAATTTATTATATTTTTATTTTTCTATTATTATATTATATATAAAAGATTATGGTTTCTACAATTGTATATACTATTATTATTTTTGCTTTGATTATTACAAGTATTATATGTAAAGTTAAATTAAATAATTATCTTAAAGAAAAAAAAAATAAAAATGTCATAGAAGACTTTTTAAGTGATGGTATTGTCCAAATATTACTTTTTACTTTTTTGATTATTTGTATAATTAAATTTTTAATAGATCCTTTATTCTACTCAATTACTCCTGTAATTGGTGGAGCTATTGCTTTAAAAGGTTATAGTGATTCATCTGGTTCTTCCTTTTCTCCATTACAATATCAAGAAAAGCAAACTGGAGGTGATGATAATCAAAACCAAATTATAACTAAATCAATAGAAAGAAGAAATATTGATACTATTGATAATGAAGAAGTTTTAAATAATATTACTAACAATTTGGAAAAACTAAAAGAACAAAATAATAATGCTCTTATAACTATTAATGATAATATAGAAGAAATGAACCCAAATATTGTAAATGAACCTATTGTAAATGAACCTATTGTAAATGAACCTATTGTAAATGAACCTGTTACAGATAAAAAAAACACAGATAATCTATCTCTTTATATTCCTGTTAAAAATAATCAACCAGCGCAAAATAATCAACCAGCGCAAAATAATCAACCAGCGCAAAATAATCAACCAGCGCAAAATAATCAACCAGCGCAAAATAATCAACCAGCGCAAAATAATCAACCAGCGCAAAATAATCAACCAGCGC
>Ga0310345_10006251_pt1 | contig 10430 bp, 8 predicted proteins | sample HC15DNA20500_MG_FD_204667 | JGI IMG/M metagenome (GOLD analysis project Ga0310345, IMG submission 204667) | Marine microbial communities from station ALOHA, North Pacific Subtropical Gyre - HC15-DNA-20-500_MG | ecosystem: Environmental > Aquatic > Marine > Oceanic | place: Pacific Ocean: North... | reverse complement strand
GGGTTCACACCTGTGAAGATCGACTTCGCGGACATGTCGTGGAAGTCAGCGGCAGCGACGGTGTCATAGTGGCCCATTACGCTGTAGTTCACCGGTTGGACATATTGACGGATGCCGTCAATGTTGCTGTCGGCGGAAGGAGCAGCGACCTGAAGCAAGTAGCCCGCGCCGTCTTCCATGCCGAAATTGACACGACCCCATGCGCCTGAGAAGAAGGCGTAGGCTTCTTCGGTGTCAAAATCGTCGCCACCCGCGCCGTCAATGTCAGTCTCGATGTGGACACCAATGCTCATGCCGTTGTCCAGCGTGGTCTCGCCGGAGAAGTGAACTTCGGTCTCACGAAGGATGTCGAAGCTGCGCTCGTCTTCGCTTGTGTCGTCAACCGCACTGATATCGTTGTTACCAGCACCAGCAACAGCTCCTTCTTCAGCAAACGGGCTGTCATTGGTCGTGTCTTGGTCCGACCAGCTAGTATAGAGCTTGGTGTGGCCCTCTACGCTCAGGGTAAGACCTTGCGCCATAACCGGGCCGGAAACCACAACCGCGCAAAGCGCGACAGCGGCCGATCCCAAAAGTAGTTTTTTCATGATAATCTCTCCAAATATAGATTAGTTGAACAATGATATATGTAATATTTCTGCAACTATCACGTTGCATTAAAGCAACTATTGTTCAAATCCATGTATAAAGCAATTGTATATTAGCATTTTTGCGTAGTGCATGTTGCTATTCTGCAACATAGTTGACAAGTAGATTGAATCGTGGAATATTGATTCTGAAGATATTTCTTCAAATCACAACGACCCGAGTGTCTTTATGGCGCTCGGGTTTTTTGTTGGTTTGCAGTAAGGATCAACAATTGTTCTGGGTACATCCGAATCCGCGGAGTATGTCTGTGGGAGGCGCAGCCGCATTGGCATTTGGCCGGATCTCGCGGGAAAGCCAGCAAGATCCGTCGTTAATGCCCCGCCGCCTGCTCGGGCTCGGGGCGGCAGTCTTTGACGAGTTCGAACAACGCGAGCTGAGCGGCCTGTGCTTCGCGCCATGAATAGGGGCGGCCCTTCCCCGGTTATCTGCGACAGCCCTGACGATGGTGCCAGGCGGGTTCCGCCCACGCCACGGCTACGGGCAGGCATCACGCGGCCTCCGCGTCGGCAGGCTTGGCGTCCGGCTGCAAGCCATGGAGAAAATCCACCGCCCGCTGCGCGTGGGCGGCGGCGGTGAAGATCGCACGCTTGTCGTCCTTCAGGACCTTGAGCCACGAGCCGATATAGGCGGCGTGGTCTTCGCGGTCTTCCAGCGCCAGCCCGAGATCGGCGCACAGGAACGCCGCGCCCAGCTCAGCGACCAGCTCTTCTGTCGCGTAGCCTTCATCACCGAAGCGCTTGCGCCCGAAGTCGCGGTCAAGCCGGCTCTGGTGTCGGGTCGCGTGCGTGCTCTCGTGCGCCAGCGTCGCATAGTAGGTCTCGGCGTTCCGGAACGCCTCGAAGGGCGGCATCTGGATGTAATCCAGTGACGGCACGTAGAACGCGCTGTCGCCGCCGTGGCGGATATCGAAGCCGGTGGCATCGAAGAAGCTCTCGGCATGGGCGATGCGCCGGTCCGAATTCGTCTCGGTTTCCGCGAGCGCGTAATAGTGATCGGGCAGGCCTTCGACCTGCTCGACATTGAAGACGGTATAGGCCTTCAGGAACGGGATCGCGCGTTCCTCGTCCTCGCCATTGTCGCCCTCTTCGTTGCGGATGATCTTGTTGGCGTAGACGACCGGGCTGCCCTTCTCGCCCTTGCGGACATGGCCGCCCAGCTCGAGCGCCTGCTTGAACGTCATCCAGATTGGCGCGGCGTAGTGGCGCTGCATCGCCGAGGCCCAGAGGGTCAGCACGTTGATCCCTGCATAAGGCTGGCCGTTATGGCGCAACGGCCGCGAGACGTGCCCTGCGGCATGCGCCGCGTTCCAGGGCTGCGTCCACGGCTTCACGCCCAGCTCCAGCGCGGCCACGATCTGTTCCGTGATGCGGGTATAGATGTCCTGCTTGTTGGTGTTGTTGTCCGTCATGATTTGTCTCCTTTCGCTATCGTTCCTGACGACGCGGAAAGAGACGGACGGGCGGACAAGCGGTCCGGTCACCGAGCGAACGCCGTTGCGGCTTGCGCAATGGCGCGAATGAGCGAGGGGAACACCGCATGCGGTGTTGACGGGACTGCGCGCCCGGCCATGACAGAGCGTCAAACGTCAGGAATGGCGAAAGGAACCGTGACGGACACGGCTACAGGGAGCACGGCCGAGGAGCGTACCTTCGGTGGACGTGAGCAGAGCGGGAGGACGGGTTCTACGCCGCCAGCGGGTCCTGGCGATTCAGGGCGTCCGCAATGCGGGGAACAGAAAGCCAGTCGGCCCAGCCCATCAGGAAGTCGAAGAAGTCGTCCTGATGGATGCGCAGGATACCGAAGCCGGTCAAACGACCCCTGGCGGTGCGGGCACTGGCAAAGGCGAGCATCGCGGCCTGCCCGTCGGTCTGGTGTCCGCGGGCGTCGAGATAGGCGACGCCGCCGTGGGCGAGTGCGTTCCGCAAGTCCAGCACGATGCGTTGCGCGGGCGCATTGCCTGCTTCGGCCCTCGCCTCTTCACCAGCCAGCGCATCGAGAAGTTCGTAGGGCCAATGGGCGGCGAGGCTGAAGGGCCTTGCGCCGGGCATGTAACTCCAGCGGCCGGCGACCGCGAAGGGCGCATCGGCGAACGGGCGTCCCGGTCCGAGAACGTCACCAACGCGGTCCGCCAGTGCGGGATCGAGTTCCCTGTCGTCGGCGGGAACATCGGCACCGGGGCGCATGGGTTTGAAAATGCGCTCGACCGGCAAGACGATCATCGGGGTCGCCATGGCGAGCAGGAAAGTCGTGTCGAGAGGCCCGCCAAACGCGCCGTCATCCGGCAAGCCCTTTTGCACCAGCGGACGAAGGTGACGGATCAAGGCCTGGCACCGCTGCGCGATGTCACGGCTGTAATGTTCGGGGATGCCCATCGTCCCTACCCGTTTTTATTGTCCTTGGTGGCATCGTACCCCAAAAGCGCGTGGTTTGAACCGGAGAACGCCGGGAGCGCTCGTGTCACGCCACTCTCCCGACCGCGCGCGGGATCGTCACCCGTATGGGCCGAAACGCCGCTCCCCGCCCTACGGGACCTGCGGCGGTTCGGTGAGCGCCGCCGGGGGCGGCGCGAATAGAGCCCGGTCCGGCCGCAAAGGCCTGAAGCCGTGAAGCGGCGTAGGCCGGACTGCGCATGCGGCGGTGCCGCATGGGGCAAATGAAGCGGCCGGACGCGCCCATCTTCAAGCGGCACACAAAATCAGGAAGCGGCAGAGGGCCGGGCACCACCGGGACCGTTTGCCATCACCCCTTCGCAACTCAGGACGAGCTGGCGCGCATACTGATCGGAGGCCTCGTCGACGCTTCTTCGTGTAACAAAGAACAGAAAGTAGAAGGCGTGAATAGCGGCGATGGTAAGCACCGAATAGAGCTCGGTTCGGGTCGTGGCGCTGATCCAGCTTCCATAAGGAGATAACAGATAGAGGCAAACGAGAACGACAGCCGCGTTCAGGCCGAGGCCCGGCCATTTCAGTCCGTACAAGTTTCGCCTGAACCCGTAGGTCACGTTCTCTTCAAACAGAACCTTGTACTTGCCTGTGTCACGGCGGGTGCGCTCGCGGAGCCAGATTCCACAGCGATCGTAAAATCCGTTGGCGGCCGCAGGATCGCGTATCTCGTCTTCCGCGGTGGGCGGTTGTTCCTTTAGCTGCTCGGCCAGGAAATTGCGGTAACGGTCTTTGGTACGCGTTTCGAGCGTCCCGTCAGAATGCCTCAGCAGCGTCATGATTGGTTTGCCGCCGGTTGAGGCAAACATCTTTCGCTCGAAGCGCTTGCCCATGCGTCGCGCAAGGTCGGACGCCGCTCCGAACAGGACCGCAATGGCTGCCGTAGCGATCACCTGCGGCAGGCTCAGCTCGTCCCATGAGACGGCAATTGCTGCCAGTGCGATCGCCGGCGCGATCCCGAGGATAGCGGGCCACAGCCGGGCGCGAAGGTTGTAGGTATCGATGAACTGCGTGGTGCTCATTCGTGATACTCGTAGGAGAATGGCTCGGAGGCCACCGGGACTGAGCCAGGCTTCGGCGGGAGTTGATAGTAGGACGACTTCCAGGTATCGCGCGTTGCGATGACGCCATAGCCGCGCCGCAGGAAGGCGTTCTTGACGCGATGGCGCGGGTATTCGGGTTTGTTGAGGCCGACCGAGCAGAATGCCGTGCCCCGGTTTGTCCCCTCGGCAACCGGGGGGCCGAGCCAGCGGTTGAGCACTGTCGGCGTCACGTTCCGCCGACTGCCATGGTGTGGGATCTGCACGACATTGGGTGGCGAGAGGACGCCGTAATGGGCGGCGACGTTTGCGGCCTCGGTCAGACCTACCGGCCCCACATCGGCAGTGAGCAGAATCGTTCGCCCGTCGATCATGCCGAGCTGGACAAGCGAGGTTTCGTTCGAGGCCGAAACAGGGGGCGGATTTTCGTCAAGATTCTCGGCCCACCAGCTTTCGACCCATTTCACCGCCTTGCGCAGTGCCTCGGCAAGAATCTGGCCCGTCGTCTTCTTGGCATCGGCATACGAAGTCGGAGTCCGGTCCAGTTCAGGAATAAGCGCCAGGTATCGTTGTCTCGTCGGCGCAAGGACGGTGAAGGCGCCGATCTGAGTGCCGGCGAAGACTTCGTAGATTGGAACGCCCTTGGAGATCGCAATGCGCTCCAGTTCCACCAAAAGGGGATACGCCTCCCGGATCGTCTTCCAGAGTCCCTGAACGGTGTAGTTGGCATGGAAGTTGTCGATGATTTCCGCGGCATAAAGCCAGGGACGGTTCATCCACAGAGCGCCGACAGTGCACCGTTCCATCACCGTCATCAGGCCGGAAGCGTGGTCCTGATCGGCATGGGAAAGGACGACGTGATCGACGAAACCGGGTGCTCCGTAGTACTGCCTGATATGGTCCACCACGGCTTGCCCGGTGTCGGCATAACCGCCATCGACGACATGAATGGTGTATCCGGTCGCGTCCGTGCCGTAGCGAATGCAGATGGCATCCCCGTTGCTATTGCCGACCGGCAGAAAATCGACTTCATAGCCCATCAATGCGCCTCCCGCCGGACGCCCGTGCCGCCCTGCCGCGCATGCATGAGACCAAAAAGCCTTGCCGGCGTGACGATCAGCAAGGCCGATGGCGGCGGGCGTTCCGCGGCGAGTTCGGCCGCTGTCTTGCGATCAAGCGCGGACGGTCCCTCGTCGGCCAGGTGCGAGTGCCAGGTCCCGACGTCGAACAGCGTCGATCCGCTTTCGGCATGGCGGGCCTTGATGGCCGCCACCAGCCCCTCGGTGCCCAGGACGAACCGGCCGGCCGAGCGCTGGCTGTCCGGCGGCGCCGGCAGGAGATCAACCACTGTGACGGTGCGCAGGCGGGCGCTGCACGTGCCGATCATCAGGCCGCCCGTCTCGGCCGCAGGCCAGCGGGCGACCTCCGCATAAATGTCATCGAGAACGCGCCGGGCGATGCGCAGGGTCCAGCCATCGGCGCCTTCGACATCGACGACGGCAAAGGGCGGGACCGACTGCCGGGACCAGCTCGTGTCGGGCGAACCCCCGGCGGTCGTCGCCACGATGATGCGGCCGTCGCCGGCAGGCGCCTGAAGCTCCTGCACGAGCTGCTCGGTGAGACCGGCCGTCATGGCCGACAGGCGCATATCCGTCATCGGCATGGTCAGCGACGAGCAGCCCTGGCCGATCTGGACCTCGGCGAGCCCGTGGTCGGGATCGAAGAGCAGCGTGCGCAGGCGTGGCGACCTGGCGGTCACATAGAGCTCGGCGATTAGATCCGAGAGGGTCGGATTGTGGGCCGCGCCATCAATCAACAGGAATCCGCCTTGCCCACGCCCGAACAGCGCCGCTTCAGCCAGACGCGGTTTGACCTCCTTCGCGGGGAGCGCGGACAAGGCCTCGCGCACGGCCAGCGAAGCGGTCGTGTTGACGGCACAGCCGGCGTCCCTCGGCAACAGGGTGCGGCGCTTCTCCCGTTCCGGAAGATCGAAGACAAGGTCGTCTTCATGGACCTGCGGCGATTGCCCGATCTGTGAAAGTTCCGCAGCCAGCTCCGTCGCCTTTGAACGGGCGACCGGCGGCCGCGCCAGCGCGTGGCGGGCCATGTTGTGCGGGAGCAGGCTGCTCTTGTCGCTGACGACCGGAATCGGGACGCCGGAGCGCGCGAGATGCATTGCCATCTTCGATCCGACGCTGCCGCAGCCGAGCATCACGACGGGCGCAATTTCAGGGGCGCCGGAAACGCGCCGCAGCAAGGCGGGGTTGGGCGTATCGCGCTGGATCGCCGGCGCGACCGGCTCCGCGCCGGCACCGGCGAATAGGGATGTCCGGCCGTTTGGAGCGCGGATCTCGATGACATACGGCAGAAGCTCGATGTCGGAGGCAGACCCGATCAGGTGGAACGGACGGCGCGCGCAAAGAATGACGGCAACAGGCACCGGCGGATCGAGCACAAACCCGCGAAAGCACCGTTCCAGACCGTCGATGAAAACGCGCAGTGCTCTCCCGCAACCGAGTTCATCGGCGCGGGCCGTCAGGTCCGCAAAAGTGGTGACGGTTTCGGGCATGTAAGAAGAAGCGACAAAGGGCCCGCCGGCCGGCAGCTTGTCCGGCCAGATCACGGCGCAGACCGTATTGCCCTCGGCATAGCCTTGCCCGGGGCGGTGCGTAAACAGCTTCTTGTCGTCGCGGCTGAGGGGCGCCTGTTCGGGAGCAACGTCGATCCACGCGAACGCCTCGACGCCGATCGACGCGCCGTTCGCGCCGGACCGAAGATAGCGTGCCTTCTGGACGCGATGTCCGCCGTTCCGGTCTACGATCGCGCGGCAGGCCTCGGCATCGATGACCACCTCGGCCGACAGGTTACGCCGCAGGGTGGGTTCCCACCCCTGCTCCGGGTCGATCAGGGCGCCTTCGGCCGCATGCCGCAGCCACAGGACAAGCTGATGCACGAGATTGAAGATGCCCAGCTCGACCAGCCCGAACCGGATGAAAAATTCGCGCTCGTTGCCATCGACCAGGCATGGCCGCGGCAGCTCCGTCAGGGGGCCTGGTTGTAGATGGGGCAGGTTGCGGGGAAAGTCCTCCCGCAGGAAGAAGGTCGGCGGCGACCACGGATAGCGGGCGCCAAGGCGCGCGGTAACGGTCTCGGTGCGACGCACCCCGCTCTCGCTGACGCCGTCGACCCGCATGTGCAGGGGCATCTCGACATTGATGTCGAGTTCGATCATCGCAGCCGTCTCGTCGATCGAAACGACCCGGCCGCCGCGGCACTCGCGATGAGTGCGCGCGGCGGTCAGAAAGCGTTCGGCATGATCGCCCGGCCCGTCCACCGACATCGGGTCGTCTCACCCATGCTGGCGCGCATGGGCGGCCGTGGCGCTGATGCCAAGCGCCGGCGCGGCAAGCGCGGCGGCCTTGGCAAGCTTGCGAACGATCCCGCTCGCCTTGACCTCGAATTCAAGGGTCAGCCCTTCGTCGTCCCGGTGCTCGTCGGTGCAGAAGAAGCGGTCGTCGTCGCCATCGACGATGTCGAGATATTCCCGCTTCGCCCGGTGGTGCGGCGGGTTGTCGTCATCGTCCTTGATCGGCTTGCTGCTGGCGACGATGACGGCGCCCTTCCTGGTCTGCGACAGGGCGCTGCGCGCGTCCTCGTCAACTTCGGCGTCCTCGCCGAGATCGCTCCAGCTATCGAAGCTCAGGCTCCGCCACGAGCAATGGTGGGGCGTCTGGAGGACGTCGTAGGACAGCCAGTCCGGGTTGTCGTCGCCATGACGCTGCCACAGGCGCTGCCAGATCGCGACCTCGGCATCGCCGCCGGTCAGGAAACGGCAGCGGTCGGCAACGCCGCCGCCGGTCAGCGAGAAGCGCAGGACCACCGAGGACTCGTTGGTGGACAGCTCCTCCTCTTCCTCGTCGCTCTCCGCCGGCAGCGGGGCAAGCAGCCGCGCCTCGAAGACGCCGGCCCTGACGCGGTTGGCAGCGGTCACGGTCTCGTCGAGCCTGATGACGATGTCGAGGATGTCGTCGGTCTTGCCGTCGATGTCCTCGCCCATGATGAGGATGCGGTCGCCCGGCACGGTGTCGAAGCCGATTTCGCGGAAGCGCTTCACGCGCCGCCTTGCCTCTCTTGCCCAGGCTTTGGCGTCCTCACAGAGCGGGGTCTGGGAGTCGGCACGCCGGAACACCACGGGCGAAGACCACATCTCGCGGATGATGATCTTGTCGTCATCCTTGTTCCATTCGCCGGGCGGCCCGAGATGGAAGTGGTTCCGCAGCCCCGTGATGTGGTCCTGATGAGGGTGGGTCGACAGGAACACATCGACATAGGGCCGCCCCTTGTCGTCGCGCTTGAGCCGGTCCCGGAGGTCGGTCGCCACGTCAGGCGTGTCGTCGTCCTCGTCGTCGGCCGCGCCGCGAATGTTGATGTCGATCAGGACCGTCTGGCCGTTATCAAGAACGACCAGGGTCATGTCCCCGTTGGAAACGGGAAAAAATGCAAGGGAAGCGGTCATGGCCGGCTCCGCGTGTTCGAGTTTCGTTCTCACCAACCAGGCCGAGTCGGCGCAGCGCGTCAACCCCCGGCCGGGTGCTGTGGCTTTATCCCTACCCTTTCGGCGGATAGGGGTCGGAACCGTAGGTGTTGCGCTCCCTGATCTGGCCGTTGCGGCCGTGTACGAGGAGTTCGCTGCGGTTGCCGATCGCGCTCTGGCGGCCCGCCTCGATGGCCTCGCGCTGCGTCTGGTGGACAGACGCCGCCCTCTGGCTGCCCTCGCTCTTCACCGCCCAGCCGTCCGGATGCGGGACAACATGCTGATTCTTCTTGGACATTCGCGCTATTCCTTGATCGATTTGGTTGACATTCATCAACCTCATGTTTACAATATAGGTATTGAAATGCGCATCGTCAACCACTGGAAGGAGAGAGGCATATGCTCGGGGAAAGGCTAAGAATCGCTCGAAAAAAGGCGGGCCTTTCGTTGCGTGAGCTGGCCGCGATCATGGACCCGCCTGTCAGCGCCCAGGCGATCAGCAAGTATGAGGCGAATGAAATGATGCCAAGCTCGCGCGTCCTCGTAGGGCTCGGCAAGGCGCTTGGCGTGTCGCTCGATTTCCTGATGAGCGGCGAGGTCGAGGAACTGGAAGGCGTCGAGTTCCGCAAGCATTCCGGCGCGTCCGCGCGTGACCGCGCGCGGGTGGAGGCGATCGTGACCGAGGCGCTCGAAGACTATCTCGCCGTCGAGGACATCCTGGAGCTGCCGCCCGCAGGCGATCCGTTCGCGGCGGTGCGGTGCGATCACGTGGCGAGTTATGAGGAAGCGGAGGATCTCGCGGACAGGCTGCGCAAGGACTGGAAGCTCGGCACCGACCCCATTCCGAGCATGACCGGCCTGCTCGAAGACAAGGGCATCAAGGTCATCGAGGCGGACTTCCCGGATAGGGTCACCGGCATGACCTGCATGGTGAAGCGCGCCAGCGGCAGGCCCGCCACCGAAGCCATCGTGATTTCGGAGAACATCAATGTCGAGCGCAAGCGGTTCACCCTCGCGCACGAGCTGGCGCACCGGGTCGTCAAGGATGTTTCCGGCAAGGAGATCAAACTCGAGAACGCGATGCACCGCTTCGCGGGCGCGTTTCTCGTGCCTGCCGAGCACCTGAGGCGCGAGGTCGGTCCGCGCCGCCACGGCATCGCCTATCACGAGATCATGGAGATGAAGAGGTTCTACGGCGTGTCGGCCGCAGCGCTGCTCATGAGGCTGCGCGACGTCGGCATTCTGTCGGAAGCCGTGATCGTCTACGCCTTCCGCACCTACGCCAGAAGCTGGCGCAAGGAAGAACCGGAGCCGATCGAGGACAGGATCGGGATCGGCGCCTTCGAACAGCCCAAGCGCTTCGAAGGGCTGGTCTACAGGGCGCTCGCGGAGCAGCTTATTTCGCCGGCAAGGGCCGCGCAGCTGCTCAAGCGCCCGCTTGCGGAGATTGAACGGGGGATCAGGGGGCCGCGGGAACAGTGGCCTATGTGATCGTCAATGACGCGTCCTGCCTGATTGATCTGCGCAAGGGACGGCTCCTTCATGCGATGCTGTCCCTGCCCCACCGCTTCGTCGTGCCCTTTCCGGTGCGGGTATCGGAACTGCTGGATTTCACGGCGCAGGAATGGCGCGTGCTCGATGACGGCGGCCTGGTCACATTCGACCTGCCGCCCGATGCTGTCGGCGAGGCGCTGCAAATCAAGGCCGGACGCGCACGGCTCTCCGCCAATGACTGCTTCTGCCTTGTGGCCACACTACACCACAAAA
>Ga0310345_10006250_pt1 | contig 10432 bp, 12 predicted proteins | sample HC15DNA20500_MG_FD_204667 | JGI IMG/M metagenome (GOLD analysis project Ga0310345, IMG submission 204667) | Marine microbial communities from station ALOHA, North Pacific Subtropical Gyre - HC15-DNA-20-500_MG | ecosystem: Environmental > Aquatic > Marine > Oceanic | place: Pacific Ocean: North... | reverse complement strand
CGAACCGGCAGTCGATCTCCTGCGCGTCGCCGGTCAGGCGGATCGACTTGATCAAGGTCCCGCGCTTGAGCGTCTGCCCCGCGCCCTTGACCTCGAGGTCCTTGATCAGGGTGACCTGGTCGCCATCTGCAAGGAGATTGCCCACCGCATCGCGCACTTCGACCGTGCCCTCCGCCGCGCGCTTGGCCGCCAGTTCGGACGCGGGCATCCACTCGCCGCTATCCTCGTCGAACACGTAGTCTTCATCGCTCATGCCTTGCCCCTTGCCCGAAAGGGCAGGACCTGTCCAACCCACAACGCCAGCCACACCAGCACCGGCTGCAGAAACATGCGAGGGACGTGATAGCCAAGCCCCAGCCCATGATCCGGCCGCGCCATGTCGCGGATGAAGTGCACGATGTTCGCCGGAAACACACACACGGCGTAGGCGGCAAGCCCCCAACCAGCCGCGCGGCGGAGCGCTGGGGACCACGGCTGCAGCAGTCCCGCAGCACCCGCCAGCTCGGCCACGCCTGTCAGCGCGATGACGAGTTCAGGCTGCGGCACCCATGTGGGCATGATGCCAAGGAACGGGCGGGGCAGCAGCAGATGCAGCACCCCCGCCAACGTGTAGAGCAGGGCCAGTACCCAGCGGGTCATGGCCCTCGCCATGGGTCAGTCGCGCAGCAGTTCGTTGATGCCGGTCTTGCTCCGGGTCTGCGCGTCGACCGTCTTCACGATCACCGCGCAGTAGAGCGAGGGACCCGGCGTACCATCGGGCAGGGGCTTGCCCGGCATCGCACCCGGGACGACCACGGCATAGGGCGGCACGCGTCCCATGTGGACTTCGCCCGTCGCGCGGTCGACGATCTTGGTCGAGGCGCCAAGGTACACGCCCATCGAAAGCACCGCGCCTTCGCCGACGACCACGCCTTCAGCCACTTCCGAACGCGCGCCGATGAAGCAGCCGTCCTCGATGATGACGGGGCCGGCCTGCAGCGGTTCAAGCACGCCGCCGATGCCCGCACCGCCCGAGATATGCACGTTCTTGCCGATCTGCGCGCAGGAGCCGACCGTCGCCCACGTGTCGACCATCGTGCCTTCATCGACATAGGCGCCGATGTTCACGAAGCTTGGCATCAGCACCACGCCCTTGGCGATATGCGCCCCGCGCCGCGCCACCGCGCCTGGCACGACGCGGAAGCCCGCCTCGCGGAAGCGGTTCTCCCCCCAGCCGGCGAACTTCGAAGGCACCTTGTCGTACGCCGGAGCACCGCCCGCGCCCTGCTCGATCACCGCGTTGTCGTTGAGGCGGAACGAGAGCAGCACGGCCTTCTTGAGCCACTGGTTGACGGTCCATGCACCATCGACCTTCTCCGCCACGCGCACCTTGCCGCCGTCGAGCAGTTCGAGCGCGGCTTCGACCACTTCACGCACGGATGCGCTGGCAGGCGTGACGTTGGCGCGGTCTTCCCACGCGGCTTCGATAGCGGCCTGCAGGTCTGCGGTCATGGCGTATGCTCCCCGAAAATCAGAGCGCGGGGCCTAACCGAGCGAAGGGCTGCCCGCAAGCTCCGCGCAAACCAATTCCAGCCACTGCGGCAGATCATCGATGACGAGATCGATGGCGGCATCGTCCTTCGCGCGGTCACCCCATTCGCTGGCGCAGTCGAGCCACACCGTCTGCATGCCGAGTGCCTTGGCGGGCGGCAGGTTGCGCGCCGAGTCCTCCACGAACACCGCGCGCTCCGGATCGAAGCCGAACGCCGCGATCAGGCCGTGATAGGCAGATGGTTCCGGCTTGGGCTTGTAGTCCATCGCGATGACGTCCCACATGCCCTCGAAGCAATCCTCGAGCCCGAGCGCCGTCAGCACCCGCTCCGCATAGGGGCGGTCGCCATTGGTGAAGATCAGCCGCCGGCCGGGAAGTGCCTCGATCCGCTCGGCAAGGCGGGGGGCTTCGACCAGCACGCTCATGTCTACATCGTGGACGAAGTCGAGAAACGCGCGCGGATCGATCGCGTGGTAGTGCATCAGGCCCGCCAGCGTGGTGCCGTGATCGTGGAAGTACATCTTCTGGATGCGCTTGGCCTCGGTCGCATCGCAGCCGAGCAGATTGGCAATGAACTGCCCCATGCGCTGGTCGATCTGGCCGAACAGTCCGCAGGCCGGCGGGTACAGCGTGTAGTCGAGGTCGAAGATCCAGCAATCGACGCGGGTGGGATCAAACGCCACGGGACATGCTCCCGCACAGCTTGTGATTGCCGGGCATTTCGGAGATGAGGTCGGCCATGGCGAAACGCGTTGAGACTGATCTGTTCATGGCCGCCACCATGGCAGCGAACGGTGCGGCTGTCAGCGCCCGAAACGGAGGACTGGTCGTCGGCGTCGATGAAGCGGGGCGGGGGCCGCTGGCAGGGCCGGTAGTCGCGGCGGCGGTTGTTCTGGGGGCGCAGCCGCCGGAGGGTCTTGCGGATTCCAAGGTGCTCAGCGGTGCGCGGCGCGCCAAGCTCGAGCCGCTGATCTGTGCAAGCTGCCACTGGGCACTCGGCATCGCCGAAGTCGAAGAGATCGACCGGTTGAACATATTCGCCGCGACCATGCTCGCGATGACCCGCGCCGTGGCTGCGCTGGAGCGGCAATTGGTGGGCAGCGCGATCCACATGGCGTTGATCGATGGCAATATCACCCCGGCCAAGCACTGCGCGGAGTGGCGCTGGCAGGCCCGCGCCATCGTGAAGGGCGATGCGACCGAACCTTGCATTTCCGCCGCCTCGATCCTCGCCAAGGAACACCGCGATCGCCTCATGCGCGCGGCGGCGGCGGAGTTCCCGCACTATGGCTGGGAGCGCAATGCGGGCTACGGCACCGCCGAACATCTGGCAGCGCTGCGCCAGCACGGCGCCAGCCCGCACCATCGCCGCAGCTTTGCGCCGGTGGCGGCGGTCATCGGCTAGGCCGCGAGAAAACTTTTTTCGCGAGTGAATCCGCCCTGTCACACCCACAAGATATGGAGTCCGATAGCGCGCGCAGACTCCAGATGTAGACACGGACTCGTTCCGTTCTCACCCCTTCAGGCGCTGCGACTCGGCGGAATCTGGCGAGTCGCGGCTTGACGGCGAGTCCCGGATGATTCACCTGTCGGGCTGCATCAGCAGGGGACAAGGCGGACATGGTGGCTCTGGCAAAGGAACGTCAGGCAAAGACGGCAGCGCGCGCGCTGCGCGGCGCGGTGGCGCCGGCGGTGAGCAAACTGGCGCTCCCGCTCGGGCAGATCCTGCGCGGCGATTGCATCGAGCGGATGCGGGAGCTGCCCTCCGCCTCGATCGACCTGATCTTCGCCGACCCGCCCTACAACCTGCAGCTCGGCGGCGACCTCGCACGGCCCGATGGCAGCCATGTCGATGCCGTGACCGACGACTGGGACAAGTTCGACAGCTTCGAGCGCTATGACACCTTCACCCGCGACTGGCTGACCGAAGCGCGCCGCCTGCTCAAGCCCGATGGCGCGATCTGGGTGATCGGCAGTTATCACAACATCTTCCGCGTCGGCGCGCTGCTGCAGGATCTCGGCTTCTGGATCCTCAACGACATCGTCTGGCGCAAGGCCAACCCGATGCCCAACTTCAAGGGCACCCGCTTCACCAACGCGCACGAGACGCTGATCTGGGCCTCGCGCAGCGAGAAGGCGAAGTACACCTTCAACTACCGCGCGATGAAGACGCTCAACGACGAGTTGCAGATGCGCTCGGACTGGGTGCTGCCGATCTGCGGCGGCCCGGAACGCATCCGCAAGGACGGCGTGAAGGCGCACCCGACGCAGAAGCCCGAGGCGCTGCTCTACCGCGTCATGCTGGCGACGACCAATCCGGGCGATGTCGTGCTCGATCCCTTCTTCGGAACCGGCACGACCGGTGCAGTCGCGCGCCGTCTGGGCCGTGAATTCATCGGCTGCGAGCGCGAGGAAAGCTACATCGCGGTGGCCGAGGAACGCATTGCCGCCGCGCTGCCGCTCGATGAAAGCGCGCTCACCACGATGATGAGCAAGCGCAGCGCCCCGCGGGTCGCGTTCGGCCAATTGATCGAGAGCGGCATGATTGCGCCGGGTGCGCAGCTGTTCGACCGCAAGCGCCGCTGGACGGCGAGCGTGCGCGCCGATGGCTCGATCATGGCCGATGCCGCCACCGGCTCGATCCACAGTGTCGGCTCGGCAGTGCAGGGCGCGCCTTCGTGCAATGGCTGGACGTTCTGGCACATCGAGCACGATGGCGAGGTCAAGCCGCTCGATGCGCTGCGCCAGCTCTATCTCCTCGCGGTCGAGGACTGACGTGCTGCCGCTGCTGGGCCTGATGCCCGATCCGCTGGTGCTGCGCTGCCATGCGCGTTGGACCAAGGCGATGGTCCTGCGCGCCATGAGTCTCGCAGTGCGGGGCAGGGTGCGCTAGGACGCGGCCATGGCGCAGAAGCTCTACATCCGCCCGATCGGTCTTGCCGACAGCCCGCAGAGCGAAGAGGGCGGGGCGATCCGTCTGGCGGGCGGGCTGGTCTATGCGGCGCGGTTTGCGCTGATCGTTCGGGATGGCGTGAAGGTGGTATCCCGCCGCCGCCTCGGTGCGGAGGAAGCGAACGACGTACTGGCCGCGCTTCCCGATGCGCTCGCCGTTGAAGCACAGGCGCAATGGGCCAACCTCAAGGCCGTGCACGGTCCGCTGATGTGCGGCGCGCGCACGCTGCGGCTCGATCAACCGCAAGTCATGGGCATCCTCAACGTCACGCCCGACAGCTTTTCCGATGGCGGCCAGTTTCTCGAAAAGCCGGAAGCGGCGTTGGAACATGCCTACGCGATGCTCGAGGCGGGCGCGGCGATCATCGATGTCGGCGGGGAATCCACCCGTCCCGGCGCGCCTGCCGTGTGGGAAGGCGACGAGGTCAAGCGCGTCGTCCCGGTGATTGCGAAGCTTGCCACCAGCGGCGCCGCGATATCCATCGACAGTCGCCGCTCGACCGTGATCGCCGAAGCGCTCGCGGCGGGCGCGCATATCGTCAACGATGTTTCCGCGCTGCGCCACGATCCGCGCTCGGTGGAAGTCGTCGCGGCAAGCGGCGCACCGGTCGTGCTGATGCATGCCCCCGGCGGCGAGAAGGATCTTCATGCGGACGGGCACTATGCCGATGTCGTGCTCGATGTGTTCGATGCCTTGCGCGAGCGGCGCGATGCGGCGGTGGCGGCGGGGATCGCGCGCGAGAAGATCCTGCTCGATCCGGGCATCGGCTTCGGCAAGTCGCTCGCGGAAAACCTCGCGCTGATCAACGCGCTGCCGCTGTTCCATGCGCTGGGTCAGCCGCTGCTGCTGGGTGCGAGCCGCAAGCGCATGATCGGCGCGCTGTCCGGCGAGGCGCCCGCCCATCAGCGGCTCGGCGGTTCGCTACTCCTCGCGGCCAGGGGCTTCGAAGCCGGCGCGCAGATGGTGCGCGTGCACGATGTCGCCGATACCGTGCAGGCCCTTCGCGTCTGGCGCGGACTGCGCGACGCAGCGCTGACGGACTTCAGCCAGCTCGGCGCTTGACCGGCAGCGGCGGGGCGCCCAGCGCTTCGTTGTGCTGGCCGATATGCGGCGCGGGCTGCACTTCGAACCCGCCGACCGAGAAGCTCACCGGGCTGCGCATCTTGAGGTACTCACCCTCGGTCGGGTGCGTGCGCTGCTGGAAGAAGTCGACGGCCTTGAGGTGCGGGTCTTCGGTGATGTCATCAAGATCGCGCACCGGCATGCACGGGATGTGGTGCTCGGCCATCTTCGCTGCCCATTCCGCCATGCTGAGCTTCGGCGTGCGCTTGGCCATTTCCGCGTAGAACTCGCTGATGTTGCGCATGCGCGAGGGGTAATCGATGAAGCGCGGGTCCGTTGCAAGCTCGGGCGCTTCAAGCAGTTCGATCACGGTGTCGATGGCGTCGGGCGTGTAGGGCACGATCACCACGTAGCCATCTTTGGCAGGGAAGGGCTGGCGGAACGGATCGAGCTGGCGCGGATAGCCTGCAGGTTCCTTGGGCGGCACCAGCGTTAGGCCGTAGAGATGTTCCTGCATCATGAAATGCGTGAAGCTCTCGAACATCGGGACTTCGACGAACTGCCCTTCGCCAAACCGCAGCTTGTGGATGATCGCCGCCATCACGGCATAGGCGCCATGCAGTCCGGAAACCTTGTCCGCGATCAGCGAGGGCAGGAAGCGCGGCACCGGATTGCCGTCGACGCGGCTGAGCAGGTTGGTCGTGCCGGTCGCCGCCTGGATCACGTCGTCGTAGGCCTGCAGGTCGCCATAAGGCCCGCCCGAGCCGAAGCCGGTGCAGTGCACGTAGATGATATCCGGCTTGATCGCCTTCACATCCGCATAGCCGAAGCCGAGCCGTTCGATCGGCTTGCCGCGCACGTTGTGGATGAACACGTCTGCCTCGGCGAGCTGCGCGGCGAGCGCGGCCTTGCCCTCCGCGCTCTTGAGATCGACCGCTAGGCTGCGCTTCCCCTTGTTGAGGTTGAGGGTGCAGGGTCCCATGCCGGCGGTCGCGAAGGGCTTGCCGGCATGGCGGAAGATATCGCCGCCGGTTACCTCGACCTTGATCACGTCCGCGCCAAGGTCCGCCAGCGTCTCGGTCGCGTAGGGTCCGAACACCACGCTGGTCAGATCGACGACGCGGATACCTCCCAGCAGCTTCTGACCGGCCATTGTAGCGCTCTCCTCCCGGTGGCCCATTGCCCGCCTGCGCCCAGACTTATCAGTCCGGCGCCGGGGAGCAACGCTGCCATTATCGAGAGGGCTCAGGCGACGTTGTCGATCCCGAGCTCGGAGAGCTTGCGGTAGAGCGTCGAGCGCCCGATGCCGAGCCGCCGCGCCACTTCGGTCATGCGGCCGCGGTAATGGCCGATGGCGAGGCGGATGACATCGGCCTCGATCTCCTCAAGCGGGCGCAGGTTGCCGTCGGGCGAATAGAGCATGACGCCCGCGCCTTCGGTGCCGGTGGGCGCGGTGCGCGGGGCTTCGCCGAGCATGTTCGAGAGGTTGGGGAAGTCCTGCGCGGTCAGCGCCTCGCCGTCGCAGAACACCGCCGCGCGGAACAGCGTCGCCTGCAGTTGGCGGACGTTGCCCGGCCAGTCGTAGGCCGCCAGCAGCGCCAGCGCGCCGTCGGTGATGCCAAGCGGACGCAGGCCCGGCTGCTCGCCGATGCGGGTGAGGAAGTGGCGGGCGAGCGCCGGAATGTCCCCCGCGCGCTCGCGCAGCGCGGGCAGATGGACGTGCACTCCGCTCAGCGCGTCCAGCAGGCCGCGATCGAACAGCTGCGCTTCGACCAGATCGCCTAGGTCGGCATTGCTGCACACGATCACGCGCACATCGAGGCGAAAGCTGTGGCGCGCGCCGATGGGCTGGATATCGCCGCGCTGCAGGAACTGCGCGAGGCGGGCCTGCGCGGCGAGGCACAAGCGGTCGATCTCGTCGATCACCAGGGTGCCGCCGTCGGCATGCTGGAGCGCGCCGACATGGCGTTCGAAGGCGCCGGGGAAGGCACCCTTCTCATGGCCGAACAGCACCGATTCGATCTGGTTGGCCGGAATGCCGCCGGCGTTCACGATCCGCAGCGGCGCCTTGGCGCGCGGGCTGGCGGCATGCATCGCGCGCACCAGCATTTCCTTGCCGGTGCCGGATTCGCCTTCGATCAGCACGGTGTTCTGCGTGCGAGCGGCCTTGGCGGCGACGGCGAGCGCGGCGCGGAAACCGGGGGCGGCGCCGATCATCGAATCGAAATCGAGCGTGCCGGAGAACTTCTCGGTGAGCGGTTGCAGTTCTTCCGGCGATTCCTCGCGCCGGGTGGCCGTGCGCAGCGCCTGGAGCAGGCGATCGGGCGCGACCGGCTTGATCAGGTAGTCCGAAGCCCCGGCGCGCATCGCCTCCACCGCGAGCAGCGGCGAGGCGCTGGTGGTGATCATGAGGATGGGGAGTGCGGGGCGGCGGGCCTTGAGCTCGGCGATCAGCGCGCAGGCTTCGTCGCCGGGAACCCATTGATCCAGAATGATTGCATCGAGCTGCATGCCCTGCCGCGTGCCGAGCGTGGCAATCGCCGTCTCGGAATCGCGGGCGATGATCGTGCGCCAGCCCTCGCGCGCCGCGAGTGCCGAAATGAGGCGGCACTGCGCCGGTTCGTCATCAATCAGCATCAGCAGCCGATCAGTGGGCTCAGCCATGGTTTCCCCGGTCCTTTTGCATAGTGCCGAGGTCTAGCCCATTTGGGTAAAGGTCAGATTAAGCGCAAAACTGCCGGTAACGCTTGAGCCGGGGTGGCGCCGCCGCTAGAGCATGCGGTCAATTGGTCGTTTAAAACGCAATCAGGAAGGGTTTGTCATGGGCGCTACCAACAATGCCGGGAACAACATGAAGGCAGCGACGGCCACCTACGAAGGCTTCGTCGGCATGATCAAGATCGCCACTCCGGTGATCGCGCTGATCGTGCTCTTCGTCATGTACCTGATCGCCTGAGCCCTCGCATGGGGGCGGCAACAACGATCGCTGTCCTGCGGGAGCGGGCCAGCGGCGAGCACCGGGTGTCGGCGACGCCCGAGACGGTGAAGAAGTTCATCGGTCTCGGCGCTGCCGTGCGCGTGGAAGTGGGGGCGGGCATGACCGCCTCGATCAGCGACGAGGCCTATCAGGCTGCGGGCGCGGAAATCGTGGGCGAAGGTGCGGCAGCAGGCGCGGATATCGTGCTGGGCGTGCAGGGGCCGGACATCGATCTGCTGGCCGGCGCCAATCCCGGCGCATGGATCGTCGCGGGTCTCGATCCCTTCGGCAAGCGCGAACGCGTCGATGCCTATGCAGCGGGCGGCTTTGAAGCGCTGGCGATGGAGTTCATGCCGCGCATCACCCGCGCGCAGTCGATGGACATCCTTTCCTCGCAATCGAACCTTGCCGGTTACAAGGCGGTGATCGTGGCGGCGGACCTCTATGGCCGCGCCTTCCCGATGATGATGACGGCGGCAGGCACGGTGAGTGCGGCCAAGGTCTTCGTCATGGGCGTGGGCGTCGCAGGCCTCCAGGCGATCGCCACCGCACGCCGCCTTGGCGGACAGGTCTCGGCGACCGACGTGCGTTCGGCGACCAAGGAGCAGATCCAGTCGCTGGGTGCCAAGCCGATCTTCGTCGAGAACGTAGCCGGTATCGAAGGTGAAGGCGCTGGCGGTTACGCCACCGAAATGAGCCCCGAGTATCAGGCGGCGCAAGCCGAGCTAGTCAGCTCGCACATCGCCAAGCAGGACATCGTGATCACCACCGCGCTGATCCCGGGCCGTCCGGCACCGCGCCTGATCACCGACGCGCAGATCGCGACGATGAAGCCCGGCTCGGTGATCTTCGACCTTGCGGTTTCGGCCGGTGGCAATGTCGAAGGTTCGGTCGCAGACCAGGTGGTGGAGAAGCACGGCGTCAAGATCGTCGGCTATTCGAACACCGCCACGCATCTCGCCGCTGACGCCTCGGCGTTGTTCAGCCGCAACCTGTTCAACTTCCTGTCCGCGTTCTGGGACAAGGAACAGGGCAAGCCCGTGCTCGACGAGGAAATCGGCAATGCCATCCGCCTCACGCAGGGCGGCAAGGTCGTCAACGAACGACTGCTGGGCTGAGGGGGCCTTCACCATGGACTTCATTTCAATCCTGAGCGTCTTCGTGATGGCCTGCTTTGTGGGCTATTACGTGGTGTGGTCGGTGACCCCGGCGCTGCATACGCCGCTGATGGCGGTCACCAACGCGATTTCCTCGGTCATCGTCGTCGGCGCGCTCGTCGCCGGCGCGGCTGAGGGTTCGGTCATCTCGAAGTGGCTCGGCCTCGGCGCGGTGGTGCTGGCCTCGGTCAACATCTTCGGCGGTTTCGCCGTCACCGAGCGCATGCTGGCGATGTACAAGAAGAAGGAGAAGAAGTGATGGAACACGTCACCACTCCTCCCTGGGCGATGCTCGCCTACCTGATCGCGGGCGTCCTGTTCATCCTCGCGCTGCGCGGGCTTTCCAGTCCTGCCACCTCACGCGCGGGCAACCGCTACGGCATCGTCGGCATGACCATCGCGATGGTCACGACGCTGGCGACGCACGGCCTTGCCAGCCTGCCTGAAATCGCTGGTGCGATCGCCGTCGGCGGCGGCCTCGGCTTCGTGACCGCGCGGCGGATCAAGATGACTGACATGCCGCAGCTCGTCGCGGCCTTCCACTCGCTGGTCGGTCTCGCCGCGGTTCTCGTCGGCCTCGCTGCCTACCTCAACCCCATCGCGTTCGGCATTGCCGGGCCGGACGGGGTGATCGAGGTGCAGAGCCGGATCGAGATGGGTCTCGGCATCGCCATCGGTGCGATCACCTTCTCGGGTTCGGTCATCGCGTTCCTCAAGCTTAACGGCAACATGAGCGGTGCGCCGATCATGCT
>Ga0310345_10006248_pt1 | contig 10433 bp, 6 predicted proteins | sample HC15DNA20500_MG_FD_204667 | JGI IMG/M metagenome (GOLD analysis project Ga0310345, IMG submission 204667) | Marine microbial communities from station ALOHA, North Pacific Subtropical Gyre - HC15-DNA-20-500_MG | ecosystem: Environmental > Aquatic > Marine > Oceanic | place: Pacific Ocean: North... | reverse complement strand
TCTTTCTCTCCGGCCGCAACCTACCCTGGTGGCTGGCAGGGACCTCAATGGTCGCCACCACCTTCGCAGCCGACACGCCTCTGGCTGTAACCGAACTGGTAGCTCAAAACGGCATCGCCGGAAACTGGCTGTGGTGGAACTTTCTTTTTGGTTCCATGTTCACGGTTTTTTTCTTCGCCCGATTATGGAGGCGAGCGGGCGTGATCACCGATGTGGAATTCATCGAGCTCCGCTATTCGGGGAAACCGGCGTCCTTCCTGAGAGGATTCAGGGCTCTTTACCTGGGACTTTTCATCAATACCGTGGTGATCGGGTGGGTGAACGTGGCTATGGCCTCGATTCTGGTGGGCATGTTTGACATCTCACCGGAAGAGGTTCGGTATTATGTTTTCGCGGCGATGGCCTTCGTGGCAATTTATTCAGCTTTGGCGGGTCTTTGGGGGGTTGCAGTTACCGATGTGCTGCAATTTCTGATTGCCATGACCGGGAGCCTGGTTCTGGCCATTGTCGTGCTTCGCCTTCCCCAGGTCGGCGGTGTTGCCGGACTGAAAAGTCAATTGCCTGAGTCTGTCTTTCGGTTTACTCCCGAAATTTATTCGGGTGTGGGAACGGTGGCCTACGAAGGTGTGCTGACATTGAGCGTCAGTTCGTTTATCGCGTACATCTTCATTCAGTGGTGGGCCGCCTGGTATCCGGGCGCGGAGCCTGGCGGAGGCGGCTATGTGGCCCAGCGGATGATGTCAGCCAGGGATGAAAAGCATTCCTTACTGGCAACTCTGTGGTTCACCATCGCCCATTTCTGTCTACGACCCTGGCCCTGGATTCTTGTGGGATTGGCCAGCCTGGTGCTGTATCCGGAACTCGATCTAGCCGACAAGAAGCTGGGCTATGTCTACGCCATGCGAGATTTCCTTCCGGTGGGCTTAAAAGGGCTTTTGGTGGCGGCCTTCTTCGCTGCCTATATGTCCACCGTGGCAACCCAGCTCAACTGGGGAACTTCCTATATCGTGAACGATTTCTACCGGAGGTTCGTCCGAACGACGGCTTCGGAGAAGCATTACGTGCTGGCTTCCAGACTTGCCACCCTGATGCTCATGATTGCTTCGGTCCTGGTGACGTTGGTGATTCAGACCATCTCCGGAGCCTGGCAGTTTGTCATCGAGTCCGGAGCAGGACTGGGCTTGGTGCTGATTCTGCGATTTTTTTGGTGGCGGATCAATGCCTGGAGTGAGGTCAGTGCTACCGTGACTCCTTTCCTTGTGTACGCCTACCTAAAGGGCTACACCAGTATTACTTTTCCGGACTCGCTTTTTTATATCGTGGGAGTGACCTCTGTCGTGTGGATCCTGATTACCTTTCTCACATCACCCGTTGACGAACAGCATCTCATCCGTTTCTATCGACGAGTCCATCCTGGGGGGATGGGTTGGCGCAAGGTGGCAAACCAGGTTCCCGAGGTCCGAGACAATACGGAATTTTCGTGGTTGTTTCTGGACTGGATCTGCGGGGTGATTCTAGTTTATTCGGTTCTGTTCGGAGTCGGCAAAACCATCCTGGGAGAGCCCCTTTTTGGGGGTGCCCTTCTGGGACTGGGCCTGGTGGCGGGAGGGGTGATCTACTGGGACCTTTCCCGGCGCGGATGGGGGGAAGTCACGGGTCCGGATCCATGAACCACAGACCACAGACCGGGCTCTGGTCTTCGACCAGCGCGTTCCAAGTTCCAGGTTCCACGTTTCACGTTCCAATTTGGCATGATCTTACAGCCTGTTGTAGGGGCGCACTGAGTGTGTCCACAGCAGGGACCGGGATGCCCGGAAAGGCTGCACGATTGTGCGCACTCCCACTGTGTTGGCCGGGATTGGAGATAGAAGACAAGGAAAGGAAATTTCTTCGCTTCGCTCAGATAAAGGCGGCTTCTCTGTGTCTTTGTGTCTTTGTGGTGAAGTCCGTTCCGGCTCAGGCGACCTTCTTTGAGCTGGACTCGGAAGCAAGACCAAGGAAGGAGTGATGAACTGCGTGAAGAAGGCTCAGTTTTCCAGCGGGCAGGGCATCCAGGCTCTGTTCCAACACGCTGTGATTCATTTCTTATTCCCTCTTGATTGAACGCAAAGTCGTCGCCACACCGGGGCGGTTATCCCCGGATTATGGTTCTTATCGGCAGAAGTCGGGATGAAATTCAAGTTTGAATTCGGTTGGCAGAAAACAGGGTGCGTTTCCACAACACAGGAGATCCATCGGGTTATCTCATGATAGAAGCATCGCTACAGCAAAGCCAAAAGCACGCATGGTTCCTCCCAGGATAAAGAGTTCACCGAGGAGTTGGATCCACCAGTACCGTGCCCCTTTCGCGCAGCTACGCAGCCACTGCTTGTGGAGAGTGCTGTACAGTGAAAACACCATAACAGCGACCAGCAGGAAGCAGATCAATTGGCTTGTCGTACTCATAAATAATGGTCGGTTGGAGGGATACTAGAGCGAATGAACCTTCCGGTTCCAGCACCCCGGATATCCGACTCCACCGCTGTATGGATCGGATCAAAGAGCCGTAGGCTGTAGCCCGTAATTCTCACACCCCCTCTACTGCATCGGCGGAATGATCCGCCCTGACTGTGTTGCACTCCGTCGGTCTCCTCAACGTACCCTAAAGTACGTTTGCGGGGGCCTCGGTCGCGCGCCTTGTCAGGCCGGCCCTTTCACCGCTTCGTGACGAGAAGGTGTGAAAATTCCGGGCTAACTTGTCCTGGTTGGAGGCGAACTGAAGCGGCTATCCGGGGTAGGTCCGGGCTTGGGGGAAAATTATTGACAGGGTACTCCGGAGGCTTCAAATACGACCCGGGAAGGAGACTGGCGTGACTTGAAACCCATGCCCCGACAGCCATAGGGGAATTGACGGTTCCAGGTCACATAGAAGAAGCGACAACGTCTGTAAGCTATCTGATCCACGGGGAAATATTTTTTTTTGCATCATACGGGTTCATGTTTCCCAGGGGGCAAAAGTTGGTACCGCCTACTTGTCGGAACGTTGGTAGGGCGGCATTAGCCCTTTTCCTGCTTCTGGAGTGACCGTGCATCATTTCTGCCTGAGGTCCATCTCCCGGGTATTTTCAGCGATCACCGTTAAGGACCAAGGCATCACCGCATAAAAAAACGGAAAAGTCGGACGGATCGCCTCCCGTCAGCTATTATGTCCTAATCACCAGTTGTGATGAAAAACGAGAACTCCTACACCGACTGCACACTCCGGGTTCGCTATGCCGAAACCGACCAGATGGGTGTGGCGTATCATGGGAATTACTTGATCTGGTTCGAGGTGGGTCGATCGGAGTTTTGCCGCCAGCATGGGTTTTCGTATCAGGAGATGGAGCAGACCACCCAGCGTTTTTTGCGGGTGGCCCAGGTCCAGTGTCGCTACCTGGCGCCGCTTCAGTATGATGCCGAGTTTGTGGTTCGTACTCAGCTGAAGGCGCTGCGCCGACGGATCGTCACTTTTGGCTACCAGTTGATCGATTTCGACAGCAAAAAGGTTTATGCCCGGGGAGAAACCGTTCATGTGGTCACTGATGAAAACGGGAGGCCCAGGAGCTTTCCCAAGCGATTTGAGCATTTGCTGATCAACGGAAGGGGCTCCGAGAGTTGATGGCATTACCAGGGTCCAGTTCCGATAATCGGGTTGAGATCTTCCAGCCGGACCAGAAGGACCGGTGGCGCCAGGTTGAGCCCTCCATCTGGTCACCCACCAGCGAGGAACAGCTAGACCACAGGAAGCAGTCTCTGTTGGCGACTCTGTGGGATCAGCCCAGGAGACTGGAGCCGCAATTTCTGTACGATGAGCGGGGTTCCGAGTTGTTTGAGCAGATCTCAACCCTGCCGGAGTATTACCTGACCCGTACCGAAGAAGCCATTCTCCTGAAGGAGGCGGAACGGATGATTTCGATGGCTCCCGTCGAGGCTATCGTGGAACTGGGTGCGGGCTTTTCCAAAAAGACACGGCATCTTTTAAGGGAGCAGGTGAGCCAACGACAGCAAACGGCTTTTGTTGCTATCGACGTGAGTCTTTCTTCCTTGGTGGGGTCCAGAGAGTCGATCGAAAAAAAATTTCCTGAAATCCAGTTTCATGGATTACTGGCTCATTATGAGGAAGGGATTTCCTGTGTCGACAGCAGTCTCTCAACCTTGTTCGCTTTCCTGGGAAGCAGTGTGGGAAACTTCGATCGTTTTGAGTTTGCTCGGTTCTTCCAGCTGGTGAGAAAGTGCATGGGGGCCCAGGACTATTTTCTTCTCGGAGTCGATTGCGACAAGGAGAGAGAGGTGATCGAGGGAGCCTACAACGATTCACAGGGAGTTACCGAACAGTTCATTTTGAATGTTTTCAACAATGTGAATCAAATTCTGGGGAGTAATTTTGATCTCAACCAAATTCGGTACCATTCGGTCTATGATCCCGAGTGGCGCCAGGTTGAAATGTATGGGGTCTCCACGGCCAGGCAGTTGATCGAGGTGCCCTCTCCTCAGTCCAGCTGGGTCTGGGAGGAAGATGAGAAGATCCTGATCGAGATCAGTCGTAAGTTTGATAGTGAACAGCTGGAGCAGCAACTTCAGCATTTCGGGTTTGAATCGGTGGGCCGCTTTACCGATCCCCAGAAATGGTTTTCACTGTTACTATTCAGGACAAGGACCGCATGATCAGCTCGAAGCATCTCATCGAAGATTTGACGGAAGCTCGAAACAGGACGCTGGCGTTGGTGAGGGATCTCAGCGATGAACAGCTCATGGGACCTCAGCTGGATATCATCAACCCTTTGCTCTGGGAGATCGGCCACGTTGCCTGGTTTCATGAAAAGTGGATCCTGCGCCATGTGTGGAACCAGGAGCCGGTCCGGCAGGATGCGGATCACCTTTACGATTCCATGGCCATTGCCCATGATGTCCGCTGGGATCTGCTTCTCCCTTCCCGTGAGGAAACGCTGAGCTATATGCAGGAAGTACTGGATCGTATCATTGAACGGCTCGACTCCCGGGAGCCTGGACAGGAGGCCTACTTTTATCAGCTGGGTCTTTTCCATGAAGACATGCACGATGAGGCCTTCACCTACACCCGACAGACTCTTGCGTACCCTGCACCCTCCAACCTCGACCAGTCGGCGCGAGAGCCCTCCCCGCCAGGGGCAGTAGGGCGTGCGCTTCCAGGTGACGCGGAAGTTCCCGGGGGCCGTTACCTGTTAGGAGCGACCCAGGACATTCCCTTCGTTTTTGACAACGAGAAGTGGGCTCATCCGGTCCAGCTGATGCCGTTTCAGATTGCCTGTAGGGCCGTCAGCAACGCCGAGTATGCCGCTTTCGTGGAGGATGGAGGGTACCGGAGCCGGGAATGGTGGGGTGAGGAAGGCGCAAAATGGCTCCAGGAGGTTCAGGCGGAGCATCCCGTTTACTGGAAAAGGGAATCTCCCAACCGGTGGATGCGAAGAAATTTCCAGGAATTCCTTCCCCTGGAGGACGATCTCCCCGTTATTCATGTCAACTGCTTTGAGGCGGAGTCTTACTGCCGGTGGGCCGGCCGCAGGTTGCCGACTGAAGCGGAGTGGGAAATGGCGGCATCGACCAACTTCGACTCGAATGGGACTCCCGAGGAGAGGAAGAGGCGATTCCCCTGGGGTGATGAGCCCCCCGGCGGCGGCCAGGCCAACCTGAACGGGCAAACCATGGGATGTGTGAGTGTCGATGCGATGGCTGAAGGGGACAGCGCGGTCGGATGCCGGCAAATGATCGGCAACGTGTGGGAGTGGACCTCCAGCTGCTTCCTGCCCTTTCCGGGTTTTGTGGTGGATCCCTACAAGGATTATTCCGAGCCCTGGTTCGGAACTAGACGGGTGCTTCGCGGAGGCTGCTGGGCGACCCGGTCGCGTCTGATTCGCAATACCTGGCGCAACTACTACACGCCTGAACGCCGTGATGTTTGGGCGGGATTTCGCACCTGCGCGCTGTAAATTCCGTTGGTGACGGATCATGCACATCAAGCTTGTCATACCTTCTCCCAAAGGCGTCCTGGACGGAAATCGGGTCACCGTCCAGCGCTGGGCGCGTATTCTGAAAGGACTGGGGCATCGGGTCGGGATAGAGGGTCGGTACCAGGGAAATTCCTGCGATTTGCTGATCGCCGTTCATGCCTGCAAGAGTTTTTCTTCGATCGGGAGATTTTGCCGGGAACATACCGATCGACCTCTTGTGGTGGTGCTGTCGGGCACCGATCTGTACCAGGATCTCAAACGAGGATCCGAGGTCACCCAGTCCCTGTCGATGGCCACCCACATAGTCGTTTTGCAAAAACAGGCCCTGGAGGAGATCCCCCAGGAATTCCGTCCGAAGGCTACCGTCATTTATCAATCAGCCAAACCCCTGAAAGGAAGTCCTCCACCCCCCAAAAGTTATTTCCGGGTCTGCACGGTGGGAAACCTGAGGCCGGTGAAGGATCCCTTTCGCCTGGCTCTGGCCGGCCGCCGTCTTCCCGCTTCCTCCAGGCTGCGCATCTGGCAGGTGGGTCAGGCACTGAGTTCGGAGATGAGGAAAACCGCCCTGGCCGAGAGCCGTAGAAATGGTCGCTACCGGTGGATGAATGGACTGCCCTACTGGAGAACACGGCGCCTGATTGCCAGCAGTCATCTGGTGGCCATCACTTCGAGGGTCGAGGGGAGTTCCAACGTCCTCTCGGAAGCTCTGGTTTCCTCCGTCCCGGTGGTCGCTTCGCGGATTCCCGGACTCATCGGCACCCTGGGAACGGATTATTCCGGTTATTTCCCCCCTGGAGACACGCAGGCCTTGAAGCGGCTGCTTCTCAGGGCTGAGACGGAGGTGGAGTTCTATCAAAAACTCAAGGCCGAATGTACCCGGATTGCTTCGGTCGTTCAACCCCAACGCGAGCAGAGGGCGTGGGCAAATTTATTGAAGAAAATTGAGCAGACAGAAGATAGAAGATAGAAAATGGAATTCAGGAGCGGTTCCTGGTGAACCTGAAATCCGAAAACCGAAGTCCTGAATCCGAAACAGATTCCAATTAAGATTTCGAATTTGGGATTTCGAGGTTCTTTCACGGTAGTGCTCCTGCTGTTCAGGAGGCACGATCTTGTAGCGGCCGCTCTAAGAGCGGACCAAGCCCGGAGGAACGGACAGATTTCAAGACTATGAGCGCCCTCGAAAGGTTCGGCCACTGGATCATCTATGCCGCCGTCAGAGTGTTCCTGTTCCTGGTGGGAATCCTACCGCGTTTCATGGCTTATCCCGTCTGCGAAGGGCTGGCCCTGCTGGTCTGGCTCATTGACCGCAAGCATTTCAAGATTGGCATGGTCAATCTGAACATCGCTTTTCCGGAAAAGGACGACGGCTGGAAAAAGAGAATCCTTCGACGCAGTTTTCAGCAGCTGGGAGACCAGGTGGTCGAGATTTCCCGCATGCCCCGACTCACTCGTCAGGATGCCATGAAGCGGGTTCGATATGAAGAAGGACGGGGCCTTGAAAACTATTTGAGGGTGCACGAGCAGAATCGACCCGTACTTTTCATGACGGCCCATATCAGTGCCTGGGAGTTTCTGCCCACCGTCCATGCCCTCTACGGTCATCCATTGAGTTTTGTGGTGCGTCCCCTGGACAATCCCTATCTGGAGCGCTGGACAGCAGGGTTGCGCAGGCGTGCCGGAAATCGGGTCATTGACAAGCACCGCTCCATACGTCAGATTTTAAGGACCCTCAAGGAGGGTGGCGACGTGGGGTTTCTGGTGGATCAGAACAGTCAGGAAAAAGAAGGGGTCTACGTTCCGTTTTTCGGCCATCCGGCATCAACCAACTCGGCCCTGGCTGCCCTGGCTCTCAAGACGGCCGCTCCCATCTTACCCGGATTCATGTATCCGACCCGCAGACGGGGTCATTATGTGATTCGTTTCTACCCACCGGTCGAACTAGTGAAAAGTGATGATCCGGAGCAGGATGTGGTGGAGGGAACAGCACTCTTGAATGGATTTATCGAGGAGGTCATTAGGGAGTATCCTCATTGTTGGCTGTGGGGACACCGGCGCTTTCAAACCCAGCCAGACGGCCGCAATCTCTACAAGTAGGGACGGCCTTTCGGGGTTTTTGGAGAGTTCACCTGTTCGGTTTTCGAATTTCCCCGGCGGCGAAACGCCGCTGGGGGCCCATCTTGTGTCGTGACCGGGCTGTTGGTATAAATGAGCTGTTGGATCGATCGTTGTAAATAGAGCGATGAAAGGAGACGCGGAATGCCCACCAAGGTAGGTGTGAATGGTTTCGGACGGATTGGCCGCAATGTTTATCGTGCGTTGATGGAGGCCGATGCTGATCTGGAAATTGTAGGCATCAACGACATTACCGACCCCAGGACCCTGGCCCATTTATTGAAATATGATTCCGTTTATGGGCGGCTCCATGCCGAAGTGACCTACGATGAGAACACCATCACCGTCAATGGCAGGAAGGTCCAGGTTTTTGCCCAGAGAGATCCTGCTCAGATTCCCTGGGGCGAGGTGGGAGCTGACATTGTTGTGGAATCCACCGGTCTGTTCAGCAGCCGTGAGGACGCATCCAAGCATCTGCACGATACCGTGAAGAAAGTCATAATCACCCAACCCGGTAAGGGGCAGGATGTGATGGTCTGTCTGGGAGTGAATCAGGAGCAATACGATCCCGAACAGCACGCCATCATTTCAAACGCAAGCTGTACCACGAATTGTCTGGCTCCGGTGGCCAAGGTTCTCGATCAGCAATTTGGTATCCGCAAGGGGCTCATGACCACCGTACATAGCTACACCAACGATCAACGGATTCTGGACCTTCCCCACAAAGATCTGCGCCGCGCTCGCGCCGCGGCGCTGTCCATGATCCCCACCACCACGGGAGCCGCCCGTGCCGTCACCCTCGTTCTCCCTCAGCTGGAGGGCAAGCTGGACGGGATTTCCATCCGGGTTCCCACACCCACCGTTTCACTGGTGGATTTGACGGCAACGCTGGAGAAGGATGTCACCGAGGAGGAGGTCAGAGCTGCCTTCAGCAAGGCTGCCAGGGGGGGACTGAAGGGAATTTTGGAGTATAGCGAGGAGCCTCTCGTGTCTTCCGACTTCATCAAGGATCCCCATTCAGCGGTCGTGGATGGTCCCTTTACCAAGGTCCTCGGCCAGAATATGGTCAAGGTCCTGGCTTGGTACGACAACGAGTGGGGATACTCGAATCGGGTCCTGGAACTGGCTGCCTTCGTCGGAGGGAAGCTGAACGGCTGACAACCGGACAGAAGACAGAATGGGTGTACGGACCGACTGCCACGGCAAGGTCGTTGTAGCGGCCGCTCTATGAGCGGCCCTCCGGAATCGGCGCTTGACTCCGTTCCTTTTTTCGTGAAACGTGGAACGTGGAACGCGCTGGTCGAAGACCAGCGGCCGAGGCGTCCCCCACACTCCGGATCCTTCATTCTGGAATCCGAGCTTTTCTTTTTGAAGCGAGAAGCATGAACCACAAGCTCTCCATCACAGAACTGGATCTGGAAGGGAAACGTCTTTTTCTCCGGGTGGATTTCAATGTTCCTTTGAACCGGATGCAGGTGATTGACGACACTCGCATCCAGGCCGTTCTTCCCACCATCCAGTGGGCGGTTCTAAAGGGAGCCCGAATCGTTCTGGCATCCCATCTGGGCAGGCCCGGGGGACAACGCCGAGAGGAGTTCTCTCTCAAGCCGGTGGCTCGGCATCTATCCTCGCTGTTGAATCAGGAGGTAGGGTTTGCCGATGATTGCATCGGGCCCGAAGTCCGAGCTCGGGTCGATGCCCTCCAGTCCGGCGAACTGCTTCTGATGGAGAATCTGAGATTCCAGAAGGGTGAAACCAGAAATGATCCCGATTTCGCCCGCCACCTGGGAGGATGGGCCCAGGAGTACGTCAACGATGCCTTTGGTGTGGTTCACCGTACCCACGCCTCTACGGTTGGCGTTCCGAGTATTCTGGGAAGGGCTGCGGCAGGGTTTCTGGTGGCCAGGGAACTGGAATATCTGTCCCGGGTACGGGACCAGCCCGAACATCCGGTGGTGGCTATACTGGGAGGGGCTAAAGTTTCCGATAAAATAGAGGTCATCGAGAGTTTGCTGGGTTTTGCCGATGCCATCCTGATAGGTGGAGGAATGGCCTACACCTTTTTGAAGGCTCAGGGTGAAAGGGTCGGGAACTCGCTGGTTGAAGAAGATAAACTTGATGTGGCCGAGCAGGTCATAGCCGCCGCCCGGGCGCGAGGATTGTCGCTGCAGTTACCCGTTGACAGTGTGGTGGCCCGGGAATGCCGGAGCGAAGTCGAAACCCGGGTAGAGACGTCGAGGATTTCCGAAGGGTGGATGGGCCTGGATATCGGTCCCCGGACGATAAAAACCTTTCAACGGGAGATTGCCGGGG
>Ga0310345_10006247_pt1 | contig 10434 bp, 8 predicted proteins | sample HC15DNA20500_MG_FD_204667 | JGI IMG/M metagenome (GOLD analysis project Ga0310345, IMG submission 204667) | Marine microbial communities from station ALOHA, North Pacific Subtropical Gyre - HC15-DNA-20-500_MG | ecosystem: Environmental > Aquatic > Marine > Oceanic | place: Pacific Ocean: North... | reverse complement strand
CTACTTTTTCGCCTGTCCCAGGTAGTTCTGCAGTGTCTGGACCATCTTCTGGTGCTCCCCCGCCACATTGCGCTTCTCCCCGGGATCACCCTTGAGGTCATAGAGTTCCGCAGGCTTCACCGGATCCGTCCGTACCAGTTTCCACTTCCCTGCACGCAGGGCCTCCTTCCTGCCATACTTCCAGTAGAGGTAATCGTGACTCCTCTGTTTCATGCCCCTGAGGGCATTCACAAAGGAGATCCCGTCGAGACCTGGCGGAACTTTCGTCCCAGCCAGTTCGCAGGCCGTGGGAAGGAAGTCCCAGAAGGCCAGCGGTTCGGAGCAGGTTGTGCCGGCCTCCACCACCCCGGGCCACCACGCGAGGGTGGGAACCCGGATCCCACCCTCGTAGAGGTCGCGCTTGAAACCGCGCAGAGGCCCGTTGGCATCGAAAACCTCGTGCCGGTGCCCGCCCTCCGAATGAGGCCCGTTATCGGAGGTAAAGATCACCAGGGTCCTGCGATCAAGTTTGAGCTCACGCAGGAGGTCCACCAGACGGCCCACGTCCCGATCCATCCAACTGACCATCGCAGCCTGACCCTTGCTCGTGTTCGCCCAGTCCTGCTCCTTGTAGACACCGTAGTCCGGCACCTCCATTCCGTCACCATGAACGCGGCCACCCTCGTTATTTGCATGGGGAATGGTCCAGTGCACGTGCAGGAGAAAGGGCTGAGACCCGCTCTCCCTGATAAAGGCGAAGGCCTGCTCCGTCATCACCGGGTGGGACCAGGTCCCTTTCCTGGAAGCCACCCGTCCGCGCGCCTTGGGATGGTCGGAAAGCACGTTCCCGGGGAGCGGATACTTCTGCCCGTTCCGCCACAGGTGGGTCGGATAGTAATTATGCGCCTGTCCCTGGTCCAGGTAGCCCATCCAGAAGTCGAAGCCGTTCTTCAATGGGAATCCGCTGGTCTCCACTCCCCCCATCGCCCACTTGCCGACACCCCCGGTCCGGTAGCCCGCACCCTTGAGCAGCTCCGCCACCGTGACGTCCCCCGGCCTGAAGTGATAACTCGCATTGGAGGAAATGGGCGTGTGCCCCATGTGCTGGCCTGTCCAGAGCGACAGCCGGGAAGGACGGCAGACCGTGCAGCCCGCATAGAAATCGGTGAAGCGCATCCCTTCCCTGGCCAGTTGATCGAGACGCGGAGTTGCGATCGTCTTCTGCCCGAAGCATCCCAGATCCCCGTATCCCAGGTCATCACACATGATCCAGATGATATTCGGCCTGGGGGGCAGGTCCCTGGCAATGACGGGGCCGTGGTGGATGAGAATCAGAAAGGCAAACAGGCAGCGGGACATGGGACCCGAAGTAACCATCCCTGACGCCAGGAGACAAGGGCTCGTCTCCCGGCCCTCAGACCGCAGGAACGATTGCAGCGGCCCACAAATGGCCTGTCTCCACCCCCGGATCCCCCCACCGCCGGCGCTACTGCATCGGCGAATAATCGACCGGATTCAGGAAAACCTTGTGCGGGGCTTTGGCGAGAATCTTGCCGTCTTTCTCTGAAGCCGCCCGGGCCTTTTTCCAAGCCGGATCCCTAGCAAAGCCTTTCCAGTTTTTACCCGCCTGCTCGAGATTCCACTTGGTGATCTCAAGCCTGTCGCCGGACTGTTTTTTGCTCATGTGGGAAATAATATAGATCAGCGTGTTGGATTTACCCTTGTTGGCATCCATCGGTGTCCAGTAAGCGACATTGGTCATGTCATGATTCTCAAAGATCTTACAGGTATGGTCGCGGAAGCGCGCGTGCAGATTCTTCAACCGATCAGGAGCCGTGGTGTAGGTGCGCAGCTCGAATACACGAATGTCCTTGGTTATAACAGATTTCACGGCAGGCGAGTAATCAGTCGCACTCATAAAAGTACTGTCGATCTTGGCCACCAATGCACCATTTTTGATGGATGCCTTATATGCCTTTTTCCAATCCGGATCATTGAGAAACGCCTTCCACGACTTGGTATGCGCGGCACGGCTGGGTGAGCTGATCACATAGATTAATCGATTATCAGATTTATCGGCCGGCACCCAGTAGCCTACGTTGGTAAGGCCATGTTTTTCAAATAGCTTGCAGGTGTGATTGCGGAATCGGGCATTGAGGGCATCAAGTTTGCCTTCATTGGCAGAGTAAATGCGCAATTCATACACCTGAGCCCCCTTTTCGTTCTTGTTGCCCTCATCGGCGTGAAGGTTCGTCGAGGTGAAAAGGAACAGAAGAGTCAGAAAGGCCAGGGCGTTCTTCATGGGAGTGGAATCTCAGTTGCTCCACGAGTGCTAGCCCCAAGGAGCAGGGGCCGCAATATTTCCTCGTGGAATCCCCAGCAAGGCCAAGGTGACAACACAACCGGCGGACATCTCTAACATGCAGGAAATCCGCATGACTCTAGGAAATCAGGGCTCGCACCATCCTGATCACTCATCCCGCGGCTCCCCTGTGCGGCCCTCACCCGGTCAGCCATATTTTGTTTCAGAGAGGCAAACTATCCATTGAACTAAAGACGTAACTTCAATGTTGACGGACCCTCCTATCACATCAGAAGCTCTCACCAAGCTGCCCTTGCAGCAAAAGATTTAGGCAACAAACCCAATTTCCATAGGCAACCCAACAGAGGGGGGAGAACTTCGGTTCTCCCCCTTCTCTTTTAAACCTGCAGGTGGGAACAAGACTCCCTTCCAGACCGTGGACCGGCGGAGCGGAGGCAACCGGCTGAAGCAGTCCCGTCTCAGGGTTTCTTTGCCTTCGTCCCTCCGCGCACTCCAAAGAAACTGCGTCCCCGCGCGAGATGTCCACTGCCTCGCGTGGTATTACTGGCGAGAGCACTGTTGCGATTGGAAGATTCACCCCGGGAACGGTTGGCCCGTTGCCGCTGGGCGCTCGCGCTGCCGGTGACGGGGGCCGACTCCCGCAGGACCACGCGCTTGGAACTCTCTCCCTGCCCTGGACTGGCTACGACCGGAATACGGCTCAAGCCGGTACTCAGGGGAGAGGGGGCATCCCCGCGATCGGGATGAAGGACAGTTCCCGGTCCGGGAGGAGGAAAGGGAACGATGATATCAGCGGAAACAAGGGCACCATCCTCATTCGTAAGGGTCCCATTCGCATCCACCCGCATCATCACCACGCCACCCAGTCCGTCGGCCTGGAGAGTGCCGTTATTCTTGATATCGCTCTCGGCCACAATCTCGACCATGCGCTCGGCACGGACCGTCTGTGAATTGAGCACGTTTCCGTTGGCACTTCCCGGCAGCCTCTCAATCCGGGAGGTGCCGGCAGGAACATCCTGCGGCAGGAGCCTGAAGTTCTGGCCACCGAAGATCCGGATCGAACCGGCAGGCGCCAGAATCTCACTCCCATCCTCCGGGCCGAAGTCCCCACCCCCGATAATGACGGCAGGGCCGCCAAGCACCACGTCACCGGAGGTTGCGATCACCTTTCCTCCCAGGACATTGAGTCGACTGCTGACGGAGGCGTCCGTGAAGTCCGCGGACTGTCCATCGAGCAACTGCATCTCGGCCAGCGAATCCAGGTTGTGGGTCACGATCGTGACCGCACCTGCCTCTACCGTGCCAAAGATGTTTAACCCGGTATTGGGATGAGTGATGATCAGGTTGCCATTCGGAAAGGAGAGCGTGCCACCGAGGACCGCTTCCTGACGTCCCCCCTGCTCCACCCGGTTGAGAACCGTAGGGGCGGAATCGGGCCGACCAAGCCACTCGAAGGTCAGGCTGCTGCCAGGATCCTCAAGAGCAAGACGGTCCCAGCGAATGATGCTGGCATCATCGAGTTGGATGAGGGTCTGCCCCCCGGTCGCTTCATTGTAGAAACAGGAGGCCGCCCCTGAGATCAATGTTGGGTTACCCGGATGCTGATGGTCGCATAGGGGGGTTTGGCCCGTGGCGGTGCCCAGCGAGCCCGCGAAGGCACCAGCAACGGCAATTAATCTGAGGGAACGACCTCCTGACCACATATGAAGCACGATACCCCAACCGGACAGGGCAGGAAGCGATTTTCATTTTTTTGCCCGGAATCCCGGAAGCACGGATGACCGGTCCCCCGGAAACGGTCCTTGCTTTAGGGGAGTTGGACATTGTTTCCTAGGAGCGTCCCGTGGGGGGACTTGCTATGAATCGCTCCGGCGAGCCTGATCCTGAGTTCTTCGAGAAACTCTGGCGCGCGACTTATCGCCGGGCCAAGAGGCCGGTCGAGGGTGTCCTTATCCCCGACGAAGCCGCGGGGGCACTGGCGAGCGAGATCTTCGAGAACCTCCTTGATCGCTACAAGCTACGTCCCTCCGACGCCGAATTTTCAGCCGAGGCCCTGGACGGTGCCCACGATCACGCCCGCCACAACGTGGCAACCGATCGCACCGCGCAGTCCGATCCGCAGATCTGTCACGATCTGGAGGACGAGCGCTATGAGAAGAATCTCGACCTCGATCGCCTGCAAAAGAAGGAAGGAGGAGGATTTTCTGACCATGAATGGAACGGGCTCGATCCCATCCTGCGACCCTTCGGATTCCACCTTCTCCTCCGAAAGGGACTGGGCAACCAGGACGCGGAGGACGTCTACCTGGAAACCTTCGCGGAACTTGCCCGCGAGCGGGCCAAGGACGGCAAGGCTCCCGTCGAGGCCATCGTGGTCTTTGAGGAAGTCATTCCCCTCTTTTCCAAGATGATCCAGTTCCGGGCCATCGACTGGCGCCGAAAACAGGGGGCTCTGAAGAATCAGCCCAATACCCAGAGTTCCTTTGAGGACCTCACCGAGCGGGAAGACGGGGCCATGCAGTTCGAGGACGAGAGCGCCGACCCGGACCGGGGTCTGGGGCAGCTCAGTTTCGACGAAATCTACCGGCAGTGTGGAGAGGTTCTCAACGAGTGCCAATGGCACCTCATTTTCACTGTTTACGTCGCCCAGAGCGCTACCATGGGTGAACTCTGTGAAGACCCGGAAATCCTTGAACAACTGGGCCTTGATCCTGATCACTCGATTTCCAAGAAACGCCGAATTCTCAATGAAACGCTGGAAGAAGCTCTCGGAAAGCTGCAAAAATGCCTGTTAAGTTGAAAATGACCGAATTCCCGTGCGGTTGGAGGGGCACAGGACGATGAAAATTGAATCTTCCGACAAGCACGAAGAACTGAAGGCCCTGCTGGCCCAGAGCTTCCGCTCTGAGGAGGGCGATGATGTACCTTCCCTGCCCGAGGACCTCCGCGACCGCATCCGGAACCAGTACGGAAAGGATCTCGCCCCCGCTCCCACGAAGGAATGCAGTGAATCCATCTTCACCAGGATATCACGTCTCTTCGCGCAACCGCAATTCAGTGGAGCTCTCGCTGCCGTCGCACTGATCGCGGTAGCCGCCTTCCTCCTCATGCCGGACCGCACCGATCCGCTCAATGGCGGCATGCGGGGCAACGGTCAGGAAGTCCCTGCCAACCCGGCTGCAACCATCATTCTTTACGGTTTCGAACCCGCAACTGCGGATGAAATCAAGGCGGTCCTTGATCCCGCGGTGGCCTCCATCAGGCAGGACATCAGCGGTGAACCCGCCGCGGAAGGGGTCACCATCATCATCGACGGCAAGGCAGGCAACATCGAGGGCTACGCCAATCCCGATGCCGAAGCCACCACCGTACAGCTTCCCGACAACGAGTTTGAAGTGGGCAAGGCCGTCAGTGAACTGCTCAAACAGCTCACCAGCGAATAGGCCCAAGAAAAATTTCCAGAGTAGGTTCTTATCGTCCAAGAACAAGGCGCGCGCGGGAGACCGCGCGCGTTTTGCGTAGCTGGCAGGACAGGGCTTCGCCTTCCCTGCCACGATCACGACTGCGAGAGAAATCCCCGCTCGTCCTCCGACCAGCCCGGCAATTCGGTGGCCTCGGGAAGCATCTCGCCACTCACTTCCACTCCCCCCTCGCAGCTACGCACCACGAATCCGGTGAGCAGACGGCCACAGGCATTCTCCTGCCAGCCCGGGTGGGCCTGGTCGCCCTTAAGGATGATGGGATCGGGTGGCATGGAAAAACTGAGCACCCGGCCCGCTGTTTCATAAGCCGCGAAGATTCCGCACCCGGCATCCTCAGACTGCTGCGGTCCTCCCCCAAACTGGTAGAGCACCATGGAATGGCCCTCCGCTTGCGCCTCCTGCAGGACCTCGCGCATCCGGGTCGTCCCGACCAGGTCACGCAGGACGATCTTTTCCCCGCGCAGTGCCCCCAGTTCGGAAGGTCCATCCTCCGGCCCGAGGACAACGGCCTCGCTACGGGTGAGGACCGGCAGGAGCATCCCCCAGACCCGGCGCACGGCCGGTGAGGCTGAGGCATCGAGAGTCACCGCCGCCTTCCCATCCCCGAGGTTGTAGAGATCCATCAGCTGGTGGGCATTGATCAACAGGCCGCGCCATTCCCGCTCGCTCAATCCGTCGAGCGTAAGCCAATCCCCCAGCCACTGCTGCACACCGGGATGGCCCGCCGCCACGCGGGCGGGATCTCCTCCCTGATTGAGGAGGTTCAGCACCTCCCCCCAACTGCAGGAGCAGACCTGTCCCCCGTGCACCCAGAGGAGAGCCCGGTCCCCGGGTTTGCTCTGCTGAAGGAGGAACTCCTTCACCTTACCGGCAGATTCGCGGCGCCGGGCAAAGACCTCTCCCGCCAGGCTGTTGAGCTCCCGCCTGATATCCCTGGCCCGGTAGTCCTGCCCGGCCCGTGCCTCCCCGAAGGCCACCCGCACCCCGAAGGGAATGGCCCGTGGCATCTTCCAGAAATACTTTCCGCGCTCGGCGGAGAAAATGGATTTCCAGAGACCATCGAGGTAGACCGGCTGCACGAGGCAGTCCGCCTTGCGGGCGATCAGTTCGAAGCCGCGCTTGAATTCACCCATGAATCCACTGCGGGATAATTCCCCCTCCGGGAAAATGCAGACCACGTTGCCCTCCCTCACGGACTCGGCTGCGACCTTGATGGCATCCTTGGCACGCGTGCCGGAGATCGGGACGGTATCGAAGAGCTTGGCAACCTTCCCGACCAGGGGCTTTTTGAAGTAGTGACTCACCATCAGGAAGCGCACCGGCCGCGGGCTGGCGGCGGTGAGGATCAGGGCATCGAGGTAGCTGATGTGATTCGGGGTCAGCAGGACGCCGCCCCTCTCCGGCATGCGATCCGCCCCGATCGTTTCGATGCGATAGATGGCGCGCAGGGCGCTCATGGTGAGCAGCTTCAGGAAGGCTCGGGGAAGCAGGCGCATGACGTAGCAGGTGGCCGCGCAGACCGTGATGCCAATCAGGAGGAACTGCTGCTGCCAACTCAGGCCCAGTTTGATGAGCAGCAGCTGCAGTAACACCGCGCCAAACATGGCAAGGCAGTTCAGCAAATTGGACCCCGCCAGGGTGTTTCCCCGCTGGCTGGGATCGCACTCGTCCTGGAGGAAGGCGTTTACCGGAACGAAGAAAAAGGATGCCCCAAATCCGGTGCCAGCAAGGGTAGCATAAAAGAAGGCCGTTTCGGGCTGCGTCAAAGTGAGTAGCAGGGCCGATATGGCCATGATGATCCCACCCAGCGGAAGGAGTCCGAGCTCGATGTGTTGCTTGTTGATCATCGCCGCGAGAATGCTGCCCACCGCAATCCCCCCTCCCGCCGCGAGCATCATCCAGGCCGAGGAGCTGGCAAAGTAGGAGTCGCCCGCGGGGTAGAGTTCGCGCGCGATCTGGATCGAGACCAGCTGCACGATCGCTCCAAACGCCCAGAAGTAGGCCACGCCGAGAGCGCTGAGCCGAAGGGGACGGGCGTGGAAGAGATCTCCGAGCTGCTTGAAGTGACTGATGATGATCGACCGCCTGAAAAGGACCTTGTTCTGTGCCGGAACGACTTCAATCGAGTAGGCCATCACAAGGGTGACAACCGCACCGAAGGTCACCATCAACATGGGAAAGAGACCGGCTCGCCAGCCGTCGCCCGAACTGTCAAGTCGGCCGGTGAACCAGAAGCTGATCGCGATTTGCCCTATCAGGATCGCGAGGATGGTGAACATCTCCATCACCCCGCTCGCAAATCCCAGGCGCTTCGAACCCACCAATTCCTTGATGATGCCCAACTTGGCGGGACTGAGAATGGTTGACTGCAGAGCCAGGAAGAAGAAACAGATGACTCCCAGCGGCAGGAACTTCAGGCCGAACGAACCCATCACCACGAACAGGACGGTCAACTGCATCCAGGCCGTGAGCCGGATCACCCGGGTCTTGGAAAAGTTGTCACTGGCCCATCCCGCGATGGGAGCGAAGAGAATGAAGGGAGAGAGGATCAGCAAGCTGAGCACATGAGGGAAATACGCTGCCCACCCTGCGCCGGCCGCGATCCAGATTCCCAGGGGAAGCAGGGTGTACTGGAGGGCCTTGTCGTTGAAGGCATTCTGGGCCTGGAGGCCCATCAGGCTCCAGAACGAGATCCAGTTCCGCCGGTCCGGCTCGTGGCCACCTGCCTCCACTTCCGCTTCCTGATCCGCCTCTGGCACGAAGAGAGTTCCTAGCCCAAGTGGCCTCTCACTGGAAATCGATTCTTCTATTTCAGAACATCGAGAGGAATGATAACCCTCCCTCCCGGGCACGGATGCTCCATCCCTGCCCCTCGCAGGGAGAAAACCCCTACTATTCCCCTCCCTTTTCTTCCCCGGCACCGGGACCCGGACCGGGGGGCAGGGGGGGCGGATCTCCAGTCGGCGCTGGTGGCTGCGACCCCGGAACACCAGTCGGAGGAGCCATCCCCGGGATATTGGCCGCCGGGGCCTGCACCCACTTGGGCGCCTTGGGACTCCGGTCCGCAAACCATCCCAGCAGGCCCATTCCAATCAACCCCACTCCTCCCGCATGGAAAAACGTCATGAAGGTCGCCATGAGGACCACAAAGGGCGTGAAGATAAGAAGGCCGATGATCATCCAGCTCGGCTTGATCTCATACTGGTGCACTACCAGTCGAATCCGCGAGCGCGCCAGGGCCAGCCCGAAGGTGAGGTAACAGAAGGCCGCCGAAAGAGTGTTGAGGTGAAAGATCACTCCCGCGTGCTTGGTCACCACTCCAGTTGCCAGGGCCACTGTGCCCAGGGAAAACAGCATGGATCCCATGAAGAGGATGAGGATCCCAATCCGGGCCGCAATCCTGGTAAAGGAAGAGGATCCGATCGCCCCCGCCGCCATCATCCCGGAGAAAAGAACGACTGTGAGTGCCATTGCGATGTTACGCCAGACATCGATTCCACCGATGAGATAGCGCACGATGAGGTAGGGCAGGAGGGACGAGAAGGTGAGCAGGCAGAGACCCCAGAGGGCAAGGAACTTTCCGCGCACCACCTTCCAGCGTGAGAGAGGAGTCATGAGCAGAAGCTCGTGGTTGCCCTCTTCCAGCTCCTGCCCCATGAGGGCGAGTCCGCCCAGCGGCATGAACAAGAGGCAGACCGCTCCAGTCACCGCCCAGAAAACTCCCGAGAACATCCCGCCGGGAAGGAAGAGGAGCAGGTTGAGCACACCGGCAAACTCGGTGAACTTCTCGACCTCCTGCATCTTGAATTCAGCCGCCATGGCCACCACCGCCAGAACATGGATCCCGATGAAGGGATAAATGAACATGCCCCGCCGCAGACCCTGGCGCAGTTCCTTCACCGTCATGGGCCCCAGCGCCTCCGGAAGATCCCGCGACTTGAAGAGGAACTCGGCCGACTCAGACACGGGATTAGTTAAGTCCACAATTCGCAAGGCGCAATCTGGATTTGAGGCATGGACCGGAAGTACGAGTCTGCCCCCGCCTTCCGGCCCGGGACAGAGGACCCCGGGAGGGTCCACTCCCCTGTAAGCCGGATTCTGTCCCCCTCGGCGGACCTTGCGACCCGCGTGGGGTGGCGATCATTTCTCTTCCATCCGCCTTACAGCGGGTGGACCCCGCCGGAGCGGGGTGCGACTAATACCCGGGAATGCTGCGGGCGGGCAGCCCTTCCCCTGTTCTGTCTTGCACCACGCGGGGTTTGCCGTGCCTCCTCGGTTACCCTCGGAGCGGTGGGCTCTTACCCCACCATTTCACCCTTACCCTTTGCCGAAACTCGGGGCGGTATTTTTTCTGCTGCACTTTCCGTCCGGGTCGGCTTGCACCGGCCCGGCCCCCGCTTTCACGAGGCGCGCTGCCCTGTGGTGTCCGGACTTTCCTCGAGGTTCCCGCCGAAACGAAACCCCCGCGATCGCCCGGGGAGTGGACGGCCATCGTAAGCCGAAGGCTGGAAAGTGGAAAAGCCCAAAAATCAAAAAATCAAAACGGGGAGAAGGCAGATCCCGCCTTTGTAACCACGAGGCTGGCAATCCTCCGCTCGATCTCACATCGTCCAGCCCGGTTGGAGCCTGATGAAGACCTACTACCTGCAG
>Ga0310345_10006246_pt1 | contig 10434 bp, 7 predicted proteins | sample HC15DNA20500_MG_FD_204667 | JGI IMG/M metagenome (GOLD analysis project Ga0310345, IMG submission 204667) | Marine microbial communities from station ALOHA, North Pacific Subtropical Gyre - HC15-DNA-20-500_MG | ecosystem: Environmental > Aquatic > Marine > Oceanic | place: Pacific Ocean: North... | reverse complement strand
AGGACCATCGAATGGTTGTTTGCGAACTTTTTCACCTATTTTATTTTCGCGCTGATCGTGGTTTTCCAATCGGAAATTCGGAGAGGACTTGCTCAGATCGGGAGGGGACGATTTTTCCCCCGATTTCTCACAACCCTGGCCGGAAAAAAAGGTCAGGACCAGTTCGAGGAAATCGTTCTGGCTGCCACGACTCTTTCCAGCAAGAGGATCGGTGGCCTGATTGTCATTGAAAGAGATATCGGGCTTCGGAACTACATTGAGAGTGGGATCAAGCTGGATGCCTTTCTCACTTATGACCTGCTGCTGACCATTTTCAATCCCAAGAGTCCACTGCACGATGGAGCGGTGATCATTCAGGGAAGCCGGATCAGCGCCGCCGCCTGTTTTCTACCGCTGACCCTGGACCCTTATCTGAGTAAGGAGCTGGGGACTCGTCACCGAGCTGCTATCGGGATTACGGAAGAGAGCGACGCTGTTGCTGTGGTCATCTCCGAAGAAACCGGAAACACCTCAGCGGTCCTTGGTGGTGAAATTATGCGAGGCCTGGATGGGCCTCGGCTGCTCAAGATCCTGCAGAAAACGGTCGATTCCGGATCCCAGAACGTGGATGTTCGGTCGGTGCAGCCCAAGAAGACAGAACAGCAGCAAGAGGCCGTATGAAGATCCTGAAGGACCTGTTTGTCAACAATATTGAGCTTAAAGTGGGTTCCCTGCTGTTGGCCATTCTGCTTTGGTTGCAAATCTCCGGCCAGCCGGTTCAGAGGACTCTTTTGCTTCCGGTCGAGTTTGTGAACATCCCTTTGGAGATGGAGATTGCCAACGATTATCAAAAAGAGATAGAAGTCATTATCCGATCCAGAAGTACAGCTAGTTTTGACGAAAGACAACTGGCGGTAGTGGTTGACCTGAGAGGGGTTGAGCCCGGTGTCGAAAGGTCCTTTCCCTTGGGCTCCGAGAGTGTTCTCAATAGGCCCTACGATGTGGAGGTGCTGGACTTTACTCCGGCTCAAATTCGGCTGCAGCTGGATAACACGGTTGAAAAGAGGATCGAGGTGAGGCCGCAGATGGTGGGTCAACCGGAGGACGGCTTTGAAGTGACCCGGGTTGAAGCTCCGGAAGTGATGGTCAGAGGTCCCGAATTCCGTGTAGAGGATGTCACTGAGGTTCAAACCGAACCGATCGATATTGAAGGGCTGGCTTCCACCATGGTCCAACAGGTGCCCCTTGATATTGGCGACAGCGGCGTTCGCATAGATCCTCCTTCAGTCAGCGTGGTCGTGACGATTGAAGAAGAGCGGAAAGAAGTGCAGCTCCGAGGGATTCCAATCCGGCTGGAGCCGGAAGACACCTTGTTTCAATTGGGCACCCTCTGGGTGGAAATACAGGGGACGGTGCCCGCTTCCTTCATGGACGGGCTCAATGCTGAGGATGTCCAGGCAACCGTGAATACCGACGGACTGGAGCCGAGTGACGAACCTTACCTGATGGTTCCGGAGATTACCCTGCCGGAAACCTACAATGGCGTTCTGAGAATAACTTCAGTGATTCCCGAACAGGTGGAGATCGAAACGCCCAGGTAATATGCACGAGTTGTTCGGGACAGATGGCGTTCGTGGAGTCGCCGGTCAATGTCCCTTGGATCTACCCACCATTTACAAACTCGGTAAGGCCATCGTCCGTTCGGGCCGTCGCAGGATCCTAATTGGACGGGACACCCGTATCAGCGGACCCTGGATTGTTCGAGTCCTCGAGGCTGCCATCCTGGACCAGGGTGGAGAGGTGATCCTGGCCGACGTCATCACCACCCCGGCCGTGGCGAATCTCTGCCGTCAGCAAGCTTTCGATGCCGGACTCGTGGTTTCCGCCTCACACAATCCGTTTGAAGACAACGGCATCAAAATCTTTTCCAATGAGGGAATCAAGCTGACGGATGCGGAAGAAGAAAGGATCGAACAATCAGTCGCCGCCGACTCCGATACGGATGTCTTGCCCCAGGTTACCGAACAGCCTGACCCGCAGGAAATTCGTGCCTTTAACCGGGAACTGGTCGATGCCTATATTGAAGGTCTCAAAGCGGTTCCCACTGTGGATTCGGTAAAACCGGTAAAAATCGTCCTGGATTGTGCCCATGGAGCGGCCTTTCACATCGCCGCCCGTGTCTTTGAAGAGCTGGGGGCTGAAGTCGTGGCCCTCAACATTGACCCGGACGGGCGGAACATCAATCTGGACTGTGGTGCGGTGCATCCCGAGAAAATGGTGCAGGAAGTCATCAAAACGAAGGCCTCTCTGGGTGTGGCTCTGGATGGAGATTCGGATCGATCTATTTTCTGTGATGAACAGGGCAACCTACTCGACGGTGATCATGTTCTTTATATTCTGGCTCGGTTCTTCCAACGAACCAATGAGCTGAAAAGTGGGTGTGTGGTGACCACGGTGATGGCCAACAAAGGGCTGGAGGTGGCTCTCGGGAGAACTCATGTGAAAACCCTGCGTACCCGTGTCGGAGACCGGCATGTTCTGACTGAAATGCTCCAGGGAGATCATGTTCTGGGGGGTGAGGCCTCCGGACACATCATCATGAGTGCCCACTCTTTTGCCGGTGATGGGATCGCCACGGCCCTGAAAATCGCCGATATTCTGATCCGGGAAGGGAGATCGTTGGGAGAACTAGCCGAAGGCTTCACGAAGTTCCCTCAGATTCTCCTCAACGTCCGGGTCAGGAAAAAGGAAGACTTCTCACAGATCCCTGAGATCCAACAGGAGATCGAGGCGGCCGAGCAGAGTCTGGGCGAGACGGGGAGAGTCCTGATCCGCTACTCGGGAACGGAAAAACTGGCAAGGATCATGTTGGAGGGAGAAACGGAGGAGCCAGTCAGGCATCATGCCGAGGCCATCGCGGCCCGGTTTGAGGAGAAACTGGGAATTGGAGCCAGGAGCCAGGAGCCAGGAGCCAGGAGATAAGAGTCTGGAGGAAAATCTGGCCGGTGGGTGGTGCGACCGGCTTTGTAGCGGCCGCTCTTATGAGCGGCCCTTCCGGAAAAAGGACATGACAGAAAAGTTTGGAAGCGGAAATGTGGAATCTATAATCCGGAACTTCTGGCTCCTGACTCCTTTCATGAAACCATGCGACCATCGAAATCGAAAATAAAAACGCGCCGGGAACTGCAGGGAATCGTGGCAGGGCTCAAGTCCGAGGGAAAGACGGTGGTCTTCACCAATGGATGTTTCGATCTGCTGCACCCCGGCCACGTTCGCTATCTGGAGACAGCCCGGGCCGAAGGGGATGTCCTGGTGGTAGCTCTCAATAGTGACGACTCAGTCAGGAAAATCAAAGGAGAGGATCGGCCGGTACTCTCCGAAGAGGAGAGAAGTGAGATCATGGGTGCTCTGGGTTGTGTTGATTTCGTGACCACGTTCGAGGAAGAAACGCCAGAGAACATTATCGAAGAACTGGTTCCCACGGTCCTGGTCAAAGGTGGCGACTGGCCTGTGGAAAGGATCCTGGGCCGGCAAGTGGTGGAATCCAATTCGGGAAGGGTTATTTCAATCGACTTTGAAGAAGAATTCTCAACATCGAACATCATCCGAAAGATTCGAGGATAAGGAAGGTCGCCGACTTTCCTCCGATGGCTTGACGACCTTTCGACAGCTGGCGGACAAGCTGGAAGGGGTTTCCCTTCTGGAAGGTCTGCACGAGGCGGACTCGGCTTTGGTTTTCTCCGCACTCTTCCGGCAATCTCCCGGCTTTTATCTCTGGTTGTGCCTGAATAACCGGCAAGCCGAGACGGTCGCGGCCAATTTACGGTTCTTTCTGGATGAGGATGATCGGGACAAGGTCCTGGTCATTCCAGGGTCAGAGGCGGATCCCTATCGAGGGCTCTCCCCCCACCCGGCCATTGCATCGAAGCGGGCCACGGCGCTCTGGAAACTTTTGAACCGAAGCCAGGGTCTGATTGTTGTGCCCATGGCATCCATGGCGGCTCGGATGCCCTCTCCGGCCAACTTCCTGAGTAATTGCATCCATCTGGAACTGGGCCGTTTCTTGCCCCTGGATCACCTGATCAAGAAGCTCGTGCAAGCCGGGTATGTGCGCCAGGACCCGGTCAGTGAGGTCGGGGATTATTCAGTTCGGGGAGGTATTCTTGATGTTTTTTCTCCGGCCCAGAAGAATCCCGCGAGAATTGAGTTTTTTGGAGATGAGGTCGAGTCCATCAGAGAGTTCGATCCTGCTACCCAGCGTTCGATTGAACTGATTCCTTCCTGTGAGGTGGTACCGGTTCGGGAAATGGTTTTGACCGAACCGGAGGTGGCGCGCTGGCACGAGGAAGCTCCCCAGTACTGGAATGAAATTCGCTTTGCGGAAGCCTTGCAGGAGAAACTGCAATTCACCGAAAGTCAGGAGCTGTTCAACGGGTTCGAGTATTTATTTCCGCTGGTGGCGGATCATTCTCATCATCTTCTGGAATTCTTTCCGGATGGTCACGATTGTACGATTGTGGCGCCCGATCTTGAGGGCTTTCTGGAACAACTCGACCAGGCCCACTCCCGGCAAGGAGAAATTTTTCAGGAGAGACAAGCCAGCGGAGCACTTGTTTTACCCCCTGAAAGATTATTCTTCGACACCTCCTGGCTGCGCCGGGAGCTCGAAGGCCGCAAGATTTTTTCGATCCGAAGACTCGCGGAGTCCAGCCAGGATGTCGGCCATTTCGATTTTCAGCTCGAGCGCAAATACAAGGGAAGAATCCAGGATGTTCTGGCCGATCTGAAAAAGTGGAGAGCGGCCCGGGAAAGGGTTGTTTTCGTCACCGCATCTCTGGGGATGGCTGAGCGCATGGTCGACCTCCTGGGCGAGAATGACATCGCGGTGCATCTGGTCAGGGACGGGATCGATGAGGCCCTGTCTCACGACATCTCTGTTTTACAAGGGAATCTGTCGGGAGGTTTCTACTCGGCTGAGCTGGGCCTTCATTTTCTGACTCAGGACCACATCTTTGAGGAAAGCCAGCTCAAGCCGGCTATCGGCAGGCCCACTCATGGAGAGATGACCGCCAAGTTCCTCTCTGATTTTCGGGATCTCAAGGAAGGCAGTCATGTCGTTCATATGGATCATGGGATTGGCCGATTTCACGGACTGAAACAACTTGGAGTGGGCGATGAGCAGAAGGAATTTGTGGTACTGACCTACCATGACGACGCAAAATTATATGTTCCGGTGGATCGACTCGATCTCATCCAGAAATACAGCGGGGCAGGAGGCGCTCCTCCGCGAGTTGACCGACTGGGTGGGGCTTCCTGGGAAAAGACCAAAAAGCGCATCAAAAAATCGATGCGCGATCTGGCCGGGGACTTGCTCAAGCTTTATGCCAGCCGGGAATTGGCCCGAGGATACGCTTTTCCGTCTGACGACGTCTTGAGTCGCGAGTTTGAAGAAGCCTTCCCATTCGAGGAAACAGTGGACCAGCTGGGCGCCATTCAGGATGTCAAGTCGGACATGGAGTCACCCTCGCCCATGGACCGTCTCATTTGTGGGGACGTTGGCTATGGAAAAACCGAGATCGCGATGAGAGCAGCTTTCAAGGCTGTCAATGGAAACAAACAGGTGGCGGTTCTGGCTCCCACCACGGTTCTCGTCCTTCAGCATCTGAACTCCTTTAAAGAACGCTTACAGGCTTTTCCCGTGTGCGTCGAAATGGTCAGTCGATTTCAGAGCCGAGCTGAGCAGATGGAGATTCTCCAACGCACAAAGTCGGGATTGGTGGATGTGCTGATCGGAACTCATCGACTCCTGTCAAAGGATGTCCAGTTCCGAAATCTGGGGCTCATCGTCGTTGATGAGGAACAGCGATTTGGGGTGGTCCAGAAGGAACGGCTCAAACAGATGAAGACCTCGGTCGATGTCTTGTCTCTTTCCGCCACTCCGATTCCGCGAACCTTGAATATGTCGCTGGTGGGTTTGCGCGACCTTTCCATAATCGAGACCCCGCCCAGGGATCGTCTTTCGATTCAAACCGTGGTGGTGCGATTCAGCAAAAACATCATCCGCAGTGCCATCGATCTGGAGTTGAAGCGAGAGGGACAGGTCTTTTTCCTTCACAATACGGTGGCAACCATTGATTCGGTGGCAAAAAAGATCGGGCAGATCGTCCCCGAGGCGCGCGTGGTCGTCGCACACGGACAAATGAGAGAAAAACGGCTCGAAGAGGTCATGATAGGTTTTCTTAACCACGAGTATGACGTCCTTGTTTCGACTACCATTATCGAAAACGGACTGGACATCCCTCGTGCCAATACTCTCATCGTCAATCGGGCGGATCGGTTTGGGCTGGCACAACTGTACCAGTTGAGAGGACGAGTGGGCCGTTCCAACCGCCGGGCCTATGCCTACTTTCTGATTCCGTCAGAGGAAACGCTGACCGAAGATGCCAATCGGCGTCTGCTGGTTTTGAGGGAATTCAGCGAGTTGGGGGCGGGTTTTCGGATTGCCGCCCATGACCTGGAGATTCGCGGTGCCGGAAACCTCCTGGGTGCTGAACAACATGGACAGATTGATGCGGTTGGATTCGAGCTGTATATGAAACTACTGGATCAGGCCATGGGGGAATTGAAAGGAGAAGAGGTTCGCGAAGGGGTCCAGACCAACATCGATCTTCATCTGGATATTCAGATTCCCGAGGACTATATCGCGGATCCCACTCTGCGTCTCTGGTTGTACAAACGAGTTTCCTCCATCACACGCCAGCCTGGGCTGGACGGTCTCAAGGAGGAGATCGTCGACCGTTTTGGAAAATTTCCAGGTTCCGTGGCCAATTTACTTGAGTACGCCAGGCTGCGCCTGCGCACTCAGGAGTTGAGTATTCTGTCTTTGGAAAAAAAGGGAGCCCGAATCTTTTTGAAGTTTCGCGAAGATACCCCCGTTTCACGCCAGCATATTATTGATCTGGTGCACAGGGACAAACACCTCTCCCTGACTCCGGAAGGAATCATGGCCGCAGAACTCAACTCGGAAGATTCCCGTGAGCTGGTGGAAGAAGTCCATGCACTCCTGGACAAGATTGCTGTGCTAGAATGAGCGACTCCAAGTTTATGAGAGTTCGGCACTTCATCATCTTCGGATCACTGGCGCTGGGTGTGGGAGGCTGTACCCAGGAGGAAGCCATCCAACCCCTCGAGCAAACCTCCTCCCCCCTGGCAGTGATCAATGGACGGCCCATCTGGCAGGAGCAATTCGAAGACTTTCTCTCCCTGAGTCCGAATGAGCAGGACAGCGATTCCTTCGAATCCAGCAGAAATGTTTTCTTTCGAGAGTTCGTGACCGAACAGCTGTTGCTTCAGGAAGCGGAGAAAAAAGGAGTCAGTGTGATCGAGCAGGAAGTCCAGCGGCGACTCGATGGCTGGCTTTCCGAGGGACAGGAACCAACCCCGGGCTTACGTGAGCGAGTTCGAACGCTTTTGAGAATTCAGAAGTTCATCAAACAGGAGATTGGGGACCAGATCAAGGTGGGCAATCAGGAAATGTTCAGTTATTACCAATCTCGCGAAGGGAAATACATCATCAATGATCAGGCCCATGTGCTGGAGTTGTTGCTTGACGATCAGAACCGGGCGGAAAAAATTCACAGTCAGTTGCATCTGGGGGATGTGAGAACCTTTAAAGACCTGGCGGAAAAATTTTCCAAGGGGCTAACGGCCGAAATCGGAGGAGACCTGGGAACCTTCGAGCGCGGACAGCTTCCTGAAGAGTTCGAGAAAACGATCTTCAAACTTAAACCTGGGGAAATCAGTTCAGTCTTCCGATCAACCGAGGGTTATCATATCTTCATGATGGAAGAGTGGGTGCCGCGCCACGCCCAGAAATTTCATGAAGTTCAGGATATAATCTTCGAAAAAATGGTGGCTAACAAAGAGCGCGTTGCCCTCGATCAGTACGTGGAGCAACTCTTGCGGACAGCATCCGTCGAGGTCCATGATGAGAACTTACAGCTTGAGTGGAGAGAAGGTAGTGAACATTCCTGGTAAATCAATAAGCCTGCTGGCTCTGGTGGTGGTTGTGGTGCAATGGACAGGAAGTCTTGGTGCACAGGAGGTCGTTCTTCTGGATGAGATTGTCGCCAGGGTAAACGAAGAAATCATCACCATGACTGACCTGAACCAGGAACTCCAACAGCTGAGAGCTAGTCTTCAGCAGGGAAATCCTGATTCGCAGGCCCTGGAGCAGGAGTTTCAAGAGCAGAGGCGTGGTGTATTGCAAACCATGATCCGCAACAAGATGATGGTTCAAAGGGCCGAGGAATTCGGAATGACAGCGGATATCGATGTTCAGGTGGCGACCACTCTGGAGGAGATGCGGAAGGCGTCGGGCATTCCCGATATGGAAGTTCTGGATCAATATCTTCGTCAACAAGGATCCTCTCTGGCGCAGTATTCGCAGACCTTGAAGGAACGCATGATCATCGATGCTTTGATTGGTCAGTTCGTGTATTCCAGAATCACTCTCCTTACCTCTGAGATTCAGGCGTATTACGATGAGCACATCGATCGATTTACCGAAAAAGCTGAGGTGGATCTGCAGGAGATTCTCTTCTTGAAAGAAGGAAAGGAAATCTCCGCGCTTCGCGGTATAGCCGAAGAGGTTCTAGGAAAATACCGCACTTCGGGTTCCTTCGAGGATCTGGCCAGAGAGTATTCGGAAGGTCCCAGTGCTTCCAGGGGAGGAAATATCGGGACCTTCAAGCAGGGTTCCATGGCCGCGCCTATTGAAGAGGTTGTTTTTCAGATGGAAATGGGTGAAGTCAGCGGGATTATCGAAACAGAGTATGGATTGCAGATCCTCAAGGTCGCCAGCAAGAAGGTGCCTTACCAGAGGCCTCTGGAGCAGGTGAGAGCGGAAATTTCACAGGAACTTTACCAGATCAAGGCAGCGCCGGAGCTGAGAGAGTTCATGGATGAACTCCAGGAGCAAACCTATATCTTCGTGGCCCCGGAATATCGGGAAGAGTATGATGTAACCGGCCTGTAAAGCTCTGGTCGAAGACCAGAGCTTTACAGGTTTCACGTTTCAAGTCTCACGTTTCAAGTCTCTCAGAACAACAGGGTAGTGGTGCAGGGCCGTGTGCCCTTCCGGAATCGGCGCGGAAATCCGTTCTTCTTTTCGTGAAACGTGGAACCTGGAACGTGGAACGCGCTGGTCGAAGACCAGCGTCCGAGGCGCCTCCTACACTCCGATTCTAGTTTGGGATTTCAGAATTGGGACTTCGGATTTCCGCTAGGAGCCTTCCTTTTTCGCTCTTCTCTTCTGGAAGATCCACGAGACGATGATACTGATCAGATACAGCACCACCATCGGACCACTCCACAGAAATAAATTCAGTACGTCGGCCGTCGGTGAAATCACGGCGGCAACGATGAGAATCAAAAGAAAAGCGTAACGGAAATTCTTCCACAGGAACTGCGGTGTGACCAGTCCAAAAAGGGACAGAAAAGCGATCAGGACGGGCAGTTGAAAGACCAACCCCATCCCCACCAGGATGATCACCTCAAAGTTGAAGTACTCGATGGCGCTGACCATCGGCCGAAACAGCCGGCCAAACTGATTGATGAGAAATTCCAGGGCCGTGGGAAGAATGACAAAATAGGCGAAGACCCCGCCCAGCATGAAGAGTCCGGTTGAGGAAACCAGGAATGGGACGGCGTAGGATTTTTCCTTCCGATACAGTCCGGGGGCAATGAACAACCACACCTGAAAGAGAATGTAGGGGGAGGCGGCGAAGATCGCTCCCACGAAGGCCACCTTCAACCAGATGGAAAAAGGTTCGGTAGGACTCAGGAAAATCAGTTCCTTCATCCCGGCCTCGACGCCCTGACCGGGGGCCACCACATCGGCAATGGGTAAGGCCAGAACCTTGAAAATCTGCTCTCGGAAGGTCCAGCAGCCGACAAAAGTGATGGCGACAGCCGAAGCGCTGTGGACGATACGTTTGCGCAGTTCGTCCAGATGCTCCAGGAAGGTCATGGCGCTCCCCAGATCCGGGCCATCCCCTTCAGGAGGTTCTTCGTCTCCCGACCCACCGGAGAGCGGGGGAGGAGGAACGTCAGGAGGCGTGAAATCGGGGAGAAAATCTTCGTCCGGATGTTCGGAAACCTGGGAGTCGATGTCCGGTGGTTCGAGCGGAGGAGATTTGCTGGGGTCGTCGGTCATAAGCGGTAATTTGGAAGAGGCCTGAACGGAGAAGGCTGGAGTCAGGTCTGATCGAGGTCCGTACCAATTTTATTCAGTTCTTCCTTTTGAACGTCGACTTCATGTTTGACGGCCTCGACTTCATCCTCCCAAGTCCGCTTGAGTTCGTTTGATGCTCTTTTGAACTCGGACAAACCTTTGCCCATTGAACGCCCCAGTTCAGGCAATTTGCGGGGTCCGAAAATCACCAGAGCTACAAC
>Ga0310345_10006245_pt1 | contig 10434 bp, 8 predicted proteins | sample HC15DNA20500_MG_FD_204667 | JGI IMG/M metagenome (GOLD analysis project Ga0310345, IMG submission 204667) | Marine microbial communities from station ALOHA, North Pacific Subtropical Gyre - HC15-DNA-20-500_MG | ecosystem: Environmental > Aquatic > Marine > Oceanic | place: Pacific Ocean: North... | reverse complement strand
AGCCGTCCAGTCCTCCCTGTGGTAGCGGTGGGCGGCGCAGAACCGGACCTTCCTGGTGATTTCAACGGTTCCCGGGATGCTCATGCCAGCGATATGCCTCCATCTACGGTGATCACGGCGCCGGTGGTCCAGGAGGACTCGGCCGATGCCAGAAAGAGAACCAGGGAGGCTACCTCGTCCGTGGTGCCGACGCGCCCGAGGGGGTGCATCTCGCCGGCAGCCTTGAGGAAGGCATCGTCCTGATCATCCGGGTCGCCTCCGCGCCCCCGATGGATCGGAGTGTCGACGACACCCGGGCAGATAGCGAGCACTCGTACTCCATTGCCGGCCTCCTCCACCGCGCAGGCTTTCGAGAGCATCACCAGTCCCGCCTTGGCGACGCAATACGCTGCCGAGCCCGGTACGGGACGCAGCCCGAGGGTGGATGCATTGTTGACGATAACGCCGCCGCTGTTTTCGCGCAGGAGGGGGAGGGCGGCTCTCGTCATCATGAAGGGTCCCGTGAGGTTGGAGGCGAGGGCCTCGCTCCAGGCTTCATCCGGGGTGTCGGCGATCCTTGCGGGATGATAGGTGCCGGCGTTGTTGAAGAGCAGGTCCGCCCGCCCCCATCTTTTCCGGACAGCCTCCACCGCTCGCCGGGCATCGTCGGGGTCCTCGTGCCGACCCGGGATGACCAGGCTCTTGTCGTCGCCCAATTCGGTGGCGAGGGTTTCGAGCTTGGCTTCGGTGCGCCCGAATAAGGCGACCTTTCCACCCGCCTCACAGTAGCGCAGACTCACGGCTCTTCCGATGCCTGAGCCGGCACCCGTGATCAGCGCGACTTTATTGTCCATCGAATAGGGCATCCTGTTTCTTCCGGAGAGAAGTTCTCCTGTTGCTGAAGGGCAAACAGAAAACGATACGCCTCTCGGGGGGACATTTCAACTTGTTGAGCTCATTGTACCACTCGGCAGGGATCTGGTTTCGATGGCGAGTCTGTGTTAGTAAGTACCTCTCCGGTTCAGCAGGTAATCGAGTTTTCGTCCAAAAGTGGAAGGAACTGAATGAGCGACTACAGGAAGATGGTCCAGAAGGAGGCCCTGGAATTCATAGAAGGGTCCTGGGAAAATTACAAGACGGATACCGGAGAGTTCGGTGGAGCTTCGAGCTTACCCAACCTCGCCCAGTGGCTCGATGCCACCGGGACACTCTCTTCACGAATTGAAGACATTGCCGCGAAGTGGGGCCACCGGGACTATATCTGGGTTGAGTCCAATACGCGCAATCCATCCAAGGATGCGGGCGGTGACCGCGCCAGCAAGGCCTTCGTGAGCTTCCTGCAGGACGTCCGGCACGCGATCAAGAAGCTTGCCAAGAAGAAGCGCTGATAAGTTCAGGCCCCTTTTTCTTCTTCACGGCCGTCGATGGTCTTGGACTGATCCCGGGTGGGATAGAGAAGGCGCTCCATGCTCATGTGGCGGCAATCTCTCCTCCTGGCTCGCTTGATGAGCCTGGACGCGGCATTGTGCAGGTGTCTTGGGCGGGTGCTGCGCGCGAGGAACCGGTTGAAATAATTCTGTGAGTGCATCCAGTTCCCTTTTCGCCGGCAGAGCTCACCGACGAGATAGAGATAGACGGGGTTCTTTTCCTGGCGCAGTGATTTTCGCAGGTATACGATCGCCTGGCGAAGATACCGTTGCTCCAGGTTCTTCAATCCCGAGTCATCGAGATCGGGGGCGGGGTCGATCCGAAGGCTCCAATAGGCCCGGAGCATTCTCAGACCGGTTTCCCTTGCTGGATGACCAAGCAGCGGGGATAGCAGTCCGGACCAGAAGTACTGGAGATGTGTGGGCGGATCCGCAGATGGCCCCGCCAGCTCGCAATCATCCCCCAGCTTCTCGATATATTCCCTGAAATAGGTCTCGATGGTCAGCTCCGAGATGCGGCCTTCGAGGAAGTCGCTGCTGTAGCCGGAGAACCTGCAATCGGGACAGGAGTGGACCTCGATCCGGATAACGTGGGGAGCCCTGGTGCGGATCAAGAGGTCGGTGTCCTGGCCCAGGATATCGCAACCGCCGACTTCCCGTACGTATAGCTGGTAGCCGCACATGGGGCATACGGTCTCAATCGTCGACCAGCAAATCATGGCAGGACGATGCTCCGGGAAGGTTTGGTTGAGGTATTTCAGACACCGGTAAACCGGTTCAGCGGGGGTGGGTCGATTGCTTCGCGCTATTTGCAGGACCGACCTGCTGCAATTATATCACCTGTCTGCGGACGCGCTCCGAATGTGCGCCAGCGGTGGCTTACCGTTTGCGGACATACCGCTCACAGAAGGCTGACCTCGTGGGCTGAGGCTGCGAGGAGGCCGATGGGACATCCTGGAGGGGCTCCGGGAATCATTACTTCGAGGGGCAGGAGGCTCCCGGGGGAAAATATGTTACGAGCCTGGAGAGAGTTCTCAGCGGCTCTTCTTACTGCCTGGGAGGGCCCGTCCGATTCTCCGCCTCTTGTTGATCATCTTGCGACCGGCCTTGGTTTTCATACGGTAGCGAAAACCTCTGCGCTGGCGCTTCCTGGAGGTGGTGCGGATTCTGACTTTCATCGGTCGGCTCAGTCTCTTGATACGACTTTGAATTGAAGCCGCGGATTATATTCCCCCGGGGGGAACAATTCAAAGAACAATCTTACCGCGGCCGAGGATGTCGTGAAGGTGGATCAGGCCATCCGGTCTGCCCGCGGGGTTTATCACCACAAGTGAGGTAATACCGCGTACTTCCATTATCTGGAGGGCCTCTTTCGCTGAAGCTGATGAGCCGATCGTAAGGGGCTCGCGGGTCATCAGCTCCCGCACAGGGGTTTCGAGGTCCACCGATTGCGAGCTGTCGTGTTTCTGGGCGAGAATCCTGCGGAGATCTCCGTCTGAGAGAATCCCCGAGAGCTCTCCGCTGTCGCTGACGATCAGGGTGACTCCAAGGTTTCCTTTGCCGGTCATCTCGGCGATAGCCTCGGAGAGGCTACTCTCCTCTGTTACGACCGGCAGGTCTTTGCCTCCGCGTTGTATATCCTTCACCTGGTAGCGCAGACGCTGGCCGAGAGCTCCGCCGGGATGGAAATGGGCGTAGTTTTCCGCCGTGAAGTTCCTCTCCTCCAATAGCGCCATCGCGAGGGCATCTCCCAATGCGAGCGTGACCGTGGTGGAGGCCGTAGGCGCCAGCCCCAGCGGGCAAGCCTCCTTCTCGACTCCCGTATCGAGGCTCAGTGTCGCGAGCTTGCCCAGGGAAGATTCGCTGTTGCCGGTGAGGGCGATGATCTCGACGCCCAGTTGCCGGGCCGCATCGCAGACGGCGAGCACCTCGGCGGTCTCGCCGCTGTTGGAGACCGCCAGCAATATGTCGGAGGATGTCAGCATCCCCAGGTCGCCGTGAAGGGCATCGACGGTTCGCAGGTAGAAGGCAGGAGTGCCGGTCGAGGACAGGGTGGCGGCTATCTTTTCGCCGATCGTGCCGGATTTGCCGACCCCGGTCAGGGCGACACGGCCACTGGATGCGAGCAGCTTTTTGACCAGCTCGCTGAAGGTCTCGTCAAGCTGGGATGCCTTGCGGAGAATGGCATTGCCCTCCTCCTCGAGGATTCGTCGGCCCTTCTCGATAATGTCGTCAGATTTTGCACACATGGGAATGAGGGTTAACACCCCGGGGTGGTGGTGTAAAGCGATAATGCATTCGTGGTCATTTTCTCAGTAGTCCAATTGACCGGGTGTGCTATCGCCCGAGCAGGTTCCAAGGGCCGCATATTCTTTTTGCGCGGCAAGATGGCGGGTTGCGAACCGATTTGCAAGGTGCTGCCCAGGAGGGGGTGTTTTTGTCCTTCATTAAAACGGTTCATTATCTTCACGGTCCCGGGCCCGTATCAGTAGTTTTTTCACCTCGTCGAGGTTGCTGTCGTCGTAATGGGTCACATTAGGATGGGGAACATCTTTGTCGTCAGAGTCTCCCGGCATGAGGCCCAGGCCATGTTTTCTGTTTTCCAGCCAGCCTTTCATGAATGGCCAGTAATCATCCACTAATACCCGGCCATAGACCGTGCTCTTGTCCCTGGTAATCGTCACCTGGGTGTCTTTTCCAAGATGCTCCTGGCACCATTCAAGCTTTTCTGCCCATGCGTATGGAACGTCATTCGGTCCCTTGGTCAGGACCCTGATCTCGAACCCCAGCTCCCGCGCAATTTTGACTACCTCCATTCCTGTCTTCATGGGCTCGAGATCCCGCCACCAGCCGGGCTTCTTTTCAATGATATCCTTCCGTGCCTTGATATGGGGCTCAGGATCATTCCACAGCTCGTTTTCATCAGCTTCGGGTTCCCTGGGACCTCGCATGCTTTCCATGTCGCGTTTCATCGCACTGACGTAATCAGCGAGGGTTCCATCCATGTCAAATAGAGCGATCGGTATGATTTTCTTTTCCATGGTTTGATTTATATCCAGCTTCCAGATTCCTGTGCTGTGCCCGGGACCGTAGCGCTTCTCAACATTAAAAATGCAGATGGCAGCGGGCCTCTGTATTCGGTTATCTTGCGCCAATCATGGCTGGAATCAAATCCTCACCCGAAAAAGAAACCCTTCTGCTTCGCGGAGCCCGCGTACTCAGCGGTGGGAAGGATCTCGGCAGAGCGGGGGTGCTCATCAGCGGCGGCAGGATCGTCGCCGTCGGCGCCGAGGCCGTAAAGAAGGCGCGGGGAAGCGGGTGCGGGAGATTGGGCCTCGATGGGTTTACGCTCACGCCGGGCTTTGTCGACCTTCATACCCATGGGGCCGCCGGGGTCGATTTTGTCGAGGCTTCCGCCGGGGAATTCGAGCGTTCCATGGCTCATTATCTTTCCCATGGAGTCACCTCACTCCTCGTCAGCCTCTATCCGACGAGCTGGGCGAAGTCACTGAAGGTGCTTAAAAGGGTCAGCGGCTTCATCCGCCAGGGGCACGGACTCGGGGTCGCCTTCGGGATCCATCTCGAGGGGCCTTTTGTCTCTCCGGCGCGTCCCGGCGCTTTGCCGAGGAATCACTTTCGAAGTCCATCGCTCAAAGAGGCTCGCCAGCTGCTGGCCGCCGGAGATGGTCTGGTGCGCACGATGACCCTGGCGCCTGAGTTGAAGGGTGGGAAGGGGCTGATCCGATTCTGCAGAAAAAACGGGGTCGTGCCCGCTTTTGGGCACTCCAATGCCGATTACGAAGGAACCCGTGGAGCGATTTCCAGCGGTGTTCGTTACGCCACACATCTTTTCAACGCGATGAACGGGCTCCATCACCGTTCCCCGGGCGCGGTCACGGCCCTGCTTGAGGACCCGCGGGTCTCGGTGGAGGTGATCTCCGACGGTCATCATGTCCAGGCGCCGGCCCTGAAGCTCATCAACCGCCTGAAGAATGAAGACAGGGTGATCCTGGTCAGTGATTCCATCCAGGCCTGTGGTCTCGAGGATGGACGCTATCGTTTCGCGGGCGCCGGGGTGTTTCTGCGAGACGGAGTGGTTCGGCAGAAAAACGGCACCCTCGCCGGCAGCGCCCTGACGCTCGAGCGGGCTCTCGAGGTCCAGGTGAAAGAGGCGGGGGAGTCCCTGGAGAAGGCCGTTCGTTATTGCACGGAGAACCCGGCGCGCGCCGCCGGTGTTTCGCGCAGCCGGGGTTCCATCAGCCCCGGAAAGAGGGCCGATATGGTCCTGCTCGACTCCAAGTTCCGAGTAAAAGCGACCTGGCTCGGAGGCGCCCTGATGCACGTCAGAGGTCGTTTACCCTCATAGGCTTACGGGGGGTTGTCAACGGCGGCAGATTTTCCCGGGCGTGGTAAGATTAAAGGTACGCGCCCTGTGGGTGTGTCTGGAGGTCTCCCGAATGCGTAATCACCTGTGTCTGGTACTTTTCACCCTGGCATTCCTGTCAGGATGTGATCGTTCATCGACGACTCCGCCTCGTCTGCTGATCAACGAGGTGATGGCTCGAAATGAGTCGTTCACGGATTTCGAGATCAACGGCCTCCCCCTGGACTGGGTGGAAATCTACAACCCCAACGAGGAAGCTCTGCGCCTGGAGGGGTATACCCTCTCGGACAATATCGAGAGGCCCAGGAAATACCGGTTTCCCGCCAACCTGACCATCGAGCCAGGCGGATTTGTCCTGGTTACCCTGGTCGGAGGCAATGATCTCGCGGCCGCCCAGGCAGCCATCGGAGGCCAGGACAGTTTCTACGTGTTCCTCACTCCGCTGCATGCAGATTTTGGTCTCAATGCCGCGGGTGATTCTATCTTTCTTTTCGCCAATGGCCGCCAGCTTGATCGTATTGGGATCCGTAACCTTGCGGCCGATTCCAGTGTGGCACGTTTTCCCGATGGGGCCGATTCGATAGCCACGTCTTTCGCTCCGACCCCCGGCCTGGCCAACAATCCCCACGGCGCCCTCCAACCGCGTTTCGTGGCCGGCGGCCAGCCCCAGCCGAGCTTGTGCACTCCATCCGATGAGCAGGTTCGTGTGAGATTTACCATCCTTACGGATCCTGATATTCCGTTGCCGGATATATCGATGGAATTTATCGAGAGGCCCGGCTGTGATGTGGCCGACCAGGATCCCGATACCTGCCGTGCTCTTTTCGGGGAGCCGGAGGCGGTCGTGGGCACGGCCGCTGTCAGCCTGGTGGACCAGGTCTCGTGCGGGGGCCCGCAGGCTCAAGGGGAAGGAGATGGAGACCTCGCTCCGAGCGGCTGCCCCCAGGAGGCGACGGATGGAAGCTACGGTAACCAGGAGATTCGGGTCCTCACCTACGAGGCCCTGCTTCCTCCCTCCGATGAGCTTCCCGGGGGCATGGATGAGAGGGGGAATCCCGTACAGAAGACGATTCTCTGGAAGCTCATGATCGCCGACGAGTTGGGTGAGCTGGGTCTGTGCCGTTGCTTCTCCTATGGAGGGGGCTGTGTCAGCCTGGTGATCAACGAGTACCAGCCCAGGAATATCGAGACACTGAAGTTTGTCTGCGAAACCTGCCAGGACGATCTGGCAGTGAGGACGCCGGATTGGATCGAGATATACAATTACGGAGATGAGCCGATCGACATCAGCGATTTCGGACTCGTCGGGCGCAACGCGGCCCGGGATAATAACCTCGCGACCTGGCTGTTCGGCCGGGATACCGATGGAGAGCCGGACCCCGGCTATCTCCTGGTTCAACCGGGGGAGTGCCGCCTCGTGCTGGCCGATGGTGACGGTGGAGATATACGGCGGGTGTACAGGATGCTGTTGCCCGATGAAGAGGGCAACCTGGTGCCTGACATGACCAGGAAATATTATTCGACCCGCTTCGCCCTCAACCCGAACCGCAGGAGCGGTGCCGATGAGTTCGCCCTGACCGCCGGGGTGGGAGGATTCCACGTGGTGATCGACCGGGCTGTCCTGGACTTCAGCGCCTATGCCGCGGCGAATCCCGGAGCTGATCTGGACAACGATGACCTCTTTCTGCGCGACCTGTCGGCGGCCCGGTTTCCTGCGCAGGATTTTCCCGATGCCAAGACTCCCCGGGATCGATTTCCCCCAGAGGCCCTGAGCCCCGGCGGTATTACCGACTGCCCGTCACCTCCGGCCAGCCTGGATGATCTCAGCGCCTGCGCCAACAGGCTCGCCTGTGACAAGCCGCCCCGGTTTATCGAAGAGGTCGCGGTACGTCCGGCCGGAGCGGCAGCCGGAGGGAGGCGTTGTCCACAGGAGGGAGAGTCGGCGTTGGTGTTCGCCTACGCGGCGATCGATGCGACGACCTCTGCGAGCAGGGAGACGCAGGGGGAAGCCGCCTTCACTGTTGAGCTGACCTACCAGCATGAGAACGGGCCCCCGGGCATCCTCACTGAGGGTTCGGGACTGCTGATTCGCCCGGCGGAAGGCCGCTCGGCGGACACGCCGCCCGGCATGATGCTCTGGGAGGTTGAGGTGGAGATCCCACAGCTTCCCGCCGGGCTGGTCACCTTCACCCTGACGGTCATCGACCAGCGCCAGGGAATCAGCGTGGCCTTCGATGAGGAAAACGCTCCCCGGGAGAGCCCGGACAGTTCACCTGCGGTTTCCTTCAGCTATCTCGTCGGCGGGTTCGGCGGAGCATCCCTGAGGTTGAGCGAGATTCTTCCTGACAATGAGAGCATCGAGTTGCCGGGGTTTGCCGGTTTTTCCTTCGACAGCTCGCCGGATTATATAGAGCTTCATCTCCCGCAGGACTCCGAGGCCGAATTCTACGATCTCGCCGGTCATTACCTCGCTGTCGAGCCGGGTCCCGGGACGCTGATTGGGAGGGCGAGGGCCTTCGCGCTCCCCCCGGGGATCGCTCCGATCGAGCGGGGCGGTTACCTGCTCCTGGCCCTGGGAGCGGTTCCCAATGGGCCACTTCCGGTCCCCACGGTCGGGCTCGACGGATTCAACCTGGAGCCCTGCGCTAGCACTCTCTACCTGGTGGGGCCTGACGAGCTGGGTAATTGCGTTGTGGACAGGATCTCCTGGAGTTGTCCTTCGGATCTCCAGGGGGGCGAAATAACCGAGGATCTGGCCTACGGGATTCCCTGCGAGGCCCTGGGGGAGAGCCTGCGAATGAGCCCTTCTCCCGGCGCTGACAACGGCCTCGAGCCCGAGTTTTTCTCGGCCTTCCACACCGAGGCGGGCAGTGATGATCCGAACCCCTGCGTCACGCCGGGGTCTTTTCCCGTCCTGGCGGCTATCTTCTTCCTCGATGAAGCTCTTGCCGACGCGCTTGGAGGAGATGCTATTGCCGAGGCTCAATTCGATATCAGCGGCGCGATGGCGCTGGGCTCTTCCAGCAGGATTTTCCTGGGCGACACCTTTGCCGCGCCCTTCGGGTATACGGCTGTCAGGGTCAGCCAGCCTCTGCTTCTGAACGGGGGACCGGGCGTATCCCGGGTGGACTATTCAGTCTCCCTCACGGATGTCTGTGGTAATACGGTCTCTTCCTGCGATGGGGTCGCTCACTGCTTCAGCCTGGGAATCGGCTCCGATGAGCTGCCGGCGGTATCCATCAACGAGGCGAACAGAAATTTTCCCCTTCCGGGCGGCGACGCGGAGGCCCGTCCATGGCTGGAACTCTTCAATGATTCCGCAGAGAATGTCGACCTCGAAGGCATGTTCCTTTCGGTGGACTCGAGCGACCCTCGCTCCGTCCGGATTCCCGCCGGAGCGACTATAGCGGCGGGTGGCTCGCTGATCGTGCTGACGGATGGGGGGGTGCCTCTCGAGGGTGCCGAGGCGCCCGCGCACCTGGTCCTCGATCTCGATTGGGTGACGCAGAGGCTCTTCTGCCTCGATCCCAACTCGCCCTGCGATGATCCCGGCGGGGCGGATGTGATCAGGGCGACCTGCGGGTTTGACCCTAAGCGTCCGGAAGACTCCGCGCCACCGGTGAGGATCTATCTCATCGACAGGGTGGAGCGGGGCTCCTGCCTGCTCGACGTATTCGGCTTCGAGTTCCCCAATCCGGATTGCTCGGATGGGACCAGTATCGGGCGTTTCCCCGATGGAGGGGAAGAGATCATCGTATTGACGGAGCCGACCCCGGGGGCGGGCGCCGAGCCAGTCACCTTCATTCGCGGTGATGCGAATGCCGATGGGGAGGTCAACCTGACCGATGGGACCCTGATCCTGAACGTGATCCAGGAGGAGCCGCCCTCCTGCCTGGATCGCTACGATGCGGATGACAACGGGGAGGTGAACTTTATTACCGATGGAATCTATCTGATGAACTTCCTGAACGCCGGCGGTCCTCCTCCTCCTCCTCCTTTCCCCGATGAAGGTGAAGACCCGACCCCGGACAGCTTGCCATGCACGAGGTGAGAAGGGCGGAGGTCCGGGGAGGATGGAGGTCGGTTTTTCGGAACCTGGAGCGAGGTTATCACCCCTCGCGGCGGGTATTTTGCAGTTCAGGGCAGAACTGGAATGATGCAGGCCGCCTGGTGCCGATATTTAACGTATGCGCAATTTAATAAAGAGACCGATCTCCGCCTTGCGGGGGGCCGGCTTCAATACCATATCCCTGTTGTTCCTTGCCGTAGTTCTCCTGCCGGCGGGGTCCGTGAAATCACAAGTTCCGGAGCGGACGGACGATATCGGGAAGCAGCTCGAGAAGCTTACCCTTGAGGTCGAGGACCTCAAGGGCAAGCTCAAGAAGCTAAAAGATGACAAGTCGGCCGAAACCCTGATCACCCTCGGGGGGGTGGAGCTGAAGCTGGGCGGAAAGGCCGAGTTCAACTTTCTCGATTCCCAGAACGATTTTTCCATGCAGGATCTGGGGGCTGATTTCATCTCTGAGCACGAGGACCCCCATGTGGAGCTTCAGCGCCTGAGGCTCGCTCCCGTTTTCGAGCTCAATCGATGGATCAAGATCCAGTCACAGCTGGATTTTGAAACGAGCGGCGATACGGCCCTCA
>Ga0310345_10006243_pt1 | contig 10436 bp, 10 predicted proteins | sample HC15DNA20500_MG_FD_204667 | JGI IMG/M metagenome (GOLD analysis project Ga0310345, IMG submission 204667) | Marine microbial communities from station ALOHA, North Pacific Subtropical Gyre - HC15-DNA-20-500_MG | ecosystem: Environmental > Aquatic > Marine > Oceanic | place: Pacific Ocean: North... | reverse complement strand
AAGTACAAATAAATTTACAATTTCTGTTAAAGATTATTTAAAATTACCAAAAGAAGTTCAAAGAAATTTGTTATCTTTTAAAGTTGGTGTTGAATTTCCAGAAAAAGAAGTTGATTTAGAACCATATGCTTTAGGATATTGGTTAGGCGATGGTACTTCTGCTCAAGCTCAAATTACAACACAAGAAGAAGTAGTTGTTGAATATTTTCAAAAATATATCAAACAATTAGGTGGTTATGTACATCAAGGTAAAGATAGTATAAATAAAGATAATATAAAAAGTAGAAATAGCTTACATTACTCATTTCGAAAATGCGAATTTAAAAATTCTTTAAGAAAGTACAATATATTAGGAAACAAACACATACCATATATTTATAAATGTAATTCAAGGGAAAATAGATTGAAATTATTAGCAGGATTAATTGACAGCGATGGATCTTACTCCAGTAAATGTTATGATATAATTCAAAAAAATAATAAATTGAGTGAAGACATAGTATATTTATGTAGAAGTTTAGGATTTGGTTGTAATTTAAAGAAATGTAAAAAAAGTTGTATGTATAAAGGAGAAAAGAGAGAGGGAATCTATAATCGTATGTCAATATATGGTGATGGATTAACAGAACTTCCAATATTATGTCCAAGAAAAAAAGCAGATAAAAGGGTAATTAATAAACCAGCATTAGATTTTTTCTTTAAAATTAATCCGGTTGAGATTGATAATTATTATGGTTTTGAATTGGATGGTAATCATCAGTTTTTATTAGGCAATTTTATTGTAAGTCATAATTCGGTAATGGCAGAACACGCTATATTAGAAAGTATCCGATTAGGCAAAAAAGCAATATACACATCGCCAATTAAATCTTTATCTAATCAAAAATTTTCTGAATTTACAAAAAAATTTGGTGATAAAATGTCTATTGGTATTTTAACTGGCGATATTAAATTTAATCCAGATGCTGATTGTATTATTATGACTACTGAAATTTTAAGAAATTTACTTTATAAAAAAAATTCATTAAATGAAATTTTTGAAAAAACATTGACCATTGATATTGATATTAATAATGATGTTCATGCTATTATTTTTGACGAAGTTCATTATATTAATGATAAAGATAGAGGTAAGGTTTGGGAAGAATGTATTATTCTTCTACCACCAAAAATTAATTTGGTTATGCTTTCTGCTACAATTGATAGGGCAGATGAATTCGCACAATGGGTTCAAGATGTTAAAGGAAAAACTATGAATCTTATTCCTACAACTCACAGAGTTGTTCCACTTAGACATTATATTTATACTTTGGCTAAAATGCCCAAAAATAAAACTGATAAGTATGGAAAAAAATATGATAAATTATATCTAGATAGAATTCGTAAATATTCTAAAAAAATGAAGATGATTGTAGATGATAAAGGTAATTTTAATAATCATAATTATGATGAATCAATTAATTTGATTAATGATTGTTATAAAAATTATAATAGAACAAGTGAAGTATTTCTAATTAATACTTTAGTCACCCATTTACAAAAAACTAATGGACTTCCCTGCTTATTTTTTGTTTTTTCACGGAAAAATTGTAAAAAATATTCAAAATATATTGAGCAATCTTTAAATGATTCGAAAGAACAAGCAGAAGTTAAAAATACAATTAATAAACAATTACATAGATTGGAAGAACCAAAGATTTATCTTAATTCACCTCAATTACTTGAAATGGAAAGTTTATTAATGAAAGGAGTAGCAATACATCATTCTGGTTTAATACCAGTTTTAAAAGAAATTATTGAAATTCTATTCTCAAAAGGTCTTATTAAAGTATTATTTGCTACTGAAACATTTGCTGTTGGAGTTAATATGCCAACAAAAACCGTTGTATTTACAAATTTGTTTAAATATTCATCTGATTGTGGATTACGAATGATGTATACTCATGAATATTTACAAATGAGTGGTAGAGCTGGACGAAGAGGATTAGATAAATTCGGAAATGTTGTTCTCTTACCAAATATGTGGAGAAATGAAATTCCCACAGGACCAACAATCCGAAATATGATGACTGGTAAGGCACAAGTAATTACTTCTCAATTTGATTTAAATTATCAATTTCTTTTAAAAGTTATGTTAACTGAAAATTCAAAACTTAGTGCTTTTATTGAAAGAACTCTTATGAATAGAGAAATTCTTGAGAGGAAAAAATTTGTTGCCCGAGAATTAGAAAAATCAAGAGAAGTTATATCTAATATGCCCGAATTAAAATACACCAACGAAGAATTTGATGAATATTATTATCTCTTACATCCAGAGGAAAATTTGAATTTTGGACAAAATATCGCTGTTACATTTAAAACTAAGAAAAATAAAAAATCTAAAAATAGATTTAAAAATAAATTAAAAAAGTTTAGAAATAAACCTGGTTTCCTAGAAGATTATGAGAAATATCTTCAAGTTTATGATGATAGAATGAAATTTGCTAAAATGGAAAGTCAATTAAATTACCATAATACTATTATTAATAGTGATTTAATTAAAATTCTTAAATTTTTACAAAATAATGATTACATTAATTATGACAATATTACCCCTGATATGAATCCTGATAATATTAAAAAAGAACATATCACTAAAAAAGGTATAATGGCTAGTCAAATTAATGAATGTAATGAAATTTTATTTCCTGAAATTATTATGAATGACATATTCAAGGAATTAAATGTTATTGAAATTATTGGTATTCTTTCTATGTTTATCAAGACTAAACCATTAGATGAAGAATATCTTGTATATGATCATCATACACTAAATATTAGTAAGAAAATGAAAGAATCTATCGATAAGATGTTTAATATTAGTGAAAATTTATATCAAATGGAACAAAATTATCAAATTAAATTGGAAACTGATTGGGATTTAAATTTAAATATGATTGTTCCATCTATGATATGGGCTTCTGGTAAATTATTTTCAGAAATTTATTATGATAATTTTGAAGGAAATTTTATTAAAGATATGATTAAAATTGGAAATATTTCTAAAGATTTGGAAGTTATGGCTGAATTTCTTGGTAAATTAGAACTAATGGCGAAATGCTCTAGAATTGAGAGTTTAGTTGTTAGAGATATGGTTACTATTGATTCTCTTTACATTAAGAATTAAAATTGTTTATTTTTCAAGTCCCATTTAATGTAAAATTGAAATTGAATTATTTAAATTTAAACATATATCCCCCACACCAGAATGTTTTTCTTTTGGAAAACAAAGAAAACAAAGAAAAAAAAACAAATTATAAATAATAATCTTGTTATATTTGGATTTATTCGGGAAAATTTTGATGAAAATATAACAATATTAATATTTAGTATTTTTCCTATTGTTTTAATTGAATTAGTAATAGATTATGTTATAATTCGTATTGATTCCAAGATTTTATCTGGAAAAGAAGAAGAATGTCTAATACATTTATTAAATAATAAATTACAGTTAAATTTTACGACTGAATTATTATATCGTGCTTCAGAACATAATTTTGATTCAAATAAATTTCATGAAAAATGTGATGAGAAAGGATCAACAATTGTTATTGTTAAAAATACATATAATCATGTTTATGGGGGCTATTCAAAAGTATCATGGAATAAGAATCTTCAAACAAGAACTGACCCAAACGCATTTTTATGGTGCGTAAGACCAAAAGTAAAAATCTTTGAATTGAAATCATCTCAAAAAAATGGGGGACAGGCAATGTGGAATTATCAAGGATATGGACCACTATATGGACGTGGAAATGATTTATGGATTACAGATAAATGTAATAAAAATAATAATTCGGGATATGGATCAGGTCAATCATATAATTGTAATGGGAGTGATTATGGAGCAACGGGGGAAATGCTAAATAATTTTAGTCAATGTTATAGTACAATTAGTGAATATGAAGTATTTAAAATAAATTGACTACTTTTTCTTTATCTTAAAATAACATTTAGCACATGCTTTTGTATCTGATAATGCTCTATGGTCTTGATTTAATTCTTTTTTAAATAAGTGTTTGTAAAGTTCTTCTAATTTAGGATATTTATCTACTTTCATAAATTTCTGTCCTTTTAGCATTGAACAATCTAGTTTGATTTTACGAGAATTAACAAATTCTTTAAAATCATAGCATTCAGTTCTTTTACATTCATTCATTATCATATTTATATCAAATTCAATATTATGAGAAACAATCCGTGATATATTATATTTTTTTACATAATGTTTAAAAGTTACTAAAACATCTTTTAAATTTTTACCATTTTTTAATGCTTCTTTGGTACTAATACCATGAATTTTAGTACTCTCTTTTGGAATTTTAAAACCATTTGGTTTTATTAAATAATTTTTACTTTTAATTTCTTTACTATCTGGCGAACATACTAGCCATGCTAACTCTACAATTCTTGAAGAGCCTAAATCAATTCCTGTTGTCTCTGTATCAAAAAATAAAAAATTACGCATTATAATATGTATCGTTTTTTATTTTTATATTAGATTTCTATTTTAATATATATTTCATTTAAGAAAATCATAATATTACAAACATATATAAAAAATAGAGTTTTTATATTTATATAAAAAATATAAATATGGATGGATATATAGCCAAGGAGATTTTTAATGATAAAATTGGTTTTGCTTATGATGATTTAATTATTTTACCTGGATATATTGATTTTTCTGTAAGTGATATTAAATTAAGAAGTAATTTAACTAAAAATATTAAATTAAATACACCCATTGTATCTTCTCCTATGGATACAGTAACTGAACATAATATGGCTATTCAATTAGCATTACAAGGTGGAATTGGTATAATTCATTGTAATAATAGTATTGATGAACAAGTTGAACATGTGAAAAAAGTTAAAAGGTTTCAAAATGGATTTATTACTAATCCTGTATTATTATCACCAGAACAACCTATATCTGAAATATATAGAATTAAGAAACAACATGGTTTTAGTGGAATACCAATTACTCAAAATGGACGTATGGATTCTAAATTATTAGGTATGGTTTCGTTTAGAGATGTTGATTTTGTTAAAAATAAAGAAACCTCAATTGGAGATGTAATGCTTACTGATTTAATTACAATTGAAGAAGGTTCAAGTTTAGAAGATGCGTATGAAATTTTAAAAGAAAGTAAAAGAAGTAGATTACCTGTTGTTGACAAAAATTTTAATCTTAAATCACTTATTTGTAGAAAAGATTTGGCTAATCGCCGCGAATATCCAAATGCTTCTAGAAATAGAATAACTAATCAATTATTAGTTGGGGCATCTGTTACTACACATTTAAATACAAATGAAAGAATTATTCCATTAATTAAGGCTGGTGTTGATGTTCTTGTTATTGATTCGGCACAAGGAAATTCATTATATCAAATTAAAACTATTAAATATATTAAAGAAAAATTTCCGGATATTGATATTATTGCTGGTAATGTTGTTACAACAAAACAAGCTAAAAATTTAATTGATGCTGGGGCAGATGCATTACGAGTAGGAATGGGAATTGGGTCAATTTGTACTACACAAGAAGTTTGTGGAGTTGGGAGATCTCAAGCAACTGCTGTATATAAAGTATCTCGTTATGCTAAAAGTTTAGGAATTCCAATTATTGCCGATGGAAGTATTAAAAATACTGGTCATATTGTTAAAGCTCTTACTTTAGGGGCTTCTACTGTTATGTTGGGTTCTATGTTAGCGGGAACTGAAGATTCTCCTGGCGAAATTTTTTATAAAGATGGTGTACGACTCAAAAATTATAGAGGAATGGGAAGTATTGAGGCTATGAAACAAACAAGTAGTAGTGAAAGATATTTGGCACAAAATGAAAATATTAAAGTTGCACAAGGTGTATCTGGAACAGTTGTTACAAAAGGTAAAGTATCTACATATATTCCATATCTTGTACAAGGTGTCAAACACGGACTACAAGATATCGGTTCTAATACAGTTCCAAAATTACATACTATGCTTGATGATGGAACTATTGAATTTGAAATTCGTTCAATGTCATCCATGCGAGATGGTGCTATTCATGGACTTTATGATTATAAAAAGTAAATTCATTTAACATTTTTTTGAACGACATTTAATAATATAACGGTTTCATTTTTTGTCTTTTTCTTTAATTCTGAAAGTATTTTTTCATTATCTGTTGGAAAATCTCGTATCTGTGCCATGTATTATATATTATATATATTTATTACAAATAATAAAAATTTATCTACATTACAGTTTTACTCATATTTATGTCTGTGCATGATACATGTTTTCCGAATGTCCATCCCATCTTTTTTTCTTACCAAATAATCCACCTTTAGTTATTGATTTAGTTTTTTTTTTGAACTTTGATGATTTTAGGTAATCCAGATTTTAATTTTTTGCCAGAATATTTGTATCCTTTTTTTAAACGACCCTTATTACCTCCTATTTGATTAATACCTTGATGTTTTCTTACTTTGTTTTTTCCAACTTTCCAACTAATTTTTGATAAGGTCTTATATTCCTCATTACTCACGAAATCATTTTCTTTCCCGTCTTCATTTTCATTTGGACTATATGGAGTCTTAGTCCTTTCTTTTGAAAGAGATGTTTTTTTTTTGGATTTGGAAGTAGTATTATTATTGTTTAGAGATGTCATATATAATATATATATATTTTTTTAAAATATATTCTTATATTATATAATATGCAAGAAGCTGGAAAAAGAAGAAGAGGAAGACCTAGAAGAGGAAGACCTAGAAAACCTAGAAGAACTCCTATTGCTCAAAGGGGACCACCTCCACCACAACCTAAAGTTGGAAATTTAGTTGTTATTATTATTAAACCTTACAAAAATAATGTAACTGTTCAGGGTATAGTTAAAAGAGTTCTTACTAGAAGAAAATTTCATTCAAGAGGACATAAAGTTGAATTAAGAGATGGAACTATTGGAAGAATTGTTAAATTAATTAAATAAATTTTTTTTTTACTTCTTCAATATAATTCCGAAATGTATTTATATTTTGTTTATATTCAACTAAATTTATTTTAGTTATAGATATATTTTCAGCATGTTCTTCTATTTTTTTAGTTGTTTCAGAAATTTCTTCTTTAAATTTTTCAATTTGTTTAGAAAGAATTTCTATTTTTTTGTCAAATTTATCAATTTGTGTAAGTATTGTATATTCCATTGATATAAGTAACCAATATTTTATAAAAAAAAAACTAATTTTTTTTTATAAAAATTGATTTTTTACTTATCTATGTAAAAACGCTAAACCATAGGCAACCTAAGATGTTCAACCTTAAACTTGAAATTAATACTGAATTCGATGAAGATGAATTTATCGCAAATGTACAACAAATGCAACAATCTTTAGATGAAGAACAATATGGTCATTTTGATGAACCAGCATTGGTGCAATTGACGGAAGATGATATTTTTACAGATGATATTCGTAATGAAACTTTTATCGCAAAAGGTGGATTTGGATCCGTTGCAAGTGCTGAATATGGTGAAGGAAATACTTGCGTTGTGAAAACTATTATCATAGGTGATGGAAAGAAAGAAGCAGTTAAATTGAAAGAACTTGATGGAATTATTCCTGCTTTTTTGGGATATAAGGAAGAAGAAAAAAGTATTAAGATTTATATGGAAAAATGTGATGGATCTGTTGATGATCTCATTAAATCTGGATATTTTGAAGGAAATGATGTAAGAAAAATGGATTTTGTTCAACAAGTATTTGTCTTGACTCAAACTTTGAAAGAAAGCAATTTCGCTCATTGTGATTTTAAAGCAGGCAATATCGGTTATATCCAATCTGAAGAGGGAATGGTATACAAACTTTTGGATCTTGGTTCTGCATGCAAATTGAATGATGCTGGACAAGGAAAAGCAGGATTGACTACTATGGATTTCAAAGCTCCTGAAAGAATTGCTATTCATTCTAATGTATATGATGGACATAAACTTGATATTTATGCAATTGGAGGAATGATTTTCAATCTTGAAACTGGAGAAATGCCTATGGATAATGTCCGACAACTTAATCACGGACGAACAGCAGATATTATTGCAGATAGAATTGAAATGAAATTAGTTGATTATTTTGATGACCATACTTGTCATGATATTCCAGCTAATATTTCAGAACGGATGCAAAATATTATTCGTGATTGCTGGGAATCTGATCCAGCAGTCCGTAAATCAGCAGAACAAATGTTGGCATATCACTTTTAAATTACTTACTTATTACTTAATTTACTTTATATTTACTTTATATTTATTATAAAAAAAATAATTTAATTTTGGACTGGACTTGAATCAAATTTTTCTTTATTATTTTTATAACAATCATAAAAATGGTTTAAAGTTTTATTTTTTATTTTTCTCATTTCTTCTTTAATTTCTTTATCATCATCCTCATCATCATAATATTTATCTATTTTATCTACAAAATGTACTTGAATTTTATCCATATGGACATCATCTTTTAAATCATTTATACACTCATAAATATTTAACACTTCTTCTATATTATTATCTCTATCATATAACTCATCTATTACTTCTGATTTATTACCTTTAAATATTTCCATTTCTTCTTTTATTTCACAAATTTCATTTTTGAGTACAAAATGTGCAATATTGACTTGATCAACAGCTTTTCTCAAGTTGTTAATAAAGTCTATTTCTTGTTCTTTTTCAATTTCTTTTTTAGCCAATTCTATTTTTTCTTTTTCTTTTTTTACTTTACAATATGATTTAATATGTCTTTTTAGAGAAGAATTATTAGCAAATCCTTTTTTACAATATAAACATTGATTTAATATTTTATGTTTATTTATGTTTATTTGTGTTCGTTTATGTTCATTTGTGTTCATTTGAAAATCTGTACTTTTTTTAACTACACAAGAAATTTTTCTTTTTTTGTGCCGATTTAAAGATTGTTTTCGATTAAAACCTCGATTACACAAATCACAAATAAATATTTTTTTCATTGTTATTTATATACTATATAATAATTCTTATATTATTTAGCAATTTAGCAAAAAATTTGCTTAAAATTGCTAAATTTAGAGAGAGCAAAAAAAACTTTTTTTTTCATTCTGAATCAAATTTTTCTTTATTATTTTTATAACAATCATAAAAATGGTTTAAAGTTTTATTTTTTATTTTTCTCATTTCTTCTTTAATTTCTTTATCATCATCCTCATCATCATAATATTTATCTATTTTATCTACGAAATGTACTTGAATTTTATCCATATGGACATCATCTTTTAAATCATTTATACACTCATAAATATTTAACACTTCTTCTATATTATTATCTCTATCATATAACTCATCTATTACTTCTGATTTATTACGAGTTTTCCATTCATTATTTGTTCTTACCTTTAAATTATTTGATCTATCATTTGTATATTTTATTGTTAAATTTTCAGGTTGCTGGGGATTACAATATTTATATTTAATATATTCCTGTAATCCAAGCATTCCATTTCCTAATATCTGTGTAATCAGTTTTTTATATTTATTACTTTCCAAAAAATTTATATTTTCTTTGCCATAATCATTTACTGTAACATTTACCGTATTATTAACTGTATTATTAGTATTAGTATTATTACAATTTGTATTACCATATGCAACTTTTGTTTGTAATTCTAATAATTTGATCTTGGCATTTATTATATCTAATTCTTTTTCTTTTTCTTTTTCTTTTTCTTTTTCTTTTTCTTTTTCTTTTTTAACTTTACAATATGATTTAACATGTCTTTTAAGAGAAGAATTGTTAGCAAATCCTTTTTTACAATATAAACACTGATTTAATATTTTATGTTCATTTATGTTCATTTGTGTTCGTTTATGTTCATTTATGTTCATTTGTGTTCGTTTGTGTTCATTTGTGTTCATTTGTAAATCTGTACTTTTTTTAACTACACAAGAATTTTTTCTTTGTGTGTGTCGATTTAAATTATGTTTGCGATTAAATTGGCGATTACACAATTGACAAATAAATACTTTATTCATTGTTATTTATATACTATATAATAATTCTTAAATATGTTTTGCTCTCTTTTTATTCGAATGAGTAAAAAACGAGTTTTACTCTTTTTTTACTCTTTTTATTTTCTTTTTTATTTTTCATTAAAAACATTACTCTTTTATATCTTCTTTTTTTTGGAAAAGAAGAAAGTATAAAGACTGGGAGAGAGTAATTACTCGCAAAATATTGAGCAAAAGTGAGTAAAAATAGAGAGAGAGAGAGAGAGCAAAAAAAAAAAAAACTTTTTCCTGGAAAAAAATTTTAAAAAAAAAAAAAATTAAAAAAGTTTTTTTTTTTTGTATTTTCTAGAAAAAGTTTTTATTTACTGCATTTGTGACT
>Ga0310345_10006242_pt1 | contig 10437 bp, 7 predicted proteins | sample HC15DNA20500_MG_FD_204667 | JGI IMG/M metagenome (GOLD analysis project Ga0310345, IMG submission 204667) | Marine microbial communities from station ALOHA, North Pacific Subtropical Gyre - HC15-DNA-20-500_MG | ecosystem: Environmental > Aquatic > Marine > Oceanic | place: Pacific Ocean: North... | reverse complement strand
AGCCGCGATGCCAAGATCGGAAGTTGTATATATAGTACTAGCCGTCACTGTTCTGTGAAAACCCCCGTTTATTTCTATAGTAATTAGGCGGCTGTGATGGAAAGGTCACGGCACTTCGCAACTTAATCTTTACAGGCTCCCGATTAAAAAGATAAAAGTACTGATATCGTCGCCAGGGCAAGATTTATTAGTGTGAAACCCCAGAATATTTTTTTTCTTTTTTTCTCTCGGGTTTTCGACTCGTTAAAAGCCTCGACCAACAAAGGAACAACTTTGTCATAACTCATAGATATTGCATTGTCGCCATCATCCTCATAGGAGACAATTTCTGGCAAAACCCTACCTACATCTTCCGCTATAAACCCAATGTCCCTGCCATCGTCGCCTCCGATCCAGTCAAAATAAACTCCCTTGAGTCTTGAGAGTTTTTCAATGGGGTCCTCAATCACGCACACGTTTTCCTTAAACCTTGCTGAACTATAGGTCTGCCAAGATGTTGCTTTTCCCTTGCTCCCGGCGGGCAATGTAAGATTATTGGAACTATCTATGTTTAGCTCAGTCCCCTGCAGCTTCCCGTCCGCAGTGGAGACCAGCACTGAACCCGTTGTTGCGAGTGCCCCATTGACCGAAACGCCGCCTGATGCTGCTGCTGTTAAATCAACTTCTGATACGTCATAAGATCTCCAATACACCTTGCCATCACTTTTACTATAAATAAAGCCATGACCGTCCTGGGGCTGTGCGGGGGTGCTAGCCTCGGAAGAAATCCGAATCGGACCTCCGACAGCCATACCCTGCAAGACAGAGCCACTGCAACGGAACTCCCCGGCAACGGTGACATTGTTGGAGTTATCCATCGTAATGGCAGCACCCCCTACGGTAGTTTGAATAATATTTGCACCGACCTTGAGGTACCCCGCCGTGGTTACAGTTGTACTTGTGGCTGTTGCGTGCCCCGTAACCGTGAGGAAGTCGACAAACGATCCCGCCGAAGCCTTATCGCTGCCTATGGCAAATGTATCACTTGTGCCAGCCTGCATGCGCCACTCGTCACCGGCATCGTCTCCTTCGTCAGCCTTGACATATATATTTGCTGCAGCTCCCTCGCCAGCAACCACGGTCGCATCTCCACCTGAAACTGTGAGATCTCCGTCCATTTGAATGTCGCCGCTCTCGTTTATCTCAACAACCTCTGTCCCGGCACCGTTCATGAATTGAAACGTCTCATCATCATCTCCGAAGTTGTCTATCTTAAGAATTAAATTGCCATCTGACGTAATTCTCAAATCGCTATCAAGCGGTCCTTCGATGTCGCCGCCTTTCACTTGTAGATCCCCGGTGATATACACGTTATCATTGGTATCCATTGTAATTGTGCTACCACCGTCAGAGGCTTGGATGATGTTGTTACCGACCCTAAGTGCTGCAGATGTCTGAACAACGTCTTCAGTGAACAGCAGGATGCCAGAGGTGGCTGAACTATCAATCGTTGCGCCGTTCGCTAATGTAATATCGCCGCCCGTAACTGTAAGATTGTTACCTATTGTCACATTGTCCGAGGTGTCCATAGTAATGGTTGAACCTCCGTCAGAAGCCTGAATAACATTCCCACCAACCTTAAGATTATTTCCGATTGTGACATTATCTGAGGTGTCCATAGTAATTGTACTGCCACCGTCGGAAGCTTGAATGATATTCCCTCCGACTTTAAGAGTTCCTGCCGTTGCGACGTTTATACTTGTAGTCGTAGCATGACCTGTAATTGTAAGCGCATCAACATAAGTGCCAGCGGAAGCTTTGTCGTTACCTATTGCAAAAGTGTCGCTTGTGCCTGCCTGGAGTCTCCATTCGTCGCCTGCATCATCACCTTCATCAGCTTTGAAATATAAAATTGCAGCATTACCCTCTGCGCCATCAATTGAATCCCCGCTTGATACACCACCTGTTGAAGTAAGATCCGTCTCACTAAGGTCATAAGATCTCCAATAAATCTTTCCATCCGTCTTGGTATAAAGATAGCCCTTACCATCAGCAGGTTGGGCAGGGGTCGAAGACTCAGAGGATATGGCAATTTTGCCAGCCACGTCTAGCTTAGCGATAGGGGCACTGGTTCCTATGCCGATCAAGCCCGAATCTAATATTCTCATCCACTCATGAGAAGCCGTATCGTCATCATCGTCAATTGTCGTAGTGCCGAAAACAAGATCGCCACCCTTATCGCCCACACCGTGATCCTCGGCAGCATATGCTGCAATAAACGCTGCAGCCTCCAAAACACTGCTCGGAGAATTACCATCAACAGAGTCAAACCCAATTCCACCCAGCAAGTTACCATCGGCTGTAGAGGTATCTGCTCTTGTTACCATGATGCCGTCGTTACCATCGGAACCGCCGTGGAAAACGCTGAGAGCGTTAATACCTCCGTAAGAGCCGATGCCCCAGGATGCACCATTCCCATCAATCGCTACCGTTCCGTTAAACCGCGACTGTTGGTCCGAGTTGATCACCAGTGTGCTGTTCGCGCCGATGGAGTACGAGCCGACCTCGATGACGAAACTATCATGGGAATCATCGATACCAATCGCGCACGGATTTGTGTCATGACCAAACGTAAGCTTTCTGTCGTAACCATCCGCCGAAGATGCCCCGATCTTCAATGTGTGATTGTTACCAATGATCACCTGATCATGCTTAATCTCAATGTCATAATTGCCGTCGACTGTGTTATTGTACTTCATCCCGGTGCCATCATGGTGAGAGTTTATATAAAACGTGTCCGAGCTGTCATCAATCCCAATGGCTGTGCCGCGTGTGACATGACCGAACATAAGGGTGCGATCTGTACCGTCCACGTTTTCGCCAATGCGGATTGAGCTACCGGACATAATTATGGACTCACCACTCGGGCGATACAGAGCAAGGACCGATCCGCTTGCACTAAGCGTGTCAGAGGTTTGAATAGCACCGGAGGCAATTATATTATTTTGAACCACGATTTGTCCGTCGTTCCTTATTCTCATCCATTCATGAGAAGCGGTATCATCATTGTCGTCAATTGTTGTTGTTCCAAAGACGAGATCGCCGCCCTTGTCGCCCGTGCCATGATCTTCAGCAGCATAAGCAGCTATAAAAGCAGAAGCTTCCTTAATCGAACTTGGCACATTGCCATCTGCAGAGTCGAACCCGATGCCGCCCAGAAAATCTGAATTGACGATGGATTCGTCGTTGGAACCACCTACGTCGGTGTAATTTGAGCGAGAAATAAGAATCCCATCATTTCTATCTGTTCCCTTGTGTGCGACATGCAGAGCATTCATTGGATCATTTTCGTGGATGCCAACGCACTCATCGTCAGCATCGCAGAAAAGTAGATAATCGTTTGAATTCCCATTGACCTGAAAATCTAAATCGGTGTTGCCTGGGTTGATGAACACCTTGTTTAAGGATATCAACATACCTTGGTGTCCGTCGCCGTGGAGTGCCAGTGAGTCTGAATAAAAATTTATCTTACCTCCGTCCGAAGGGAATTGAGACCCATCATTATACCCGACATACGTTCCTACGCCCAAATACGATGATGCCCTCATCCCACCCTGGACGTCCAGAGATACACTTGGGTTCTTACCAATGCCGATGCTGCCATACTGACTAATTCGGAGGGTGTCATCTCCGTCAGGGGATTGAATAATACTATAATCGCCGCTGTTTACCTTGAGCTTCCCCGTGACTGTGGTCGTCGCGCTCGTGGCAGTCGCATGTGGAGTTAGGGTAAGAATATCAACATACGACCCAGCAGAAGCTTTGTCGCTGCCTATGGAGAAAGAATCACTGGTACCTGCTTGGACTCTCCACTCGTCGCCAGCGTCGTCACCTTCATCGGCCTTAAGATATAAATTAGCTGCTGCGCCCTCTGCTCCTGCTGCTGTTATATCTCCACCGTTTGATGTGATGTTCCCTGCTATCGTCACGTTGTCGCTAGTGTCCATAGTGATGGTGGTGCCACCGTCAGATGCTTGAATAATATTGCCGCCAAGTTTGAGAATTCCGGCTGTTGCCACAACGGTGCTGGCGGCTGTTGCATGACCTGTGATTGTGAGGTAATCAACATACGAGCCCGCTGAGGCTTTGTCGTTGCCTATCGCGAATGTATCGCTAGTACTGGCTTGAAGTCTCCATTCATCACCGGCATCGTCACCGTCATCAGCCTTGAGATATATGAGAGATGGATCACCATCATCTGCAGTAATTGAATCCCCGCTTGAAAGACCACCGCCGCCGCCGCCTGTAACACCGACGCGCTCGTCAATAATTCTCTCTAGCCTGCCTCGCGTATATGCGCCTATCTTTGGCATGTTATGCTACCCCCTCTACCTCACAGCGTAAACTATCCCTACAGATAACAGAATTCCCGCAACGAATCCGCCGCCGGCCCACCACACCGAATAATCGTTGGGGGACTTCAACGCTGCTGCTTCCAGCGCAGCGATTTGTTCATCTCTTATGAGAAGCACCTGGGCATTTGAAATACTTTCCGTCCGAATTCGGTGCTTCAACTTATTTATTTCTAACGTCAAGCCCTCTTTCTGTATTCCCAGTTCCCTCTGGATTAGTGACTGACACTCCGCCCCTTTAAGCTCTATATCAGCCAGAATTTGAGCGTTCGCGAAATCGTCATAACACCACCCATCGAATCGCGCCTTCTCCCCCTTCAACAAGCGATGAAAGGCACCAGTATTCACCGCAGGAGACGCGAGGGTAATCGACGGAATTAACATCGCCACTATAATAATACTAATCCATTTCCACATATGTAAATCCAAACTCCTCTTCTATTTTCTTTCGTACAAGAGATGGGTCTGATGACGTAATCTCTTTTATTTTCTCCCTGTGGACTTCCTCTAATTTTTCGCCGCGCTTTTTGAATTCTTCTTCGACGCGGCGAACCGCCTCCTGATATTCTTTAATTGATTGGTCCCTGAGTTCCAGTTCCTCTTTGTGTCTTTCCTTCAACGAGTTCACCTCATCAACATGAGCCTTCTTTCTTGCTTCCAAAACATCTTTGACTGCATCAATATTTCCTCGTGCAAGGATCCACACGACTATGGTATAAGCCACGACGAACGGGACTTTCCAGTTCTCTTTCAGCCAAACCCAAGACTTTGAACAAAATCCCGTAATCGCGAGCCAACTCACAGTGGTGCTGGTCCGTGCTTCCACTTAACAGCCATGTCGACCAAGGCTTGCGTGCCAATATAAGCCAACGTAATTGCCGTCCAGTTGTCGCTCGAAACAGTGCCATAGGCGCAGAGCCCCGTTGCTGTTAGCCACGCCAAGAATTTACGAGAGATGAACCTCTCTGTGTACTTGTCAGCAAACGCTCTTAATTCAGACACTATAGACACCTCCACTCTAATAAATAGTAAGAGGCGAGGCTTTAGTTATTGACAAAGGCAAATTTGCCATCACGCTCGATAGCAATTTGCGCATCGACGCAGTCTTTCAAGCTATCGAGGTGGGAAATAAGAAGCACCGTCTTGAAATAAACTTTAATTATATCCAGCAGGCGAACAAAGCCTTCCATGTTTTCCTCGTCCAGGGCTGTGCCCGGTTCGTCGAGAATAAATATATTTCCCTTCGGAAGAGAAGACACACTGAGTAATGCCATTCGGATCGCCATCGAAGAAATAGTCTTTTCCGCTCCCGAACCCAGTTCCAAAGGTCTCGCGCCATACTTTGGATGCTTGATTAAGATATCTAACTTCTTTCCGTCGTCTTCCAAGAAGACCTCAAAGTCCACTATATTTGCCATGACCTTTGCGATTTCATTGTTGATGATCGGGAGCCTCTTTTTAATTATGTCGTAGGCGATGCCATTACTGTGTACGCACTTCATATATAAATCGTAAGCTTCGTATTTTTCTCTCAGATTCTGCAGGTCTGTCTCCTGCTCTCTAAGTATCTCAACGCCCTTCTCCAAGGAACCGTGAGACTTGTACAATTCCAAAAGACTCTCTTCGCAGTGCTCGATATCCGTAACGAACTGCTTAGCCGAAATACCAAGGGCATTCCTTTTGCGCACAAGCTCCATAAGATTCTCAATTGACTCCTGATTCTCATGATAATATGCAATCCGTTCCTCGCACTCCCCCAGAGAAGTTCTAAGAGCCGTCGCAGAGTTGTTGCCCCTCTCTATCTCCAACTTCAGCTTCATGTTATTAGTCTCGGTAGCGGTCTTCTTGTTCAAGAGTTTTTGGTATTTGCCCACATGCTCACGGGTGGTATCAATGTCCAGAGAAATCAATTCCCCCTCCAGTGCCCCTCTCCGCTCCGTCAGTTGAGCCAACTGTTCCGAAACCTCCCCCATTTGCGTTGAAGCTGCGTGGGCATCTTTAATAAACTTGCACGACGTTAGAAAGTCGCCGCCACAAGGAATACCCTCTAGGGTTTTAGCCCTGTTGCAGAAGATCTCCTGTTCACGCTCTTGCCTCTCTATGTCCCGTATCAAACCACTAAGCTCTTCACTTTTCTCTGAAAAGATCTGACCCTTCGACTCTAAACCCTCAATGTCAAACGTCCGCAGGAAGTCCTTCGCCTTCTCAATAAAAACATTGTTCTTCTCGATCGAGCTGCGACTCATTTCATCTTTCTTCCCGAGAGTTTCCAGTTGGGCAGATAGTTGTGTGTTCCTCTCAACCTCGACGTCGATATCAATCGAGTAAGCAGACGCCTTTTCAATCTCTTCTTGGGTCTTCTCCAACTCGCGCTCTGCCTTGTCGAGCTTCTTGCCCAACTTCTTGCATTTTCTCTTGTGACTCTCTGTTGCAATTTCGTTTTTGTGTAATTGTTTCTCCGCTCCATCGATTTCTATTTCGAAGTCCCTGCCCTCAAGGAGACGCAGGGCTCCACGTAAATCAGCCGCGTCTTCCTTGGCTAGCCTGTACTTTTTATCAAATACTTCCAAGTCCAGAAACTTCGCCAAGATCTCTTTGCGCTTAGTAGAACCCTCACTGATGAAAGCCAGAGAACCGAGCTGTGAAGACATCGCAGTCATCAGAAAGTCATCCATGCCCCCGAACACCTTGCGAATATTTTTATCTGTCTCTGCACGGGTCAAGCCATTAAGGCTTGTCTCTTCCCCAGTGACTTCGTCTACCCGGCTAAACTCTACATTCGTTTTAGCCTCAATCGTTTCCTCGCCTCTCAACTTTTTTGTGTACTTCTCAGAAATTCTCTCTATCTTATAGGTATCCTGCCCTATCTCAATGTGCACCCGACCAGAGCCCGTGTCCTTTGTCTGGTTAATTATATTGAGATTCTTTCTCACGTTCTTCGAAGTGGAATTAAACAGTGTATAAAGAAGGCTGTCAATTATAGACGACTTACCTGAAAAGTTCTTGCCAAAAATCCCGACGATTCCGCTAAGCTTGTCGAAGTCTACGGTGTTTCCCTCGCCATAATTAAAAAGATTGTCAAACTCCAACTTCTTTAGTCGCCAATTAATATTTCTTGCGATATCCTCGTTCGCCTCAACCTCGGCATTGTATTTTCGGTTTAAACCATAAATTCTTTCCAGCACCTCGTCCGTCAATTGATAATCCTTGAGGTATTCACCAATCAACTCCTCCTGAACTGCTAAATTTCTCAAATCCTCCTGCTGAAGGGAGTCTGTTAACTCATCAATAGAACCCCTCTCACCGGAAGCTCGGTTTAGGAACGTAACAGACTCGGGTTTAAAGCGAGTCCTTGCTACGTCCATTGCTTTTCGCAATCGGTCGAGGGGTAGGTTGTTATTTGAGACAATTCTCAAGCGTGCGCCGGGAGATACCGACACGTTCCTTGGCATTCGACCTCGGGGCGTCAATTCTATCGTTACAAATGGCTTCGGGTTTTCCAGAACCACATGTTTGCAAGTATAGGTCTCCTTGTCGGCTATATCCCAAATTAAAAAGCCCTTGTCGTTGGTTTCACCATGATTTTGCTGAACTGTCGACCCCGGATAGCGGATTTTGCCAGTTTTGGTCAGTGATTGGTTCGTCTTGTGTATATCTCCAAGAAAAGCGTAGTCAAAATTGCTAAAAATGCCAATATCGTTCTCACCGTGCTCCATCGTCCAGTTAGTGTCCGTACTGCAGCCGCTAATCGAGCCGTGATAGAGCGCAATATTGATATTGTCGCGATTGGAGGGGGTTGTCCAGTTGTCTTCGTCAAAAACGGACAAAACATTCAGTGCATAGCTGTTATCTAAGAGGGTCTCACCTGAATTCTTAAGAATGTGCAGGTTTGAGTGGTTCAAAGCCTTCGCGATCGGAGTTAGGGCGTCCTGACGGTTGCTATTCTTCAAATTTCCATCATGGTTTCCCAATATCACATACGTTGGTGCGATATTTGCAAGGCTAGACAGAAAATCCGAGCACATTTCAACAAATTCCGGCGATATTTGCGTCTTGGTATGTGCGATGTCACCGCAGTGGATGATATAATCCGGTTTCTCTTCTCGGAGGCTCTTGTAAAGCTCTTCGAAGACCCACCTGTACTCAAAATGGTACTTCAAATTCCTAATATGGGTATCAGCTATGTGCGCAAACTTCATAAATTTCCTTTAAATAGATTTTAACTGGCGATATAGAAAGTCATCCTTGGTGAAGGGTGTCGCCGTGACCTTTCGAGTATTAAATTCTTCTCTTGACATCTCCGCTAAATCAGAATACGGAGATATATCCACTTTTTTTACTTCTATACCATATTCTAAAAGCTTTGCCATCAGTCTTAAAGACTTTTTTTCAGCATCGGGGTCCAGTGCAACATAAACAGCAGCGTCATTCTTGACTATCTCCTGAAACAAGCTTGAATCCTCGTTCAAGGTCGACCCCAAAATAGGAACGGCGTTTTGTCCCGCTCGAATGGCATCGAAGATCCCCTCTACCAAAATAACGTCCGAATCCCAATCAACATATAGGTGATTAAAGATCATATCCTTTGACGCCTGTGGATTTAAATATTTTCTAGCGGTTAACAAATAACTTCTTGCTACGAAGTAGTTCAACTCGCCAGCGTCAGAGAAAGACGGAAACACAAGGCGGCCGCCGTACTTTCCAGACAAGCTATAACCGATCTTCCACCGGAGAATGTCTTCTCGCGTCACGCCCCTAGAGCGTAGATAGTTCAACGGCTTTGTTGCCAAGACAGAATGGCTCTCGCCCGTCAGAGAAATAAAATCATCGGGCAAATTCAGGCGCACCTTGGGCTCTTCAGGTGCCGGTTCCATAAAGATTGATTCGAATGTCTCTATCTCGACTCGTCCCGTCAGAGAGTTCCACTTCTGAAGCTGCTTATAATCCCCGTGCCGCCTGATGAGCCTTCGTATAGATCTACCTGAATAATCACATATCCAACATTTAAATTTATCTTTGTCAAGATTAATTGACAACTTTTTTTTATGGTGGTCGCACTCTGGGCAATAGAAAAGAATCTCTGTACCAGTGGAGTAGAACTCTCCCAATATTTTCTCAAGTAAGCTTAGTTTCTCTGCTTGCAAAGTTCGTAACCCGCTCGTGCTATCACCAAGCTGTCTGCCCTGTCGAAGCATCCTGGCTTTGGATTTCCATGCTTCGTATATAATACCCCGAAAGAGGGCTCCGTGTCAACAATAAATTGTAAAACTTTTGCTTTTGTGTTCTCCCCTCTTTTAATTTTAATACCACACATTTTTCGTGCAGTGCTAGCTGGGATCATCTCCGGTATCTGACCGAAAATATCGTAACACAACCAAGACACGATCCCATTAAACCGGGATAGGATCGATAAGGTTTGTGCCGAAGAGAAGCCGCTTCTGAAAGACTGAAGTGACTGTTCGATATACACCGAATCTATAGAGAAGTTCTCCTGTAAATTTAGCAACCGGAGATTTATATATTCAGCCTTGCGAAACAGATTTGGGAAATGATTTTTATTTCGTGTGTCCCACGCCTCGTTGAATTGTACCGAGCCCTCGTCGTCCAGTACAGTTACACCCGTTATACTCGTGCTAATATCTAACCCCAGGATCATTAAAAATCTAATTTCATCTTAAATGTAAAGTCCCGGTCCTCTGTCTTTCTAACAGGTCTCGCCAGCTTCGCCACTCCAATGAGATTCTTATCCTTGTCATAAATTCCTATAGAGGAGATATATGTCTCCTTCGCAAAACTAGCTGATGGTACATCATACGACGAACTGACAACATTTTTAATCCTTAAATCGGCTCGTTCCGTATATTCGAAAGAACCTGTCTGTGCTGCACCGTGCGAGGCGGATTGATTCGATTCAAGGAAAGTCGCATTACTCGAATTATTTAGTTCTCCCTTATTGGCGTGAGCCATCATCGTTAAAGTTGGGACATATGTCGTTCCCTCAAAACTAATTTCAAATGCAGACTTGGGAACCTTAGTCGCCGCATTA
>Ga0310345_10006241_pt1 | contig 10437 bp, 8 predicted proteins | sample HC15DNA20500_MG_FD_204667 | JGI IMG/M metagenome (GOLD analysis project Ga0310345, IMG submission 204667) | Marine microbial communities from station ALOHA, North Pacific Subtropical Gyre - HC15-DNA-20-500_MG | ecosystem: Environmental > Aquatic > Marine > Oceanic | place: Pacific Ocean: North... | reverse complement strand
TGGTCGCGCTGGTATCCACGGTTGCCTATCTCGGGCTAGAGGCGCGCGCGGTCGAAGTGCAGTGCCAGATCGCGCCGGGACTGCCGACCTTCCGCGTCGTCGGCCTGCCGGACAAGGCGGTGGGCGAGAGCCGCGAGCGCGTGCATTCGGCGCTCGCCGCGCTGGGGCTGGCGCTGCCGCCCAAGCGCATCACCGTGAACCTTTCCCCGGCAGACCTGCCCAAGGAAGGCTCGCACTATGACCTGCCCATCGCGCTCGCGCTGCTGGCGGCGATGGGCGTGGTCGATCTGGAAGCCGTTGCGGAGTTCGTCGCGGTGGGCGAACTCGCGCTCGATGGCCGCGTGATCGCGAGCCCCGGCGTGCTGCTGGCCGCGCTCCATGCGAGCGGGATCGAAAAAGGGCTGATCTGCCCGGCGGCGCAGGGCGCGGAAGCGCGCTGGGCGAGCGGGGTGGAAGTGGTCGCGGCGCCCGATCTGATCAGCCTGCTCAACCACCTCAAGGGCACGATGCGCCTGCCGGTTCCCGCACCGGGCGAAGTCGACGCGCCGGAGCGGCGGGCGGACCTCAGGCAAGTGAAAGGGCAGGAAACCGCCAAGCGTGCGCTGGAGATCGCGGCGGCGGGCGGGCACAATCTGCTCCCGTTGTGTCGTGAAGACCCCTTGTATGCGGTGAGGGAATTGGAACTGGAAATCATCGCCCGGTGCGTTGCTCGCTACGGTAGGCCCCGGCGTTGACCTGCCCCCTTTCGCTCCAAAAGGGCTCCGGCCCACCGCAGACGTAGCCGTGCATGTTTTCGCCGGTTTCGCTAGGACTTCCGCGCCTTTGGTCCCCATACAATAACTATAGTTAGTATTGGGCAATCACACCTTCAGGAGCGCCTCTTGCATCTCCCTCGCCGTCGCAATCGAGTTCTCAAGTTCGAGAGAGATACCGGGACGCATTTCCTCAAGGACCTCTAGAAGGTCCGCAGCGTCCGGGCGCAGTCTCATAGCCCTCACGAGGTTCTTCGCCAGCACACGCTTCCGCCTCTCCTTGCCGTCGAAGTCGCCATCCTCCGCCCCGTGCAAACGCCGATCCTCATACCGCGCCCGTCCCCATCCGAAGGAGAGCAACTCATCTGGCGTTAGACCGGCCCCGATCAGCCGCTTGCTCACCTCCCGCATGTTCGCAACCGTCCGCTCCGAGACGCCGAACGTCCGGGCAGTTTCAGCCTTGGACCCCTTGCCCTGCACCACACTCCGCCACGCCGCGTCCGCCTTGTCCGCCTCACTCAGGGGAAGCCGGTCCTTCTTGTTCTCCGCCGCACCGAGACCTTCAGCCCAAAGGACGCGCTCCAAGCCTGTCAGGGGGCTATGCTCCGCCTCCACTGGCACGGGACCCGCCCACTTGGCCTTTCGGTACGCGGCAAGGCGATGGTGCCCATCCACAAGGAACCATGCGTCTCCGAATGCCACAACCTTGATAGGGTCCAGCGCCTGCCCCTGTCGCACGGTGGCGGACAGCTTCTGAATGTGCGCATTGCTCATACTGGGGGCATAGACAATGCTGTCATGTCTGATCTGGAACACATGCGGTTCCTCGCAGATGGAAGCGAGGGGCAGTTCCTTCGGGTCTCCTAGGGCCTCAGTCCCCCCTTGCGAATGGCGCTCAATCAACTTGTCCGTCTGGACCTTTCGCTCCGATCTATTGGGGGCAACAACGCCTGCCATGTCACTCTCTCTATGCAAATCGCCTATGCAATATGCATAGCCTAGAGCCCCCTTAGGCCCTCAAGTCCTCCTAACGCAACCCTCCTCTGTACCGCCCCCGCAACGCCTCCACGGCCCCCTCAAGCTGCCCCAGCGTCACAACCACACGCTCCACCCGGTCAGCCTTCTTGAGGTCTGCTCTCAGCCAGTTTCATCGCAAAAGCTGCCAGTCAGGAAACGCCCAGTTGCGGACGTTTGCAGCAGGTGCCATGAATTGGCGATGACAGAAGTTCTTGGCTTGCCAAAAGATGAACCCCACAAGGCGGTGCTCGATCACCTGAGCGCCTTTGCTGGTGGCAGTATTTGGATGCAAGACTGGACGGTGCCGAACGGCTGGGCACCGCTTGGCTATTCAATCGTAACGATTGCGCCTACGGAAAGCGCTGATTTCTGGACCTACGCTACCGCTGGATGCTGGCAAGCAGAAAAAGCCTGCCACTTGCGCTCAGAATTTGTGTTGACCGCCTCTGATGAGCGTCCTGAGCATGAGCATTTGCTGAAATTGGCGGCGTTCTTCCAGCTGGATCCGAAACTCAGCATAGAATTTGGCGAAGTCTTGGACATTGGGCACCCGTGGATTGCTGGTTCGACCTGTACTCATCTGCTGCCATCGCCACCTTATCCCTTTGCATTCGGCGAGCATTTTGAATGCTTCCACGTAAGCCCCTGCACCCGCTTCATCTGGTTGTTGCCCATCACGCGTGAGGAGGCGTCTTTCGCCAAAAAGGAAGGTGCCGAAAAGCTGGAGGCACTATTCGAACACGCCGCGATCGATTTCCTCGATCCATTTCGTGCTTCTGTCGTCGGATAAGGAATGTCCGCTCCCCACCCAGTTCCAGCCATTTCGCCCTCTGTCTCCGATACGCCAAAGCGGACCTAAGTCCCACCGCTCATCCCGCCTTGCCTCCGCAGTCCTACGCCTCCCCGGCAAGGAGCATGACAGCCCGCGCCTTCGCAGCGTCCCACGGCCCTCCACGCCGCGTCTGGACGCCCTTCTCAGTGAGGTAGGCCGCAATCTCCCTCAGGCTCTCCGCCCCTGCCTCCCGCGCCTCTGCAATCACGGGCAGGACCCTCGCCGCGAAGTCCCCTGCCTGCCTCTGGCGCTCCGCAAGGCCCTTCGCCGGATCGACCTTCACGCCCCTGAAGCCCCCGAGCTTGGTCCCGCGCCCCTTCGCCTCCGCGAGCGCTGCCTTCGTCCGCTCCGAGATCAAGCCCGCCTCTAGCTCCGCAACGCTCGCCATCTGCGTCACCATGAAACGGCCCATCGCCCCGGACAGGTGCGGAACGTCCCCAAACGCCACTTCCACACCGCTCTCAAGGAGGGACAGGAGGAAGCGTACGTTGCGGGTGAGACGGTCCAGCTTCGCTACGAGTAGCTTCGCTCCCGTCAGCTTTGCGTGAGCAATCGCCTTCACCAGTTCCGGCCTGTCGCTCCGCTTGCCGCTCTCCACCTCCACATAGAGGGGAGCAAGAAGCGTATCCCCCGGCTTCAGGAACGCAGCAATCGCCGCCTCCTGAGCCTCTAGACCCAATCCCGACCGGCCTTGCTTGGCAGTCGAGACCCGAGCGTATGCGATGTAGGTGGCCATGGTGCGGTTCCGTTCGATTTCAGTCTACGACCGATCACTGAAAACAAACACCAATGGCACGGCAATGTCCAGTGCTTTCCGCGCCCTCGCTCCCGCAAATGTCCGGGACACACACCCCCACGCATACCGACCGACCCGACCGGCTGGCGCCAAGCCTCCGGAAGTCCGACCACCCTAGGCGCTAACGTCTCTGGGTCCCTCCGGGTCCCATTTCCGGTTCTAAAAGGATACCACGATGCAGCGAGGGGAGTGACTTCAAAAAAACCGCTAAACGCGGTCGGTAGTGGTTGTTATCCGGTCCTTGATGCAGGGGGAAGGGTCCCAAAATACGAAGCTAGACCGGCTCTCAGACTTGCCTCAATTCATCAATGAAGCTGTCCAACACTGACTGAAGGTCAGGAAATGGGGGGTGCTTGGCGTAGTGCGCCGCAACTTCAGCCTTGATGGTCTCCGGAGACTTCCCGATTTCCGTTGTCGCCCACGCCCTCGCCTCATGGAGTGTGTCCCATGGCGAACGCTTGTTGGCACGGGTCTCCGATGCATCCCCGTGCTTCCCGAGACCAAACAGGATGCCCACTTCCTTGTTCCAGATCGGGCGAAAGAGGTGGATGAGGTATTCCTCTGCCGAGACCTCCAAGCCGCTCTGCACCACCAAGGCCCGGTAATGGAAATCTTTGATGTCCAGCGTCGCGGTAGCCTTGGAGATGTTGCCCCGGTGTTCCTTGAGCCTCGCGGTCAGCTTCGGACCCTGTTCAAGAGGGGTCCTCGCTCCCGCCACCTGCGGACCCGACTTCCCAACATAGATGGGGGTCTCTGTTCCCCTGATCGGTGCGTAGGCGTCATAGGGGCCGGTGTAGTAGATGGCATAGACGCCCGACCCATAGGCTTGGGTCAGCTCTGCAAGCGGCTTCCGCTCCTGCGCCACCATCGCCAAGGCCACGAAGCGCCCCACAATCTTGGGATTGCTTGGATCGAATACCGCTGAAGGCAGGCTGATCGGGTCAATCGACTGAAGAAGCTCGCCAAGCTCCCCGATGACTTCGCGGACCTCCGCTTGCAGCGTCCGCCGCTGATGGGCAGTGATTTCCCCTTGAGCATGCTCCGCCAGTTTGCCCAGATGGTCCCTAAGCGCCCTGATGGCCTCCGCTTGGGGGCTCGCCTTCCGACCCCGCGTCACGCTGCGGCCTGAAGGTTAGCGGCCACGTTCTTCGCTACCGCATGGGCCAAGTCCACCGGCACCGCGTTCCCAATCTGCCTCATGCACTCGCTCCAAGCACCATGGAACCGGTACTCATTGGGGAACGTCTGAAGCCGAGCGCTCTCGCGGATGGTGAAATATCGGACTGAGCCGTCCGGACGCCGCAACATGTTCTCACCCCCAGGAACGCCGTGGACGCCCGCCTTTAGCGTCTTCGCCGGTTCATCCAAGGGACTGCCCGTGTGTCCGGGATAGGACCGTGCCCCCGGTTGGAACCGATGGCTATCAACGCGGGCAGACCGCTGCGGATCAAGCTCCGGGTCCGGTAGGCCGCTGATAGCGTCCCGGACGGTCCTCCAAGCGTCGGTCTCCGGCTTCTCGCCTACGATAGGACGGCCCTCGCCCAACCCGTACCGGAGGCGCTCCGCGCGGGACACCTTGTGGCGGTCCCAGTATTCCCCCGTGTTCCTCTGCTCCCACAACAAAGCGTCAAGGGAGTGCGTCTCCTTGGGGAACTTCCACTGGACCCCCAAGTCATCCCGGAACCCGACAAAGACGACCCGCTCCCGCTTCTGAGGGACGCCATAGTTGGCCGCATTCAGGACGCGCCAGACAACGTTGTAGCGAAGCCCCCGCATCCGCTTCGCCGTCTTGGCCCGCTCAAGCCGCCCGAGATGGTCAATCCACCCCTCGCCCTCCCGGTGGACGATTTCGGGCATCTCAAGCTGATGGACGATGTATGCGAGGTACGTGGCGAAGGTCGCGCGTGTCAGCCCTTTGACATTCTCGAAAATGAACGCTTGGGGCTTCACCTCCCGCACCACCCGCACCGCTTGGGGCCACATGTCCCGCTCGTCATAGTGCGCCCGGTGCCTACCGCCGAGCGAGAACGGCTGACAGGGTGGCCCTCCGCTCACCAAGTCCACCTTGCCCTCAAGGTTGCGGAAATCGACTCCCCGCACGTCCCCCTCAATCGGCTCCGGCCAATGGCCCATCCAATCAAATCGGTCCCGGTTCTGGCGGAGAGTGTCGCAGCACCACCGGTCCCATTCAACGACCGCTTCAGGATGGAAACCAGCACGGCCAATGCCCATGCCGAGACCGCCCGCGCCTGCGAAAAGCTCAATCGCTCTCATGCGTTACTACCTTACCGAACCCGTGACACTCGGGTCTCCCCACGCCCCTATCGGTCGCGCATTTTGCCGCCCTAAACAAGCGGTCACTTGCCCGACCACCGGCCAACTAGGTGTTCCTCCTTCAGATGGTCGCTTCGGATCAAGCCCGCAGACGGACATGTCCACGCTTCCGGGCCATCGCGCCCCGTGCAGCCGCTATGCCCCCTCAGGGAGCGCAAAAGGCAAATCCACGCTGCCCCCATGCAACCAATCGAACACGAGCAGCCCTTGCCGATAGTCCAGCGTCACCCGCCTGAATACCGATTGCAGCGCAATGTTGACTGCCCCCGGCTCCGGCTGCTGGCCGTCCTCCGGCTCCAAGGCCCCTAAGAGGCGAGAGATACGCGCATGGACGGTAGCGCCCGCCGTTGCCGCCCTTCGCCCCTCAAGCTCCCTCAGGCGGTCTCTCGCCATCTCGTATTGCCCCTCAAGGTCTCGCAGCCGCGACACCAACGCTCCTGCCTCGCCCCCTACCTCAATAGCCGAGAGGATGGCCTTAATTCGATCCTGAAGGACCCCGGTCTCTGCCTCAAGGTTCGCTACCTCCCTGTCTAGCTCAGGGTCCCTCTCGCCCGCTGGGGCATCCCTGAGACGTGCCGGAAGCCTCTCCACGATGGCCTCTTCGACCCTATCGACCCGGATGCTCCGGTACTGACAACCGGCCTTGTTCTTGGCCCGTGCGCAGACATAGGACGGCCTACTCTTGGCCCCCTTGTTGGTCCGCGTCATTGTGCCTCCACAGACCGGACAGCAGGCCATCCCGGCAAGCATGTTGGTGACAGGCGAGGCGCTATGCCGCCCCCTTGCGCGAGAGTGCTTCCCGTCCCGGAAGGCTGAGACCTCATGCCAAACCTCAAGGCTGATTGCCGGGGGGAAATAGCCCTCCACCGGCTCTTGGGGCACTCGCGTCCGCTTCCCGTTCACGTACTCAAGTGTGTGGGGACGAAAGGTCCCTATCACTGCATCGCTCTCCAAAATCTTGGCGATGTAGGTCCGCTGCCAATACCTCCCGCGCCCCCACGGCTGGACGCCCTCCCGGTTCAGAGCATGGGCAATCTGGTGCTGCCCCTTCCCCTCAAGGGTCTCCCGGAAAATGCGTTGAACAATCTCCACCCGCTCCGGGACCTCCACAATTGAACCGCTGGCAGGATCAAGCCGCAGCCACGCCGGAACCTTGCTAGTGAGAGGGGCCGTATCGAGACGGCTCCGCTTCGCCGCCCATGCCTCCTTGAGCCGCCGCGCCTTAGTTGCGCTCTCCTCATGGGCGCGGGCAAGAATGGATAGGGAGATGATGAGGGACACCATACCGTCCCCCGCATTCGCGCTCTGCCAACTATACTCACGCTCATCGAGCAAGGTGACGACACGGACACCCGATTGAAGGAGGTTCAGGAACGCAAGGTGTGCGGTGGCAATTTCTTGGCGGCTGATCCGATCCAAACTCTCAACCAGTAGGTAGCTGCCTTGAGGGACCTCCCCACTCCGCACATGCTCAAGGAACTTTCCGAGATGCCCGTCAACCGCATTGAGGCCCCGGAAGGCCGAGACGCCGATGTCCTGAAACTTGAGCGTGTCGTCCAGTACCAAGCCCTTCCGGGCCGCATAGTCGGCTGCAAGCCGCATCTGGCGAGGGAAGCTGTCTCCCTTTTGTTGCTCCGGTGTCGAGAACCGAAGATAGCTATAGGCTCTCGGAGGCACGTTATCAGGCGATTGCAGGGACATAGGGGGCACCTAAATCAAGAGGGTCCTTCAGTCCATAACTTGCTGATGATCGGCCCTCCGGGTGCGGGCAAGTCGTTGATGGCCTCCTGCCTGCCGGGGATCCTGCCCGAACTGACGCCCTCGGAAGCGCTGGAAGCTTCGCTGGTGGCGTCCGTCGCGGGGCTGCTGGAGGAAGGCCGGATCAGCCGCGCGAGGCCGTTCCGCGCACCGCACCATTCGGCCTCGATGGCCGCGCTGACGGGCGGCGGGCTGAAGGTGCGGCCCGGCGAAGTGAGCCTTGCGCATCTCGGCGTGCTCTTTCTGGATGAACTGCCGGAGTTTCAGCGCGCGGTGCTGGATTCGCTGCGCCAGCCGCTGGAGACGGGTGAAGTCACAGTCGCACGCGCCAATGCGCATGTGACGTTTCCGGCGCGGGTGCAGCTGGTGGCGGCGATGAACCCATGCCGCTGCGGCTATCTCGGCGATCCGGCGCTGGGCTGCAGCCGCGCGCCGCGCTGTGCGGGGGATTACCAGTCGAAGGTCTCGGGACCACTGCTGGACCGGATTGACCTGCATGTCGAAGTCGATCCCGTGTCTGCTGCCGATCTGGCCTTGCCGCCCCCTGCCGAAGGATCGGACGCGGTCGCCGCACGTGTGGCGGTGGCGCGGCGGGTGCAGACGGCAAGGCTCGAAGGCAGCGGGCGGCGCACCAATGCCGAGCTGGAAGGCGATCTGCTCGATCAGTACGCCACCCCGGACGAGCCGGGGCGCAAGCTTCTGGCACAGGCCGCCGAAGCGATGCGGCTCTCGGCGCGCAGCTACACCCGCATGCTGCGCGTGGCGCGCACGATTGCGGACCTGGCGGGGGCGGAGACCGTGGGGCGGGTGCATGTGGCGGAGGCGCTGAGCTATCGCCGGATTGCGCCCAGAAGCTAGCGCCCCGCCATCGCCTTGGCTTTCGCCAGATAGGTCCGCCCGATCCGTAGCAATTCGCCATCAACGAGCTGCGCCGACCACACGCCCAGCCCATCGTGCTTCAGGCCGGCGATGCGGTCGCGCCGGACGATGGTGGAGCGATGGAGGCGGATGAAGCGCTCGGGGTCGAGGCGGTCTTCGAGGCGCTGGATGGTGTGGAGGAGGAGGTAGCTGCGGGCGCCGACATGCAGTCGCACGTAGTCGCGCTCGGCGTCGATGCGGTCGATGTCACCGGCGGCCACGCGGATCAGCTCGCTGCGGTGGGGGACCCAGAATTCCTCGATCCACGGGCTTTCGGCCGGCGCGGCTTCGGTGGGCGCAGTGGCGGTGTCGCGCCGGGCCAGCGCGCGCTCGACGGCGCGCTCGAGGCGGTCCTGCGCGACGGGCTTGAGGACGTAATCCACCGCGTCGCAATCGAAGGCCTCGACCGCGAAGTGATCGTGCGCGGTGACGAAGATGACGGCGGGGCGCGGGGACAGGCGGGCAACTCCGCGCGCAACGCCGAGGCCATCGACTTCGGGCATGGTCATGTCGAGCAGCACGAGCTCGGGCGAGAGCGCCTCGCACAGCCGCAGCGCCGCCGCGCCATCGCTGGCGGTGCCGACGACGTGGAGCGCGGGAATGCGCGCGCAGAGGATCTGCATGCGCTCCACCGCGAGCGGTTCATCATCGACGATAAGCGTGCGCATATGTCCCCTTCAATTATTCGCAGCCTGACCGCACCAGCGGGATCGTCAGCACCGTGGCATAGCCGCCGGCCGGCAGCGCGCCGCTTTCCACGCGCGCCTCATCGCCGAAGCGCGCGGCGAGGCGGTTGCGGACGTTTTCGAGGCCGATGCCGGTGCTGCCGCTGGCGCCGCCCTTGCCCGGCCCATCATCCGCGACGGTGAGCACCAGCTTGCCACCCGCTTCCGCCGCCGCGATGCGGATGGTGACGGGGCGCGTGCTCGCGGAGACGCCGTACTTGATCGAGTTTTCGACCAGCGGCTGGAGGATCATCCCCGGCACGCAGGCGTTCTCGAGCCCCGGCGGCACATCGAACTCGCAGACCAGCCGCTCCGGGAAGCGCACGGCCTCGATTTCCAGATAGTGGCGCTGCAGCAAAATCTCGTCCGCCAGCGGCACGTCCGCCGTGGGATCGCCGGCAAGGCTGTGGCGGTAGAAGCTGGAGATCGTCTGGATCATCTTCTCCGCCTGTTCGGTGCGGCCGACCATGACGAGGGCGGAGAGCGAGTTCAGCGTGTTGAACAGGAAGTGCGGATTGACCTGATAGCGCAAGCTGCGCAGCTCGGCGGCCTTGGCCGCGCGCTTGTATTCCCCCTCGCGCCGTTCGGAGGCGCGCGCCATCTCGGCATTGCCGAGCGCGATGTAGAGCCCGGCCCAGGCGATCAGCAGGAAATAGCGGCCGAGCGCGACATCGGTGAGCTGCTTCCACAGGCCTTCGTCTTCGATCATCTTGCTGATGATCATGCTGTGGATCTGGCTGTCGCTGTCGGTAGCAGCGGGCGCTGGCGCCGGTGATGGGGCTGCGCTTGCTGTGGGTGAGGGCGCGGGCGCCGGCGTGGGCTTGGCGGCGGGCCGCTTTGCCGCAGGGCTAGGGACGGGGCGCGGCCTTGCGACGCGGGCCTTGTGCACCTCGGCGTTGCGCGCGTGGACCTGCTTCACTGCTTCGCCGACAGGTCCGGCAGGCGGCGGCGGGACATCCTTCTCGGGGACAAGACCCGCATCGGCGAGGCCGCGCAGCACGTTCCAGCGCACGGCATCGATACCGGCCAGTCTTGCCTGTGCGGCAGAGAAGCGCTCTGCCTTGGCCCGCTCGATCTCGCGCTGCGCTTCGGCGACTTCGCGCTGCGCCTGCGCGAGTTCGCGGGCGACCTCTTCGGCGTGCTCGGCGTCGGTGGGAACGCGGTGCGCGCCGACGCGCACTTCCGCCGTGCCGTCACTGCGGCGGATGATGGAAACGCCGCCCGGCGCGGTGATCACCGCTTCGTCGTCATTGTCGCTGTCGGCTTGCTCATCATCGCCATCGTCGGTCGGCGCAGGCATGACCT
>Ga0310345_10006240_pt1 | contig 10438 bp, 9 predicted proteins | sample HC15DNA20500_MG_FD_204667 | JGI IMG/M metagenome (GOLD analysis project Ga0310345, IMG submission 204667) | Marine microbial communities from station ALOHA, North Pacific Subtropical Gyre - HC15-DNA-20-500_MG | ecosystem: Environmental > Aquatic > Marine > Oceanic | place: Pacific Ocean: North... | reverse complement strand
AACCTTTTCTCCGGACCCATTGTGAAAATTATGACGAGTGGATCGGCCAGCTGCGGGACACCCCCTGGAGCGAAATCCAGACCAAGTCGGGCGTACCGCAGGCCGAGATCGACCAGATCGCCGAGAAGTACCGAGCGGCCGGAAAGGTGGTTTTCAGCTGGACGATGGGAATCACCCATCATGCCCATGGCGTGCAAAATGTTCAGGCCATTGCCAACCTGGCTTTGATGCGAGCCATGGTGGGGCGCCCTCACGCCGGCTTGCTGCCGATTCGCGGCCATTCCAATGTACAGGGCATTGGCAGTGTAGGAGTGACCCCCAAGCTGAAGAAAAAGGTTTTCGAACGTTTGCAGAACCATTTTGGCGTGGAACTGCCGGTCGATGAGGGGCTGGACACCCTGGGATGTATCGAGGCTTCCCATGCCGGCAAGTTGAAAATGGGATTCTGTCTGGGAGGCAACCTGTACGGCTCGAACCCCGACGCCCGTTATACCTGCAAGGCTCTTTCACGGCTCGATTTGCAGGTTTACCTCAGCACCACACTCAACACCGGGCATGCTCACGGGCTGGGAGAAGAGACCTTGATTCTACCCGTCCTGCCTCGTGACGAGGAACCGCAGCCGACCACCCAGGAATCGATGTTCAACTTTGTTCGGCTGAGTGACGGCGGTCCGCCACGCCACCTCGGTCCGCGCGGAGAAGTTCAAATCATCGCTGAGATTGCAGAGCGCGTACTGGGCAGCACCGGGCCCATCGACTGGCAGTCCATGGGCAACACCGGCCGGATCCGTGAAGCGATTGCCAAAGTGATCCCCGGCTTTGAAAAGATCGGCGGGATCGACAAGACCAAGGAGGAATTCCAGATCGAGGGCCGCACCTTTCACACCCCTCGTTTCCCCACCGACTCCGGCCGCGCGGTGCTGCACCCCCATGACCTGCCTGAACTGAAAGGGGGGGACCGAGAATTACGTCTCATGACCGGACGGAGCGAGGGACAGTTCAACACGGTTGTCTACGAGGAGGAAGACCTGTACCGCGGTCAGGACCGCCGGGATATCATCCTGGTCAACCCTCAGGACATGAAACGCTTGGGTCTCACCGAGAATCAACCCGTGACTGTCCGCAGCAAGATCGGATCGATGTCCGGCATTCTTGTACGTCCCTTTCCCGAGATCAAGGCCGGCAACGTGCTGATGTACTATCCGGAAGCCAATCAACTGGTGGCGCGCCACACCGACAAGTTGTCCCGGACGCCCGCGTTCAAGGGGAGTGTCGTCACCCTGGAGGGATCTCAAGATGCCGCTGTCTGATCCGCGATTTGAATTCAGTCCTACCCCTATCCATTCCCTGGAAGCCGGTCACACTGTGCAGCTGGCGGATCTTCCCGCCTTTGGTGTGTGCGGCCGGAGCGGATCGGGGAGAACGACCCTCATCGAAGCGGTGATTCCGAAACTGCGCAGGCAGGGACTCAAGGTCGCGGTGGTCAAGGGAACGACCGACGAGATCGCGGTCGACTCTCCCGACCTGGCCTCTTCTATCAGGAGATTGTCGGCCCACCACGATCTGGTCCTGGTGGAAAGCAACCACTACTCCCTCCTACCCAGGGTGTGGCTGGCAGACGCTTCCGAGAAAGCCGTTCCGACCAACGTTCAAGGCGTCGTAGCCCATCTGTCACGCGACTGTGACCGTGTCCAATCGCTGCTATCCATCTTGAAGGAGTGGTTGCCCCTCCAGTGGGACAAAACTCCGGTTTTTGGATGCCTTCTTATCGGCGGCAAGAGCCGCCGAATGGGTTATCCCAAGCATCTCATTCAAAAAAACGGGAAACCCTGGATTCAACGACCCGTGGAACTGCTCGAGCAGACTGCCTCTCAGGTGGCCATCGTGGGAGGCGAATCAGAGATGGCAGGGTGTTGTCCATCTACCCGATGTACCCACCCTTGGCGGACCCATGGCGGGGGTTTTGGCCGCCCTGCGCTGGGCCCCCCAGGTCTCCTGGCTGGTGGTGGCCTGCGATCTGCCCCAGCTGTCGCTGCCCTCTCTGGAGTGGCTCATCTCGACTCGATCTCCCGGTGTCTGGGCGACCCTTCCGCGGCTACAGGGACCGGACCGGCCCACCGAGCCTCTTCTGGCCCACTATGACTACCGCACTCGCCCACTGGAAGACCTGGCAGTCGACGGTGATTTTTCGCTATCTCATCTCGGATCCCACCCCAAGGTGATCACTCCTGCACCTCCGGCGGCCCTGGAACCTGCCTGGCAGGACGTCGATACTCCCGCCGAACTTGAAAAAGTGGGTTAACAATTTCCGTCGGGGAGCCAGGCTCCAGTCTGGCCGCCGGGGGCCCCATACCCGGGTTCAATCCTTGTTGAGAACTCCTCCACCAGGCCCGAACAGCCCGTCCATTTTCGACAACGATTCCGGTCCAAATTCTGGCCCCTCAAAAAAAAATCTAGCCTGGTGACCTCGATCACACACTTTTTCCAGGGTTTGGTCGATAATTAGTATTGAAAGATGAATACGATGTTGATTTGGGTGCTCGCGCTGCTAAAACAAGGCACAGAGCAAGGAGGGTCCAACCTTGAAAACTGAAATACTAGGAGTCCTGTTCACCGATGTCAGTAAAAGTGTGCCCCTGGAGGACTCATTGGGCGACATCCTTGATCTGGACAGGATAGGGGAATGCTTCACTGTTATCACCCGGATTGCCGAAGAAAACAACGGCAAGGTGATCAAGACCATGGGTGACGAGATCATGCTCACATTTCAGAATGCCGATTCCGCCCTGTTGGCCGCCACCTCGATCCAGGAGACCGTGACCCGAGCATTCGCAAAGGAAAGCCCTGACATCCAGCTGAAGATCGGTTTACATTATGGGGAGGTGGTGGTGGACAACGGTGATGTATTCGGGACCACGATCAATACCGCCGAAAGACTGGTGAATCTGGCCACCCCGGGTCAAATTCTTACCACCGAGGCAACCACCAATGCTGCCACCAACGGAATAGGATCCAGAACCCTGCTCATCGGGAAGTTCCCTATCCGAGGCAACCAGGAGATGACGAGAGTCTACGAAGTCTTGCTGTCCAATGGGAAGGGAGATCCGGAGGCAACCTTGCCCTTGGCGAATAACCTGCCCCCTGGTTGTCTCCTCCTTCGCCATCGGGACCAGGAGGTTCGGTTCCATGAGGAGGGGCGTATCGTCTCGATGGGACGCGATCCCCGTCTCGACCTGGTTCTGTCTGATGATTTGACCTCGCGAAATCATGCCAGCATCAAGTGCTCCAACGACAGGTTTCTGCTGGAGGATCACAGTACCAATGGCACCTTTTTGTTTACTGATGAAGACGAAGTTATCCACCTCCATCAAGAGAAATGCCTGCTTCAGGGCAACGGACAGATCAGCCTGGGGCGAGAACCCACCGAAAATCCAACCGAGCTGATTCAGTTTGACCTGCGCCAGTCCTGAACGATTCCTGCCTGAGGAGGAATGGAAAAAAATCACGACCTGGTAGGAATTTTGAGATAAAGTGGAGACAGAACAATTCCAAATTCCGAGCAGCTTCAGTTGTGTATTGCACTTTTGACGAGTCCTGCGGGAGGAAAAAACGATGAGCAAGAGTTATCGGCATCTACCTGTTTTACCCCTGGTGACCTGGGTCCTTCTGGCAACCGGCAACGGATGGGCTCAGAGCCCGGATCTGCCCCGGGAGGTCGTCGCCTATGCAGATTTGGTGGTTTACAACGGCAAGATCCTGACCGCCGACGAACAGTTCACCGTGGTCTCGGCAGTGGCGCTCCGCGACGGGAAGTTCCTGGCCACGGGAAATAACCAGAGGATCCTGGCCATGGCCGGTCCCGAGACACGGCGGGTGGATCTGGAGGGCCGAAGCGTGATCCCCGGCCTGATCGGGACCCACGTCCACAATGCCTTTGTCGGGAACATCGCCAAACGGGGTCAGGGAGGTAATCTGGATTTCAAGGACGTCGCCAGCGGTCTGGAAGAGATCCGGGCCGAGGTCGCCAAGTTTCCTGCCGGGCAAGAGCTTTACATGCGAGGACCCAGCAAGAAGCCCCTGGTGGTGGACGTCACCCTGGCCGAACTGGACGCAGCGGCTCCCGAGAACCCCATCTCTATTTCCTGCCAGAACAATCAGGTGATCGTCAACAGCCTGATGCTGGCCAAGATTCCTCCGGATACCCAGGGAATTTTAAAGGATGAAAACGGCAACCCCAATGGTCAACTGCGAGGCGCGGCCGCCGGACTCGTGATCTATGAAATGATGCCCTGGGAGAATGTGGAGGAGCAGGCCGTCAGGCAAAAGGCGGTCTTCAAGCGCTACCATCCTCAAGGGGTGACCACCCTTATCGGACGCGGCCAGGGATTTACGGTGTCCGTGATCCGAGAACTCTGGATCAAGGATGAACTAGAATTGAGGGTGAGAATCCTTCACGAATTCCTGCGCTCTCAGGGCCGGCCCGAGGCCTTTCTCAAACGGATTGGAAACCTGACGGACTTCGGAGACGACATGTACAAGATCATCGGGGCCACCGTCCAGGTGGTGGACGGAAGTGCCGGAAATGGTGCCGCCATGACGGACATCCCAAAGATCAATAAATTCGAGGGAGATCCCTACGATTCATTTGGTCAGAACAAGTGGGAGGAAACCGGCAATGCGGCCACCAGCGACCGCCTCAATATCATCCTGGCCAACCGATACGGCTGGACCATCGGAGGTCTGCACAGCGCCGGAGACCACAGCAACACCTTGCTTCTGGAAGCCTTTGCAGAGGCACACCAGGAGAGATCCCTGGTGGGCCGCCACTTCGGTATCGACCACCAGCCCATGATGCGCGAAAAGCACTTCGCTCTGATGAAGGAGATGGATGTGATTCCCACCTTCTATGACGGTCCCTTCTCCGGAGACAACGAGTCCTGGATCTTCCAGTATGGAGCGGATGCCGTCTATAACATGGGTCCGGTAAAAAGCGCGATCGAAGCCGGCCTCAAGCCCGCCATCGAAATCCCGGGCGGCCTGGAAGCGATTGCCTCCTTCGTGCAACGAACCAGTGACGACGGCCGGGTCTGGAACCCCGAGGAAAAGGTCTCCCGCCAGGAGGCTCTGTACATGTACACTGCCTGGGCAGCTCGCTACAGCGGAGATGAAAAACTGCTGGGCTCGATCGAGCCCGGCAAACTGGCTGACCTGGTGATCTTGAACGGAGATTATTTGACCTGGCCGGAAGCCGACCTGGACAAGCTTCGCGTGTTGATGACCGTGGTGGATGGAAAAGTCGTCTACGAAGTCGGAGGCGCCTTTTAGGAGGAATCAGCAACCGTCCCTCACCGATGGGACCCGCTGGACTGCAGGAACAATTCCCCATAGCCTTTGGGAGCCAGCTCCCTCAAAAACAGCATGCCGATATCCTGCATCAGGCCGGCCAGAAAGAGCACTTCTTCGTTGCGCATTTTGGTCCACTTGGCCAGGCACTGAGCAGAGACAGCAGAGAAAAGGGAGCGACGCCAGAATGCCTGGAAATCAAACCCCTGGACTTCATTACAGCGCATTCCGCGGACCAGTGAAAATGCCAGGGCGATGGTTTGTACGGCGTCGATTCCCAGAATCGCCACGGCATGACTCAGTGTTTCAATCTGACGAGGGAAGCAGTAAAAAGCGGAGTTCACAACCTTGAGGACTCGGGCACAAAGAACCGGATCCTGCCCGATCGCTTCGGCCAACTTCCTGAGATCCACATCCTGTTTCCGACACAGCTCAACGATTCTGATGGCAACCGCCGGAAGGGTCGGCAAAGTTGAACACTTTTCGAGCCGTTTTCACAATTGGCTGTTCATCCGGGGTTCTTCTCGCCTGGAAGAAATACCTGTCCCTTTAATGAAAGGACAGAATCATATTCGGGGGTAGGTGCCGAAACGGCGCCGGGCTTTATCTGTTCCCTAAAGATTCCTATTGGTCCACCTCATCCACCCATTGTTTCGGCTCTCGGGCACCGGAACTTTAGGTTGAAAATTCAAATTCCAGCGGTTTCCGGTATTCCGGATCGAGTAGACTGTAAAGAGGTTTTCGATTCGATGATCGGGGTACTAAAAATCCCGGAAGGGCAGGAACCGGAGCCCGCCCAGGGATCGGGCCCGCCAGCAGAAAAGTTTGTCCGACAGGTTTGGCAACAGGAGTTTTGCTTATTTGACAGGAACTTAGCTCATTCCCCGACAGAACTTCGCATCCTGTGAGGGTTCCCTCCAGTGGATCGGAAGCCCAACGGGGTCTAGATTCTTCAAAATTTGGCTTTGAATTTCACTCGACACTCTGTTATCTTGCGCCCTTCATAGACCTTGAAACAGGAAATGACACCAAATTGATTCCTTACACCGAATCCGAAGATGGCGGGCGGTCCTGGCGAAAGGCCATCGCCCCGTTTGAGACACCCAGTCTGGCCCGGAGTCTACGGCAAACCGCCGATACGATCCTTCCCTACTTGGGGTTAATGGGCCTGATGTACCTTGCCCTCGACGTTTCTTACTGGATCACACTGGCCCTCGCATTCCCCGCAGCGGGGTTCCTGATCAGAAACTTCATTCTTTTTCACGATTGCGGCCACGGCTCCTTCTTCAAATCAAGGAAGGCCAACCGCATGCTGGGATTTCTCACCGGTTTGATTGCCTTCATGCCCTCTTATTACTGGAGCCATCAACACGCCAAGCATCATGCCACTGCCGGTGATCTGGATCACCGAGGTGATGGCGACGTGTGGACTCTGACCGTGCAGGAGTACCTGGAGCTGTCGCGCTGGCAGCGGGTCTGTTACCGGACCTATCGCAACCCGTTCTTCCTTTTCGGGGTAGTGCCGCTGTACTTCTTCCTGGTCTATTACCGTTACTGGCGCCCGGGCGACAGCACGCGTGTTCGCTGGAGTACGCTGCGAACCAACGCGGCTCTGGTGGGTCTTGTAACTGCTGCGAGCTTGACCATTGGTATCAAGGCCTACCTCATGATCCAGTTGCCCATCTTGATTGTCGGCGGCTCGGCCGGCGTTTGGCTATTCTACATTCAGCACCAGTTCGAGGACACCTACTGGGAGCGCCACCCGGATTGGAGCTACGTTCGACATGCCCTGGAGGGGTCCTCCTTTTACAAACTGCCGCGCATCCTGCAATGGTTCAGCGGCAACATCGGATTCCACCACATTCACCATCTGAGCCCAAGAATCCCCAACTACAACCTGCCGAAGTGCCACGACTCCCATCCCATGTTCCGGGCGGTACCACACATCACGCTGTGGACGAGCCTGAAGTCCCTTGGCTTTCGTCTCTGGGACGAGGACCACAAGAACCTGGTAGGCTTTGACTACCTTCCCGTCTATCTCGCCAAGCAGGCGACGTTTTCCCGCCAGTAAGCAGCCGGCGCCGGCCACACCCTTGCCTGCATTGAAAAAATAATTCAGTACCATCGCTCGACGAAATGGAGTACCCTTTTCGCGATTTCCCTCGCTTTCAAGGCCTGCGGCGACGGATGAACCTGGTTCAAAGAATTCCAGCGCCTGGTGCCAACCGATCAGATAGGTTGGGATCACCTTTTTCAGGAGGAATTCTTAAAATGATTGATCGAAGAACTTTTGCTCGGTCTTCCCAAACCCGGACGATGGGAATTCTATTCATTCTCTGTTTCTGCACTCTGGTTGCTCCAGCACAGGATCTGCCCCCGGAAGTAGCCCACTACGCCGACACCGTCTTCCACAACGGTTCCGTGTTGACCATGGATCGCGATAAGCCACCTTTTACCGTAACCGAAGCGCTTGCGGTCGATCGAGCATTTCGGGTGCGGGGGTGCTCCGGGAACGGAAGGCCATCTTGGAGGGCACCTGATCGTTGTTGTGACTGATGCTGATCGTGTTTTTGAGACGCCAGGACCAGAACAGGAATCGGCCGACGGCAACGCGAACCTCCCCAACCTGGGACACAGTGAGAACGTGTCGCATCCCCATCGGACCGGTCACGACCATCTCTCGATCGGACACCGTGAGTTCGCCTGTCCAGTTTTTGGTCCTGATGATTCCCGCGAAGACCTCTCCCTTCCAGGAGTTCGCAGATGTGCTGGATTCACCTTCGGTACCGCTCATGTTCGCTGCCTGAATTGACTGATGCTGGAAACTATAATACTCCGATTGTCCGTAAAAGACGCAAGCAGACAGAGGAAGAAACCTGGGAGGCAGAGAGTCTGACCGACCTTAAGGATGGATTTTCAAGACCCGGGACCTGTACTATCTGAGTCTCGTAAGGCTGAAAAGCGCAATTCCGATTGCTTTCAGAGGGGCTCAAGAATTAGCATTGAAGGCAGTCTGCTCCCCATAAGGGGGAAACATTCGGTGAGATCCAGGATCAGGGAAACGATCAACCATGCCAAGTTCTAGCAACAAACCGTCGCCATCATGAGTTCCAAGCAGCCATCCCGGATCCGGTCAATTCCAGGCGACTCGTCAAAAGCGAGTTCGGATAACCTGGTCGACATATTAACGCCAACCGGCCAAGTCCAGGAGATTCGTCATCAAGAGGGTCACATCCTGGTCTGTCAGGGCTGCTGCTGCGGAAATACCGAGAAGGGATTTCCACCCGTCCCGTTGGAAGCATGGAAATCTGTATGGAAGGCTCGAGCCATCCGCAGGCGAGTCCACCTGACCATCGCGGGGTGTCTCGGCCCCTGCCCTCTCGCCAATGTGGTACTGGTCATTTATCGGGGTGCATGCATATGGCTGCAGGCCATCGATTCTCCCCTTCAGGTCAGGCAGGTCTACGACTACGTCGAGTCGATGATGTCGGCCGGTCGCTATGTTCCTCTCCCGTCAAACCTCGAGAAGTTTCACTTCACGCGCTACGACTTTGACACGGGAAGCTGCTCGGCCACTCAAGCGGAGTACTCCGCCCCAGGAGCGAAATAGGCGGGACGTTGGTGAGAAATCAAGGGGAAGATTCCGCAGTCAAAAGCTCAGGAAGCCGCCTCCAGGTAGTCGTCGAATAGATCCAGGTAGACAATGTCCCTGGCATTGCCCCGGCTCCCCCAGAGTTCGGTGGCAGTAAATTTGACGGCATAACAGTGCTGGGGCTTGTCTTCCAGTCCATGGGCCACCCTATCCGGAAAAGGAAACACTCCATGATCGATGTGCACCTGTCCCCGATGTCCTCGCACGTATCGGGGGTGCCTGGTGTGGCCTCGGGGATGCTCATTTTTTACCCTCACCCGGTCGCCCACCTGAAATCTGGGCGGAACGTCCAGCTGCATTCGCTTGGAACGTGATGTTCGGGTTCCCGCTTGCTCAGGTGTTACGGCCTGGTAGCCAGCGGTCCGGGCAAGCCTTCCCTCCGGGTTCTTCAATTCTTCTTCGGTTATGAGCCCGTATTTCACCAGCATTTTTTCCCTTGCTAGCAACCACCGGCCGAAATAACCCAGGCTCAAGTAGTCAACCGGAGGCAGGCTCTCTATTGTGAAGCGAAATTCATCAACGCCCCCTACACGCACCAAAGAGATGATGGCGCGTACCTGCCTTTCCCAATCCTCATGAAAACCTTCATCATCCTGGGGGTCAACTTTGCCAAACCCGCCCATGCCGCCCATGTCATGAATACCGTTCATGCCTGTAGCTCCGACTCAAAGAGTTTCAGTTTCGCCAATCCGATCAAGAGAAGATGGCTGTCCCTAAACCCTCGAACACAGTGATGAACCAACCATTGGCTTCGGGCACCAGGCCAATCACCAGAGTGCTCAACACCAGGGTGACGCCGGCAAAGGGGAACGGATCTCTTTGGCCGGCCTTTTTTTTGAGCAGGAACCCGATCCCTACGCCCGAGAACAGAAGCAGTAGAGCCGACACAAGACAACCGCCGGTAAACAACAGAAGGTCCGCCAGCGGGGCTTCAGCAAGGAGTGGCTGGATCAGGGCCTGGCCATGAAAGGCGCCCAGCAGGGAAAACAGGGCCACGATGATCCCGGCAGGCAGGCGGTTTTTGAGACTCAGCTGCGCACCCGCCAGAGCTAACGAAGCGAAGATCATCGGTTCGAGCAGAGGGACTGAAATGCCACCCAGGTTGAGCAGGCCTCCCGTTATCAGCACCAGGGAAAAACCCAACGGGGCCAGCCATACGGCTCGGCCTCCCAGCTGAACGGCAATGATGCCCACTGCAATGGCCATCAGCATGTGATCCAGTCCGTGAAGTGGCATACTCAAGCCCTGAATCAGGGGATGTCCCTGCATCACTTCCGCATGGTGGCCAAGAACCATTTGCTGAGATCCCAGCGTTGCCATCAGGATCGCCAGGCTTCGTGAAACGGATACGGTCGGTTTTACATTCATCTCTGGTACCCTCTTTTTGGTTGTAGCCTCATTCAGGCAAAAAGACTCACTGCTCATCATCAATCATGGGTATGC
>Ga0310345_10006239_pt1 | contig 10438 bp, 8 predicted proteins | sample HC15DNA20500_MG_FD_204667 | JGI IMG/M metagenome (GOLD analysis project Ga0310345, IMG submission 204667) | Marine microbial communities from station ALOHA, North Pacific Subtropical Gyre - HC15-DNA-20-500_MG | ecosystem: Environmental > Aquatic > Marine > Oceanic | place: Pacific Ocean: North... | reverse complement strand
GTTGGGAACAACGGAGAATCGGTGATGGGTGTCAGCCTCGATCCGCAGCAACAGCGGGCATACCAGGACGACGGCGTGCTGTTTCCGTTGCCGGCGGTGGCGGCATCGGAAGCGTCAGCGGCTTGTGACCATGCGCTGGCCTTTCTTGAGTGCCAGGGTCCAGAGGCCCGTGCCGTAGATTCGTCGCAGGTGCACCTGTTTCTGCCGTGGGCGTTCGACCTGGTCACTGATTCTCGCGTGCTGGACGCGGTCGAGGGCGTTCTCGGACCCGACATCATTGCCTGGGCCACGACGCTGTTCGCCAAGCCACCAGGCGACCCGTCCCGGGTTACCTGGCATCAGGATGGAACCTACTGGGGCCTGGACTCGACCCAGGTGGCGACCGCCTGGATTGCCCTGACCGTCAGCGACACGGCAAACGGTTGCATGCGGGTGGTTCCCGGTACCCAGCAACTTGCCATCCAGCCACATCGCGATACGTTCGCGGCTGACAACCTGTTGTCGCGCGGACAGGAGATCCAGGTGGAAGTGGATGAGGCCGAGGTGGTCGACCTCGTTCTTCAACCGGGTGAGATGTCGTTGCACCACGTCAACCTGGTTCACGGATCGGAACCGAACACGACCGACGGATGGCGGGTCGGTTTCACGGTGAGGTACGTCAGGCCCGATGTCCGCCAGTTGGGTGAGGACCTGCCGTTGGCCGTCCTGGCGCGTGGTCGCGACGACCACGGGAATTACCGGCTGGTCGAACGGCCGGTTGAACGCCCTCTGGATGAAGCCGTGGAAGCGTTGCGGGAGTTCAACCGCGACTTCCTGTCGCGACTGATGCCGACTCCGGAATGAACCGGTTCCCACTGGCACGAGACGGTCCGTCGAGGGGCACGGTGACACGATGATGTTATGGAAGCGGCCGACCTCCGAAACCGTTGCCGGTTTCATCCAGGGGCAATCCGGGCAGGACTGGTCGTATCCGGGGATCGGCGAGACCCGGACACGGGCGGCTCCTTCCGGATTCGTATCGGATCACTACCGCATCCGGTTGGGAGAGGGTGACGCGGCGTTCGAGGCGGCCCGCAATGCGATTCGATGCTGGGCCATGTTCGACGTGGGTTGGGCCAGTGTCGTTCCTGAACCCGATCCCCCCGGCGAGGGCCAGACGGTGGCGATCCTGTTCGGAATCCTGGGCTGCTGGTGTCTCAATGCCTGTCGTGTCGTCTATCTGATCGACGAAGACGGTCCCCCGCGTCGATTCGGGTTCGCCTACGGAACGCTGCCGGATCACATCGAGCGGGGAGAAGAGCGATTCCTGGTCGAACAGGATTCCGACGGGGTGACCTGGTACGACCTTTCGGCCTTCTCGAGGCCCAGTCACCTGCTGGCGAAGATCGGCTATCCCGTGGCGCGGATGATGCAGAAGCGGTTTGCCAGGGGATCCCAGGCGTCGATGAAACGGACGGTGCAGCGCAGCCTCGAGGCTGCAATGCCTCAAACGGAATCCTGACGATGGTCGAATTGCCGCAACGAAAGGCGACGGTCCGTTCGGCAGTCGGCGGGTTGATCTGGATCGGCCTGGTCTGCTGGCGTCCTTCGAGTCCCTTTGACGTTGGCTGGGCTCGGCAGTTGCTGTTGTTTTCGCCGTTGATCCTGGTGCCGTTGGTCGTCGACCTGGCCGAACGGCGAGACGACACCTCCGTGATGCGTCGTCTGCTCGGGCTGGCCAACTGGTTGCAGTTGCCTGCGGCGGTGGCGCTGGTTGTTGCGGTCGAAGTTCTTGCCCAGGGCAGCGTGGCCGCCGCCGCGTGCACCCTGCCCTGGCTGCTGGTGACGGGGCTGCTGGGATTGGTTGGACTCTTGCGGGCGTGGCGCCGTGGGGGGACGCCCTGGCCCGAACTGGCTGTCGATGCCGGATTGATCTTCCTGCCGATCGGCGGTGGCTGGGCGTTGTTGCACGTACTGGGAGAGCAGCCCCTGGGCTTCAAGCCGGTGATCGTCCTGCTGACGGCCATCCACTTCCACTACGCGGGGCTGGTCCTGCCGGTGATCACCGGTTTGTCGGGCCGACGGTTGCCGGGCGGATTCTCGAGCCTGGTCGCCGCCGGAGTGACAATCGGGGTCCCGCTGGTCGCGGTGGGAATCACCAGCACCCAACTGGGAGGCCCCCCCGCTGTCGAGACTCTTTCGGCCTGGATGACCGCTGCTGCCGCCATCGGCACGTCGGTGTTGCTGCTCAGGCTGGTGCGAACCGGCGGTGTGCCCCTGGCCTCGAAGGTGCTCTGGACGGTTTCTGCGGTCTCACTTAGCGGCGCGATGGTCCTGGCGGCACTCTACGGGGCGAGAGCCTGGCTGGACCTGCTCCCGGAATCCTGGCAACTGCTGCCGGTGCCGTTGGAGGATCCGTCCGGGAAAACCGACAACCTCGAAGTGATCATCGACTGGATGCGAGCCTGGCACGGCACGGCCAACGCCATCGGCTTTGCCCTGTGCAGTTGCCTGGCTTGGACGATTGTCGAGCGGGGGTCGGTGTTCGAGCCGGCTGCTCAAGTGCTCACAGCGAAAAATGCCGGCAGATGAAAACGGTCTTGTCGTTCTGACGAGTTGGTGTGACACACCTGGCGGCCTGCAAAAAAATGTCTGCAATCGATACCCTCTCGAAGCGGTTGGAGCAAGAACGGGCGGGATACAGGAGGAATTGATGTGTTGGTTGTCTACGTCGTCGTCATCTTTGTAAACGCCTTTATCTGTTGTCTGATCGCCGTTGAATTGGCAGCGGTCAAAGGTCACGACACGGTGAAATGGGGGTGGTACGGATTTCTTTTTGGTCCGATCGGGGTTCTGGGAGCGGTGGGGCTTCCCGACCGAGACGGAGTTTATGCTCGGTCACGGATCAAGGAGGCCACCTCTCCGCCGGTGGGCGATCCTTCACTCCACCTTGAGAAGCTTGGCGGAAAAATCGTCCGGAATGAACTGCGTGAAGTGACCCGTGTCTCGTTCGTCAATTATAAGATCACTGATTCGGAACTCGAGAGTCTCAGCGGATTGACCGGACTGAAGACGCTCGACCTTGGCGGCACCAAGATCACCAACGCAGGATTGGCACACCTGGTGGGCCTGTCCAACCTGGAGACGCTCTCTCTCCACAGCACTCTCATCACCGATGCCGGGTTGCTGCACCTGAAAGGACTGGCCCGGCTCAAGACACTCTGGCTCGGTGGAACCAGGGTCACCGGTGAGGGAATTGCCGAACTGAAGCGTGCGTTGCCGGAGTGCCAGATCAGCTAGGCGATCCCGGCAGGTACGGACCGGGGTCGTGTCAGACGTCCTCGACCACGCGGGCCCAGTGAAGACTCATCCGATCGGGCGTGCCGGCATACCAGGCGATCAGCCACTGGTCGTCCCGCGGCCGAATGGCCGGGTGTCCGAAACTCCACTTGCCCATGTCTTCCCAGAACTCGGCGTAGTCGATCTCTTCACGACCCTGGCTGATCGCCGCCTGCTCATCGTGAACATGGACGATCAGTCGTTTGTCTTCGGGCCAGGTCCGGCCGCCGTCTGATGATTGCCAGAGGGTGATCGTGCCGGGCTGTCCCCGGTCGACAACACACGAGAGGATCCGCCCATCCTCGGCGATGGCGCAGGCGGAAATCTGCCCGGGGATACTCGTTTCGAACGGTTCTCCAGCGGCCATCGCTCCGTCGTCGATCGAAGCTCGCAGCATGTGGACATTGGTGTCGCGTTGTTCGCGGCGATTGTGAGTCCAGAACATCCCGATGAACTCACCGGGAGTCGAGGTGGGGCAGAGTCGCTGGTCCCAGTAGTACTTTTCCTGTTCGGGATGCCGGGCGACCTGCCAGGGGTTCTCGAAGGACCGACCGCCGTTACGCGAGATCATCAACCACGCCGCCGGTTCGACCGGTGTCGGGTCATCGAATTCCTTGAAGCTCTCGAAGGCGCAGGCGATGGTTCCGTCGGACCAGCGGAGGATCGGGCCGGTGACTGCACACCCGGAAAGTCCGGGTGTCGGCAACTCCGACCAAGCCGTCCAGGTGTCCCCCTCATCGGTTGACGAACAACTCAGGATCCGGGTCGACAGGATGCCCTCAGTCTCGGGGTTGAACAACGGTCGATCCGGGATGCTGCGATCGACCCAAGTGGTGAACAGCAGCAATCGCCCCGGTTCGGCCTCGACCATTTCCGCCGCCATCAGCGAACCGGGAATCCCCTGCCACGAGGTTTCGAACTGGTGCGGCAACCGGTTCCATGTCTCGGTGCCACCGGGTGACCGGGCCAAACGGATCGTGTTGGTTGGAGTGTGTTTCCCCGGCCCGGACTGGCAACCGGCCAGAAACGTGCCGGAGTCAAGCGGCACGAGGCTGGTGACATAAGCGATCGCCTCGGTGGACGCCGCGTCACTCGCATCGAGGATCAATCCGTTCGCCACGACACGCATCACCGGGCCGATGGCTTCGTCGGGGCACTCGGCAGGTTCCATCATGTGTCATCCGCCTACGAAAACAGTTCCAGCAGTGGCCGTCCGGTGGAAAGCTGGTGTGGTTTGTTTCGCGATTTCACTGATTGTTGCGGGTCGACGCCCAGCGCGTCGAAGATCGTCGCAGTGACATCTTCTGGAGACACCGGGTCGTCGGTGACGTATTCCGCGTAGCGGTCGGTGGCACCGTGAACGAGTCCGCCATGGGTGCCGGCGCCGGCCATCAGGATCGTGAACGCGTGGGGCCAGTGCTCACGGCCGGGTGTGGCGAAGATCTTGCTGATTCGAGGGCTGCGGCCGAATTCTCCCATCCAGATGACCAGTGTATCCTCAAGCAGACCTCGATCGGACATGTCGGCCAGCAGGGCAGCCAACGTCCGGTCGGCCCGAGGGATCAGGCTGTCCTTGATCAACGGGAAATGGTTGCGGTGTGTGTCCCACGGATTGTTGACGAGCATCGGCTTGAACGGCCCAGCCCAATCCTGGATCTCCTTGCCCCAGTAGACGGTGACAAATCGGGCTCCCGCTTCGATCAGCCGCCGGGCGAGCAACGTGGATTGGCCATGTCGATCCCGTCCGTACGCATCTCGCAATGCCGCGGGCTCGCGATCCAGGTTGAAGGCCTCATGAATGGACGGCTTTTGCAGGATCCGGATCGCCTGCTCCTGCAACGCCGCGAATTCGGTCGTGGCGATCACGTTGTCCAGGTGCCGGCTGGCCTGGAGCCTGTCGAACAATTCCCGACGTTGTTCGAGACGGTTCTCGGTGACCGATTCGACGCGGGCCAGATTGGGAGGAACGACGTCGCCGGCCGGCGTGACGTGAATCGGGAACGGATTCCATCTTGCTCCCAGGACGCCCGCATTCTGGCCCGGAAGAATTCTCGCGTCGATACGCATCGGGCCGGGGATCTGGATTGTCTTGGGCATGGCGACTGCCGAATCACCCGCCCGGTTGAACGCGCAACTCATGTGCGGCAGGTCGGTGTCCTGAACCTTCAGTCCCCCGGCCTGGATGTCGTGCCGATACCCGGTCAGCACTCGATAGACAGCCTGGTCGTGAGGCAGGTCCTCGTGTCGTACCGACCGGATCTGTGCCAGGTGGTGCATCTGCCGGGCGACCTTTGGCAGGTACTCGCCGACCGATGTGCCGGGAACGGATGACTCGATGGATGACACCGGGCCACGGATCTCTGCAGGAGCAGCCGGCTTCATGTCGAACATGTCCAGGTGGCTGGGGCCACCATCCATGTAGAGCAGCAGCACGGACTTCGCACGTGGCGACTTCAGTTGAGGAGCGACAGCACGCAGCACACCCGGCAGGCCCAACGACGCCAAGCCCAGGCATCCGAGCGAAAGGACGGCTCGGCGATCGACGTCTTCGGGTCTTGTGTTGGAACGCTTTCCGGACATTGTCGAGAGTGTTTCCTCGTGGCCGAACGGCCCGACGAGTTGTGAGTTTTGTCCTGGACGTGGCTGGCAGGAAGTGTTCTCCGGGACCACAACCACGTTCGTTCTAAGTGCGGGTGGTTGAGACCGGCAGAGATCAACGTTCTGCGAACTGTTTTTCTTTCACGTCTTTCAGTGTCAGTTGCAGGGCCAGGATGTAGCTGGTGAGGATTCGTCGTCGGACCTCAGTCGCGGTGCGGGGGTTTTCACCAAGGCCACCCGGACCCAGGGGGGGACAGAATCGTGTCCATCGCGGCGCGTGGTACGAGAGGAAGATCCGAGAACTCATCGCATCGTACGGAATGGCGCCGATGACGAACTCCATGGCGTGGCGGGCGCGTTGGAGAGCACGAGCGAGTTGACGGGATTTCAGAAAGCTCTGCTCACCCCTCGCCTGCTCGGGATTCGCCGGCTTCCATGTGACGGGTGGCTTCTTGGGGTCGATTTGTGCGAGCTTCTGGCGTTCGCGGGCTTCGATGGTCTCACGGTCCTTTTTGCTCAACAGCGTCTCGGCCTCGGTTTTGAGCAACTTCAACCGAGTTTCACCACGGGTTGTCAGTTTCCGGAGAAACTGGGCGTACCGGTAATCATCGATTCCCTCACGGGTGGCCTCCCAGGAAATCGTCGGGATGGGTCCGTCCGGCGAGGGACAGATTCGCGAAAGTCGGGTCTTGGGGTTGCCGCCGACCTCGCCCTGGCGATTGGCCGTCCAGTGCGGGTTGTCGTAATAGGCCCACTGTGCCACGCCTCGCACCTTGGTTCGAAACGCCCAGAAGCCGAAGAACGCACGGCTGAAAGGCATGTTCAAGTGGGGGCAGGTGCAGTTGTAGGTCCAGAGTTCCGCATTCAGTTCCTTGGACTGGTTCAGGGTGTCGATGTTGACGCCAGCGTCGCCGGCGATCCAGACGTTGTAGTACTGGCCGATTTTCTTGGGGTCGAGCCCGGCCGTGGTGGTTCGGACCGGGAGGTTCCATGACCGGATTTGTTTCAACCGCTTGACCGCGGCGTCAAATCGTGGTCCTTCTCCCCCCGGCTCGTCGTTGACATACAACAACGGCTTCGGCCACTTGCGGCTCTTCCAGTTTGTGAGGGTGGCCTTCAATGCCGGCTCGGGCAGTCCGCCCCAGCCGTAGCCATGGGCTGCGGGGAGCCACAGAACGGGTTGGCCCGTTGCACACAGGCCGCTTTCGAGAATCCATTTCATCTGGGTCTCGAGCCCGTACTGGAATCGCGGGTTGTCGGACTTGTAGTTGTAGTTCCTGGTCAAATTGATGTTGCTCGAGCCGTCGACGTCGCCGTTGTTGTAGACGGTCACGGTGTTCATGCCGTGTTCCCGCATATCGCGGTAGTAGGCCTGTTGCAGTTCGGGTGTCAGCATGTTGTCGGGGAAGTAGTGCTCATGGTGATACATCAGGAAGGCGATGTCGGGCTCGGGCAACACGACATCCATCACCTCGACTTCCAGCGGCAGCTTGCGAAGAACGTTGCCCGCCGAAGTGACTTCCAGGGTGCCGCGGTAGAGTCCGGGACGAGTGTCGGGTCGTGTTCGAGGGGTGACCCACCAACCCGCAACTTCTCCGGCCGGGATGGTCCTGGGACGCGCCAGCGGCAGCAGTCCCCCATCGAGGCGGCGAACGGTGACATCGCCAACGGGAATCACGGCGCCGTCGGGGCCGACCAACTCGGAGGCGAGTCGCAGGTTGGCCTTTTCGATCGTGTCCGGGGTGTGCAGCCCGACCAGTCCGGGCTCAAATTCTCCACGGGCCAATCGAATTCTCAGGGAATCGATCAACTCCAAGCCTGATGGCGGACGTCGCTGGAGTTCCAGCGACTCCATCACCGACCGGGTGAACAGGGGCAGTTGACCCGGGGAATCCGGGCCGGTGGCGATCGGGCCGCTGGTGCCCACCGGTTCGATCGTGATGTCATCGATCCACACTGGCGAGCCGAAAATCGACTGGGCCGAGATACTCATCGTGAACTGGCGACTGTCCCGGGTGCGGAATGTCTCGGTCAGTTGCAGCCACGGGTGGGACTTGCACCAGCCTGAGCGGTAGGAGGCCACGCCGCCGTCGTCGGCCCCAGCTATCTCGAATCGCATGTCACCGACAGTATCGGGCATCGAGGCCCAGACGCTCAGCCGGTACTCGGTGTTGGGCTTGAGGACGAAGGGGGCGGAGGAGATCCGGCTTAAGGGCCAGGGATGGGTTTCCTTCCGATCGACCAGCAGGGCCAAAGAACGACGCCCCTGCATCGTCATCGTCAATTCGGGGCGAACCTCGCCTCGCTCGAGTGTCCAGCCGACTGGCCGGCCGTCGGACCATTGTTCGAACCCCGCGTTGTTCAGGAAGGCATGGCCCAGTGATGGTGGCTTGATTGGCTGGGCAGCCGGGGCCCGAGCGTTGTCGGCGGCAGCCGCGAGCGCCAGTGATTTCAACGGCTTGGTCGGCGGTGTGAAGTCCTTGGTGCGACGGATGTCATTGAAAATCGCGAAGTCGTCCAGGAGTCCGTTCGATGAGTTGCGTCCACCGACGAAGAGACTCTCGAGGCCCCAGCGATAAGGGTTCACCTTGTCGGTGTGCAACCGGCGGACGCCATCGACGAAGACTGAGAACGTGCCACGTTCGGCACCCTTGGTCAGGTCCCAGGTCACGGCAAAATGCTGCCAATGGCCGGGAGCGATGAACCTCTCGGAATAGTAGTCCCAGCCGGTGCGTCCGTTGATATTGAAGCCGAGGACCAGTCCCTGTCCGTTGGGGCGTCGGCCCAACGCGAGGCTGAACTGGCCGGCTCCGACGAACCGGAAATACGTGTGATGGGCCGTCTTCGGTGTGAACGGATTCACTTTCGCAAAGAACTCGATCGTCCCGCGTCGCAGGTCGACGTTGCCCGGTGTGTCAAAACGAACACTGCGGGAGCGGTCGGAGTGGGCCGCATTGAGTGCCCGGCCCCAGTCGCCCCGGATCTCGGTGGTCAGTTCCAGGAGTTTTCCTCGCTGTCTCCCGCTGGCCTTTCTGTTACCGACGGCAAAGTCGGCGTGCTGTGATTTGTCGAACGAGGCGTAAAAGAGCATCTCGCTGCGGGCCGGAGATGCCAGCGTCAACAGGAACGCGACAGTGAATGCCAGTCGTTCGATGGAGAACATGAAGACGCTCCTTTGAGACTCTCGAGGGAAAAGCCGCAGGCACGTTTGCAGGACTTCTTCGAGACTAACGCCGAAAAACCTCACGAGCAATCACGTTCGTGAAGCCGGATTTCCGGCCTGGATGTTTTCGGTCGCGATCGGGGTTTTCGGAGCGATCGGTCTTCCTGACCGGATGACCGGAGTGCAGACGCTCGACCTTGCGAGGACCAAGATCACCAACACCCGGCCGGAACATCGGGCGGGCTTGTCCAGCCTGAGCTGATCGACTCGTGGCGGCGCTGGATCACGGGAGTTCCGAGGGCCAGACGACGAGTTGTTTCGGGTGTCAATCAACCGATCGTCTCAGGATCGGCATTCACAGCCGTTTCGGTCGGAGTCTCATTCCGGTGAAGATCCGGTGGCACTGCACGGGTATGCTGCAACCATTCCACGTTCGGATACGTGATGTGGACGAGGATGCCAATGCCCTTTGCACCACGAACTCGACGGTTGCCCGTGCTGCGTTATCGATTCGTCCCGGGGGTTCTGCTGATCCTGCTCGTGGCGAATGTGGCCCTGGCGGTCAACGTCAAGGACTACGGCGCAACCGGTGACGGCGAGACCGATGACACGGCGGCGATCCAGGCCGCCATCGATGCCGGCAGATCGGTCTACCTGCCACCAGGGACGTATGTCCTCAGCCGGGAATTGCGCGTCTGGAATTCCGTTCAGTTGATTGGTGAACGCGGGGGGGCGCGTCCGAAACTGCTGCTCAAAGCCGATACGAAGGGTTACGGCGACGTCGGCAATCCGGGCTACATGGTCAAGTTCTACGAGCGGCGGACACCTGCTCTGAAGCCGGCGTGGATGAACACATTCTGTTCCCAACTGGACGGCATTGATCTGCAGATTCAGCGTGGCAACAACGGTGCCGTGGGCATCAGTCATACCGGCGCCCAGAACTGCCACATCCGCAACTGCAGGATCACGATGAACGGAAGTTCACTGGGCATCTACTCACTGCCCAGTGACAGTCTCACCGAGAATGTCGAGATTGTCGGTGGACAGGTCGGCGTTCGGTGGAAAGAAACGGGCATGTGGCCCAGCGTGATCAAGGGCTGCGTGTTTCGCGGGCAGACGGTTGCCGCCATCCAGGGTGCTCAACACGGCATCATTCTCGAGGGCTGCGTCTTCGATGGCTGTGCAGTGGGGATCAATGTCCCCGGCACAAAATGGAATGCCGAGCGTCTGTACCTCGAAGACTGCATCTTCAAGAACATCACCAGTGGAAAGGCCATTACGGCATTTCACGGTCGGCGTTTTGACTTCCTGATCACGCTGAAGAACGTGTACTTCAAGGATGTGCCACATATCGCGTTC
>Ga0310345_10006238_pt1 | contig 10439 bp, 7 predicted proteins | sample HC15DNA20500_MG_FD_204667 | JGI IMG/M metagenome (GOLD analysis project Ga0310345, IMG submission 204667) | Marine microbial communities from station ALOHA, North Pacific Subtropical Gyre - HC15-DNA-20-500_MG | ecosystem: Environmental > Aquatic > Marine > Oceanic | place: Pacific Ocean: North... | reverse complement strand
GACGATCATCAGTAATACAGACGTTGAGCCAGCAGAAGCGACGACACCTCCGGAGATCGGAGGAGATCACTTCCGTTCCAGTGCTGTGTTTCTTACGCAAGCTCATCCCAGACAAACAGAAAGTTCAGACGTTTTGGTCGGGACATCCCTAGACCAACTCTATGCCCAGAGATTTGGTCAGGATACGCCGATACCCTCCATGCAACTCTGTATCGAAAACGTAGATCAGGCCGGCGGGTGTGCTTACGGGTATGCATGCGTATATACGGATACCATTAGCTGGGCTTCTCCGACAGAACCCTTGCCTATGATTCGTGATCCAAGAATTGCTTTTGATCAATTGTTCGGAGCGGGTGGAAGCACGGAACAACGAGCCGCTAGACGTCGAAGTAGTGCCAGCATCCTAGATTGGATTGTTGGCGATATCGGTCGATTAAAAACGGGATTGCGACCCAGTGATCGCCTCAGGATAGACAGGTATCTCGAAAATATCCGTGAAATAGAACGTCGAATCCAAGGGATTGAATCCAGGAATAGTAGCGGAGAATCCAGAGAACTTCCTGAAGCTCCTGCGGGTGTTCCCGATTCGTTCGATGAGCATGTGAAATTGATGATGGATTTGCAGGTTTTAGCTTTCCAAGCAGATATGACTCGAGTCTTCTCTTTTAAGATGGGAAGAGACGCATCTAGCAGGGTATATCCTGAGAGTGGATCGGATAGGCCATTTCATCCTGCTTCCCATCATGGTGGTAGCCCCGAATCAGTTTTAGAGTTTGCTAAGATCAATAGTTATCATGTGGGGATGCTTCCTTATCTATTGGATAAATTGAAGGAAATCGATGAGGATGGAGAAACTCTTCTGGATAAAACCATGGTCATTTATGGTTCCCCAATGGGGGATTCGAATCTACATAACCACAAGCGTTGTCCACTCTTTGTAGTAGGTGGAGCCAATGGAGCTCTTGCAGGGAATAATCATATTTTCACAGACAATGGCACGCCGATGGCAAACGCCATGCTGAGTTTGGGACAAAAACTGGGGATGAACGATTTGGAGAGCTTCGGTAACAGCAATGGTGAACTCTTGTGAAAATTATAAATTACGGTTTGAGGGTAGAAGCTTTGGGGTCACTCGTTCTGGCACTTTTGTTGTTTCCTCTGGTAACCGCTGAATCTCCGATTGCTGATGCAGCAATGCATGGGGATGTTGATTCTGTGCGGATCCTTATCCAGGATGGAGAGGAAGTGAACGCTGCCCAAGGGGATGGAATGACTGCTCTGCACTGGGCTGCAGAGAACGGCGATATCGAAATACTGGAGATGCTGATTTCAGCAGGAGCCAATCCTGAAGCAGTGACGCGTTTGGGTAGATATACACCACTTCACTTGGCCAGTAAAATAGGGAGGGAGACTTCTGTGGTTTCGCTGCTTAGACTGGGTAGTGCAGTCAATCCTAGAACAACGACTGGGGCCGTGACCCCATTACATTTTGCTGCTGCTTCAGGCAGTCAGGTGGCAGTCAAAGCGTTGTTGGATCACGGGGCCGATGTCGACGCCAAAGAACAGCAGTGGGGCCAGACACCTTTGATGTTCGCAGCCGCTTTCAATCGCACGGAGACTATCGATCTCTTAGTGACCCATGGAGCAGATATCGCTATGGCAGCAAAGGTAGTCGATATTGCAAAAAGACAGCAGGAAGACAGGGCGGATCAGGTCAAGTGGAATAGTTTGCGGAGGACTCTAGTCGAATCTTCAGTAGGAAGTTCTGAATCCAGGCAGCCAAATAGCAATGCATCCATACCATCAAATACAGTTTCGCAGCCAATCCCAGAGGTACAGTTAAGGTCAGTTGATGAGATCGATCCACTTTCGTATGCGGATTTGGTTGGCACTCACGGCGGACTGACTCCCCTTCTTCTTGCTGTCAGGGAAGGACATTTCGAAGCTGTTCGTACCTTGTTGGACAATGGGGCCGACATTAACCAAACGAGTGCAGGTGACCAAACGAGTTCCATATTGCTGGCAGCGATCAATGGTCATTTTGACTTGGTGAAACAACTTCTGGAATGGGGTGCGGATCCCAATATCGCTAGTGATGCAGGAGGAACTCCTCTTTATGCTGTCTTGAACATGGAGTGGGCTCCAAAATCTAGGCATCCCCAGCCAGTCGATTACATGCAACAACAAATTAGTTACTTGGAACTGATGGAGATCCTTCTGGAAGCTGGAGTGGATCCAAACGTCAGGTTGAAGAAGAATCTTTGGTACACTACCTATGCTCGAGATCTGCTTGGTGTCGACCGCAGTGGTGCAACTCCTTTCTGGAGAGCGGCTCACGCTACTGATGTTGCTGCAATGGAATTATTAGTGCGATATGGAGCCGACCCAACGATCGCGACAAGGAAACCCCCCGATCGTCGGAGAAGGGGTGAGCAGGAAGATTTTTCTGGACTTCCTCCCGTTCCAGTCGGTGGTAGAGCTGTTGCACCTATAGTAGCAGCTTCTGGTGTAGGCTATGGCCAAGGCTTTGCAGGAAATTCTCATAGACATGTACCAGATGGTTGGATTCCATCTGTACAGTATTTGGTTGAAGAGCACGGTGCGGATGTCAATGATAGAGATCACAATGGTTACTCTCCAGTACATCACGCAGCTGCTAGGGGTGATAACCAGTTGATTCTATATCTGGTCAGTCTGGGTGCAGACGTGACCGTGGTTAGTAGGACTGGACAGACAACAGTGGATCTGGCAAATGGGCCAGTTCAGCGAATACAACCCTTTCCAGAAACAATCGCTCTCTTGGAAAGCTTGGGAGCTATCAATAACCACAATTGCCTTACCTGTTAAACGAGATCAGTGCCCGTACTTTCGTGTTGTGCTTGGGTACTGCTATAATCCAGCCCTCGTCACTTTTCTTGAGAGGAAATATGTATAAGCTCAGACTATTTTTTTCATTTGTGTTCTTAATCATTTCAATCGGCTGTGCGAGTGGGGGTACTGGTAGTTCTGCCAGACGTACGAATTCCGACGTGATCACCAGGCTGGAACTGGACGAGATCTCCATGGCGAACCAGAGTGTTATGGAAGCGATTGGGAGACTCCGGGTGACGTGGCTTAGGCCTAGAACCCCGGCCAGCATTCAGTTCAATTCGGATCGACTACCTAAGGCTATGATTGACAATCAGCAGTTTGAGCTGGACTTTTTGCACCAACTTCGTATCGAAGACGTTGAGGAACTGAGGTTCGTGAACGCTAGAGATGCAACGTTTCGATGGGGGACTGGATTTGCCAATGGGGTTATCGAAGTAACTAGCAGAAAATCTGGCAACTGAGGTTGAACAGAGTTCTTACTGCTTATTTTGACAACTCGGGGTTACACTCGAATTATTAGCGGCTATATAAAGAAGTGTGAAGATGGTTAGGGTATACCGAGGTAAGGAATTCTGGCCTCACTGGATTTTTTCTGGAACTGGAGTTTTGAATGGTGCATTTTTTAGTTCATAATGAGAAAGATGATGTTGGTGTAGCAGTTGTAGATATGGAACAGGGCGAGTCTGCTCAAGGGATGACTTTGGACACCCAGGAGAGTAGGGGGGTCGAGGTCCTTATGGACATTCCCTTGGGTCATAAAGTTGCTTTGAGAGATTTTGAAGTCGGTAATTTTGTTACTAAGTATGGACAGGATATCGGGAAAGTGGTCGCTACCATAAAGATGGGAGAACATGTACACATCCATAACCTCAAAACCAAGAGGTGGTAGACATGGAGAAACCAACATTTTGGGGTTATAGGAGGGAGAACGGCCGGGTTGGAGTTCGTAACCACGTAGTCATTCTCCCCGTAGATGACATTTCCAACGCTGCTTGTGAAGCAGTAGCGAACAATATCAAAGGGACGATTGCTCTTCCTCATGCATATGGCAGGCTCCAGTTCGGAGCTGATTTGGAACTCTTCTTCAGGACCATGATTGGCACGGGTTCTAATCCCAACGTGGCAGCAGTTGTCGTAATTGGGATAGAACCGGAGTGGACCGATCAAATTGTTCAAGGCATAGCAGAGACCGGAAAGCCAGTGACAGGCTTTTCCATTGAACGTCATGGAGACCTCCAAACTATAGCGGCAGCTTCTAGACAAGCTAAGGAGTATCTCCAAAATGCATCTGAGAATCAGAGGGAGGAATGCCCGATCAGCGATCTATATGTTTCAACTAAATGTGGAGAATCCGACACTACAACTGGACTGGGATCCTGTCCGACGGTGGGAAATGTATATGATAGGATAATTCCAATGGGTGCAACGGGTTCTTTTGGAGAAACGTCGGAGCTGACTGGTGGTGAGCACGTGGTAGAAGCTCTGGCTGCTACTCCGGAAGTTGCAGTTGCATTCAAAGAGATATATGACGACTACAATGATTTTATCCTCAGAGAAAAAACCAACGATCTATCTGATTCACAGCCGACAAAGGGCAATATCAGAGGGGGATTGACTACTATCGAAGAGAAAGCTTTTGGCAATATCGAAAAAATGGGGAAAAGTACCAAGTTTGTCGGAGTCTTGGGGCCTGCAGAAGCTCCGGATGGGCCTGGACTTTGGTTTATGGACACTTCTTCGGCGGCAGCTGAAGCAGTGACTCTATGGGCAGCTTCTGGAGCCGTGGTCCACCTTTTCCCTACGGGACAAGGGAACATAGTGGGGCATCCAGTGGTGCCAGTCATTAAGCTTTCCGCAAATCCTCTGACGTGTTCTACCATGAGTGAGCACATCGATCTGGATGTTTCGGGTCTACTTAGGGGTGAGATAGGTTACTCAGACGCAGGCAAGCAATTGCTTGATTTGACTTTGAAAACCTGTAACGGGCGACTTACTGCTGCCGAGGCTTTGGGCCACAGAGAGTTTGTTTTGACTAAACTCTACCGGAGTGCCTAAGCAGAAAAATTAATGGTTGCCAATAGTATGGTGAGTAGAAATCGTTTCGATTTTCGAGAAGTACAAGATTTGGTAGTGAAATTGACCAAATCATCAGGTGTGCCTCACGAGGATGCGGTCGTGTTTGCAGACGCTTTGGTTTGGGCTGACCTCAGAGGAACTTCTACCCATGGAGTTTCCAGAGTTGATATCTACCTTCGCCGCATTGAGAAAGGGCTAATCAATCCAGTAGCTGATTTAAAGATTCAAAATAGAAGTCCTGGGGTTTTGGTAGCAGATGCCGGAACAGGGCTGGGGCAAGTACAAGCGGTGAGAGTACTGGAAAGACTTTATCCTGTGGCGACCGAGTTGGGTGTAGCCTCTGCTACTATCAAAAACTCTCAACATTTCGGAGCTGCTAGTCACTACTGTGAACTGGCTGCGGAAAGAGATATGATCCTACTGGTTGCTACTAACTCTGAACCGGCCATGCCAGCGCATGGTAGCACCGATGCATTCTTTGGGACAAATCCAGTAGCGGCCTCATTCCCCACTGGTAAAGGATATTCGATCAAGATTGACCTAGCCACTTCAGTGACGGCTAGAGGAAATATTTTAGCGGCAGCCAAAGAAGGTAGAGAAATACCTTCGGGTTGGGCTATAGATCCAGAAGGGCATCCCACTACAGATGCTGAAAGTGCTTTGCAGGGAGCAGTTCTCACTATGGCAGGGCATAAGGGATACGCTTTGGCGATGTTGGTAGAGATTCTATCAGGAGTCTTGTCTGGTTCAGCGGTCGGCTCAGGAATAGGATCCATGTATAAAGATATGAATAGGGAACAGAATGTGGGTCATTTCTTCTGTTTGTTCGATATTTCCTCATTCATGGATGTGTCTCTTTTTAAAGAGAGGATAGGCAGCATGATCGATCTGATAAAAGTTGGCAGGAAACAGCCTGGAACAGATGAAATTTTTGTTCCAGGAGAGAGGACAAACAAAAAGGTGCTCGAAAATAAAGAAATGGGCATTCCAATTGATACTGCGACTTTAGAGGACCTGAGAAGTCTATGCCACAAACGAGGTGTGCCCTTCACATTGAGTTAAGTAATCCCTTCAAGTGAATTTGAGATTTGCCCGATTTTGAGGGTTTCATTTTCATAGATAAGGACACTAGTGTGCTGAGAGCCTACTCACCGTCTTCTTTACTAGCCTGAATCAAGAGCCAGCAGACCAGCCGAACTTCATCAGGGTCGATTTTCGGGTATCTCTCAGGTTGCTCGAACGGTTCGATGCCCGTGTCGTCTACGGCTTTGATCAGTGCCCCTTGCCATAGGCGATGCCTATTTGGGTAAAAGGCCAGTTATCGAGACTTAGAGATTCTAATTCAAAGCCCATTCAGTATCCCATTTCTGGTGTCAATTTCCTCCGCGAACTTTTTCTATCGCCGCTGCAGTTGCATCGGCTCGGAACTGGATGAGCTTCCGGCCGATTTCGAGAGCTTCATCTTCGTAGATGTATAGGCTGTTGATATGGTCTAAGCTCACCGCTTGTCGTTGCGAAAGTCGTATGTGATCCGGGCTGTCATTCATGATGATCGATGATATGTAGTAGTCATCATGGTAACCATCGAGATCTTTGTTTAATTCGACTTTTCCGAGCACCTCGTTCTGATATTGAAGCACATCCCTGTAGTTGTAGAACTCAGGTATATGAGCGACTAGTATGTCGTCTCCACTCCAAGCGGCAGTCAGTTCGTCTGCCACGACCCCAAGTGTACGCTGATTACTGCCGCTGTCACCCAGGAAGAATATCTCCTTAAATCCTTGAGATTTTAAGCTGGTTGCCATGTCCCGTAGCACACTTTTTAATGTTTCTGAGGATAGTACTAACCGGCCAGGTGTTTCAGTGGAGTTCGGGTCTCCCGAGTCCAGCATGATGATGGGAGCGACCAAGGTCTCTCCAAGCGTTCTTGCGGTGGCATCCCCTGTGACTTTGAGCACATGGTTGTGTTTACCAGTTGTCAGGTATGGGCCGTTTGATTCCATCGTGCCGTTAAGGATTAGGGCGGTGGTATAACCGTAGGTTAGCACGAGGTCGCGCATCTCTAGGATGGTCAGTTCTGACATCCAGACATTGTCGGCCATAGCCACTGGTCGGACCATTTCATAATTGTACGGAGCGGGCACTCGCTGATCTGCAGGTCGGACTACCTCTGGAGGTGCAACAGGTTGACCAGGTCTTCGAGTCTGAGCGGACAGGGTTAAAGGTACAAGTCCAATCAGTATGAGTCCGAGGACTAAATGTGGGTGTAGTGCTTGCATTATTGTATCTCCAGTAGTGTTCACCAATTCAGTAAAAATTAGTACTGACCCATCAATTTGCTTCTCCTTGTGGATGGCCACAAGGACGGTCATCCACAGGGGCATAGCTCTGTGGGATGTGTTTGCAGCGCAAGGGATTCGTGGATTTTTGTTTCTTGCTGTTGTGCCCCCTAGCAAGAAACTTCGATGAGTGACATCTTTCTAAAGTTGCGTACTTGCGTCCAGTAGTTTGACTAAAGAGTAGCGACCAGGGTGTTATAGAAAAGAAAATTTAGTAGTGAGAGGGTATTTATGAAGGCATTTAGTGCGACGGCGGTAGGGATTATCCTACTGTTGGCGGGCCAGGTTCCGGATGTGGTTTTACCTGCAGAGACGGCTTTATCAAGTGACAGAGTCGAGGTCCCTGTACGTACATCAGTGCCACAAAATGGAGCCCTCCAGAGATATATTGCGGATGATATTTCCATTCCATCGGTTCTTCCTATAGATCTTTCACCTGAAGAGTTGACGGGGGTTATCCAGAAATATTGTGTGGTGTGTCACAACGATGTGATGTTGACGGGCAACTTAACGTTATCGGAGTTCGATGTTGCTTCGGCCACTTTGAAGCCGGAGATGGCTGAGAAGATGATTGTCAAGCTGAGAGCAGGAATGATGCCGATTCCAGGAGCTCCTCGACCTAGCCCAGACACACTGTTGGCGTTGGTAGAGACGTTAGAGACGATTATAGATGATGCGGCCGCGAAGGATCCAAACCCAGGGAGTCGTACGTTCCAGCGCTTGAACCGTGCAGAGTATGCTCAATCGGTTAAAGATCTTTTGGACTTAGATATCGATGCTGGTGACTACCTGCCGTTAGACACGAAGAGTGCCAATTTTGACAATATTGCTGATGTGCAGATGCTGTCCCCCACTCTTTTAGGGGGGTACCTGTCTGCTGCAGGAGAAATCAGTCGCCTCGCCGTAGGAGATCCACAGGCCCCAATTGGTTCTAGAACTTATACCAACTCTGGCTATGTCACTCAATGGGAACGGATTGAGGGGGCTCCTAGGGGAACTCGAGGTGGCATCTCCGTTACACATAATTTTTTTGCAGACGGTGAATATGTGTTCAAGTTGGCCTTCGAGCATACAACTACTGGAGGATTTTATGGGAGGACAAGTCCTCCTGAACAAATAGAGGTCTCCATCGATGGTGAACGGATGGCTCTCTTGGAAGTGGATAAGTGGATGCATACACAGGATCCGAATGGCGTGAATATGGAGACAGAACCTATATATGTGCCGTCTGGTCCACATCGTGTTTCAGCTACCTTTTTGAAAAAATCTGAATCTTTGATGGAAGATTTGGTCTCTCCTCATGAGTGGTCCCTTTCCGATAGGCAGATTGGAGTGGGAGGGTATGGTGTTACCGCTATAGCCCACTTAAAGGATCTCGGTATTCATGGTCCATATGGTTCAACGGGAGTATCCGACAGTCCCAGTCGTAGGGCTATTTTTACCTGTAGGCCTACGACCCCAGAAGAAGCCAGACCATGTGCTAGAGAGATTATTTCCAAGTTGGCAGATAAAGGATTTAGGAAGCCAGTTAGTGGCCAAGATATAGATGCATTAATGTCATTTTACGAGATGGGTGGGGAAGAAGGTGGTTTCGAAGGTGGGATCAAAGTTGCCCTGCAGGCTATCTTAGCGAGTCCTGAATTCGTCTTCCGTTTTGAAACACCTAAGGACAATATCAAACCAGGTGAAAGCTACAGGATAAGTGATAGAGCTCTTGCTTCAAGGCTTTCGTTTTTCTTATGGGGAACTCCGCCGGACGAGATTCTTCTCCAGAGTGCAGAAAAGGGTGAGTTGTCTCAGCCTGAGATCCTAGAGGCCCAAGTCAAGAGAATGTTGGCCGATCCAAGAACTGCATCTCTGGGATCCAGGTTTGCTAAGCAATGGTTAAGGCTGGAGGACTTGGACAAGGTTCATCCCGACAGACTGATTTACCCGGATTTCTACGAGCAGCTGGCAGACGGTATGCTGGAAGAGACACAACTCTTCTTCAACAGCCTGGTTCAAGAGGATCGCAGCATGCTGGAACTGTTTACGGCTGATTATACCTACGTCAATGAACGTCTGGCTCGGCATTATGGTATACCTGGGGTAGCGGGGGATTATTTCCGGCGAGCAGACTATACTGACAACAAGAGAAGGGGTATTCTAGGACATGGAAGTGTCCTCACGTTGACCTCTCACGCGAACAGGACTTCTCCTGTATTGCGAGGCAAATGGGTGATGGAGGTACTTTTGGGGACACCACCACCACCACCACCACCAGGAGTGCCGGACCTGGACGAAACGGAAGGGGTTAAAGATGGACGTATGCTGACCACCCGTGAGCGGATGGAGATGCACCGTTCCAACCCTGTCTGTAGCTCTTGCCACAATTTTATGGATCCAATCGGGCTGTCCTTAGACAATTTTGATGTGACTGGAAGATGGCGCACTAGAGAGAACGGCGTCCCGTTAGATACACAGGGTGAGCTCTACGATGGAACCCCTGTAGCTAGCCCGGATGATCTCCTAGATGCCTTAATGAAGAGGCCGATTCCGTTGATCCGGACCTTTACGGAGAATCTTATGGCCTATGCATTAGGTCGCAGGGTAGAGTATTATGATAAACCGACGGTGAGAGCGATTACAAAACAAGCTGAAGCCGAAGGATATAAAATGTCGTCTTTTGTCATGGGCGTCGTAAATAGCCCGGCATTCCAGATGAGCCGAGCTGAGATGGCAGTAGAAGAACAGAGTGGGTCTAATTGAAGCCTTTATTTTAAAAGATTTACGGAGGTAATCAGGTAATGGACTTTATTACTGGGAAGCACATTTCTCGTCGTGCAGCACTTCGCGGTATGGGTGCCACTGTGGCATTGCCGTTTTTGGATGCGATGGTCCCTGCTGGGAAAATGTTGTCGAGTGTTGATGGTCTGTCCACGTCTTTAAACGCTACGCGTCTCATTGCCATTGAGATGGTCCACGGTGCTGCAGGTAGCAATGAGTACGGGGAATCAGTCAATCTGTGGTCACCTGCGGATGCTGGTCATGATTTCGATCTAACTCCGACTTCACTGCTTTCACTGGAGCCTTACCGGGATTATTTGACGATCATCAGTAATACAGACGTTGAGCCAGCAGAAGCGACGACACCTCCGGAGATCGGAGGAGATC
>Ga0310345_10006236_pt1 | contig 10440 bp, 7 predicted proteins | sample HC15DNA20500_MG_FD_204667 | JGI IMG/M metagenome (GOLD analysis project Ga0310345, IMG submission 204667) | Marine microbial communities from station ALOHA, North Pacific Subtropical Gyre - HC15-DNA-20-500_MG | ecosystem: Environmental > Aquatic > Marine > Oceanic | place: Pacific Ocean: North... | reverse complement strand
GCTGGAAGGCCAACCCGAACCCCCTAAATATTTCGCTCAGATGAAAAACCTCAACAAGGTAGGCCCGCCCTTACTCACCGGTTCACTCCCTCCCCTACAAGAACCACGACACATGGCGGCGGTCCTATCCGAGAGTACCCTCATCGACCTACGGGGCGCTGAAGCGTTTTCCCAAGCGCACCCTAAAGGTGCTCTTTACCTTCCGTCCGGAAGCTCATTTGTGACCTGGGCCGGCTGGCTCCTCGATTATCAAAAGCCTGTACACCTCCTCGTGAAGACGAAACAACAGGCCGAGGAGGCAGTTCGCGCCCTTGGGTCCATCGGTCTCGACCAGGTGAAGGGTTACTTCCTGAGTTCCGCCGTGCCGAAAGCCGGAATAGAACTCGAAGCAAGTCATCGAATCGCTCCCGAGAAGGTGAACGAGGATGAAATGAACATTCTCGACGTGCGCAGCCAGAACGAGTGGGATGAGGGCCATCTAAAAGAGGCCCGCCACATTCACCTCGGTTATCTCCTGGACAACTTGGAGAGGGTGCCTTCCGAGCCTGTCCTCTACTGCGGTAGCGGCACTCGCTCCCTGATTGCCTCAAGTCTGCTGCAAAGAGAGGGCTTCCAACCCACCGATATCCTTGGAGGTTATGCGGCACTGGCGAAGGCCAAGGAACTCGTGGCCTAAAGGAGGTTTCTCTCTTCTACGCAAAACTGCATAAGATGGACGTGCAGTCTCTTCGCGAGAGAGAAAAGGAACTCCACTGCCTCTATCGGGTCCAGCGGTTCACACTGGATCCCGCTTCTCCCGTTGAGCACGTCTTTGAGCAAGTCGTGGAGACCCTGGGCCCGGGTTGGCAACGACCGGAGACCACCGGCGCCGAGATCGAGTACTACGATCAGAGCTATCGGAGTCGACGATACCAACCTACCGCACCCCAACTCCAGGAGCCGATCACCCTGTCCGGTAAAAAGATCGGCTCTGTTAAGGTGAGCGATTGTCACCCCGGCGAACAAGGGCAGGAACTCTTTCTCGAGGAGGAGCGTCAACTCCTGAGAAGTGTGGCAAGTCTTCTCTCCAATTTTCTAGAGTGGCGACACCTGGAAATTCTGGGCAAGCGACTGTGGTCGGTGAGTCGAAGCCATCGGCAGTGGCGGGAGCGCTTAATCCAAGATATGGTCTCCGATTTCGACTCCGAGTATTTTGGGGAGACCGAGTTTTATCTCCCTGAGAAGGACGGCTCTGAGGAGAGAAATCACGGCAGCGAAATGGACCTTCACGTTCGCCACTGTGGCACTTCAGAACAGAAACAGTTACTGAGAGCTTGGCTCGACGGCTGGAGCACTTCGGTCACTCAGATGGCGAGAATGCAAACCGGTGAAGTCTTCCCCGACGGCCTTTTCAAACTTCACTGGTTAAACAGTGAGCGCGAGGACGTGGGGCTTGCTCAGGTGGCGAAAAGGAGAAGCGATTCCAGCCAGGAGGGTGACGAGGTGGAAGCCATGGTGCAAAGGACACTTCTCGCCCTTTCTCACGAATTGAGAAATCCACTCACTGTGGTCTCCACCAATTTGGATATGCTGAAAAAACAGGTTCCACCAAAGATGAAACGAGAAATCATCTCCGAGATAGAAGAGTCGGTGGCCCATATTTCCGGTCTGCTAAAAAATCTCATGCTCTTCTTGCGAGCAGAAACGGGCATTGAAAAGCCTCCCCTGGAAGAAACAGATCTGGAAGAGTTCTTAGGGAGTGCCTTGGAGAGGATTCGTAGGAACGTAGACGGTGCGAATATTCTCTTGCAGAAGGGTGACCACCAACGACCGTTGTGCGTTTTGTTGAATCGGCGAATCACCGAGCGGATTCTTCAGGCTTTGATCAGTAATGCGGCTCGCTACTCCAAAAGCGATAAGATTCATGTGTCCATCTATTCCGAGAAGGGCCTGGAAACCGTGATTTCCGTGAAAGATGAAGGTTGCGGGATCGACGAAATTCATCACGATAAGCTGTTTGAACAGTTTTACCGTCTGGAGTCCAGTCGAAATCGAATCGTGGGCGGTGCGGGCCTAGGTCTCCCCCTGGCACGCGCCCTGGCCAGAAGCCAGAACAGCAGTCTGCAACTGATCAGTCGTCCGGGTGTGGGGACCGACGTGAGATTAATCTTTCGGGAGATAGAATGAAGCGGCTTAAACTCTTAGGACTTGGGCTGTTCGCCCTCGGCTGTATTTTGAGTACGGGTCACGAAGTGCTTGCTGAGACCCCCAGAGTGGTGGGGCAGGTTGCCGATATCGACGGTTCTACTCTGATGACCAGTCGTTTCAGTGAAGACGGATGGTTTCTCGCCTATCCGACTATGAAGACATACTTTCAAGAGCGTATGAAGACTGGCGAAGACACATCCGCCACCATAGAATTCGCGGTGGGGGGTCGAGCCGTTGTCTCCCCTGGAACAGAGGTGGAAGTTGTGGGCAGAGAGGCTCGCGTTCTGCGACTGAAACAGGGCGCTCTCTGGGCAAAGTTTGAGAAGCAGGAGACTGAGTTTCAGATTCAGACGGCCGGCGGAGTTATCGGCATAGAGGGCACGGAATTTCTTGTTCAAGTGCTCCCTGAAAGTGAAGAGACGGACCTTCTTGTGGTGGAGGGGGCCGTTCGTGTCGATAACGACGCGGAACAGCAGTTGATTCGAGGTGGAGGCGAAGCCCATTTTGGGCGTCGGACCCTACGGCTTGCGCGCTTTGCCGACCGCACAGACCAGCAGTCCGACATTCGGAATAAAGCTTTCGGCCGATTGACCGGTAGGGGCGCGCTTTTTTTAAGACGACTGGTCGAGCGAAGACTCTTGCAGCGGAACCGGCGAGACCGCCATAATCGCCTGTTCTATAGCGACGCTTTTCGAAAGCTGCACACTTCGTACCGTTCGAGACGGAACCTCCGGCCCAGAAGACCGCTCTTGCAACAGGTCTCCGACCTGCGGATACAGGGAGACACCCCGCGCTTCGATTGGGAACCGGTTCGCGGTGCCCACCACTATGGAATAGTTGTTTCGTTAGATGAGGAGGGCGAAGTTCCACTTTGGCACGGAAGTACCGAGGAAGCTTCACTGAAATATCCGTCTTACGGCCCTGAACTAGAAGCTGCGGGAACCTATTATGTCACCGTCATACCGGTTAATAAAGACGGAGATGCACTGGAGCGGAGGGGGCGTTCCCCGGCCCGCACCTCACAATTTATCGCTCGGGGCCACCAACCGGAATACTCAAAGGTGACTGGAGTGAGTGAGCGGCATAGGACCTTTCAGTGGAATGCGTTGGAGGACGCCGTACTCTACAGGATCACACTCCAATCGCAAGACGGCGAGACCGTCTGGGTTGGTGAGAGTGATTCCAGCACGTACGTATACCCCGTGCGGGCCAGAGAGGTCGACGCTACGAGCGTAACCGTGGAGGCCTACGATTCAGCGGGGGTACTCATGGGTTCCGGCGCTGGAAAAGTTAAGTCTTTCTAAGACGATTCCGCCCAGTGGGTCGGGAACAAAAATTAGTTGGAGTGTTTGTAAACGCCTGCGGCACTATCTCGCGTAGGGTTATAACGCAGAGCATCTACCAGCTTTTTCATCTGCTTCAGAAGTTCGTCGAGCGACTCTTCCTTGGGTAGTGCTGTTACTAATTTCTCGGCTTGTTCTTTCATTGTCATACATCTATATTAACAAATCATAAAAGATTGCAAGGTGCCCGGTGGTTCCCAGTGCCCCTATCCATGTGGGTGGTGGCCCCGGTGGTGAGACCAAGCCGCGGGACTTGGCGTCATTTTGGTTGAGTAGGGTGTCGCCCACTCTGCCTCGTTGCGCTTGTAGGCCACGCCATCTCGCCCCCCACTGGGAAGCGCTCACGAAAAACGCGCCGGCGGCGCTACGCTCTTTCGTGTGCCGACTAGCGGGGTGCGGCGGAATTGAAGCGCCGGAAGAGACCTTCGGCTTCACTTGAGGTGAGGCGCACGACATCGTGAGTGGCGTTCCCCCGATAGTTCTCACTGACGGTGAGGCGATAACCTTGGATGCTGCCCGACCGACTTCGACCTACGTGCACTCCGGAAGAGGCGCCGATTCTACCCACTTGGAAATCGAAAAAATCTAGGGAACCGTTGGGCGATTCCTTGCGCTGAACAAAGTGGCTGTAACCCACACGGGTCGTCACTTTTCCGCTGGAACCGTTGGGAAGTTGTACGATGTCCTTTCGCGGGTCCGCATCTACGTAGCTTCCATCGATAGACTTGTACTGATTAAGTTCCTTGCCCAATTCCTGAGAAACGTACTTCTGGGTGCGACCTTTGAAACGAAAGAGGGGGGATAAAGACATGACGTGCTCCTGAATAACCTTCTGGGAGACGAGCAACCGCAGCTTAAACTGTGGCGCCCCGGAACTCTTGAAAAAGATGTTAAGGGCTCGTCAAGCCAAGAGTTCCCGGGATTCCTTCACAGGCTACGCCCGTTACCCGAACGACCTCCCGCGCAACTCAGAGAATCCCGCATGCCACCTACTATCAAAGCTGATAATCCGCCACGCGTGTTCCCTGATTGTAGTCCCAGGCCATCAAGCCGATAGAGGCCACACCTGCGATGCCCCAACCGAGGGGCCCGGCCAGACTGGACGTACCGAACAGGGCGAGCGCCGCGCCTCCGGCACTGGCCGCACCGAGTCCGGCTCTCACATACTCACCGTTATAGGCGTCTACGCCGGCGAACACCACGCTGGTGACCGCTCCGGCCGCCCCTAAAAAGCGCGACCCCTGGGCGGCCCAACGCCCGGCCCGCGAAGCAGCGGTGGCGGGAGCCCCAAAGACGTCGGAGTTCAACGACTTGGAAACGGTGGCGATATCGATCCCCATGGTACCCGCTGTACGGGCCGCTCCGGCGTAATCTCCGCCGGCCAGGTCGGCCGTGAGCGACATTCCGGAGAGCACGGCGGCGGCACCACCTGCTCCCACTCCGATGCGGCTGGCCCACTTCCCGTCGAGAATACGTGAACCGAGCGAACTTATTCCGGCGGAATTGGTTCCCATCAGAGCTTCGTCCAACCTCACAATAGTACGAGCCGCACGCGCCCCTCGGGCGACCTGTTGGGGAGAAGTGATCACATCTTCCGCCACCCGCACCCAGTTCCGAACCTCACCGCTCGCCGAGGCCACCGACGTGGTCACCTGTCCGTCGGCGGAGACCTCCAACCGTTCGAACTGATTCCCCTCCCGAGTAATGGCCGACAAGCCTGAAGTGGTCCCCTCCTCATCGAAAGTCTTCACCGTGTAAGTCTGGGTCTCGTGATTGTATGTGGCGGCCAAACGCCGGCCGTCGGGCGCCTCCATCATAAAGTTGGAGGAGTTCACGGTACCGTTGGCACCGGTCTCTTCCGAATCGGAGTGAACCACCTGAAAAGGCCCATCACCCGACTGCTCCATGAACTGGCGAAAGGAGTCCGTCTCTCGAATCGTGCTCAAGGGGCTGTTGTCCATCAAGCCCTCGATCTGCTGCGTGGTAGCCGCCTCGGCGGTGCGAACCGTGGAGCGGCTCTCTTCAGGTACATTCTCATTCTGTTCGTGCAAGGAAGGAGTGTTCGCGGTTCGCTCTTCCACCCGGAACCCGCCCTCGTTGCGCGAGCGGGTAATAATCGTGTCCTCGGTTCCCTGCAGAAAGATCTGACTGTCCCAGGAGCCGTCGGCGTTGCGCTCCCTCAACTCCCAAGCGTTTCCGCCGTGGGGCCCCTGACTCTGTATGAGTTCGCGACTGCCGTCCCCACTGCGCATAGTGATGATCTCCTGGTCGGCGTAACTTCCGTCCTCCTGCCGTCTGGAGATCACGGTGCGCTCGCCGGTGATGGTATCCTCGTCTCCTAGTCGCTCCACCAGGTCTTGAGGATTATGACTGCCGATCCAACCCAGCCCGGGCACATCCGTATCCGGCTCAATAACCTCGGTGCGGCGCGACTCCTGCAGAGTACCGTCTCGAGTCACTCGCTCGGTGGTGACGATATTACCGTCTCGATCGCGACGCTCATCGAAAGTTCGGCTGGTGGCGTTTCCTTCCGTGTCCGTGGTTCGCACGGAAGTGCGCCGAGTACCGTCCGAACGCACTGTCTCACTCTCGTTGCGACGCGTACCATCCTCGTACCGGTAGGACACTTCCGTCTCGGTCTCCCGCGAATCCTCTGTGACAGTGCGAGTGGTCGTGGTGCCGTCTTCCGTGGCGACCGACTGTTCACGACGATACTCCACCTCACCGTCGGCTCCCACCCGTCGCGAAGTCTCGGTATGACCGGTTTCCGTTTGCCGATAAGTCTCTTCTCTACGTCCACCGTCGTATTCGTGATAGGTGTAGTCCCGAGAGGTGACCTCACCATTTTCGTCGCGCTCCAGACGCGTTTCCTCCCGCAAACGCCGCGCTCCACCTATGGTGGAATACTCCCGCACCTCACTGCTCTCTCGAAAACCCTCTCCCCCTTCTGCCGGTGTAAATGTGGAACGAGCTTCCCGACGCTCACCGTTGGCGGTAATCTCTACTCCACCGTTCTCTGTGGCTCGAATGTCGGCGGGCGGGCGGCTGTCCAGATAACTCTCGGCCCGAAGTCCATTCTCCGTGACCCGCAACCGAGTGTACCCCTGATCCTGAAGGGCCTCCGCGTCGCGAAATTCATCCCGAAGCGACGTCATGGAGACGGTGCGGTCCCGTTCCAGTCGCCCTTCCAAGGTTGTTAAGAGACGTTCATTGCGCTCCTGAGTCTCGGTTGAGATCTCGGAACGGACGGTTTGTCGCTGATTCTCCAGCTGAACACGAGCCAATTCCAACTGGCCTTCCGCCCGTCCGATAGCCGCGTCTCGCTCTCCCGCGCGCTCTTCCAACCAGGCTTGTTGGGCCTCGGGGGTGCGGGGAAAATCCCCGGCCTGGTCCAGTTCCTGTTGGGCGGAGACCAGTTCGTTGGCCGCCCGTTGGGCTCGGGTGGGGTTCTCATCCGTCTCCCCTAAACGATCGGTCCTGATCCCCTCGGCCCGCAATTCATTGCTCAACTGTCCTAGAAAGGTTCGGTAGTTGGAAGCCATGGACTCGGAAAACTCGCCGTTTTCCAGCCGGGTAGAGAGTTCTTGATACTGCTCCAGTTTGCTTCGGGTATCGGCTCCCACCCTGTCGTCGAACCTCTGCTCGGCGGTAGCCTGGCGCTCGGTGGCCCGATCCAATCTCTGGTGCTCTTCTTGAAAACCACCTTGCACCCGTTGCTCTGCCTGAGCGTAGGTAGCTTCCGCGGTCTCTCGAGCCTCGGCGGCAGCGGTCTCCTGTTGGGCAAAGGTGCGCTCGTGAGTGGCCATCCTCCGAGTTTCTTCCCGCTGGGCCTGCTCCGCTCGCCGCTGTTGGTCCGGGTGCTCCCCTCTCCGAGCCTGGTCCAACTGGTCTCGAGAGCGTTCGTACCAACGCGTGGAGTCCGGGTCCAATGCTACCGCAGCGGCGCGCCCGCCGGGGGTAGTCTCGAAAGGGGCCTGAGAGCCGGAGGCCGATGGAGAAGAAGAATCGCTGTTCAACTGAACCGCGTCGCTCGGTCCGGTAGGCTGCTGTGAGGCCCGATTTGCTGCTGTGCGAGTAGTCTGGGGACGGTGAACGGTAGAGCCGGTTGTGGGATTGATTGCCATAACATTAGCATCCCGACAAATCAGCTTTTGTCAAGGGACTGTCCAGGCAGCGAAAGAAAGGAGAGTCGTGCTAGGACGACTTCTCCCCTCTCAAGCCAGATACCATCCGTTCGTTCTTTATCCGAGCCGGCGGCGGCTCTGGCTTCCGGTCGATTTTGACGAGGAGAGAGAACGGGCCCTCGTGTGGCTACTGTTCTTGGAGAAACCGGTTAAGCAGTTACTCAACAACGTGGAACAAACGTTGTGGAATTCGGTGATGGAGCATGTGGAGAGGGGAGACGTTCCCGAGCGACCTCTCCTGGAATGGCTGCAGTTGCAAGAGACGAAAATTCCCCTCCCTCTCCTCCTGGATCCTCTCTCCCTGTTCCGCTTGTGGAACGAGAGCCTGTCCGAGCCCCCGGAGGAACTGCGAGACATTGTTGTTCAGGAGTTGGAACTGATCGGGGTAGAGCATAAAGACCCGGAGCTTTCAGACCGTGACTCCCGCAAGTTTGTCCTCCGTCACAAGGAGAGCTGTCGGGCTCATTACGCGGAACAGCCCAGTTCCATCCCCCTGCTAGGAAGCCCGGTCTTGGGAGGTACCTGTGAGGGAAACCACGCCTTCGACCTCCTCCATCTTTTGGAAGATCAGTTCCGGCACGGGGTTGAACTACGCTTGGAGCGTGGGAGTGACGAGGGGGTGGAACAGCTTGTGCTGGACAGCTTCGGAGCTCTGGAAGATTATCTAGACGGAGGATCACGAGAACTTTTTTTCGAGGCGGAGAAAGCGTGGACTGAATGGGCCTTGCAAACTCCTTTGACGGAATACTTTCCTGGGTCGGCTGAGACCGTTGTTCTGGCTCGAAGCGGTCAATTGAACTGGGTCTGCCCTCTGTGTGGAGAAGAGAACCTGCCTGTTCAATCCCGGTGTGGTCGTTGCTTTCTGGGGATCATTTCGAACTCGCGCAACCAAGCGGCCACCGCTTCAGGATGGCGGCAGCAAAGAAACCGTTCTTAAACCGATCTTTCCCTAATTTCCTAAAAGTGTTTCAACGCACAGTCACTCCCCCTGTTCACTGATAATTTGGGGAGTATGAAAGCTATGTTCAGAGTAGGAAGTTTGCTCGCCCTTTTCCTCTACGAGATACACCTGTCCACACGGCCGGACCCCTGGGAGACAAGAATCAGCCTGGCCAGAGGAAAGTATCAGATGTTCGACTGTGGAGGAAAGCGTGTGATGTTGAAGGTTGGAAGACACTCTCACTTTGAACTGGAAGGACGGAAACTCAAGCTTCAGTCCAATCGAACTCTACCGGAGATTGTGGAGCGACTTTGTCTGATTACGGAGAGTGGTCGAGGGCCCATTCGGTTAGAGCAACATCCGGTCGGTCCGTGGGCCGGGAACTGGACATTTTGCTTCCCCACCGACTGGACCGGCCCTGAGGCTCTCCACTACGATACCGGCGAGATGCGGGCCATCTACTATCCCGAGGACAACTCCATCACCATCAACGTTCTCCAAGACTCCGACAGCCAACCGATCGGGCCTCCCTAGATTTTCATTCAATCCTTGCCCAGATGACACTTTTTATATTTCTTGCCACTCCCGCACCAACACGGATCATTTCGACCTAGCTTGGTGTCCGGCCTCGTCTTCTGTTTCGTCTTGAATTTCCCCAAGCCGTCGGGGGGAACAGGCCAGGTCACCTTCACCTCTCCGGCACCACCCGGGCCCGGAAAGGTTTGTGTTTTCTTCCCTTTACGGTCGAACGAGCGAATGAGTTGCAAAGACTCCGTGGTCAGGCGGAAATTGCGTTCTGATGAGGTAGAGACCTGAGACAGTACGAACGGGACCACATCAGGCAGCGGACCGAGCCCTAAGGTGTGAAGCTCTTTCCTCAACGGTGCCCCTTCCCAGTTCTCTAGAAAATTGAGAAAAAAGTACTTTTTCGGTCGGGGGGCGTTGTCTTGAAAGATCGCCTCTGCCTCGTTCAGATCTTCAAAAACGGCTAATCCGTACTGCACACCGGCGTTGCCGAGAATATTTAAGACCAGTGGACCCGGTGTGAGACCTTCCACGACGAAAAGCTCTTCATCTGAAACTTCCAACCAGGTGGGGTTCAAGTAATACTCATTGGCCGCGTTTAGGAACTCTTCGGTCGCTCGCCGGGAGAGATGTTCATAAGAGAATGGGAAATCCATGAGGGAGGCTTCCATCTCTTTGGCCGCCGCGTCCAACTCCGGTAGAGCCCGTCTCACTCTTACTTTGAAAGAGAGCTTTTGCCGAAGTAATCGAGCCAGAGACTCATCATCCACCACAAGCCCGGCCGGAGCGGGAGCTTTCTTTAAACCCGCTTCGACCAACTCCAAAAGCTTATCGTCGCCGTCACTCCTCATGATGGGAGTCCCCTCGATGACGTATCCCGAATGCTTATCTACAATCAAAAGAAGATCGGTGGATTCACCGGCCACCTTGATCCCCTGAGTGCGATAACGTTTGATCAGGTATTCGATTTTCCCCTGATCGGGATCGTCGAGGAAAAAATCCCGCAAACGTCGCTGACCTTCATCGAGGTTCGGCTTCCACGGATCGTAATCTTCATCGACCCACCCCCGCAATTCTCTCGGGTCTTCTGCCTTGGGGTCCCGAAGCACTTTCCACAGTTCCTCAAGCCCCCACACCCCTCCACAATCCTCTACCACGGAAGGCCCCGTAGCGGCCACCAGAATCGGAAGGTTATCTCCCCAATCATAGCCTCTGAGAACCTCTATGGATATCTGCCAGCCGTCTCCGAAATCGTAACGAT
>Ga0310345_10006235_pt1 | contig 10442 bp, 9 predicted proteins | sample HC15DNA20500_MG_FD_204667 | JGI IMG/M metagenome (GOLD analysis project Ga0310345, IMG submission 204667) | Marine microbial communities from station ALOHA, North Pacific Subtropical Gyre - HC15-DNA-20-500_MG | ecosystem: Environmental > Aquatic > Marine > Oceanic | place: Pacific Ocean: North... | reverse complement strand
AATGTTGAGAAGGAATTTCAAATCTTTTACCGCAGGTCGTACACGTCACATGGTCATCAAGACGTACCAGGTAGTCACGTAGTTTGTCGAACTTCTCGCGATCATCTCGATTTGCTCCGGGCGGGAGCTTGGACTTCTTGGAGTGGAGCACCCACTGAACGTTGTAGCTACCTATCCGTTGACACTTGGGGCACTGATACTGTCCCGAGCGGGTTTGTGGTTTTTTGTTGAAAAGAGCTTGTTCGTCAAGAGGCATGTGTTCCTAATGGTAACAAAGCAAGATCGATGTCTGCAGAAAGGGCCTGTTCTTTAAGCTCGATAGCAGAGGCAAGTTCGCAGTGAGCCGTAACCCCCGTCCCCGTTTAACCGCCCGCCGCACCGTCTGTTTTCCGTTGTTCGCTCCCTTCCAAAAAACCACCTAGGTGGCAAGATTCAAACCACCCAGGTGGCTCCGTTTGCGTTTGTGGTTGTTCGCATCTGTTCGGAAGTCTTACTCGGTCTACGCCGTATAAAGTGGAAAGAGTCCTGTAAACACTGAGCCAATACGTGCACGAAGTCCGTAAGTGCTAGGATCTGTGGTGGTTCGGGATGTGGCGCAGTTTGGTAGCGCACCTGACTGGGGGTTAGGGGGTCGCGTCTTTTGGCCTCGTCGTTCTGGCCGTTTTCCTTAGTGTTTTTGTACATCTCGGATTAAATAACATAATGATTTCGGTTTTACACACGATCTGGTCAAATTTTTACACACGAAATGGCAAACCAGGCGCGCCCATTAGCTGGCGACGTCCTCCCGTATGGGTCGGCGGCCCATCTTGACCGCCTTCAGCGTGATACAGAATCTTCCAGGTTAGATATGAATACAAGTGGATACCACCTCGGAATCAACATGGGGCACGATCGCTCGGTGGCGGTCGTCCAAGACGGCAAGGTCATCGTTGCCATCGAGCAAGAACGCCTCGACCGAATCAAGCACAGCGTGGGCTTCATGCTGCAGTCGCCCGACGCTATGGGGCAAATCCAGGTTCCTGGCGAGAGCATCACCTATTGCCTTGATTACCTTGGTTTGAAACTTGGTGATGTGGCAACGATCACTCCGAATATGCCCGGCGTGGATCTGGCGCCGAAAATCTTGTGCGGCAAGTTCTCTCGGGACTTAAAGTCCAAGGTCCGCATGGTTCCGAGTCACCACTTGGCACATGCCTATTCAGCCTACTGGCCGAGCGGCTTTGACGAATCACTGGTGTTGGTGGTGGATGCCAGCGGTACCACCGCCAAGGGCCAGGACGGCCGCCTTACGGAGTCCTACACGCTCTACGAGGGGCGGGGCTGCAACTTAACGGTGCTGCATTGTGAGGAGGTCCGCTCGCACTTGGCGGCGCTTTCCACCCTGGGTTTTGTATATGAGGCGGTGTCGCGTCGGGCAGGTTTCGTAACAAACTTGAACTCTGGCTTGAGTTTCCCAGAGGCCGGTAAGCTGATGGGTTTGGCTGCTTACGGGGGACCGCAACCCAACTGGGAGCCGTGGTTTGCGAGGGCGGCAGAATCCTACAAGATCAACATTTCGGCCTACGACATTTTCTTAGAGATGGCGGCGTTGGAGAAGCGCTACGATGATGGTCTGGGTAAACCCTACTTCCGTCCCTGGCTTGTGGATCTCGCCTATAAGGTTCAAGTCGAGCTTGAGCAGGTACTTTGCCAATTGGTCCGTGACGCCTGCGCGCAGACGGGTCTCAAGCGGCTCTGCATCGCTGGAGGCGTAGGTCTCAACTCCGTTGCCAACTACAAGATCTTTCGTGACTGCGAACTGCAGGACATCTTCACTTTTCCCGCAGCCGCCGATAACGGCATCGCCGTTGGCTGTGCGTTGTGGGCTTACCACAGCGAGGGCGGGGAACAACGAGAGTCTTTGGGCTCCGCATGTTTTGGCCGGGGTTACTTGGCAGGCGAGGTGGATCGCGCGCTGGCGAACTTCAAGGACCTAGTGGAAGTGGAGAAGCACGACACTAACGGCATGGTCCACCAGGTGGGAGAGGCGCTATCGAAGGGCCACATCGTCGCCCGCTTTGAGAGTGGATCGGAGTTTGGCCCGAGGGCATTAGGACACCGTTCGATCCTCGCCGACCCGACTTTCGGCCGTATGAAGGACGTGGTCAATGCTCGGGTCAAGTTCCGCGAAGCCTTTCGACCTTTTGCGCCCTTTGTGCCACTAGACCGCGCTAACGAAGTCTTTGAGCTCAGTTCACCGTCGCCCTACATGCTGTTGGTCGCTCCGGTTCGGGAGCAATTCCGTGATCAATTACCGGCCATAACTCATGAGGACGGAACCGGACGGGTGCAGACCTGCACGCCCGAGCAGGATTCCTTCTTCCACGCCCTCTGTCTGGAGGTTGAGGCGAGACGGGGTGGTGTACCGGTGTTGTTGAACACCAGTTTCAACGTGGCCGGCCAGCCGATCGTGGAAACTCCCGAAGAGGCTGTAGAGACGTTCCTCCGTACCGACATTGACTTTCTTGCTCTTGACGACCGCTGGATCAGCCGTACACACCAACAAGTCAAGAACTATGAGGAGCACATCGAAAACCTTGAGGCTGAACCGCAGCCGTGTGGGCTCGAACCCGGCCAAGCCAGCGTCCTACCCTTAATGGAGGAACTCGACGCAGCTATCTTCCGGAGGCGCCAAAGCCGGCACTGGAGCGAGGCGGAGGTAGCCGAGTTGTCGGCGAGGGGGGCGCGTTTTAAGGAAACCAGCCGGCTGTTCCCAGATGCGGACCTACTGAGCCCATTGCGTACACAAGTCGGGGTCGATGCCACCCTGGTCCTCGACCCTATTGGTGGCTCGCTATTGATCGATGAGACCGGGAAACACGCATATGTTCGACTCGACCACCGCCGCCTAGAAACGCTCCTTGCCCTAAGGTCGGCTTCCAAACTGCAGCGTGAGGCGTTGCGGGTCAAGCTGCGAGCCACTCCTGCAGAGATTGAAGATCTAGTGGCTGAAATGACCACGGTGATGAAGCGTTTCGGTGTCCCTGCGCATGAGACCTGGCAGGAGGCCGGTCCAGCCGAGCAGGCGGCGCTCACTCCGTTCGCTGAGGGGAACACCTTAGAGGCTTTTGCCGACGCTGGTTTCAGCCTCGCCCAGCGGTTGCGTCGTATTCGTGCAGCCATCATTGGCCACGGCTACGACGAAGCGACAATCATTAGGTTGCTCGCCGTGGACTCTCTACAGGCAATCGAACCCACGCGGCTGCGTTATCACGATGCTCACGTTTTGCCGCCGAGCCCACTCGGAGACCTAGTGCGTCTCTTTCAGCTTCGTGCCGGCGTGCCGCGAGAGCGCGTGGAACACATCTTTGTTGCGGAGGACGTGAAATTGCTTAAGGCACTTGGGCTTCTCGCTGACGAGGGAGACGAGGTGCATGGCTGTGTAGATCTGTTCTGCTCCGGTGGCCTGCTCTTCGCTACGGATCATCGCTACATGATTCGTGAGAGCGACGGCTTGGATGAGGACCCAGTGATGTACATCGGCATGGACAGTCACGGCCTGGTGCAGACTGCGCCACGCCAGCACTGTAAGCGAGTACTGGATTTGTGCTGTGGATCGGGTGTGCAAGGCCTAGTGGCAAGCCGCTACGCTCGCCAGGTGATCGCGGTGGACCTCAATCCACGAGCCGTGCGCTTTGCGCGATTCAATGCACAGTTGAACGGTGTTGCCAACTTCGAGGTCCGCCACGGGAGCCTCTATGAAGTGGTAGCCGACGAGAGATTTGACTGCATCCTGGCCAATCCGCCCTTCGTGCCGAGCCCAGATGAGTCGTTGAAATTCCGAGACGGTGGCACCGGTGGCGAGAATATCCTGCGGGACATCATTGAAGGTAGCGATCAGCATCTCGAACTCGGTGGTCGGCTGTGCATCGTCGCGGACTTGGTCGATGCCGACCGCTACGTGGCAAAGCTCAGATCGTGGATGGACCGGGCCGCTTGTTACGGGTTGATCCTAACCACGGCGGACCGTAACGAGATCCTGTTCTCGGTGCCACATTGCCATGCGCCGTTCGGGCAGTCCTTTGAGGACTACAACTGCGAACTTGACCGCTGGATTGCAAACTTCCGGGGCAGCAACCTGCATGCCGTGAATTTCGGCTACATCCTAGTTTGGCGAAGGCCCAAAGGCGCAGGCTGCGACATCACCAGGCGCACAATCCACAATCCCTCGTCTCCTATCTTTGAACAGGTGCAGGACTGGGTCGAACAGCGTCTGTTGTGGGACAGCGACGAAGCAGGTTCGATGGTGCTCGCCTTACATCCTGACCTTAGGATGGTGACCAAGGAGAGACCAGACGGAGAAGAGAGGAGTTGCGAGCTGCACCTGGGGGACAATCCGTTTTTCACAATCTATGCTGTGAGCACAGCCATTGCCGATGAATTAAGACACATTTACGTCACGGAGCCAACGCTGACGGACCGTCTTAGCTCACTAGATGCGGATTGGGTGGAGAACCTGCACCGCAAGGGCGTGTTGCGGCTCACGACTGCGCGCCACTCGGTGAAGGCTAGGCAAGAGGCCGCAGAAAAGAATGCAAACGGGATTGAGGAGCACGCCACGAAAACGACGCCAACGTGTCTCTCGAGCTACCTCGGCTGATCCAACGACCTGATCGACGTGTTCAATGTATTGAGCTAGCATACTTTCCTGCGGCCCACCCAGGTCTCGGAGTACCGATGTTTACGCTCAGCTACACGAAGAACGGCGCCCCGCTGCGCCACACGCTGCGCCAGGGTGTGACCCTCGTGGGCCGGTCGCCAGAATGCGACCTGCTGATGGACAACGTCAGCATCTCGAGACGCCATGCCGTTTTCGAGGTCTCGGCCGATCGGTGTGCGATCCGGGACCTCGGCAGCAGCAACGGCACCTACCGGAACGGGGTCGTCGTCACCGGGGTCGAGTTGGACGACGGCGACACCGTTACGCTCGGTCAGCTTCCCGTCCAGGTTCACAAATCGCTCGATGATCACCTCACGCTCACTGACAACCAGGTCATGCTCGACGGCGACGCCACCCTGTATCGCTCCGTGGTCCAGGTGGGTGCGGCCGGAGCCCTGGAGGCCAGTGTCGACGCGGGCCGTCTGCTGACGCTGCTGTCCGACGTCGGCCGACTGCTGGTCGAAACCGATACCCTGTCCGAGATGCTCGAACGCGTCGTCCAGCTGGTCTTCGACGCTGTGCCGGCGGACCGCTGCTTCCTGCTGCTGGGTGGCGGCGACGAGGCGCTGACCCCGCGTGTCGTCCGACAACGCAATTCCCCCGATCCAACCCAGGTGACGATCAGCCGGACCATCTGCGACCGGGTCATGACGGACCGGGTCGCCCTACTTTCAGCCAACGCGCAGTTGGACCCCCGGCTTAGCGCGGGCGACAGCATTCGCGTCGAGAACCTCCGGGCGTTCATGTGCGCACCGTTATGGAACCGTAACGACGTCATCGGCGTTCTGTATTCGGACAGTCAGGATGTCGGCCGGTTCTCCGGTGCGGACCTCGATTTGTTCACGGCGTTGTCGAACTATGCGGCGGTCGCGATCGAGCGAGCCCGTCTGACCGAACGGGTGCTGGTGGAAACTCGGCGCCGGGAGCGGTTACAGCGATACCACTCGCCGGCGGTTGTCGAGCAGATCTTGAGCACCGACGTCGAGGGCGACGCTTCGTTTCTGGCGCAGGAGCGTGATGTAAGCGTCTTGTTTGCGGATCTGGTGGGGTTCACGACACGCGCCGAGAAACTCTCGCCCCACGAAGTGGCGAAGTTGCTGAACAGCTGTCTGGCGAGCATGACCGAGGCGGTGTTCGAGCAGAACGGCACACTCGACAAGTTCATCGGCGACGCGTTGCTCGCCGTGTTTGGCGCGCCGTTCGACCAGCCGGACCACCATCTGCGCGCGGTGCGGACCGCCCAGGGCATCCGCCGGCGGATGGAGGAACTGAACCGCGACCGGGGTGACGACCCGCTCGCCGTGCGCATCGCGATCAACAGCGGCCTAGCGATGGCCGGGGATATCGGGTCGCCGAAACGACGGGAGTACACCGTGCTCGGCGACGTCGTCAACACCGCCTCGCGTATGCAATCCGAGGTGGCCGCGCCCGGTCAGATCGTGATCGGCCGTGCCACGTTCGATCGGGTTCGGGACCAGGTCTCGGCGCGGCCGCTCGGGGAGGTGATCCTGAGTGGCCGGTCGGATCAGGTGGAGGTCTTCGAAGTCGACGGCTAGTCTCGAGGACCTCGGATAGTGAGCGCGACGGGTGCTCGAGAGTGCCCAGTCGCGCGACGGTCCGGTATGGCAGCGCCGGTTTTATTCACGGTGTCGATCGACTATTGTAGGCTGGCTGACAGCCTGGGTGCCGCCCCGCTCGCGCCAGAAGTTCAGAAAGTGGAAGCCGATTTCAATTCTTCATTCTTCAACGAAGACAATCTGCAGGAGTGGGGAAGTTTGCTCCTACCTTAATCCTACTCCTGTGAGCATGAGGCAGTTAGGGGTCAAGGGGTCGCTGGTTTGGGCCTCGTCGTTTTTTTCGTTTTGCTGAGTGTTTTCGCACATTTCGGATTAAATAACATAATGATTTCGGTTAGCCCCGCCACTTGACCAAACCAGGCGCGCCTCATGAACTCTTCAACTGGCCGCGCGCATCCGCTTGAGCCGTAAGCCATCACATTGAACCCGCTGCCAGCCTGGGGTAGGATCCTGGGTTATGAAAGCCCCCTATGAGGACGCTGGGGCTGATGAAGTTGAGCCGTCGGCGAAGGCACTCGCGAACCCGACTGGCTCCACGCATGCACCGCCTGAGGCTGTGAGTTGACTTTGGGAAGAAGTTGGCTCAATGTTAACAATTTGGCAACAAGGGGTTCCGTTGTTGCGTGACCCGTGGACGGAGGAAAAGCGTTATGAGACAGCTAATAACAGCGGTGATTGTGTCGTGCATGATCGTGGTCGGACTTACCAGCGTGGCCGACGCCGCGGACGACGGCACCCTCCGCGTGTTCATAGAAGAGAGCGCGACAGAGGACATCTCGAACGATGTTGCCGAGGGTGACGAGGTGAGAGTGGACTTCGGCGCGGCGATCTCGGCGGCGTTGATCAAGAAGGATGTGCCAGTGCTCGTCGTGACGGACCAAGCCAAATCTCAGGCGACGATCAGGAGTCTGTCGACCATGAAGGAGCAGACCACTGGGCGCGCAATCGTCTCAGGTATATTCGGCGGCGGCGGTGATAAATTTGAGGGCACGTTCCAGGTGATCGACAACGAAACGACAGCCATCCTCTTCGCCTACAATGTGAAGAAGAATAATTTCCAGTCGGCGGCTGAAGCGTTTGCGAAGCATTTCAAGGACGACTTTCTGAAGAAAGGCGATAAGCGGGAGTTCGCACGGGCGGGCGACTTCCGAGTGTTCATACGAGAGGACGTGACAGAGAACATCTCGAACGATTCTGCCGAGAGTGACGAGGTGAGAGTGGACTTCGGCGTAGCGATCTCGGCCGCGATGATCAAGAAGAAGGTGCCAGTGCTCGTCGTGACGGACGAGGCCAAATCTGAGTGGACGATCACGAGTGCGTCGACCGTGAAGGAGGAGACCACTGGGCGCGCAATCGTCTCAGGTATATTCGGAGTCGGAGGCGGCGATAAATTTGAGGGTACGTTCCAGGTGATCGACAACGAAACGACAGCCATCCTCTTCGCCTACAATGTGAAGAAGAACAATTTCCAGTCGGCGGCTGAAGCGTTTGCGAAGCATTTCAAGGACGACTTCCTGACCAAAGGCGAGATGAGGGCGAAGGTGCTGGCGAGGAACACGAACTGACGGTGATGGACTCGCGCAGAACCGATCATGGCGGTGACGTCGTAGTGCCCGAGGCGGGTGCCGACGGTTAAAGCCATGGTCTGCGTGGGCCGAAGGCGCGGCCATTCTAAATGCGCGGCCCTACTAGCGCGCGGCGGGGTCCTCCGGAAGCCCCTCGATGTCGGGCGGTAGCTGGACACCGAGCGTGTTCTGAAACATCGTCAGCTGGGTGTAGTTCCCGACGATCAACACCACCTCCACGAGCTGGTCCTGCGTGTGCCGATCGGCGAGGCCGTTCCATGTCGCCTCCGAGATGAAGCGGCTCGTGTGCAGCTCGTCCGCCGCCCTGAGCAGCAACGCGTCGAAATCGCTCCAGCCAGGCGCATCCGCGTGACTAACCCCCGTCCCCGTTGAAGCGTCCGCCGCTTCACGGTCAGTCTTTCCGCCGGCGGAAACAGTGACGGCCCACCCGAGTGACGAACTTCCGTTGAACCTCTCGATCTGTTTGTTGGTTATTAGGTGCTCCCTTTTATGCCCGCCACTTGGCCACCCAGGCGCGCCTCATGAACTCTTCAACTGGCCGCGCGCATCCGCTTGAGCCGTAACCCCCGTTCCTGTTGAACCGCCACTTTTTCATCGCGATGCAAAAGTCAGGAGCTTTCACCCATCGTTGAGTTCGGTGGTGAGTCCCCGGTCCGGTCGACGTAGGTCTGCACGATGGACTCGCGCCACTTGGCCACCTCACGCTCTTCCGTGTCATAAAGGTGGCCGTCGAGCCAGTGCTCGAGTCGTTCAAGCTCCGCCACGGTCAGCGTATGTAAGAATCGTCTGTGCCACTCGCCCAACCGGACGCACCAACCGTCATCGAACGCACTGCGCTTGCCGCCGCCCCTGCCAACTAGGAACACAGGCCTAACCTAGCGCGGGGCGGCGAGCGGTTGAACGGAGGCGGCTGTCGACTAGTTTGCTCCTGTGCGCCCTTGTTCCGCACCTCCCTACCGCATAGAATCACGGCCGTGGAAACGCTGCTCTCCAGGGTGCCCGAATGGTTGAGACAACCCGCGATGCTGGCGTTGATCGTCGCCGCGACCTCAGTGGCCTTGGCCAAGCTCGTCGAGCTGCTATTATGCGGAACCCTGGGCCGGCTAGCCCAGCGCACGCGGACCGACTTCGACGAGAAACTGATCGAAACGCTGCACCGACCGATCTTCGTCAGCGTCCTGTTGATCGGCGTGCGAATGGCAGTGCTGATCCTCGATCCGCCCGAGGCCGTGATGAGCTGGACGGACAGTATCGCCCAAACGGTGGCGACCTTCGTGTGGACCGTCGCCGGCCTTCGGATCGTTTCGCTGGTACACGGGAGCATAGGCAGCGTAGTTCAGCGGAGCGAGTGGATCGACGAGCGGACGTTACCGCTGTTCGACAACCTGGCGCGGCTGATCTTGCTGGGTGCGGCAGCCTACTTTTTACTCCTATCCTGGGATCTAAACATCACCGGCTGGCTCGCCTCGGCAGGCATCGTCGGCATAGCGATCGGGCTGGCAGCACAGGACACGCTGGCCAACATCTTCGGGGGATTGTCAATCATCGCCGACACGCCCTACAAGATCGGGGACTGGGTCAATCTCGACGGCGGCGAGCGGGGACGTGTGACCAAGATCGGGCTACGCAGCACGCGGATGATGACCCGCGACGATGTCGAAATCACGGTTCCCAACGCGGCCATCGCCAGCGGAAAGATCATCAACGAGTCGGGCGGGCCTTCGAAGAAGTCAAGGGTAAGCGTCCATGTGGGAGTGGCCTATGGCTCCGACGTCGATCAGGTGCGCAAAGTCCTTCTGCGCGCTGCGCAGGGCGTCGAACTCGTCGTGGAAGATCCAAAACCGAACATCCGATTCACCGAAATGGCCGATTCCGCACTCGTGTTTAGCGTGCTCTGCTGGATCGAGCTCCCCGAGCTGCGCGGTCAGTGCGTGGACGGTCTCAATACGGCCATCTACAAGGCATTGAACGCCGAGGGAATCACAATCCCGTTTCCGCAGCGGGACGTGCATCTCTACCCGGACACGACCGCAACTCCGACCCGAAGCTAGGCCTTCAGTGGGTGGTTCCGGGTATCTAATTTGACAGCTTAACGAATGGGCACCGGCGGATTGGTCCGGCACACGGTGGAAAAGGAGAGGGGCTGACCGCCATTCAACGGCTGCAAGCTGTTGCACAAAAAGAACGTCGAGCTGCCTACCTGCACTCCATCCCACGTTTGTTCCCACATTGAAACCACACCTGAAACAGGACAGCATCCGAGTCGAAGCATACAAATGGTTCAACCTTTCGACCACCTATGCCGACTCATCGCAACGAGAAGAGTTCGCCGAGGCTCGTGACCGCCTCGCCGAGAGTCTGACCACGGAGCAACGCGCCGAAGGCCAGAAGCGGGCGCGTGAGTGGTTCGCTGCGCACCCGCGTGACTAACTTCCGTTGAACCTCTCGATCTGTTGATTGGTCATCGGGTGCTCCTCCCTGTGTGGACCCACCACTTGGACCGTGAGGCGTTCGTTCGTGTTCGCATCTGTTCGGATGTCTTACTCGATCTACACCGTATAAAGTGGAAGGAGTCCA